>Ga0302326_10000675_pt1 | contig 90802 bp, 68 predicted proteins | sample Palsa_T0_3_FD_202264 | JGI IMG/M metagenome (GOLD analysis project Ga0302326, IMG submission 202264) | Peat permafrost microbial communities from Stordalen Mire near Abisko, Sweden - Palsa_T0_3 | ecosystem: Environmental > Terrestrial > Soil > Palsa > Peat permafrost | place: Sweden: Abisko... | reverse complement strand
CCGCCAGGTCTGGCCCGGCTCGAGCAGGCGGTCTTCCGCCAGGCACGCCATCTTGGCGCTGGTTCCAGTGCCGCAGGGGGAGCGGTCGTACGCCTTGCCGGGACAAAGCACGAAGTTGCGGCTGTTGTTGGCAGGGTTGTGCGCGGAGCTGAACAACTCCACGTGGTCAATCTCCGCGCCATCGGCGCCGGTGATGCCGGCAGCCTGCAGAGACTGGCGAATTTCCCAGGCAAAGGCGGTCAATACTTCCACCTGATCCAGGCGAAGCTCCCGGGCTTCGGCGAGCGAATGTTCCCGCACCAGGAAAAACCAGTTGCCGCCCCAGGCCACGTCGCCGGATACCGGGCCATAGCCGGGAACCGGAACCTGGATGTTTGCGAGCAGGCGATAGGCAGGGACGTTTTGAATCGTCACCCGGCCATCGGTATGCAGCTCGACTTTGACAATGCCGACCGGCGTCTCGATGAGGTGATGGCCTGGCTGGATGCGGCCCTGGAAGGCAAGCGTGGTGGTGACGCCGATGATTCCATGGCCGCACATGCCCAGGTATCCAGCGTTGTTGAAGAAGATGACCGCGGCCGCGCAAGCGGGGTCGACCGGCTCGAGGAGAAATGCACCGACCAACACATCGGAGCCGCGGGGCTCGCACAGGATGGCGCAGCGGTAGAAGTCGTGCTCGGCGCGCAGGAGTTTGAGTCGCTCGGCCAGCGGCCCGGCGCCCAGGAAGGGCCCCCCGGAGATTACGGTTCGGGTAGGTTCTCCCGCGGTGTGCGAGTCGATCACTTCTACACGCGATGGTAGTTGTGCTTTGGCCATGAATGTCTGCGGAGATTGGTCCAGACTCCACGCGGAATCCGATCTATTGCGGAGTATACGAGAATGGATACAATCGGCTCTACTGGCATGCGGCCGGAGACCGGAAACCTCAATCCAGACCTCGTTCACGGGGAAGCAATGAGCATAACCAGAAGAGGATTGCTGAAAACCTCCGTTGCGGCAGGCGGCGGAATGCTGATGCCGCGCGGACTGATGGCCGTGTCGCGCGCAATCGCGCAGGATGCGGTAGTGGAGGCGCCGCGCGCCATCAATCACACCGGATACGAAAAGGTGGCATGGAAGGCAAAGCCCTTCCCCATGGCGCAGGTGCGGCTGAGGCTGGGGCTGCTCAAGGACATGCAGGAGCGCGACCGCGTTTACCTCTACATGCTGCCCAACGACCGGCTGCTGCACAGCTTTCGCCTCACTGCAGGCAAGCCCTCGACCGCTCAGCCGCTGGGAGGATGGGAGGCTCCGGACGGCGAGTTGCGCGGGCATTTTTCCGGCGGGCATTACCTCTCGGCGTGTGCGCTGATGTACGCATCGACTGGAGACGAGTCGTTGCGGCTCAAGGCCGAGGCGCTCGTAGCCGCTTTGTCTGAATGCCAGCAGAAGAACGGCTATCTCGGCGCCTATCCAGAGAATTTTTACGACCGGCTCAGGAAGCACGAGGAGGTTTGGGCCCCCTTCTACACCTACCACAAGATTCTTGCTGGCCATCTGGACATGTATACGCATTGCGGCAGTGGCCTGGCGTTGGAAACTGCAACCCGCATGGCCGACTGGGCGATCGAGTGGATTGCGCCGCTCAGCGACGAGGAGCTGGCCAAGGTGCAGATGACGGAACACGGCGGCATGAACGAAGCGCTGTTCAACCTCTACGCCCTGACCGGCGAAAAGAAGTACCTCGATGGGGGCTATCGATTCGAGCATAAGCGTTTCTTCGATCCGCTGGCCGCGCGCCAAGACAAGCTGGCCGGGCTGCACTCGAATACCAATATCCCCAAGGTGATTGGCGCGGCGCGCGGCTATGAGCTGACCGGCGACGAACGCTATAAGGGCATTGTCGAATTTTTCTGGCAGACGGTGGTCGATCATCATACCTTCGCGCCGGGCGGAACCTCCAACGGCAACGAGGGCTGGAGCGACCCCGATACGTGCGGCACTCATCTGGAAGCGGCCGGGCAGGAGTGCTGCTGCAGCTATAACATGCTCAAGCTCACGCGGCACCTCTTCGGCTGGCAGCCCCATGCACGCTGGATGGACTACTACGAGCGCCTGCTGTGGAATGTGCGCGCCGGCACGCAGAGCGCGGACGGCATGTTGATGTACTACGTGCCCACCGCTCCCGGAGCCTGGAAGACGTTCGGCAAGCCATACGATTCGTTCTGGTGTTGCTTCGGAAGCGGCATCGAGGAATACGCAAAGCTGGTGGACACGATTTATTTTCAGGGCGAGAACAGCGTATACGTGAACCAGTTTGTGGCCTCCGAACTGAGCTGGCCGGAGAAGCGCGTGCGACTCGTGCAACAGACCAGCTTTCCTGAGGAAGAGCGCACTTCGATCGTTGTTCACGTCGAAACTCCGGCGGCGTTCGCGCTGCGCGTGCGTTCACCGCATTGGGCGCAGGGCATCGCGGTGAGCATTAACGGAATCCGCGAGAAAACATTTGTGGCAAGCGACGGCTACCTGGTGATCGACCGCACCTGGAAGAGCGGTGACCGGGTTGAGGTCACCTTGCCCATGAAACTGCGCCAGGAGCCGGTAGCGGGCAGCCCCGAGCTCGCGACACTCGCTTACGGACCGCTGGTGCTGGCTGCGCGCATGGGTCGCGACGGACTGAGCCGCGAACTGATCGACGGAGACGAAGGTCCGAACCTCAAGCGCCTGGCGCCTTTGCCGCTGCCCCAGTTCGAAGCGATGAAGGACGGTTTCTGGGTGAAGAAGGACGAGGGCGAATTGGGCTTCAGCACCGTCGGCCAGTTGCGCGAGACGAAGCTTCAGCCTCTTTACCAGGTGATGGACGAGCGCTTTTCGGTCTATTGGCAGAAATCCGGGAAGGCATAAGGACGCTCTGCGCAAGACGGTCCACAGCAGTTATAGCGCAGCGTGCTATTGCAGCGAGCCGGCGAGCGCGGCCTCAAGGCTTTGCGCCAGAGCGTTGACGAGCGGCGGATTCATAAGCTCGAAGTGACGGCCTGCGAGAGTCTTCTGCTGGAATTCGCCGTGGGTGATGCGCGCGGAAAGCTTCGCGCCGACGGGCGTCGCGCTGAGCCAGCTCTCTTTTGCGCGGTAGAGGCAGACGGGCGCGAGCACCGGCTGAATCTTCGCCTGCTCAATGAGAATGGAGTGGCGAACAAAGGCGGCAAAGAATCTGCGCGTATCGGGATCGACCTCGCTGGAGACAAGCAGGCCGCGCATGGCCAGCCAGTCGAGCACATGCTGCAAGTGCGCAGCCTCTGATTTGGTGCGCATAATTCGTAGCGCGAGCTTGTGAATGGAAGCGGAAAGTTCTGACGGCCGCGGCTGCTGCGACTTCGGCATAGCCGCGCTTAGATGGTCATAGACTTCAGTGATGAGATTCTTGAGCACCGAAACCTGGGTACGTGCCGGGTCCAGCATGGCCACGGGCGTTTCGATCATGCAGAGCAGGCTGACCCTTCGCCCGCTGCGCTCCAATTCGCGCGCGGCGGCGAGGGCAAAGATGCCGCCGGCAGAGAAACCGGCGAGGCGAATGTCGCCTTCGGGCTGCTGGCGCACGATCATAGCGGCGTAGTCTCGCGCCATTTCGCCGATCGAGGCAAATTCATCCGCTGCGCCGGACAACAATCTTGACTGGATGGCGTAAACGGGTTGCTGGCGCGCGATGTGAACAGCCAGGTCGTCGTAAATGCTGATTCTTCCTCCGGCGGGATGAATGAAGAAGACTGGAGGAAGGCTGCCGTTGGCGCCCAGGCAGATCATCTGTTGATCGTGAGCGACGCGATTGGTAGTTGCGCCGTGGCTGCGCGCGATGGAGGGAGGTTCGCCGGCTATGGACGCTGAAGGAGTGTCGTCGAAGGTATCGAGAATGAGCGCGGCAAGAGTTTCGATGGAGGAGTTCGCTGAGATTTTGCTGTTGGGCAGGGACGCGCCAATCTTCATCTGCAGACGGTTGAGCAGCTCGAACGCCATCAGGGAGTCAAGACCCATCTCGCGCAGCGGGCGATTGGTCTCGAGCCGCGCGGGCACGGTTCGCAGGACTTTGGCAACCGACTCGCGAACCAGATTGAGAACCAGCGTCTGCCTGTCTTCAGGCGATGCAGCGAGAATCGTGGAGCGTTGATCTTCATTGCACGCGGATGCATCGAGCAGCGGAGAGACAAAGACATCGGAGAATCGAGGCGGCGGGGCAGCGCCGATTCTTTTGGCGAATATTTTTTGCCAGTCGACGTGCATGAAGGCGATCTGGGTCACGTTTCGCTGCAAGAGGCTACCGAGCATCTGCGTGGCCTGATCGGGCGTAAAGGGATGCAAGCCGCTAGCCAGAAGCTGTGCCGCGAGCGATGGATTGCGCGCAACCACGCCGACCTGGCCGAGCGATCCCCAGTTGACGGATAACGCGTGCAGGCCAAGCGCGCGGCGGTGGTGCGCAAGAGCGTCAAGAAAGCCATTGGCCGCGGCGTAGTTGGCCTGGCCTGGCGTTCCGATGAGTGCGCTGATGGAAGAAAACATTACGAAGTGATCGAGTGGGACCTTGGCCAGCGCGGCATGCAGGTTCCACGCGCCGACGGCCTTGGGTGCGAAAACGCGGGTGAAGCGTTCCTCGGTGAGGTGAGCCAATAGGCCGTCGTCGAGAATCATCGCGGCGTGAAAGACTCCGCGCAGCGGCGGCATGTTGAGCTTGATGGTGGCCAGCATGCGCGCTACTTCATTCGCATCGGAGACATCGGATTTTACGATGAGGACTTTTGCGCCGAGCCTGCGCAACTGAGCAATTGTGCGCCGCGCATCTGGGGAGACTGCGCCGGTTACTCCGCACAGAACGATGTGTCGCGCTCCGGTGGCGACGAGCCACTTCGCGATCTCGAGCCCGAAGCCGCCGAGACCACCGGTGATGAGATAGGATGCTTTGGCCGAAAGCGCGAGGGGTTTTGCCGGAGCCATGCGCAGGGGCGCAGCTTCCGGGTCCTGCGTGGTGAGGACGATTTTTCCGATATGTTTCGCCTGGGCCATGAGACGAAAAGCCGCGGCTGCACGCGAAATGGGGAGGGACTGATGCGCGAGCGGTTGCAGCCGGCCATTGCGGAACAGTTTGAGCACGGCGAGCAGCAGGGCTTGAACCGATTGCGGCTGCTCGGCCATCACCTGTCCCATATCGATAACGAACATCGATATGTTGTTGCGCAGAGGACGGAGGCCGATGGGGGTGTTGGCGTAGATGTCGCGCTTGCCGATTTCGAGAAACCGGCCGCCGGGCGCGAGGATGGATAGTCCCTTGGCGATGGCTTCGCCCGCGAGCGAGTTGAGCACCAGGTCGACACCAACGCCTTTGGTGATGCGGCGAATCTCTTCCGCAAAGGCAGTGGTCCGCGAATCCATCACATGGCGGATGCCGAGGCTGCGCAGAAAGGCGCGCTTCTCGTCGCTGCCTGCGGTAGCAAAGATCTCCGCGCCCGCGCGCTTCGCGATCTGAATTGCGGCAAGGCCGACTCCGCCAGTTGCTGCATGAATGAGAATTTTTTCGCCGCGCTGGATTTTGCCGAGATTGTGCAGCGCATACCAGGCCGTCATGAAGGCGACCGGAATTGTCGCGGCCTGCTCATGGGTGAGTCGCGGTGGCTTGGGCAGCACAAATGCGGCGGGGATGGTGATATGCGATGCGAAGCAGCCGGCGCCGCATGCGATAACCTCATCGCCGATCTTGAAATTGCGGACGCTCTTACCAACTGCGACGATGCGGCCGGAACACTCGTCGCCAATGAAGATGTCGCGATCGGATTCCAATGGATAGATGCCGAGCAGCTTCATGATGTCGCGGAAGTTGAGGGCCGCGGCATGAATTTCAATTTCGACTTCGTGTGGACCGGGCTTGCGGCGATGAATTTCATTGAGCGCGAGCTCATCCATTACGCCGGACATGGGTAGATTGAGGCGATAGCCGGCGTTTGGAGCGGGCGGCGCCGTGGGTGGATGCAGTTCAAGGCGCGTGGGCGAGATGCGATTAACGAATCGAGCGCCTTCACGCCACGCGACTTCCGTTTCGTGATCGCTTGATTGCAACTCTCTGAAGAGGTTTCTCGCGCCACTCTCCGGTTTGCCGGGACCAAGGTCGACGAGTCGGCATGAGATGCGCGGGAACTCCGCGATGGTGGTGCGTCCAAAGCCGAGCAGCGGCGACTGCGCGATGGAGACCGGGTCGGTGGAACGCACGCTCTGAGCGCCGCGGGTGATGAACCAGAGCGGCGGCGAGGAAGACTGCGATGCGACGGACTGCACCAGATGCAGCGCGCTATGGCAACCGGCTGTTTGAGCTTCGAAAAGCGCGCTGGCATCGAGGTGCGCAGCGTCGGGTAGATCAAGACTCCAAAGATGAAGGATGCCGGCGATGCCGCTCGCTTGCTGTCCGGCGAGAAGCTCTTGCAGATGAGATTGCAGAGGCACGGAAGAGTGGCCGTTGTGCTCTGCATTGGTGCGTAGCAACTCATCTTTATAGAGCAGAGTGGTCGATGCGCCGCGACGTTTCAGCAGAGAGGCAAGCCTGTCTGCAACGCCGGAGCGGTCGGCGAAGATCAACCAGTTTCCGGGGATGGATTGCGTGGAGGCTGATTTTTGGATTGGCTTTTCAATCCAGCGGCTTTCATAGAGCCAGTTCTCGGGTGCATCAGGTGCGGAGGCGGTGTGTCCGCGGACTGCCTGGGCGTGGTAGCCATCGATCCTCATCAGCACACGCCCCGCCGGGTCGGCGATCTCTACGTCGAAGGCTGGCGAGAGAAGACTGGCGTGGACCAGCGTTGCATGGCAGAAGACGATGGGGCCGGGCTTCGCGAAGAACGTGACGCGATCGATGCGCACCGGGACGAAAGTTATTTTGTCGTCCGATGGAGGAGCGGAGATCATCACGAGTTGGAAGCAGCCGTCGAGAAGCGAAGGATGAATATGAAACTGACCCGCGGAAGCAACAAGCGGCTGGGGAAGACAAATTCTTCCCAGAGCCTCGCCGTCCCTGCGCCAGACGGACTCGATGGCGCGAAACATCGGGCCATAGAGCAGGCCGCGTCTTGTAGAAGTGGCGTAGACCTGGTCGGTGGATAGATGCTCCGGCAGACTGGCTTTGAGGCGCTTGATGTCAAGTTGCGGAGGAACGGTCGGCACGTGTGGCCTGATTCTTGCCGTCGCGTTACGATTCCAGTCCGCTTCGAGTGCGTTCTCGTGCGTGGAAAACGTGACGGAAGAATCGCGGGCAGAGTAGACGGTCTGCAGCTGGATTGCATCTTTGCCCTCGGGCAGATGAAGGGCACGCAGAAATTCGACGTCTTCGATTTCAAGCTGGCTGGCGGGAAAGTGAAGCGCACCAACGGCGAGGGCTGTTTCAACGTAGCCGGCGCCGGGAAAAACGATGTGATTTTCGAGGCGATGGTCTTTGAGCCACGGTTTGGCGTTGAGATCAAGCCAGGTGTTCCAGGTGGGAATAGCCGCGTCGATTCTAGCGGTAAGGAAGGGATGCGCGGGCGCATTGAGGCGTACGGCGCGGCTGGTGATGGGCTCGTGCCAGTGTCGCTCGCGCTGCCAGGGAAAAAGCGGGAGCGCGAGGTCATTTTTGGCGGCGGGGAAGATGTTTTTCCAGGAAACGGGAGAGCCGGCCAGATGAAGAGCGGCGAGATTCTCAAAGATGGTCGTGAGCTCAGGCTCATTGCGTCGCAGCGAAAAGAGAACGGCGCCGGTTGTGGCCGATTGCGCAAGCGTTTCAGAGATGGCGGGAGTCACGGCGGGATGGGCGTTCAACTCGATAAAGCAGGAATGGCCCTGGGCGATGAGTCCTTCAATGGCAGCGCTGAATTGCACCGGCTTGCGGACATTACGCCACCAATATCCGGCGGTCATATTCAAGCCGTCAATGCGCTTCCCCGTAACCGTTGACCACAGCGGGATTTGAGCGGGCGCGGTTTCAACATATCCGAGAGCGCCCAGCAAATCGGCCTTGGCTGGTTCCATCTGGCGGCTGTGGAAGGCGTAGTTGACCTGCAGGAATCGGTTGTAGATGCCGCGCGCTTCAAGCGATTGCGCAATCTGCTCGAGCGGTGCCGGGTCGCCGGAAAAAGTGACTGAGCTTGGGCTGTTGTATGCGGCAACGACAACTTCGCCGGCGTAGTTCGCGGCGATCTGCTGAGCCTGCGTTGCATTGAGAGCGGCGGCAAGCATTCTTCCCGTATCGGGGACGGAGCTCATGGTGCGGCCGCGATGAAAGACGATGCGCGCGGCTTCGCGCAGCGTGAGCACGCCAGCCACGTGAGCGGCTGCAACTTCACCCACGCTGTGGCCCACAACTGCGGAAGGGCAGACTCCATAAGATTGCCAGAGGGCGGCCAGCGCGACCTGCAGGGCGAAGATGGCGGGCTGGGCGACTGCGGCCTGCTCCATTTTGGATGAGCTTAGGTCGCGTGAAAGCTCTTTGACCAGGGACCACTCTCCGAATTCGCGAAACAGAGCGTCGCACTCTTCAATTTTGGCTCGGAACGGCTTGCTCTGCGCCAGCAACTCGCGGCCCATGGCCCACCATTGCGGGCCCTGTCCAGAGAAGACGAAGACGGGTCTGGCGTGAGTCGCGTGCCCATTGTTGGCGGCGTTGCCGTCGACTTGAGCCGGAGTTATTTCTCCGGCGAGCACTGCATCAAGGCGGGCAAGCAACTGCCGGCGCGTGGCAGCAACGAGGCACAGCCGGTGAGCCAGATGAGAGCGACGCGTGGCAGCCGCGGCGCATAGCGACCAGGGATCGGTGGCAGGCTGCAGCAACAGGGCGCGGTAGTTTGCGGCCGCGGCCAGAAGAGCTTCGCGAGTGTGGGCGGAGATAGGCAGAATGAATGGCTGGCGCCCTCGCGTTCCATTGGCCGGTTTTTGCGGGTTGAGGGGCGCGGCCTGCAGGATGACGTGCGCGTTGGCTCCTCCAAACCCGAAGGAGTTGATGCCGGCCAGCAGAGGCCCGGAATTGCGCGGAAAGGGCTGCAACCGGGTGACGACCCGAAGATTGAGCTTCTTGAAGTCGATGCGGGGGTTGGGCTTTTTGAAATGGAGGCTGGGAGGAATGGTTTTGTGCTTGAGAATGAGTGCGACTTTGATGATGCTGGCGACGCCGGAGGCAGATTCGAGATGGCCGACGTTGGTTTTGACGGAGCCGATGAGGCAGGGCGATTTTCTTGAGCCGCAGAGAGCGGCGCTGAGGGCGGCGGCTTCAATCGGGTCGCCGATCGGGGTTCCCGTGCCGTGGGCTTCGACATAGGCGATTTGCGAGGGCGCGAGATCCGCCTGAATGCAAGCCTGGCGGATCAGCTCTTCCTGGGCCTGTTTGCTGGGGACGGTGATGCCGTTGGTGCGGCCGTCCTGGTTGGCCGCTGTGGAGCGGATCACGGCGTAGATTCTGTCGCCGTCGGCCTGCGCGGCCCCGAGTGGTTTGAGCAGAACCGCGCCTGCGCCCTCAGCGCGCACAAAGCCGTTGGCTTCGGCGTCGAATGCCTTGCATTTCCCGTCTGGCGAGAGCATGGCCATGCGGCTGAAGGCGAAGAAGGTGTCCTGGCTGAGCAACGCATTGACGCCGCCGACCACGGCCATGGAGCAGTCGCCGCGCCACAGGCTCTCGCAGGCGATGTGGCAGGCGGTGAGCGCGGAGGAGCAGGCGGTGTCGACCGCCAGGCTGGGGCCGCGCAGATCAAAGCAGTAGGAGATGCGGTTGGCGGAGATGCTGAAGGAGGAACCGGTGGCGGAATAGACATCGGCGACGGTGCGGCCGCCGCCTTCATGCTGCAGCACGCCGTAGTCGGATGTGGAGATGCCAACGAAGACGCCCGTGGACGAACCGCGAATTTCCTCTAGCGTTTGTCCGCCGTCTTCAAAGGCCTCCCAGCTTGCTTCGAGCAGCAGGCGCTGTTGCGGGTCGATGGCGTCGGCCTCGCGGGCCGAGATGCCGAAGAAGCCGGGATCGAATCGGTCGATGTTGTCGACGAAGCCGCCCCAGCGGGAGACGGATTTTCCGTCGCGGCCGGGGACGGGGTCGTAGTGCGCGGCAATGCTCCAGCGGTCCGCGGGAATCTCGCGGATGGCATCGGTGCCCACGCACAGCATTTTCCAAAATGCCTGGGGCGAATCCGAGCCGCCGGGAAAGCGGCATCCGATGCCAATAATGGCGAGCGGTTCATTCATGGGCCAGCGTTCGCCTTTTCCCAAGCAAGGGTGGAGGAAGGTTCCTGAATTCTGGGGTGAAGATGATTGTATCCACGATAGCAGGGCCGGGAAAGGAATCTGGAGTCACGCGCAGATGATGCGCCAATCCTTATGGCCTGATTGATCTACGTTATAGATAAATATGGTAGGCACGACTGGATTCGAACCAGCGACCTCTTCCGTGTCAAATCGCTGAGTGCCACAGGCATACTTGAAAAGACTCGAACCTCGAAACATCAAGCGTGTTACTATACTCGGCATCGCGCTATCTGATTTCCCGAGCCCTTTTCCAGATTGTGCTTGAGGCGGTCGAAGTCTATTCGACCCGGGAAGGGGAGCTTCTTGTGCTTTAGCCTGATGCTCTCGCGGTAGTTTCACGCATTTTGAATGCGAGTTCTACGGAAGAGGAGTAAGAAACCGAGTGCTCAACCAAAAAATCAAGGAAAACGGCCTGGGATTACTCTGGATCGCAATGGCCGTTATTTTGGTTTCGAGAATCGGTTGGCTGGTTGCAAAGGATCTCATACCTCCCTCGCTTCCGGCACGATATGGTCCGTGGATTCTGTATGCCGTCCCGATGGCGTTCACTTTCGTTTTATTCATTGTGTCAGCGCTGAATCGACCATTCAGTTTGAAAGCTTCCTGGTACCTCCTTTGGCTTTATCTTATTTTCACCTGGGCTATCAACATGGAAGGTCACCTAATTGGCGACATAGTATTAATCCTTCTGATACTCCTCGTGTATTTCACCCTAGAAGGATATGAATTGGCCGTTACGGACCTCTTAGATAAAGATGTCGCACAGTTTGAAGACAAGAGCTTAGCGCGGGCAATCAAGGAAATTACGTCAAGAAAATCGCGATTTTACGATGCGCGAGAGTGGATAGTCATTATCTTGGCGGTTTTTGTAACCCTTAGAAGTGACTTCTCCCATCTAAAACTCCCCTTATCTCCTAGTGCGACCAATTTCCAAAACGCACATTTGGTATTTAGTGTCCTATTTGCGACTTTTTCGATCGTATGGATTTCCCAGATCCCGCCAAAACAACTTGCGATCAATAATTCGCAAGCTTTTTTGACCAAATTTAAGTTCACGTTCTTTTGGCCACTTCTTAAGGCATGTGGGATTGCAATGGAGCAACTTCACCTGCATTCGCCGTCGGAGATGATTATCTGGTGCTTCAGGAATTCGCCAATCGTCTCTTCGCCGAGGCGATTGAGGCCCAGCGATGTCAACTACTTTCTTTATGGGCTCTGGATCTATGGCTATGGTTATCATTGCTTAAGAGACAAAATCACAATTGGCAGAGAAGGCGGTGGCCGATTAGTTCAGCGCGGCGTGTACTACATTTTGAGTGCTGGCCATAGAGAGATGGCGAAGTCGTTGCAGTTTGATAGCCCAGCAAGCCTTATTCGGCATGAGACTTGGGCATTCAACGTTCCGTTGATCGGAGAGAACATTGCAGATGACTTGCGAATTACCCTGGACCTTGTTGCCGACCGGGACGAGGCTGCGCTTGCAAGGAGGGGGTGCAAAAAGAGCGACGAGAGGGTTTTCTTCTCACCAGTAACCGGAAAGTCTACGCCAACGAGTCACGCATTCGTGATCGCTTATCCAGGAACTCTCCTCGAAACTGAGGAGTTGCACAACGAATCGGCCACCGCTCTTGCAATCGGCTTCGAGATCGAGTTCGAAATAACCCCAAATTGCTTTCCGATTCCCCCACGGCGAGCGGACTTGGTGGCAAAAACTCACGACAGTTGGGACCAAACAATTGGGTTCCCCTGGAGGTCTTACGATTTGGAAGTCAAACTCGCTGATTCTACGGTTGGTGCTCTGGTGAATTCCGCATCTAACGACAAGGTGGTTGTCAAGGACACGGAGAATCAGCATGAAACGCAGAAGATATCTTATCCTGCGGCTCCGAGTGGCGAAATCCGGAAACACATCAAGTACCCTATCATCGGGGCTGTTTACTACTTGACTTGGGAAATCTGGCCAGCTTAACCGGCCTATGGTATGCTGGTTAGGTGAGGGGCTATGGACGCGTGCGTCTAGCTTCATTTCGAAAGGGATTGCGCATGAAAGCAATTGAAGTCGGCGGCGGCGGGAACTAGAATCTCGCTTCACAACTTGTCCATTCTCGCGGATGGGGTTTCAACCGCATGGGCCTTGTAGTTGTTGATCTTAATGGCTTTACGGTCGACTCAATACCTTGGCCACGTTTAGAATGCGCGGGAGTTCTTTCTCGTTCCTGCCGAGGCGGCGTTGCCTTTAGTTAACGAGTTGACTTCTCTTTAAAATATTGATTCTCCTTTAAATATTTTGATAGTAAATAGTAAGAAGTACGCGGGGAGTCCGCTTCGTGGGACAATCGACCGGATCCTTTGACAGACTTCTGTGAAGCGCCCTCTCTGTCAACTTATCCCTGCGTCTTCGGATGCTGAGCGATACATTCATGTTGGCGTGGCGACCGAGTGCAAGGCAGAGGAATCGGGAGAATCTAGAACTGGGGGCGTGGGGCTATGACGCGACACCTGGAACTTAGACTATGGGCATGTCTAACTTGTTGATAAATATGGTAGGCACGACTGGATTCGAACCAGCGACCTCTTCCGTGTCAAGGAAGCGCTCTAACCAACTGAGCTACGCGCCTGCATGCAACTTGATCCAGTTTATCAGGATCGGAGCTGCGGAGAAAGGCGGGGCTGTTGCGTGCCGATGCTATGCTGTACCATCATTCACGAAAGTGAAACGATTCCCTGCGGGCGTTACGCCTGGAATGGACTCGAAAGGCGGCTTGGCCGCCTCTGAGGCTGGATCAGGACCTGCCGGCGGTTGCAATCGGTGCGGCGATTTGAGCGTCCGCGACGGTTGGTTGCCCGTTTTAATCTGCCATGTCCGACGTCCCAATCACGCGACTGAATCCATTCCGCAACGCGCCCAACCTGCTTACGCTGGCGCGCATCTGTCTGGCGCCATTTTTGGTGTCGGCCATCCTGGAAGGCCGTTATGGGCTGAGTTTCGGGCTGTTTCTGGCGGCCGGGTTGACCGATGCTCTGGATGGCACACTGGCCCGCTGGCTAAAGCAACGCACTATGCTGGGCCAGTATCTTGACCCGGTGGCCGACAAACTGCTCCTCAGCACGCTGTTTCTTGTTCTAATGCATCAGGGCCTGATTCCGGCCAGGGTGACGGTGATGGTGTTTGGCCGCGATGTGGGAATCCTGGTGGTGGCAGCTATTCTGTACGCGGCTACCGGGAGGCGGGAGTTCAAGCCCAGCATCTTTGGCAAGGCCAACACCTTTGCGCAGGTGGCCGCGGTAGCCGCCGTCTTGCTGCAGCAACTGACCGCGGCGCAGTGGGTGGCGGAGACGCGCATGGTGGCCCTGGGCGCCACGATGGTGTTGACTGTGGTTTCTGGCCTGCACTACGCGTGGGTGGTCTCACGCCGGGTGAATACCCCTGTGACGGCAAGCCCCGGCGGCCGGTAGTGGACCTGTTCTGAAGGGATCACTCTTCGTCTGCGACGTCCTCGGTTTCGGCGGTCTCTTCAATCTCCATGTCGCGGAACTCCTCGGAGTCAAAGACCTCGCCACACTCCAGGCACTCGACAAACTCGGTGTCTTCGTGCCGGGAAACGATTCGTACCCTGGGGTGCTTGCAGATGGTTGCCATCGCTTCGGATTCGTTGAACTGAAGGGTCCTCTTTCCGCAAGATTGTAGCGGTCTTTTCAATAATTTGGAACGGGTATTTGTTGAATCTTTGCGCGAGCCTGCGGATTCCGGCCATCGAGGGGAGAGACAATTCCGGGCAGGGCTTGAAATGCCGACAGAAACGGTCGTATACTGAATACGGACTGAAGAAGTCGGATATTCCATGCTCAAGCTGACCAAAAAGGCGGACTACGGGCTGATGGCGCTCAAGTACCTGGCCGAGCACCCGGAGCGGGCTGCCCTGAGCGCCAAGGACGTTGCCGATGCTTATGGGATTCCGGCACAGCTTCTGGCCAAGATTTTGCAACTGCTTACCAAGAACGGGATGCTGCGTTCGCATGCCGGCATGAACGGCGGGTATGCGCTGGCGCGCGATGCGCGCGAGATTTCAGCCTACGAGGTGATTCACGCCATCGATGGGCCGTTTTTCATCACTTCCTGCACCAAGGGCGCGAAGAGTTGCGACTTGACCCCCAGTTGCACCATCAAAGAGCCGCTGGCGCGCGTGAACGACACCATTGCCGGAGTGTTGAAAAGCATAAGCATTCAGGACCTGGCAGAGCACGAGCAGCCTGCACACCGGGCGCAACCAGGGCACGGGCTGGTTGCACTGACGATTTAAGAAGCGAAGTTCGCGAAGATAGCGAAGCCGGCGGAGTTCGATAACTCCGCTAGCAACGCTAACCCCGCTACAAAGTAAGGATGGAGATCAAGAAAATGGCTACTGTTGCCAGCAATGTTGAAGTGCCGGCCGGCGTGAGCTTGCCGATTTATATGGATAATCACGCCACCAGCCCGATGGATCCGCGGGTTCTGGAGGCGATGCTGCCTTATTTCACCAGCAAGTTTGGCAACGCGGCCAGCCGCAATCACTCCTTTGGGTGGGAAGCCGAGCAGGCTGTGGAGACAGCGCGCGAACAGATTGCCAAGCTGATCGGCGCAACCGCCAAGGAGATTATCTTTACCTCCGGCGCCACCGAGAGCAACAACCTGGCCATCAAGGGCATTGCGGAGATGTACCGCGAGCGTGGCAATCACATCATCACCCAGGTGACGGAGCACAAGGCGGTGCTTGACACCTGCAAGCGCCTGGAGAAGTACGGCTATCGCGTCACATATCTTCCAGTCAAGGCCGATGGGCTGATCGATCTGGACGACCTGCGCCGGGCGATGGACGACAAGACGATTCTGGTCTCGATCATGGCCGCGAATAATGAGATCGGCGTGCTTCAGCCTATCCGCGAGATCGGTAAGCTGTGCCATGAGAAGGGCGTGATCTTCCACACCGACGCGGTGCAGGCGGTGGGCAAGGTTCCCGTCAACGTGATCGCCGACAACATTGACGTGCTGTCGCTTTCCGGACACAAGATTTACGGGCCCAAAGGCGTGGGCGCGCTGTATGTTCGCCGCCGCAACCCCCGCGTACAGATTGCGGCGCAGATTGACGGCGGCGGCCACGAGCGCGGCATGCGGTCCGGCACGCTGAATGTGACCGGCATCGTGGGCCTGGGCAAAGCCTGCGAGATTGCCCGTGAAGAGATGGACACCGAGGCGGCTTATCTGCGCGGGCTGCGCGACCGGCTGAAGGCGAAACTTGAGTCTGAACTCGATTACGTGCATGTGAACGGATCGTGGGAGCATCGCCTTCCCGGCAATTTGAACATGAGTTTTGTGTATGTCGAAGGCGAGTCGCTGCTGATGGGAATTAACGATGTTGCGGTTTCGAGCGGGTCGGCGTGCACCTCGGCGACGCTTGAGCCGTCATATGTATTGAAGGCGCTGGGACTGGGCGACGATGTGGCGCACAGTTCAATTCGCTTCGGGCTGGGCCGGTTCAATACCCAGGCAGAGGTGGATTACGTTGCAGCCAAGGTAATTGACATTGTGAAGAAGCTCCGCCAGCTTTCACCTCTTTATGAGATGGTGCTGGAAGGCATTGATTTGACCAAGATTCAGTGGGCGGCGCATTAGCCAGGTTGCTGGAGATTACCATGGGAAGCGAACCCTTAAGCTGGACGAAAACCGCCTTGTGGTTCTTGATGACTTTGACGGTGACTCTTGGGCTGACCATGGCGTTCAACTCGACGCTTCGCCATCAGGTGGAGTCTATGCACTCTGACTTTTGGCGGGTTGCTTTCCCGGCGTATTTCGGCGCCATTGCTCTGCTGGCAATTGCAATGCGGTTCGTGTTTAGCAGGATTACGACAGATGCAACGGCTGCGTTTGTGTTCGTGGCCGTTTACATGGCCGTTTTAGGCCTCGCAGAGTCTGCGTGGCATGTGAGAAATGCGTTCTCGGTCCTGAAATGGTTATCCGATTGGCTACCGAATGCAATTGCACTTACATTTACGTTGGCGTTGGTAAGGATCATCTTATGGAGACAGAGCAGACCCGATACAAGCATCGTCAGGTTGAAGTTGTCTGGAAGCGCTTTTGACTCCGAAATCGTCAAGACTGACACGAATTGACAGTGCTCTAGGCTCAGGATTCGAACGAAGTAGCATCGGCGGGTCGGCCTGCCGAATCAAACAAGAACACCGCGGTTTCCCCGCAGAAGGAATGGACCAATGGCATACAGCGACAAGGTAATCGACCATTACAACAACCCGCGCAATGTGGGCCAACTGGATAAGGCTTCCACCGAAGTGGGCACCGGCCTGGTGGGCGCTCCCGAGTGCGGCGACGTGATGCGGCTGCAAATTCGCGTGAACCCGGAGACGCAGGTCATTGAAGAAGCCAAGTTCAAGACCTTCGGCTGCGGCTCGGCCATCGCCAGCTCTTCGCTTGCGACCGAGTGGATCAAGGGCAAAACGGTGAACGATGCGCTCGAGATCAAGAACACCGACATCGTGAAGGAGCTGTCGCTTCCTCCGGTGAAGATTCACTGTTCGGTGCTGGCCGAAGATGCGATTCGTGCGGCCATCGGCGACTGGAAGAAGAAGAACGGCGTGACAGAAACCGCGGACGCCGCGGCTGTGGCGCACTAACCACCTGCGGTGGCGCAGGCTCCTTCGGCATGAACCTGTAATGGTGCTGAGGGCAAGGCGAATTGGAACAAGAATGTCGAACATGGTGACAATTGAATCGAAGCCTTCGGAAGGGATTTCAGCGGCGCCGCCGCAGAACCCTACCCCGCAGCCCAGCCACGGGGCGCAAGGTGGATTGCAGGTGACGGACCGCGCCGTCAAGCGCATCCGCGCGGCCATGGCCAAGGAAGGCGTGTCGCCGGAAGAGGGCGGACTGCGCCTGGGCGTGATGGGCGGCGGCTGCTCGGGGCTCTCGTATTCGATCAAGTTCGACACGCGGCCGCGGGAGCGCGACCGCATCTACGACTTCGACGGCGTGCGCGTCTTCGTCGACCCGAAATCGTTCCTGTATTTGCACGGCATGACGCTGGACTACGAAGAGACGCTGATGCGGCAGGGATTCAACTTCATCAATCCGAACTCCACGCGCTCCTGCGGCTGCGGTTCGTCGTTTTCCTAGAATCTCGCAGGGTTCCGCTTCGCCAAGAGTTCAAATATGATCGAAGTCCTCAATTCCGCTGTGCCTGTTGCATGTTGGTCGTGCTCGGTTGCGCACAATGACTCCACGCTTTTTTGTCCGCACTGCAGCAAGATTCAGCCTGCCGCAGCGGGCGATTTTTTTCGCGTCTTCGGGTTAGAGCGCGGATTCCAAATTGACCTCGCCGCGCTGGAGCAGGAGTTTCATCGCCTCAGCCGCAAGGTGCACCCTGACCGATTCGCGCGTTCCTCGGAAACAGAGCGGCAGTTGAGCCTGGCCGATACTGCGCTGCTCAACGATGCTTATCGGACCCTGAAAGATCCTCTGCACCGCACCGAGTATCTGCTCAAGCTGGAAGGCGCGGAGATAGGCGAGGAACATGCCGGCAAAGATCCCGGCGAGGCTCGCAAAGGACAGAAGGATCCATCGCGGGTTCCCGCCGATCTTCTCGAAGAGGTCTTCGAGTTGAACATGCAACTGGAAGAGATGCGCATGGCCCGCAAGATGGGCGAACAAGATCCTCAACTGCAAGCCGATCTGGAGCAGGCGAAGAAGAAATTCGAAAGTTTGCTCGCGGCAGTTGACGTTGATTTGCGCGCAGAGTGGAAGACGTGGGACGCGGGCGATGAGCCGACGCGCAAGGCCGCGCAACAGACGATGGTGGCCCTGATCGACCGGCGTCGCTATCTCAGCAATCTGGTCCGCGACGTGATCGAGACTTTGGGAGCCTAAGCGATACCTATGGCGGAATCGAATCTGACAGGCCGCGTTGTTGGCATCGACCTCGGTACCACCAATTCCCTTGTCGCGTATATGCAGGGCGATGCGCCGGTGGTGATTCCCGGCGTTGACGGCTCGAATTTAGTGCCGTCGGTGGTGGCGCTCGATCCCGTGACCGCCGAAGGCGGCAGGCCCACGGTGACGGTAGGAAACACTGCCCGCAAGGCACTGATCGAAACTCCAGAGCGCGTGATCTATTCCGTGAAGCGTCTGATGGGCCGTGGGCTGCATGAGATTCAGGACGAGTTGAAGCTCTTCCCTTTCCGCATTGCGGAGGATGTTGAGGAGGGTGAAGTCCCGCGCATTCAGCTCGGCGAGCTCAAATTCACTCCGCCGGAGATTTCGGCCTATATCCTGCGCCAGCTCAAGCGCAATGCAGAGCGGTTTTTCGGTGCGCCGGTAACGCAGGCGGTGATCACAGTGCCTGCTTACTTCAACGATGCGCAGCGCCAGGCGACGAAGGATGCCGGCCGCATGGCCGGCCTCGAAGTGCTGCGTCTGGTCAACGAGCCCACAGCGGCTGCGCTGGCCTACGGCCTCGACCGCGCAAAGGAAGGCACCATCGCCGTGTACGACCTTGGCGGCGGCACGTTTGACATTTCCATTCTCAAGCTGCGCGACGGCATATTCGAGGTGCAGTCTACCAACGGCGATACGCACCTCGGTGGCGACGACATTGACAACCTGCTGCTGGCCGTTGCGCTCGACGAAATTCACGCCGAGCACGGTGTCGACTTGCGCGGGCATCCCGGCGCGGTGCAGGCGTTGCGCAAAGCCGCGATCGACGCCAAGATCAGGCTCTCTTCCGAACAGGCCGCCAGGTTCGATATTGAATTGCCGAATGGCGACCGCTATCAGCGCGAGATTCCGCGCGAGGTCTTCGAGTTGTTGATTGAGCCGGTGCTGAACCGAACTGTTGGTCCCTGCAAGCAGGCGCTTACCGATGCGGGAATTACGCCGGAACAGATTGATGAGGTGGTGCTGGTGGGCGGGTCGACGCGGATCCCCGCGGTGCGCGAACTGGTCGATGAATTGTTCAAACTCAGCCCGCGTGGCAAGCGCCCGCACATCGAGCTGAATCCCGACGAAGTTGTTGCGTTGGGGGCGGCGGTGCAGGCGGATATTCTTGCCGGCGCGTCGAAAACGACTGAAGAGATGCTGCTGCTGGATGTGACGCCGCTGTCGCTGGGCATCGAAGCGCTGGGCGGAACGGTGGCGCGAATCATTCAGCGCAATTCGACCATTCCGGCATCGGCTACGGAGCACTTCACCACCGGCGTCGACGGCCAGACCAACGTGGCCATTCACGTAGTCCAAGGCGAGCGCGAAATGGCCGCCGATTGCCGGTCGCTGGCGCGCTTCGACCTCAAGGGCATTCCGCCGATGAGCGCCGGCCTGCCGCGCATCGAAGTGAAGTTCCTGATCGACGCGGACGGCATTCTCAAGGTGACGGCGCGCGAGCAGCGAAGCGGACAGGCAGCGAAGATTGAAGTGAAGCCGACCTACGGCTTGACCGACGAGCAAGTGGAGAGCATGATCCTGGACTCCTTCGATCACGCCGAAGAGGATTTTGCGAAGCGGCTGCTGATTGAGGCGCGCAACGAGGCGGAGAACCTTCTGACGTTGGTGGAGCGGGCACCGCGCAGCCCTGCATGGGCGCAACTCACCGGTGAAGAGCAGGATGCGATTGCAGCGGCGCGCAGGGGGCTTGAAGACGTGCTGCGCGGCGCTGACGCGAAGGCCATCCGCGATGCGACACTGGCGCTCGACCGGGTAACAACACGCTTTGCAGAGCTGATGATGGAGGCCGCGGTGAGCAGCGCAATAACAGGCAAGACCATGGATGCAGCCAATGAGGATTTGGGCGAGGAAGTAACTGCGCCTCATCCGATGGCGCAGGCGGAGTTCAAGTGAGAGCGAGTCAGCAAGTCAGCGAGTTAGCGGTGAGGATGTATCGATATGAGTGACGCAGAGAAGAAAGACATTCCGGCAGACAAACTCGTGCGCGTCACTTTTCAGCCCGAAGGCAAGACGGTGGAGTTCGAATACGGGACTCTGCCGTATGACCATCACGGCAAGCCGATGTCGTTCCTAGATGTGGCGGAGAACTTCAACATCTTTCTCGACCACGCCTGTGGCGGTGTGTGCGCCTGCACCACATGCCACTTGTGGATCAAGGACCAGACCGGCATCAGCGAGGCCGACGACGACGAAATTGACCGCATGGATATGGCCGCCGATCAGCAACTCGACTCGCGACTGGGCTGCCAAGCGGTGATTACCAAGCCCGGCGTGTACGAGGTGGAGATTCCCAAGTGGAATCGCAACTATGTGTCGGAAGGCAAGCCGCTGACGCTGGCGGAGAGCAAGTAGTTTGCTAGCGATCGAGGAACCTAGAAGCAGGTCCTTCGACTCCGCTGAAGTACGCTTCGCTCAGGATGACAGGCTTGTTATTGACCTGCATTTTGAAGGAATAACTAGGGAGCAGGACGATGCCGCGCGAAATTCTGTGGACCGACGCCGAAGAGATCGGCATTCAATTGCAAGAGAAGTTTCCTGACTTGGATCCGTTGACGGTGCGCTTCACCGATCTGCACCGCTACGTGACGGAGTTGCCTGGATTTGCGGATGATCCGGCGAAATCGAATGAGTCGCGGCTCGAGGCCATTCAGATGGCCTGGCACGAGGAATTTCAGGACGCTCAGGGATAGAACTGACGCCCTGCAGTAGTCATTCCATCGCGCATTCACGATCATTCATACCAAGGGTCGTATTCCTGCCGCTCGGTCCAGCCGAAGGCACCTTCGAAGTGCACGAATTCCTTCTCCTTGCCGGGAACCAGGTAGACGCTGAGAATGTCGAATCGGACGGCTGGGGCAGCCTTCGTGGGCAACTGTCGCACATAGTGCCGGGCCAGCTTGCGCAGCACGTTGCGCTTGTGCGTGTCGACGGCAACTTCGGCGGCAGCGATGTCGTGGGCGGTGCGGGTCTTGACCTCAATGAAGCACAGCAGCGGACCTTGCCAGGCGATGAGGTCGAGGTCGCCGCGTTGATAGCCGGACGACCATCGCCGGGCGACCACGGTGTAACCCTTGCGGCCGAGGTAAAAGAAGGCTGCATCTTCACCGTCGATTCCGGTGGCGAGATGAGCCGGCTGACTTTCCGAACGGCTACTCCGCCGCGCAGCCCGTTGCATTACCGCGAGGCTGCGCTCCAGCAGGTTGATTCGCTTTTGCTGCAGCCATCCCATGGGAGTTCATTCTCGTCCTGATGGAGGAAAGACGCAAATGCGGCCCGCTTCTCATTCGAGTTGCGGGCCGCATCTGCGTCTGCCGGAAACTGTTGAAGATTGAATGCCCAGGGTAGTTTACGCAGTTACTGCTTCGGGAATCCGCTCGTGCTCATATTCGTGCTCAACCTGTGCAAGCGACTCTTCGAGAATGTCGAGCGCTACGCTGGCTTCCTCTTTGCTCACGATCAGAGGTGGGCAGAGGCGAAGCGAGGTCTCGCCGCAGCCAAGAATCATGAGCCCTTTCTCGAATGCAACGGTTTCCACGCGGTTGCGCAGCGCGGTGGCTGGCTCGCGCGTGGTCTTGTCCTTGACCAGCTCGATGCCGATCATGAGGCCACGGCCACGAACATCGCCTACCAACGCGTGCGAGTTTTTCCAGCCGCGCAGGCGCTCAAGCATGAACTCGCCCACGCGGGCTGCGTTCTCAATGCCTTCGCGCTCCAGAACGTCCATCGTAGCGAGCGCCGCGGCGATGGAGATGGGATTGCCGCCGAATGTGGAGGCGTGGGAGCCGGGCACCCAGTCCATGATTTCTGCGCGGCTCATGCAGATTCCCAACGGCATGCCGCTGGCGATCCCTTTGGCCATGCAGACAATATCCGGCTGCACGCCGGAGTGCTCGATTGCCCACCATTTCCCGGTGCGGCCCGCGCCCGATTGCACTTCATCCGACACCAGCAGGATGCCGTGGCGATTGCAGATGGCGCGCAGCTCGCGAAGGAAATTGTCCGGAGCGACGACATAGCCGCCTTCACCCTGAACCGGCTCGACGAAGATGGCCGCCACTTCTTCAGGAGGAAGGATGGTTTTGAAAAGCTTCTCTTCGATGTAGCGCGCGCAGCCCATGTTGAAAGCTTCTTGTTCTTCGACGCCGCCTGAGCAGCCGCGATACGTATACGGATACCGGATGTGCGTGACGCCGGGAAGCATGGGTCCAAAGCGGCGCTTCTGCTGGGGTTTGGAAGCGGTCAGCGACAACGCACCCATGGTCCGGCCGTGGAATGCGCCGAGAAAGGCGATCACGTTCTGGCGACCGGTATGGTAGCGGGCAAGCTTCAGCGCGCACTCGATGGCCTCGGCGCCGGAGTTGCCGTAGAAGAACTTGTGCGGTCCGGGCATGGGCGCCACTGCCGACAGGCGACTGGCCAGATCGGTCAGCGGCTCATGGTAGAAATCTGTACCTGAGATGTGGATGAGCTCGGCGGCCTGCTTCTGAATGGCGGCGACTACCTCGGGGTGGCAATGGCCGGTAGAAACCACGGCAATGCCCGCGGCAAAGTCCAGGAACTCATTCCCGTCCACGTCTTCCAGGCGAACACCGCGGCCGCGACGTGCCACCAGCGGATAGGATCTTGTGTAGCTGGGCGAGATGAGCCTGCCGTCCGCCTCGACGGCCGCCCTCGCCTTAGGTCCCGGCAGGGGACAACGGAGCTTCGGTCCGTATTGCGCATATAGCTCTTGCTTGGTCATATTCTTGTCTCCTACATAAAGGGTGTCACCCTGAGCGATGAATAAACGACTGTCATCCTGAGCGAACGAAGCGTGTCGAAGGACCTGCGGTTATTCTTAGCCCTTCTAAGGGGCCTGCGTTTCCATCGCTGGGATCGATGTATTTCGCGGAGCCCTTCAGGGCTCCAACAGATAACAGATAAAAGAGGGTCTTCGGCGAACGAGGAGTTAGTCGCTTGCGAACAGGCTAGGTCGAGTGCGGGTGGGCAGCACGCGCAGATGCCGCCGGGGGCGAATGCTGCGCTCGCGCGACCGCGACCAGCGCCGGGAGGCTGGTGCTAGCTGCATCGCTTTGCAATTGTGCCTGTGCATGGAGACCCGCTGCACTGAGCATAGCCCATCTTGACATCTTCTGTATAGATTCTGTATTGCGCGATGCCGGCAAGCTCCAGCGAGAATGCGGCAAGAAGTGGGAAGCGGTCGAGCGCGACTCAGGCTAGGATTGAAATATCCCGATGGCGAACGCAATGGAGCAAAAAATCCACCCAAGGAAGAGAGCAGCCACCACGGCCTCCATTGTGCTGGCCTTTGCGAGCGTGTATTTTTTCTGGGGCTCGACGTATACCGCGATCCGGATTGGCGCGGCGGAGATGCCTGCGCTGCTGCTGGCGGGTACGCGGTTTCTGATTGCGGGCGCGATTCTGCTGGGCTGGTGCCGGTGGCGCGGGTTGCGGATCTTCTGGCCCGCGCCGAACATGCTGCGGCTTGCGCTGATTGGGCTGCTGCTGCTGGCCGGCGGCAACGTGGGGCTGGTGTTTGCCGAGAGGACTGTTCCCAGCGGTCTGGCTTCGCTGGTGCTCGCCGTTACTCCCATTTACGTCGCGCTGATTGAGATGTTTCTCCCCCGCGGCGAACCGTTACCGGCACGTGGCTGGTTGGGGATGGCGCTGGGTTCCGTGGCGCTGGGCGTGCTCGTCTGGCCGTCGCTGCAGTCGGGGCTGGCAGGAAATAGCGGCCTGCTTGTAGCTCTTGCGGTGCTGCTTGCAGGCGGATTCTCCTGGACTGTCGGCAGTATTCTGTCTCGCCGATCGCGCCTGCCGGTGAACAGCTTTGTGGCCGCGGCGTGGGAGATGCTGGCTGCCGGCGTCTTCTCGACCGCGCTAGGAACGGCTCTGCGAGAGTGGCCGCAATTCCACTTGAACCGCGCGGCCATTGGGTCGCTCGTTTGGCTCATCACAGGCGGTTCGCTGCTGGGGTACACATGCTTCATCTACCTGCTGGAGCATGTGCCGGTCGCCAAAGTCGCGTCCTACTCCTACGTGAACCCGGTGGTCGCGGTGCTGCTGGGAATCTTGCTGCTGCACGAACGGCCAGCGCCGGCGGAATTTGCCGGAATGGCGGGAATCGTGATGGCGGTGTTTCTGCTGACTACGGCGCAGGTGAAAGCGAAAGGCAAGCCGGTGCCCGTTGAGGACCTTGAGCAGATGCCGGCGGAGTAAGGTAGACGCTACTTGATCAGCAATCCCCACACCACGGAGGCCACTCCAACGGCTGAAGCGCCGATTCCCAGGTACCAATAGATGCGGCTGCGGGTAAGCAGCGTAACAGAACTGACGACCAGGCCAATCTCCAGCAGAGTTTCGGCGAGATCGAAAAACTTGGCCTTGTTCTCGGCCAACTTCACTTCTTCCTCAAGGCTCTTGGCCTCTTTCTGCTCTTCCTTGAAATCGTCGGCCCATTTTTCCTGGTGGCCGGACCATTCCTTGATGTCTTTCGCTGCCTTTTCCTTGTCGGCGAGGGTCAATACGCTGAGCGCTTCGGTGGTCAGGTACGTGTCGTAGGCGCGGTTTTTCTTAGCCTGGTACTCGTTCCAGACGTCGGTGGCATCCCCCCGCTTGAGCACTGCTCTGGTTTCGGCGCGGTGGCCAAGAACCGTGGTCACAGCCACCAAGACTGCGAGTACGCTCATGGTAAATGCGACGGGGCGCAGTGCGGACTCTCCGCCTTTTTCGGCCTGCTCTTTCAGTTCGGATGCTTCATTGGCTTCCATGGGGAGAACTCCTGGGTGACTTTACTTGCGCTTCCAGCGGACGCCGTCTTTGGAGTCTTCGATGATAACGCCTTTTTCGGCTAGCTCGTTGCGGATCTGGTCGGCGCGGGCGAAGTTGCGTTGCCGCTTGGCCTGGGTGCGCTCGGAGACCAGGGCGTCGATGGCTTCGTCGGTAAGCGACTGGCGGGCAAGGAGTTCCGGGGCTACGTCTTGCAGGCGGCCGGCCTCCGCGGCCCACTCCAGGGCGCGACGGGTGGGTTCGGCGTCGCGGTCTTCAATGACGTCGAAGACGGCGTCGAAGCTGGCCAGGACCGCAAGAATCGCATCACGATCTCCGGCCAGGAGCTGACCCTGGTCGATGGCAGTGTTGGCGGCGCGGATGAGGTCGAAGATGGGGGCGCGCGCTTCGGCGGTATTCAGGTCATTAGTCAGCGCGGCCAGATAGTCCGTCTGCGCCTTTTGAGCGGCGTCCTGGAGGGCAGGATTTGCGCCGGGGGCCAAGTTGGCTTGTTTCAAGCGCTGGGAAAAAGTCCGCAGGCGCTCGATGGCGTTGGTCGCTTCAATCAGGCCGTCGAAGGTGAAGTTGAGCTGGTGGTGATAGGGCACTGAAACCAGCACGAGGCGTATGGCTGAAGCCTTATAGCCCTTCAACAGCAGGTCGCGAAGAGTGAAGAAGTTGCCCTCACTCTTGGACATCTTGCGCCCGTCCACCAGCAGGAAACGGACGTGCATCCAATGGCGGGCAAAGGGCTTATGGGTTGCGCTCTCGCTCTGTGCAATCTCGTTCTCATGGTGCGGGAACATCAGATCTTCGCCGCCGGCGTGCAAGTCGAAGCTATCGCCCAGATATTCCATGGCCATGGCAGAGCACTCGATGTGCCAGCCGGGACGGCCCTGGCCAATGGGGGTGTCCCAGGATGTCTCGCCGGGCTTGGCGGCTTTCCATAGAGCAAAATCACGAGCTGAATCTTTCTCGTACTCGTCTAGGTCGACGCGTGCGCCGTCTTCAATACCGCTCAAGTCCTTTTTGCTCAGCTTGCCGTACTCGGGGAAGGCGGCCAGGCGGAAGTACCAGGATCCATCTTCAGTCTGGTAAGCGGCGCCAGCAGCGGCAAGCCTTTGCACCAGTTCGACCATACGGGGAATGTGCTCAGTGGCTCGGGCAATAATTTCGGGGCGCTGGACGCGGAGCGAATCCAGGTCCTCGAAGAAAGCCTGCTCGAACCGTGCGGTGTATTCGCCGATGGGCATGTTCTGAGCGGCGGCGTTGCGGATGATCTTGTCGTCAACATCGGTGATGTTCATGACGTGGCGGACTTCGGTCCCGGTGAGCAGGAGCAGCCGGCGAAGGATGTCTACCGCCAGGAAAGTACGGAAGTTGCCGATGTGACCGTAGTCGTAGACCGTGGGCCCGCAGGCGTACATGCGCAGCGCCTGGCCATCCATGGGGACGAGCGGGTCGATTTCTCCGCTGAGGGTGTTGAACAGGCGGATGGTCATGGGTTGCGGTGCGAACGGCTGGGTCATAAGACGGCTGAAAGACTGCGGCTTTTGGACTTACCGATTGTAGCAAGGCGAGGGGTAAGAATCGGAAATCGGGTGCCGGATCGGCCGAGCTTTTGCCGTAATGCTTTCTCGAAGGGATGCGGTTCTCTCTCCGGCAATGGTGCGAGGTTATTTTTTTCAGTTTATTGCCCGGATTGGTTGATTCGATGCGGGTTATCGGTGAAGAACTCCACAGTCCCACAGTCGAAACCCGCGTTTCCCCTTCCATTCGGTGGTTGAGGGGAGAATGCCCGGGGGTGGGGTAGGTGTCATGAATCATTCGAGCGCAGTTGCTCTCTTATCTTTTCCAACTCTATTGTGCGCTTTTGGGGTGAAATTATACGCAACGCGGAGCGGAGAAAATCTGCAGAAGAGAGTGGTAGCCAAGCGATTGATTCAACGTGAGTAAGTCCGCCGCGATGGACGCTGCGGCCGGGCGGGATAGGAGAGTTTTGCTTGACACGAAGATCAGCGGGCTTTTCGGAATGCCAGAAACGGCCATCCGGATGATCGGATTAGCGGAGGATATGCCAAGCCTGCCAGATGCCGTAAACGCATAGTGCCGCCGCGGCTTCCAGGCCAATTGCTACCATGGCAGATTTAGCTCCCTTCAAGCCGACGGCTGTCAAAACGCCCCTGCCGTCCGCTCGCTTGCCGCCGGCAGGAACTGCGCCCAAGGACGCCGCTAATTCAGGCAGCGACCGGAAATTCGGAGTAAATGAGAACTCACCACGTCGAATCTCAGTGTGCTTAATAGCTGGGCTAGCCATGTCGATTTCCCCATTTCTGACGGCGGGTTGCTTGCCGCAGAGGAACTGCGCGACAACGCTGCTTGCGGGTCAAATCTCTCCGCTTGGAGAAACAAGCCGCCGAGTCAACGCGCAATTCCGCCTCGCAGTGCTAATAGCACATGAAGGACCAAACCTCTCTAATGTTGCAACCCTCTGATTGCAATGATCCGGCTACGCGGTCGATCGAAGGGCAAATCCGGTCCTGAGCATGTACCAATTACCCGATCAGGTAAAGACTCGCCGGTTAAAAGGAACGACCTGCCCTCGGAAGGGACGGAACAGTCATTGCTGCTGGTAGGCGCCGCGATCGTAGCCGTCGGCGCCGGGGCGGGGGTTGCCGAGGAAGTCGGTCGACGGGGCCAGATAAGATGTGCCGCTGCCCAGGGCGGGACTGCCCGATGAGACGCTGAGCAAGATGTTGAGGGGGTTGGCATCGGCGGGGTCGACGTAAAGGGGGTTGCCGGTGAGGTCGTTGGGGCCAGCGGGGACGTCGCCGGAGATGGAGCCGTTGTAATAGAGGTTGTAATTCAGCACGATTGACGAAGTTGTGCCGGGAACTGAGGTCAGTGGGTTCTGGCCGGTAGCGCTATAGAAGATGTTATTGATGACATTGACATCGGAGGTCTGGTTGAGAAACATCTCGCCGCGGCCGGATAGGGGCGGATTGGTCACATCCTGATAACTGGAATTGTTGACCACATCGACGTGATCGCTCTGGAAGACTTCGACCGCTGAACTCCCGTTGTTATAAATCACGTTATTGGCGATAAGTGTGCGGCCAGTATAAGGAGGCAGTGGGTCATTGGTCGGGTTATAGGCCGAGTTACGAGTGGAATCGATAATGATGGCTTCGCCGTCGGTAATCATGGGCGGGTTATTGTCAAACACGGGAACGAGCTCCTCGTTTCCGTAAATACGATTGCCTGTGATGAACATTTTGTAAGCCGTGGAGTTATCGGAGTTCCAATTCTCCCAGGTGGAGATGGCGCTGGCGCCATAAATGGAATACCACGCCGAGTTATAGATGGTGTTGCCGGAGATGGTCACGTAGTCAGACCAGGCTGTGCCCACGCCCCCGCCGCCGCACTCGCTGATAATGTTGTTGAGGATGCGGATGTGGTTGGGGCGAACGGTGGCAGTGCCATTGCGGCCGTCAGAGGAGATACAGTTGCCGTTGAAGGCGGGATCGGGATTGGTGGTAGATTGAGCCTGCGCCTGAGCGAGAGTTACATTGGCGTTGTTTCCGATAATCGTGAATCCATTTACTTCGACATAGGCCGCCGTAGGCGCAAAGAAGATGCCCGCCCAGCCGTTGAATGAGATAGTTGGAGTTTGTCCGGGATAGGCTTTGAATGTGATCCAGTTAGTAGCTGTACCGGGGGTGGTGACATTGAGGACATTGCAACTGGAGCAGGAGTTAGTATAAGTGCCGTTCATAACATAGACAGTGTCTCCAGGCTGGGTAACGCTTTCGGCCTGCTGGAGGGTGAGAAAAGCGGTTGATATGGTAAGGCCGTTATTCGAGTCACTGCCGGAGCCACTGACATAGTAAGTAACTGCGGCGGCGGGCGCGGCGTAGTTGGCGGTGACAGTGGTTTTGGCGTTGAGAGTGACGTTGCAGGTGACAGTGCTCGCAGTTGTGCAGCCGGTCCAGGATGAAAATGTGTTAACGCCGGCAGTTGCCGGGGCGGTGAGAATGACGGCGGTTGCAGCGTTGTAGGTGCGAGTAAAGCTTGTGGTGCCGTTGGTGAGGTTGTTGTTGTCCGCCTGGCCGACGGTGATGGCGACACCGCTGGCCGGGCTGGCCGAGTCGACGGTGAGAACGTAGGCGGTGGGGGGAACGATAGGTGGCGGGGCCATTCCACCGGAGCCGCAGCCAGCGATGAACCGGGCTGATGCGATGGCGATCAACAGGGTTGGTGTCCTGGCGTTCATGGTTGCGGGCTCCCTGACGCTGGTTGGCGTGCTGATGCAATCGTACATCCGATGGGTCGCAAGAGTCAGCGGCCGAGGGCCAGAGAAGGGTCCGCGGAGAGATCCGGAGGGGCGAAGTCACGAGCAAGGAAGCGCGGCCAGGCGGCTGCGGCGATCATGGCGGCGTTGTCGGTGGATAAGGCGAGGGTCGGAAAGGAAACGCGCAAGTTGCGACGCGCGGCTTCCGCGGTAAAGCGGGCGCGGAGTTCGCGGTTGGCGGCCACTCCGCCAGTGACGAGGATGCGGGGGATGACCAGGGATTCGGCGGCGGCAAGGGTCTTTTTCAGCAGATCGCCCACTACCGCGTACTGAAAGCTGGCGATTAGGTCGAGTGTGGTTTGGGAACAAAGGGCTTGGGCTTCGGATTGGGTGGCAGGCGGCCTGGGGCTATTGGAACCCGCGAAAAGGGCCTTGTGTCGTGCCTCAGCTTCGGGACGGAGGTTGTGGAGTTCTACGTAACGCAGGACGGCCGTCTTGATTCCGGAAAAAGAAAAGAGGAAATGGCGGTCGAGACCGGCGATGGGGGCGGTTTTTGAGGCTTTGGTTGGCGGCGCTTTACCGGCCAGGTGAAGCTTGGTCTTCACCTGCGAAAAGGCGAAGGGGACGGCGTGAGGGTTGCCGAATTGAGCGAGAGCGTCGATCCACGGGCCTCCGGGATAGCCGAGGCCGAGGAGCTTGGCGACCTTGTCGTAGGCTTCGCCGGCGGCGTCGTCGAGGGTGCGTCCAACGAGCGTGTAGTGCCAGGATTCGGCGATGGGACGGGCGAGGTAGAGGTGGGTATGGCCGCCGGAGACGACCAGGGCCAGGGCTGGGTCGTCTGCGTGCATATCGCCGTCAGACGAGGACTCGCGCTCGTTGAGCAAGACGGCGTGGATGTGGCCTTCCAGATGGTTGACGGCGATTAAGGGAAGGTTGACGGCGAAGGCCAGGGCTTTGGCGTAGGTAATTCCGACCAGCAGGGCCCCGGCCAGTCCGGGTCCGCTGGTTACGGCGATCGCGTCAATGTCAGCCAGAGTGATACCGGCCTGGGCGAGCGCGGCGCGGACGACGGGAACGATGGCGCGGAGATGCTCGCGGCTGGCAAGCTCGGGGACGACTCCGCCATAGCGCGCATGAGTAGCGATCTGGGAGGCAACGACGGAGCTGAGCGTGTGCGAGCCGCGCTGGACAACGGCGGCCGCAGTCTCGTCGCATGAAGTTTCAATGGCGAGGATCAGGCCGCGGCTCATCCGACTAGTTTACCGGGTTGCGGATTGGCGAGTAAGCGGGCGTCGGAGTGAAAATGAGGGCAGCTATGTTGTATGGGACAGCAAAGTTCGAGGCGGCGCTGGGGTTGGTGGAGCGGCTGCGGGCTGCGGGGTATGAGGCGTACCTCGCAGGCGGTTGCGTGCGGGATCTGCTATTGGGTCGCGTGCCGATGGATTTCGATGTGGCCACGAGCGCTACGCCCGAAATAGTCCTGGGGATGTTCGAGAGAACGTTTGCCGTGGGAGCGCACTTTGGGGTGGTCTTGGTAGCCCACGGCGAGGACGATCGTTATTTCACGACGGAGGTGGCGACGTTCCGGTCGGATGGGGCGTATTCGGATGGGCGGCATCCGGATGCGGTGCGGTATACGGAGAGCGCCGAGGAGGATGTGAAGCGGAGGGATTTTACGATCAATGGACTGCTGCTTGATCCGCTGCGCGGAACTGAATTACAAGAAGCGGGTCCTTCGACTTCGCTGCGCTCCGCTCAGGATGACAGGTCACTAGAGATCCAAGACGATCTTCGCTCGGCGGTGATTGATTTTGTGGATGGGGTTGAGGATCTGGAGGCGGGGGTTGTTCGTGCGATTGGCCGTGCCGAGGCGCGGTTTGAAGAAGATCGTCTGCGCATGCTGCGCGGTGTTCGGTTTGCATCGCGGTTCGGGTTCGAGCTGGAGGCGGGGACGAAACAAGCGATTCAATTGCTGGCGGGTCGAATCGCGGCGGTGAGCAGGGAGCGGGTGCGCGACGAATTGACCAAGATGCTCACCGAGGGGAATGCGCGGCGGGCATTTGAGCTGCTGGATGAGACTGGGCTGCTGGCCGAGGTGCTGCCGGAAGTGGCGCGGATGAAGGGCGTGGAGCAGCCTCCGCAATACCATCCCGAGGGCGACGTGTGGGTGCATACGCTGGGGCTGCTGGGGCAACTGGAAGAGGGATGCAGCGTGACTCTGGCATGGGGAGCGCTGCTGCACGATGTGGGCAAGCCGGCCACATTCCGGCGGGCTCCGGACCGGATTCGATTCGATGGCCACGTCGACGTGGGTATGGCCGTGGCGGCGGATATCTTGCGGCGGTTCCGCTTTTCGAATGAGGAAACGCGGCAGACGTTGGCGCTAGTCGAGAACCATATGCGATTTGCGGATGCGGAGCACATGAAAGCATCGACACTGAAGCGGTTTTTCAGGCTTCCGGAGTTCGAGGAGCATTTGGCGCTGCACCGGATGGATTGTCTTGCAGGAAGCGGGAATCTGGACCACTGGGAGTTTGTACGGGAGCGCTGGCATGCGATGCCAGAGGAGACAATGCGGCCCGCGCCGTTGCTAACCGGGCGGGAGTTGATTGCGGCGGGATACGCGCCGGGTCCGCAGTTCAAAGTGATGCTGCGGCTCGTGGAAGATGCGCAACTTGAGGGGACGATTGGGACGCCGGAAGAAGCCTTGCGGCTGGTGAACGAGCGGTATCCGCGGCTCACGGGGTAGCAGGCTTCTTAGCGCGCGTGGTGGTGATGACGACTACGCTGACCAGGACCAAAAGGGTTCCGAGGATGGTGCGCATGCCGAGGGTTTCGCCGCCGAGGAGATATCCGAGGGCCACGGCTACAACGGGATTCACATACGCGTAAGTGCCGACTTTGGTGGGCGATTGATGATGGAGCAGCCACACGTAGGCGGTGAAGCCGATGATGGAGCCGGCGATGATGAGGTAGAGCAAGGCGAGCCAGGCTTCGCGTGAGACAGTGGAGGGGTGGAAGCCGCGGAACTCTCCAAATGCGGCCGAGGCGAGGGCCAGCATGATGCCGCCGGCGAGCATCTGCGATCCCGAGCTCATCACTTTGGACTCCGGCAGCGGAAGCTTGCGGCCCAGCGCGGATGCAATCGACCAGGTGAAGGCCGCGAAGATGAGCGCGACGGCGCCCTTGGTCTCGATGGGCGCGCCGGCCAGATTGAGCGAATGGCTCATGAGCACAGCGACTCCGCACATTCCGATCAGGAGCGCGAGGGCCAGTCGGAGCGTGAGACGCTGGGTGCGCAGGATGACGATCTCCGACAAGGCCATGAATACGGGGATGATGGCCAGGATGACGGCGGCGATGCCGGAGGGAACGCGCTGCTCCGCCCAGAACAGAAGACCGTAGTCCAGGACGAAGATGAGCAAAGCGAGCAGGCTTGCGGAGAGCCACTGGCGGCGCGTAGGGGAGCGCACGCCTCGGGCGAGCATCCAGAGGTAAAGCACCAGGCCGGCCACGGAGAAGCGCATGGCGGCCAGCATCAGGGGCGGAACTTCGTGAACGCCGATGCGAATGGCAAGAAATGTGGAGCCCCAGACAAAGTAGATGATCGCGAAGGCCAGCAAGGTCTTCCATTTCGCAGGCGGCGCGGATGAATGGGTTTGGGTCGGCAGAACATTCTCCTACCAGCAATTTATCAACTTTCCTTTGCTCGGCAATTGATGGCTTGCGTGCAACCCGGAAACTTGTGGCGCGGGAGCGAGGAAATGTGAATCAGGCTATGATGATCTCGTCATGATCAAGACAATTTCCAGCTCGCGATTTGTCCGTGTGTTTGCTCTGTGTCTGCTGCTGGCGGTTCCTGCCTTGGCGAAAGATGCTCCGATGCAGGTGATTGACTGGCCCGCTACCGGGACGCCGATGGTGCGCTTTACATTTGGAAGGCTCAAGGCGCTGCCCGGAATGAGCAATCTTCACGGCTATGTGATGGATACCACGGCGGAGAATCTTTCCCCGAGACGGATTTCAACTCAGCGCTTCAAGGTGTACCTTTTCGACAAGAACAAGGTGCGCATTGGTGAGGACACGATTGCGCTGACCAATGTGGGGCCGGGCGAGACGGTGAAATTCGAGACCACAGTAACGACTTCCGGCAATCCCGCTTCGGTATCGCTGGAGGAGATTTCAGACGCGGCCAGGACAATACAGATGACGGTAAATTCCACGCCTCAGGGGGCGCTGCTCAAGGTGGATGGAACGGAAGTGGGCAACACTCCGCGCATGATTACGGTGGGAGCTGGCAAGCATACGCTCACCTTCAGCAAGGAAGGCTTTGTGGCGGGGAATTTTCCGCTGGAGATCAGCCGTGACGATGTGTCGGGCGGCACTGTGAGCTATGAGCTGGGTGCAGCTGCGTACGACTCAGTTGAGTTACGGGACGGAAGCCTGCTGAGTGGTGACCTGGTTTCGATCTCCGGGATGGATGTGGAGATTCGCGTGGGCGGCAGCATCCAGCACATCGACCGCAACAAGATCAAGCGGATCATGCTGGTGGCACGGCAGGCTCCGGTGATGGATGTGCCTCCGGCGATTGGGCCGGCGCCGAACCAATAATGCGGCCCGAACCACGGCAATTTGAAGCGATTGTTCTCGGCGCGGGCGCGGCGGGGCTGATGTGCGCGGCGACGGCCGGGCAGCGGGGGCGGCGCGTGGCGTTGCTGGAGCACGGTGGGCAGGCGGGGCGGAAGATTCTAATCTCCGGCGGCGGGCGGTGCAATTTTACGAATCTGCACTGCGGGCCGGAAAACTTCATCTCCGAAAACAAACACTTTGCGAAGTCGGCGCTGGCGGGATTCAGGCCGGGGGACTTTGTTGCGCTGGTAGAGCGGTATGGGATCGCGTGGCATGAGAAGACGCTGGGGCAGTTGTTTTGCGATGGGTCGTCGCGGGCGATTCTGGATATGCTGCTGGCGGAGTGCGCGCTGGGCGGCGTGGAATTGGTTCTGAATGCGCGGTCGGCTGCCGTTAAGGGTCTGGGTGGAGGCGGGTTTCGCGTGTCCTGCTCGGCGGGTGAGTTCGAGGCGCGGTCGGTGGTGGTGGCTACGGGAGGATTATCGATCCCGAAGATGGGGGCCACCGCGCTGGGATATGAGATTGCCGCGCAGTTTGGGCTGCGCGTGGTGGAGCCGCGACCGGCGCTGGTGCCTCTGGTCCTGGGAGGGGATGAGGCGCGATGGACGGAGTTAGCGGGAGTGTCAGCTGAGGTGGTGGCGTGGGTGGAACCGTCGCAAGGCCGCTCCTCAGATAGGAAAGCCCCGAAGTACCAGCCCGTGCCTTTTCGGGAGAAGATGCTGGTTACACATCGCGGTTTGAGCGGGCCAGCGGTATTGCAGGCTTCGTCATATTGGCGGGCGGGAGAGGCTCTGGTGCTGGATTTAGCGCCCGGTTCACTGCTGGATCCTCTGACGAGAATCGGCGTGGTGGGAGCGTTGATGCAGCCGCGGGCACGGCGGGACACCGCGGCGTTGCGGCTGGCAATGAGGGAGATTTTGCCGCAGAGGCTGGCGAGTTTTCTGGCGGAATCCGGCGGGCAGGCGGGGTGGGGGAACGCGGCGCTGATGGCCTGGGAGCAGAAGCTGCATTGCTGGCGGCTGCATCCGGTGGGGACGGAGGGATTTGAAAAGGCTGAGGTGACGGCGGGTGGAGTGGACACCGCCGGCTTGCAGGCGCGGACGCTGGAGGCTCGTGCGGTGCCTGGGCTCTACTTTATTGGGGAAGCAGTGGATGTGACGGGGTGGCTGGGCGGATTCAATTTTCAGTGGGCGTGGGCTTCAGCGGTCGCGGCGGGGAAGGCCTGTTAGTGATTGGGTCCGACGTTCGTTACAAATGATTCGGATTGCACGGCGGGCCAATCTCCCAAAATGCAGGTCCTTCGACTCCGCTGAAGTGCGCTCCGCTCAGGATGACAGATCATTTTTATTGCTGAACTGGTCCGGCGGGCGCTGGCGCTTGGGGTGCGGCTTCCGGCGCTGTGGGCGGGGCCCCGGCTTTGGCGGGCGGAGTGAGAACGAAGCCTTTTCGGACCAGGGCGAAGCCTTGCTGGGGGAGTTCGGCCTGTAAAAGCTGGTTTTCGGGACCGGAAAAGAGCTCCGATTGGGCGCCGGCGATGGTGGCCTGGAGATGGTGAACGACGATGGGCTTGCCGTCCAGTGTTCCTTTTTCATCCGCATAGGTGGCTAGCTGGACGGGGACGACCGATCCATCCTGCGCGCCGGACTTCTTGGGGAGGATGGCCCAGAGGCCGCGATTGTTCTGCGCCACGGCCAGGGCGAGCAGCGTGTCCAGCGCGCCGGGATCGAAGTCGGGAAGAAAGACGGCGGCTGGATGCGGAGCGAGACGCGTGGTGGAGCTGCGCCCGTTGGCGGAGACGTTGAGCAGGAACTGGGCGGCGTCTGGCGCGGCGGTGATATTGACCGCGGAGCTGTTGACGGTGGCGCTGAGCTGAACGTGGCGAAGATGGTTGGCGGAGCTGAGCTGCTCGGTCTTGGAGAGGTTGTAGTTCAGCCCCTGCATGGCGACACGCACCACGCTCGTGGTGTCGTAGCCCTTGGGAGTAGCGGTGAAAGTGACTGTGGCAGTGCCGACGGGCTTGCCGTGCTGGGCGATGGTGAAACTGCCGGACTGGGCGATTCCATGGAGTGGGAACAGGGGAATGAGTGCCAGAAAGGAGATGAGGGCGATTTTGGACGTGCTTCTAAACATCTTCACTGTCCGATTAGACACAAATGTTGCAAAAGAGTTGTAAGTAGCGCGGCGAGTTAGCGCCGCTGGTGCGGCGGTAGCAGGTTGGCGAGTTGGCGGGGACGGTGGGCGCGGAAAGGGTCCGAGGCCTCCCACCCATTCCGCGGGAAAAAGCGGAATGGATGGGGCACGGAGAGTTTCCCGCTGGGGAGGTGCGGGCCCCAGCACCCATATTCCAGGGGGATAATAGCCCGACTCTATTCCCTATTCCTTTTTCCCTAATCCCTGCTTTTCACCCTTTGGCTACGGCGAAGCGCTTGTTGACTTCGTGCCAGTTGACGACGTTCCACCAGGCCTCAAGGTACTTGGGACGCTGGTTCTGGTATTTGAGGTAGTAGGCGTGCTCCCACACGTCGTTGCCGAGAATGGGATAGAGGCCCTGGCTCAGCGGCGAATCCTGGTTGGCATTGGTGATGACCTTGAGTTTGCCGCCGGTAAAGACCAGCCATCCCCAGCCGGAGCCGAACTGCTTGGCGGTGGTTTCATTGAATGTCTTCTTGAAGGCTTCGAAGTCGCCGAAGTCGGAGGTGATCTGCGCGGCGATGGCGCCGGATGGCGCGCCGCCTACGCCGGCTGTGCCGACCGGGCCCATCAGGTTCCAAAACGCGGTGTGGTTGGAGTGGCCTCCGCCATTGTTGCGGACGACGCCGCGAATGTCCTCCGGGACAGCGGCCAAGTCTCGGATCAGGTCGTCAACCGACTTGGCGGCCAGGTCGGGATGGCTGGCCAGGGCGGCGTTCACGTTGGTGATGTAGGTCTGGTGATGTTTGTCGTGATGCAGGTGCATGGTCTCCGCATCGATAAAAGGCTCGAGCGCGGCGTAGTCGTAAGGCAGCGGTGGAAGTTCGTAGGCCATTGGGGAAATCTCCTTGAATTGAAATTCTACTGCGGGCGATTGAATTTGTACTGCGGGGATGTGGCCCGGCGGTGCGCGGGGCGAACCAAAGCGACGAGGATAAATCCAATTTTCACACGCTTTTGCGTGGCCGTATGCTTGGATGCGGGAAGAGACAGCGAGGGTGCAGGGGAAAGTTGGAAAGCAGTGAATAGGGATTAGGGCGCCTGCGTGGACAGGCGGTTGGCTCCCGATTGAATTTTTGTCGACGAGAAACCTTGGATGGTTGGGGAACATCGATAGAATGGAGTGCGCTGCGCGACTCCTTTTCCGTTCGCGTCCTAATTTCGCGCTTGGTTTCCTGATTTCCCTTTTCGAAACGAGTGAGTTTGCCGATGAGCGATCAGCCGTTGTACCGGTGGCTTGAGCAGCAGGGCGAGGCATTTGGCGCGCCGGGCACAGAGCCGCGATGGACTTCAAGCATCAAGGACGCGGTGTGCACTTCGTACGCGGCGTCGAGCCGGATCTGGTTTACATGCTCCCACGGGATTCTGAACGAGATCTACAACCCGACCATCGACCGGGCGCAAGTGCGAGATATGGAGTTCCTGGTGACGGATGGGGAGACGTTTTTCCACGAGGAGAAGCGCGACCTGCAGTCGACGTTTGAGTACATCCATCCCGAGGCGCTGGGGGTGCGGTATGTGAACCGCGACCCGGAGGGACGCTACACGCTGACCAAGGAGATTATCTGCGACCCCCACCATGCGGTGGTTCTGAACCATGTGCGCATTGAGGGGGATGCGGAGTTGCTGCCACGGCTGAAGGTGTATGCGCTCCTGGCGCCGCACTTGGACATTGGCGGGGCGGGCAACTCGGCGCGAGCGGTGGACCTGGCCGGGCGCAAGGTGCTGATGGCGTGGAAAGGCCGCTGGTCGCTCGCAATGGCCGCCAATTGCGGCTTGACGAGCTCAGGTTTCTCGCGAGTGAGTTGCGGCTTTGTAGGTTCGAGCGATGGCTGGCGCGACCTGGTGGACAACTTCCGCATGGATTGGGAGTTCGGCTCGGCGACAAGCGGAAATATTGCGGTGATGGGTGAGCTGGACCTGAGCGGCGTTGCGCCGGACGGCTCCATCGAGTTCACGCTGGCGATCGGAATCGGCGGGGGGCACCACACTGCGGCGCAGAAGACGATGAGTTCGCTGGCGACTCCGTTCGAGGAGCACAAGGCCCGGTTCGTTACGCAGTGGCAGCGGGCGGCGAATCCGACGTGGTTGGCCGCGAAGTCGTGCGACGGCGGCAAGCTGATGGGGACCAGCCACAATGTGCTGCTGGCGCATGAAGACAAGACATTTTCAGGTGCGTTTGTAGCGTCGGCGTCGATTCCGTGGGGCCAGTCGAAGGGCGACGACGATCTGGGCGGCTACCACCTGGTGTGGACGCGCGATATGGTGCAGACGGCCACGGCGCTGCTGGCCTGCGGGCGGGCTGAGACGGCGCGGCGTGCGCTGGTCTACCTGGCCTGCACGCAGCAGCCGGATGGCGGCTTCGCGCAGAATTTTTGGATTGACGGAACGCCCTACTGGCGCGGGCTGCAACTGGACGAGGTAGCGTTCCCGGTGATTCTGGCGTGGCGCTTGTGGAAGGCGAATGCGCTGGGCGAGCTGCATTTTTTCCTCTTCGTCGAGCGAGCGGCTGGGTTCCTGGTGCGCCATGCGCCGATCACCAATCAGGAGCGCTGGGAGGAGAACGCAGGCTACTCGCCCTCGACGCTGGCGGCGGTGATTAGCGGGCTGATTTGCGCGGCGGAAATTGCGCGGATGCACGATTCGATGGAGCTGGCGGTATTTCTGGAGGAGTATGCCGACTGGATCGAGAAGCATCTGGAAGACTGGACGGTTACTACTGAAGGCGTCCTGCTGCCAGATGTAAAGCGCCACTACATGCGCATTCGTCCGCCGGAAAAGGGCGAAGCATATGCGTGCGAGGAGTGCGGGAAGGAAACCATCCACCTGAACAACCGGCCGCCGGGAACGCGCTCGGAATTTGAGGCGCGCGAGATCATCGATGCCGGATTCCTGGAACTGGTTCGCTACGGCGTGCGGCGGGCCGACGATCCGCTGATGGCGGATTCGCTGAAGGTGGTGGACGCGGTGCTCAAACGCGGGCTGCCGCAAGGGCCGGGCTGGCTGCGCTACAACTGGGACGGTTATGGCGACCGGCCGGATGGCGGGCCGTATCAAGGGTGGGGCCAGGGCCGGGTGTGGCCGCTGCTGACCGGCGAGCGCGCGCATTATGAGCTGGCGGCGGGGAAAGATATTACCGAGTTGATCAGGACCTATGAGCGATTTGCAACCGGCGGGCAGATGATGCCGGAGCAGGTTTGGGACGAGGTTGGCGTGCCGGAGAGGGAATTGCGGCTGGGACAGCCGGCCGGATCGGCAGTACCGCTGGTATGGGCTCACGCAGAGTATCTAAAGCTGTTGCGCTCGGCGGTGGATGGGAAGGTCTTCGACCGCATCGATCCGGTCTATGACCGCTACTGCGAGCCGGCGGGACGCAAGAAAGTTCGCGGGAATCTGGAAATTTACAGCATGATGCGGCCGATTCAGAAGATTGCTGCGGGAGAGACGCTGCGGATTCTGGATGAGAAGCGGTTTGAAGTGAAATGGACCATCGACGGATGGAACACGACGCACACTACGATGAGCCGCAGCCTGGGCAGCGCCGGGCACAGCGCGGATATTGCGACTGCGCCCCAAATCGGAAAGGCAGACGGCACAAAGCTGGAATGGACCTTGCATTGGACCGAGCAGAATGCCTGGCTTGGTTACAATGTGGAGGTGCAGGTGGGCGGCTAGCATCGGCGAAATTCAATGAATGACGAATAAATTGATTTTCTGGCGCGTGAGACGCTACTGAATCACGAAACACCGGGAAAGGATTCGTACAAGCTTATGACTTCAGGTATTGCAGGACTTTCACTCGACGAACTTTCTATTGATACGTTGCGGCTGCTGGCGGTGGACGCGGTGGAAAAGGCCAAGAGCGGCCATCCAGGCGCTCCGCTGGGTTGTGCGCCGATTGCTTACCTGCTCTATCACAAGCTGATGAAGCATAATCCGAAAAACTGGAAGTGGGTGGACCGGGACCGGTTTGTGCTTTCGAATGGGCACGCTTCGGCGCTGCTCTATGGGGCGTTGTATCTCTCCGGCTACAAGATGACGATCGACGACTTGAAGCAGTTCAGGCAGTGGGAATCGATTACGCCGGGGCACCCTGAGTATGGCGACACGGAAGGCGTAGAAGTGACGACGGGTCCGCTGGGGCAAGGGATCGCGATGTCGGTGGGCATGGCAATTGCGGAGCGGCATCTTGCGGCCATCTACAACAAGCCCGGCTTCGAGATTGTGAGTCACCACACCTATGCGCTCTGCGGCGACGGCGACCTCATGGAAGGGGTGAGCCACGAGGCCGCGGCGCTGGCGGGAATGCTCGGCCTGGGCAGGCTGATCTGGATTTACGACGACAATCTGATTTCGCTGGATGGGCCGACCGCACTGAGTTACAACGACGATGTTCTGGAGCGCTTCAAGGCCTATCACTGGCACACGCAGCGTGTGCATGACGGCAATGACCTGGTGGCCATTGAGGCCGCGATTGAAAACGCCAAATCGGAAACCGAGAGGCCGTCGATCATTGCGGTGCGGACGGTGATTGGCTACGGCAGCCCCAAGGCCGGGACCAACAAGGTGCATGGCGAGGCGATGGGCGCGGAGGCTGTGGCGGCGACCAAGAAGTTCTTCGGCTTTCCTGAGGATCAGAGCTTTTATGTGCCCGAGGACGCGCTGGCGAACTGGCGCAAGGCCATCGACCGCGGCGCGGAGCTTGAGGCGAAATGGGACAAGGAATTCGAAGGCTACAAGGCAGCGAATCCGGAGCTGGCTGCGGAGTTTGAGCGCACGCAGAAGGATGTGCGCAAGGAAGGCTGGGTGAAGGCAATACCGAGTTACCCGGCGGGCAAGCCCGTGGCGACGCGCAACGCCGGCGGAGCGGTGATGAACGCGATTGCCGCCATTGTGCCGGAGCTGTTTGGCGGCGCAGCCGATCTGACTTCATCCACCAAGACGATCTTCAATCCGGGAGCGAGTTTCCACGTTGATCCGGTGGGGCGGAATGTGTTTTTTGGCGTGCGCGAGTTTGGCATGTGCGCGGCAGTGAATGGGATCGCGGCGCACGGCGGGCTGATTCCGTTTGGGTCGACTTTCTTTACGTTTTCGGATTACTGCAAGCCGGCGATCCGCCTGGCGGCGCTGATGAAGATTCGCTCGCTGTTTGTGTTTACGCATGACTCGATTGGATTGGGTGAAGACGGGCCCACGCATCAGCCGATTGAGCACCTGATGGCGCTGCGGGCGGTGCCTTTTCTGACCGATTTTCGTCCGGCGGATGCGAACGAGACGGCGGCTTGTTGGAGGCTGGCACTGGAACGCACGGGACCGAGTTTCTTTGCGCTCAGCCGGCAGGATTTGCCGGTGATCGATCCGGCCGTGCACAACTCCTATTCCGACGTGAGCAAGGGAGCCTATGTGCTGGTGGATGCATCGAACCCGCAGGTGGTGCTTATCGGCACGGGCTCAGAGGTTTGGCCCGCGGTGGAGGCGGCGAAGCTGTTGGCGGCCGAGGGGATTCGGACCCGCGTGGTGAGCATGCCGAGCTGGAAGATCTTCGATGAGCAGACAGCGGAGTACAGGGCCAGCGTGCTGCCGGCGGGCGTGCCCAGGCTTGCGGTCGAAGCTGGATCGATGCTGGGCTGGTGGAAGTACGTCGGACTGGACGGCGACGTAATTGGGCTGGATCGGTTTGGCGCTTCGGCGCCGGGACCGATTGTGCTGGAGAAGCTTGGATTCAGCGCGGAGAACGTGGCGGCGAGAGCAAAGAAGCTGGTTAAGTAGCAAGTCAGCCGGTCAGCGAGTCAGCAAGTCGGCGGATTCATCGGCGGAATGAACGCCTAAGCTTTTAACCGCGAACCGTTGTAACTCTGTCGCGATGTCTCGCTCGCTGGAAAGGAAGATACCTTGAAGCTAGTGATTAGTTCCGATCATGCGGGGTTTCCTCTGAAGGAGGAGGTTCGCGCTAACCTGGCAATGGCTGGGCACGAAGTGCTGGACCTGGGAGCTTACAAAGAAGAACCTCAGGACGACTATCCGGACTTTGCGGAGAGAGTGGGACTGGCGCTGCGACGGGGCGATGCGCCGCGCGGGATATTGATCTGCGGCTCGGGCGTGGGCGTGTGCGTGGCGGCGAACAAGATTCCCGGGATTCGCGCCGGCATGTGCCACGACACTTACTCCGCGCATCAGGGCGTGGAGCATGACGATATGAACGTGATTGTGCTGGGCGCGCGGGTGATCGGTTCGGCACTGGCATTTGAGTGCGTGAATGCATTCATTGGCGCAAAGTTTATTGCCACAGAAGAGAGATTCGTGAGGCGATTCAAGAAAGTGCTGGCGATTGAGGCGAAGTACCAGTGCGGAGACGGATCGGCGAACCCGGCCTAGAGCGTCGCGAAGATAGGCCCGACGCAATGCAGAGGGGTCCACGGACGCCGGTTCGCAAGTGACTTCATCAGGCATTCATCAAGAAAACAGATACTGAAAGGCGCCGATGTTCCCCTTCGACGTGATTCTCTTCGATGTTGGCGGAGTGCTGCTGACCAACGGCTGGGATCATGGCGAGCGCGACGCAGCAGCGGAACGTTTTCATCTGGATCGCGTGGCATTCGAGGCACGGCATAGCGCGCAAAACGATGCTTGGGAACGCGATTTGATTCCGCTCCAGGATTACCTGAATGCAACAGTGTTTTACGAGCCGCGCAGTTTTTCTCCCGATGACTTTTTCGCTTTCATGCTGACGCAGTCGAAACTTCTGCCCGATGGGGCGCTGGGAATCCTTGCCGAGCTTGCCGCATCCCACAACTATCTGCTGGGCTCGCTGAACAATGAGGCGCGCGCAACCAACGACTATCGATTCGAAACCTTTGGCTTGCGCAAGCATCTCACGGTTGCGTTTAGTTCGTGTTACGTGGGTTTGCGCAAGCCCGGCCTTGCGATCTACAAACGGGCGCTGGATATTCTTGGGGGCCCGGCCGAACGGATTCTGTTTATTGATGACCGCGAAGAGAATGTGGCGGGCGCGGCAGCGGCGGGGATGAAGGGGATTCAATTTGTTGGCGCGGATGCTTTGCGCCGGGAGTTAGTAAGTCTGGGCGTTATTTAGAAAAGTGGAGACGGCATGCAACTGGGATTAATCGGCCTGGGTAAGATGGGCGGTAACATGGCGGAGCGGCTGCGGCTGGGCGGGCACCAGGTGGTGGGCTTCGACTTCAATGCCGACGCGGTGGCAAAGCTGACGGCATCGGGCAATGTCGGTGCGTCGACTCTCGATGACCTGGCGACGAAGCTAGTGGGGCGGAAGGCTATCTGGATCATGGTGCCGCAGGGCAAGCCGGTCGATGACACGATTGCCAGGCTCGAGCCGCACTTGAATCCCGGCGACATTCTTATCGATGGCGGGAACTCGAATTACAAAGATACGATGCGCCGGCACGATGAGATTGCGGCGAAGGGATTTCAGTTTGTGGATGTGGGGACTTCAGGCGGCGTGTGGGGGCTGAAGGAAGGCTACAGCATGATGATCGGTGGAGATGAAGAACCGGTGGAGTATCTGCGGCCAATCTTCGAGACTCTTGCCCCCGCGGCAGATAAAGGCTGGGGACGTGTCGGACCTGGCGGCGCTGGGCACTTTGTAAAGATGGTTCACAACGGCATCGAGTATGGCATGATGCAGGCGTTTGCCGAAGGCTTTACGATCATGGAGAAGAAAGAGGCGCTGAATCTGGACCTGGCGCAGATCTCGGAGATATGGCGCTACGGCAGCGTGGTGCGCAGTTGGCTGCTGGATTTGACCGCCGAAGCGCTCAAGAAGAATCCGACGCTGGATGGCCTTGAAGCATTTGTCGAAGACTCCGGTGAGGGACGGTGGACGGTAATTGAGGCCATCGATCTGAATGTCTCCGCGCCGATAATTACGGAGTCTCTCATGCGGCGCATACGGTCGCGGGAAGAGAATAACTTCACCGATAGAATGCTAGCAATCATGCGCAATGCGTTCGGCGGACATGCGGTGAAGAAAGACTGAGTGCCAGGGATCAGGGGTTAGGGATTAGGGATCAGCGAGTTAGCGCGCTCGCCGGTGCGAGCGAGTCGGCAAGTCAGCAAGTTAGCTGGAGGCGAGGGATGGCGACGATGCAGATGAGTGTTCGGCCGGAGGATCTTTCCAAGGTTTCTTCCGGGGGAGAAAGGATTCCCGAGGCGGGGATTCTGGTGATTTTTGGGGCTTCCGGCGACCTGACAAAGCGGAAGCTGCTGCCGGCGCTGTTCCACTTGCGGCAGAACAATCTGCTGCCCGCCAAGTTTTCAATCGTGGGCGTGGCGCGGCGGCCGCTGGGCGATGAGTTTGCGGCGGATATGCGCGATGGGATTATCCGCTATGGCGGCGTGGATACCAGCGACCCGAGGCTCGATGAGTTTGTGAAGGATATCAGTTATTTTCCGCTTAACTTCGACGACCCGGCGAGTTATGCGGGACTTAAGGCGGAGTTAGAGCGGATCGACAAGGAAAAGAAGTTGGGCGGCGACAGGCTGTTCTACCTGGCCACAGCCCCTGAATTTTTTGCGGGTATCGTGGAGAACCTGGGTGCGCAGGGCATGGCGCACCCGAGGAGAGGCAAGACGGCGGTGGTGATTGAAAAGCCGTTTGGGCACGATCTGGACTCTGCGCGCTTGTTGAATCACCAGGTGAACGCCGTCTTCCATGAGAGCCAGGTTTTCCGCATCGACCACTATTTAGGCAAGGAGACGGTGCAGAACATTTTGGTGTTCCGTTTTGCCAACGGAATCTTTGAGCCGATCTGGAATCGCAATTACATTGACCACGTGCAGATTACTGCCGCGGAAACGCTGGGCGTGGAAGGGCGCGGGCCGTTCTACGAGAAGGCAGGAGCGCTGCGCGACGTGGTGCAGAACCACATGATGGAGTTGCTGAGTTTTGTGACTATGGAGCCGCCCTCGAGTTTTGAATCGGACAGCGTGCGGCAGGAAAAGCTGAAGGTGTGGAAGGCTATGCCGCCGATTCCGATTTTGGATACGGTGCGCGGTCAGTATGGGCCTGGAGTCATCAACGGCCAGCGCGTAGTGGGCTATCGCGATGAGGAGCGCGTCAATCCTGATTCGAGCACGGAGACCTATGCGGCCTTTCGCCTGGAGATTGAGAACTGGCGCTGGGCGGGGGTTCCGATTTACTTGCGCGCGGGCAAGCGTTTGAAGCAGCAGGCCACCGAGGTAAGCATTCAGTTCAAGCAGCCGCCGCTGCTGATTTTCAACCGGCTGCAAAACAGCGGGCCGTGCCAGGAGATTCAGCCCAACCTGCTGACCATTCGCATTCAGCCGGATGAGGGGATCGCGCTGCGATTTGGAGCGAAGGTGCCCACTTCGTCGGACATGTCGGTGTGCCCGGTGAATATGGACTTCGACTACGAAGCGGCGTTTGGGAAGTCAAGCGCCAACGGGTATGAGCGGCTGCTGCTGGAAGCGATGCTCGGCGATCAAACGCTGTTTGCCCACCGCGATGGCGTGGAGACGACCTGGGCTCTGTACACGCCGATTCTTGAGGCGTGGGCCGCAAAGAAGCCGGAGGTTTTTCCGAATTACTTTGCGGGCAAGTGGGGCCCGGAGTGCGCAGACCGGCTGCTGGAGCGCGATGGGCACGCGTGGAGGAACGATCTGGGGCGGAAGGCGTAGAAGCAGGGAACAGGGAACAGGAAATGAAAAAAACCCGCCGAGGGGATTTAAGATCGGTGGTCTACCAGGTCTCAAAATCGAGATCCTTCGACAAGCTCAGGACAGGCTATGGGGCACTCAGGTTCGGGGCTATTCGCGGATGATTTTTACCAGGATGCCGTCGGGGAGTTCGCCCTCAATGAGGTGGACTACACCGTTCTTCACAAGCCCCTCGAATACCTGCCGCTGAGGCTTCAGCGGCGCATCGCTGACGCGGCGAGTGAGCGCCTCGGCGGACTGCCTTTCCGGCGTGCGGCCCATGCCCTTGTCCATCGCTTCATTGGCCAGGCGGTCGGCTTCCTTGTTGCCGCCGCGGAGGGTGTGGCGCATCTCGAATTTCTCCAGGCGGGCGGCCAGGCGGCGTGCTTGCTCGTAGAGCGGACGCAGTACGGGGCTCGCTACCTTGTACTGGCCCTTCATCTGCTTGACCATTAACTCGGAATCGGACACAACGCGGAGGTGCTTCGCGCCGTTTCCGTTCGCCCAATTCAGCACCGCTACCAGGCCGGAGTATTCGGCGTAGTTGTTGGTCTGGATGCCGAGAAACTCGCTTAGGCTTGCAACAACGCGGCCCTGGGGGTCTTCGATTATGGCGCCATAGCCGGAGGGACCGGGGTTGCCGCGGGATCCGCCGTCGCAGTGGGCGGTGAACCAGCCTTCGGGGGCTGAGGCGTGGGGAGCGTTAAACAGGTTTCCGGTCATCGAGTTCTAGTGTAGCGGGGATGGGTGTTCTTTCGCGAAAAATGCCCGAGAAGCATGTCCTTCGACTCCGCTGAAGTACGCTTCGCTCCTGATGACACGCAACCTAAACCCAATAGAATCAGGGACGCCTGGTCGTGTCATTTTCTCGACGTAACGCGCCTTGCGAGTCATGCTGCTCAGGATGACAGCTCATCGTTAATTTAAGAAGCAATGAGCAATCCGCGTACACGCGGACCGGACAATGATCAGAATTTGTTACCGTTGATTGTGCAAAAGCATCTGAAGGGATATGAGCATGGAAAAGGCGACATTTGGAGCGGGATGTTTCTGGGGCGTGGAGGCAGCCTTTGCGGCCATCCCCGGAGTGACGGCTACGGCGGTGGGGTACGAGGGCGGCGGACTGGAACGGCCCAGCTACAAGGACGTGTGTACGGATTCGACCGGGCACGCGGAAGTGGTGGAGCTGGACTTCGACCCGGCGGTGGTGAGTTATGAGCGACTGCTGGATGCGTTTTTCGAGTTGCACGATCCGACTACGCTGAATCGGCAGGGGCCGGATTGGGGAACGCAGTACCGGTCGGCAATTTTCTTCCACTCGCCAGAGCAGGAAGCCGCAGCGCAGGCCAAGATTGAGCAACTGACGGCGGAGGGGCGTTACAAGCCGAAGCGGATTGTAACCGGGGTGGAACCGGCGCAGACCTTCTGGCGGGCTGAGGAGTATCACCAGAAGTACCTGGAAAAGCGAGGGCAGGCGAGCTGCCATATTTAGAGACCAGGGGTTAGGGGTCAGGGGTTAGGGGTCAGTCCGAGGCTCGGCGGGATTCGCGTCTTCCTCCGACAGATATTCGGGTTTGGGCGTGGCTGCCAGTGGGTGCTCGGCTGCCGCCGCGCCCGGGTCGTCCATCCAGAGAACTACGATCCACCAGATCAGCACGGCAATGTAGAGTGCGCCGTTGGCGTTGAAGAGCTTTTCGCGCAGGCCGACGATGCGGTCGTACTCTGCCTGGGAATGGGGAACGGCGTGGCGCGCAATGAGCTGCCAGATGCTCTCAACTGCCAGTTGGGCTGACGATGCAGTGGAGAGGCCGATGACGATGCGCTGCGTGTGCGATCGCCAGCCTGCGCCGGTGCGGCGGCCGAAGAGGATGACCAGCAGGCCAAGCTCAACCGTAAGCAGGTCCACCAGCATGTCGAGCCTCTGCGCGCCCATTTGCATCAGCCGCAGATCGGCGATGAAAGAGTCGGCGGTAAGCGTCTTCCAGGCGGGCCAGGGTCGTCCCAAGGCGTAGAGAATGCCGCCCCCAATGATCAGCACTGTCAATGACCAGGCCAGCCAGGCGTTGCGGCCGACGGAGGCGAAGGCGCGCCGCGCCATTTCCACCACGATGAGGAAGCCGACGATGGCGGCCACATCGGCCATGATGACGAAGATGGCGTCGAGGGTGATTGTGGGCATGCGGCCCAGCAGCAGGCGGCTGGCGAGCAGCCGCAGCGCCATCAGGACGATGCCCAGGGTGAACCAGGGAAAACGCCTGGCGCGGTCGCGGCCCAGCAGGACGACCAGCAGGACGAGTTGCGCGGCAAACGTGAGCGTCCAGAGAATCTGGATCGCAGTAAAGTGGAAATCGAAGTGCATTTAAGCCTTATCCGGGCGGCGCGTGTCTTGCTGCGGTGGACCCGCATTCCAGTTTAAATGGCTGCGGCAGGCAGGGCTGGGACCGGAGGTGCTCTCGACTGTCTGAGTAGGAGAATCTATGGTGCGCCCGGAGAGATTCGAACTCCCGACCTAACGCTCCGGAGGCGTTCGCTCTATCCAGCTGAGCTACGGGCGCGCTCCTTCAGCATAGCGCACTTTGGGACTGGCGGGAGCCGGGCGGATAGGCGTGGGGCGATCACGTCGCGACTAGCTCTGCGCAATGGATGGTTTCGATGCGGCCCTCCGGGGCGCAAAGACCTGTGGGGGAAGCAGTCCCAGGGTTGCGCTGCGCTCCACCCTGGGCTATTTTCGCGATCTCCCTACGGGAGACTTGCCGGCCCTTTGGCGGGATCTCCGGCGCGGGCTGCATCGCGCTGCTGGCGGACCTCTTCCATAACCGACTGGATGAGGGCTTTGGCGCCTTCCATGCCGGCAATTACGGCCTGCAGATCGAGTGCCGGCTTGGATGGATTGCGGGTTGAAGCGCAGTAGACGCCGTGCTGGCCGACCATGATCAGGGAATCGGTAAGAAGGTCCAGTGCCACGGCCAGGCGTCCCCGCTCCACGCCCATCATGAACTCATGGTGCTCCAGCTCGAAGCGTTTTTCCTCGAAGATGCTCATGGTTCGAGGGTAATTGAAGCAGGCAGTGCGATGCCTGGGGCGAAGGCTTATTGTTTCGGGCCGCCGTTCGGATAGTCGACTCTTATGGTCACGATTTCGTATGGATGAATGGGGACTTTGACCACATCGCCGGTTATTGGCAGCGGATCGCCTTCTGGCGTCTCCATCATGTTGGTAACGGTTGCGCCGGTCGCGCCTGGGGGGACGTGGAATTCGGCGGTCGAGTCCTTCCCCGCCCACTCGTAGGCACGGAAAATCAGGCCGTTCGCGTCTTCGGCTTTCTTGACGGCGGTGAGGACAACGTTCTCCGGCGCAACGGAGGCGAAAGAGTGCTCGGCTGGCAGAGTGCCGGCGTGCGCCGTTGTAACGACGGCGGTAAGCGGGTAGTTGTACTCGTATCCGTGGCGGACGGTGAGCGCGTCCTTCCATGTGCCGGCGTGCGGATAGAGCGCGTAGTGGAAATGGTGATGGCCCATGTCGGCTTCGGGGTCAGGCCATTTGGCCGAGCGCAGCAGCGTGAGGCGGAGCGTGTTGCCGACGGCGTCGTAGCCGTACTTGGAGTTGTTGAGAATGCTCAGGCCGTGTTGCCTTCCGTCGCCTCCCGGACCAGAGAGATCGGCCCAGCGCATGGCTGCGACTTCAAACTGCGCCTTCTCCCAACTGTTGTTGCGCGTGGTGGGGCGCTCGATCGTGCCGTAGGGAATTTCGTAGGTGGCGAAGGGACCGGATGCTGCCAGCGGGAAGGCTGCCTTGAGCAGGACATGCGATTCGTGCCAGTCGATGTCGTTTTCGATGTCGACCTGGTCAGAGCCACGCCTGAGGCTGATTGTCTGAACGAACTTCGAGTTCTGCCAGCTGCGAGTGACGTGAATCGATGGATTCGGGCCCCAGGGATCCGACAACTCAACACTATCGGCACGAGTTAGTAATGTCGGCGGTTGATCAAGAGTTCCAGGATCAATATTCCAAGCGTCGTAGTCTTTGGGAGTGTCTTTGAACGCTTGGAGTTGATTGCCGCAGGAGCCAGGTGCAAGAGTCTCGAATTTCGACTTTTCATCAAGCAAGCTGGTAATGCAGCCACTGCTCTTGTCGACGACAACCCGAAGCAGATCATTGCTGATGGTTATCGCATTTGGGTTCGGATCATCCGGAGGTCCATCGACTGTGGGGATGGATGCGTTCACGACCAGTTGAAAGACCTTGTAGCCAAGGGCCGGAATATTTCCAGCCTCAAAAGATATCTCGTCAACGTTTTGCGGACGCCTGGACAGAACCTGAAGCTGATTGGCCGCTTCGGGTTTCGACATGTCGCGGATTGCAATGCCACCGGGATTGGCGGGCAGCTGCACACGCACTTTGACGTTCCCCGATCGCTCCCAACCAAGAGGGTTGTAAACGATGATAGGTATCGCCTTGCCAACCTTTGACTGCGTATCAATATTCTCCGCAACTGCCTCCAACGCCCCAGCTCCAATCTCATTCGTCGACCAGCGCACCACGTCGTAGTCTTTCTGCGCGTCCTTGTAGATGATGCCGATGCCGCTGCCCGCAGCCAGATCGTGGAATTGGTTGAAGAGGACTTTCTTCCAATCTTCGGTTAGTTCATTGCCGGGATAGCTCTTGCCGTCGAGCCACGCCAGCGATGCCCACTTCTCGGCATCCAGCACTTCCACTTCCGCGTCGCGCATGTTGCGCTTGTGGTTGGCCTGCGTGGTGAAAACGCCGCGATGGTACTCGAAGTAAAGCTCGCTCTTCCAGGTGGGAATGTCGATCTTGTTGGGTACCTCGAGAGGCGGCGTATATCCCTTGGCAATGGATTGGTAGTTCCACTCTTTGCTTTCCGGGGCGATCTCATCCTCGATGGTGGAAAACCAGGTTTGCGCAGTGCCGAATGGCATGTTGGGTACGACTTTTGGAGGCATGGAAGGCAGAGACCAGTGGAAACCCTGATCGAGAATGGCGCGCGTGGGGCCGCCGCCGTGGTCGCCGATGCCGTAGAGGTCCATCATGTCTGTCATTCCGGTGGAGCGCTGGCGGGCCGTCACCAAGTCCTGGCTGAGGCGAATGGGATCGAGATTGCCGTTGGCATAGTCATGCGGAAAATACGCGAGGACCTTGGAGCCATCGGGCGACTCCCACCAGAAGAGCTTGAAGGGAAGCTGATTGGTGTCGTTCCAGGTCATCTTCTGCGTTACGAAATAATCGACGCCGGACTTTTTGTAGATTTGCGGCAACTGCCATGTGTAACCGAAGGAATCGGGATTCCAGCCGATGCGCACGTCGACGCCGTAGGCCTGCTTGTACCAGCGCTTGCCGACTAACAACTGGCGCACCAGCGATTCGCCGTCGGGCATATTTAGGTCCGGCTCGACCCACATGCCGCCGACAACTTCCCAGCGGCCCTCAGCGATGCGGCGCTTGATTTCCGCGTTCATGTCGGGATACTTTTGCGCCAGCCAATCGTTGTATTGCGCGGCGGACTGTGTGTAGGTGTAAGCGGGATACTCGTACATGAGTTGCAGAGCGGTGCCGAAGGTGCGCTTGACCACGTCGACGGTTTCGGTCCAAGGCCACAACCACGCGGCATCGATGTGCGAGTTGCCGGTGAGGTGGAATGTGGCCTTCTGCAGCAGCGGTTCCAAGCCTTCAAGTTTTGCGAGCGAGGCAAGCAGGCTGGCGTCGAACGCTGTTTGGTTGTGCGCGTCGAGTGCCTTCAGATCGACAGTTTGTATAGCACCGTTCAGCGTGGCCAGTTGCGCGGGGTCGTTGGGCGCGAGGGAGGGAACGAGAATGGCGGCGGAGAGAAACTCGGTGCGCAAGTCGTCGGGATTGGGGCGGCTTGCGGGGTACTCGATGTCCAGCGAAGCGCCATCGAATTGCTTGGTGTCGACGGTGTGCAGCAGCTTGATGGCCACCGTTACTTTGTCGCCGGGCTTTGCCTGGTCGAGGAGAACCACGGGCTCTAGATCGTCGCCCATGGCTACGCGGCGGCCGTTGAAGTAGAGGATCTGCGGCATGGGCCCGTTGGCGTATGCGTGGAACTGAAACCAGATGCGCGACCCGGTGAGGTCGTAGCCGTTCAGCGTCTCCGGAACCTCATACGTCTGGCGAAACCACACTGCATCGTTGGGCGCTTTGCCGGGCCTCGCGATGGGCTGCCAATCGCTTTCATCGAGGCCCACCGCTTCGCCGTGAGCCAGATCGCCGGAATGCATTTTCCATGCGCCGTCGGGCAGCTCGCTCAGGCCGAAGAGCCGCACGATCACGGCGCGCGACTCGGGTTGCAGGCTGGCGGTGAGGCGGGCGACCTCAGCCTTAAGCTTGGCTGCTTCTTCGGCGGTTTGGGCCGGGGCGCTGCGGGCAGACAACAGAATTGCGGCAAGAACAACGAGGAGCGCAAGGACGCAGGAACGCAACTTCAAGATGGAGTTCATGTTTAGAAAAACCCTCTCGAGCATAGTAAGGCATCGGTGCGGCTGATGGCATGTCCGACGGGATGCGCGATAGGACGAGTGATGCGTGGCGAAACAGGTGTTGCGCTCTCCCGCCCATTCCGCAAAGAACGCAGAATGGATGGGGCACGGAGACAAACGGGCCGGAGGTCTACTCTGCGGCTTTCTGATCGCCGCTTTGCTCAAGGTATTCGACGTAGCCGAGCAGCGCACCCCAGTGGTAGAAGCGGTCGCTCGAAGAAACATCGTCGCCGGTGCCGAGAATGGCGTTGTAATTCTCGTGGACGTGCCGGTGCTCATTCCATTCTTTCAGGAATAAGTCATAGGATTTTTGCGCAAACTGTTTTCGTATCTCAGGGTCGTCGTAGTTAGTAAGTCCGAGATAGACGAGATAGTTCATGGGGCCCCAGATTCTGCCTCGCCAGTAATTCTGATCCTTGAATGCCGGATCGTCGCGCGCAATGGCCGGAATAACCCATTGCCCCCAGAATTCTTTCTCGTTGAGCAGATGTTTTTCAAGCATCGTTTTTGCCTGCTCGGGCGTGGCGGCGCTGGCCAGCATGGGATAGAAGTTGGTCGGCGAGAGACGCGTGTTGAATTGGCCGGTGTGCAGGTCTTTGTTGAGGAAGATGCCTGCTTTGTCGTCCCAGAGCGTGGCCAGCTTGGCGCGATAGTGGGTGCTGCGATCGCGCAGTTCTTTGGCGTCGGCGGACTTTTGCAAGGCATCGGCGATTTCGGCTAGAGCATCGCAGTCCGCGATGTACATGCCCATCAGGCCCACGTCGGCGTATTCGAGCAGGTGCGACTCCGAGTTATAAGTTGTGGAGTCGTACATGGGGCTGTTGTCGAGGCCGGATTCGAGAATGGCGCCGGCGCGTGTGCCGCGCGAATCGTCATCGAGGTTCGCGGGCTGATTGTCGCCGTCGCTGCCCCAGGCTAGATAGCCTTGAATATCGCGGTGCGCGGCCCACCAGCGGTTCCAGTTAAGCAGCGGCTGATATGCGTCTTCAAGAAACCAGCGATCCTGGAATTTCTTATAGAGGCCGAGCACGGTGATGGCTCCCACGGGCGGCTCGGAGCGGTCGGAACTTTTCCAGTCGCCGGCGCGCGCGTAGTTGGGGACGAAGCCCTGCGCGGTGGACTCGCGAAGAATCTCGATGGCATTGGCGTAGGCAAGATCCTTGTCCCCGATGGATGCGAGTGTTGCCGCAAAAAACGTATCCCAATCGAAGAGAACGTAACCGCCCCACCCGACGCTCCACACGCGGCTCACGGGAGAGATGACTCGCTGCTTTTCGGGCTCGTAGATGGTGTCCCAGCCGAGCGTGGTTTCGATTGCGTCGAGGATGGGGCCTTTGGCGCCGGCGTCTTTGATGGACTTCTCGTACGCAGCACGTTGGCGATCGATGACGCTCCGGATCTGTTCCACCGTGCGCGGTATTTTGGCCTCCCCACCCATGCCCAGTTGAACCGTGCTCACTCCCACGGGCGCCGTCAAAGGGACCGCGAAGTAGGGTGAGCTTAATGGCATGGCGCCTTTGGATTCATTCGCATTCTTCCAGCATGTGCAGTCGATTTCGACGGAAGAATCGAAGCCGGTCACGGCAACAATTCCATGGCCGGCGTAGCCCGCGGGCCCGGCAAACTCGCCCCATACGGAGCCGACACTGAACACCACCGTTGGCGCAAGAGCCGAAGAAACTGCCTTAGCCATTGGACTGACGAGCAACACCAGATCATCGCCGTCGTGCGCGCTCTCAATGCGCCATTTGTGGCCCCTCCACTCGAAGTCAGCTCGCGTATAGCTTCCATCCCACGCGTGCGGTCCGGGCGTTACGACTTCTGCGCCTTTATCGAGGCGGCCGATCAGCGCGTCTCCGAGGTATGCATCGCCATATAAGGTGGTGTTGTGTTTCACGCCGATGTGAATGGCAAGGCCGCCGGGGAGGAGAACCTGCGTGGCGACGCTGTGCACGTCCCAGGTGTTCCATCCGCGGGCCAGGCGCTGTTGGAGCTGTTTGTATTCGGCGGATTCAGGAGCGGGCGTCTGTGCGAGCGATTGGGAGTTGGCGCGAGGGGACGGCAATTCGAGAACGGAGAATATGCATGCGAGTGTCGCGGCGCGCTTTATTTTGGACCAACGCATTTTCGTTCTCCTTTGCAAATGCGTCCGCAGGGGCTAAAGCCCACATCGTTATTGTGGCTTTTTCGGCATGACTGAAGTCATGCCCTGTTACAGGCCCGGATTGGCGCGCTACACCCAGCCGCCATCCACTATATAGCTCTGGTTGGTGATGGCGCTCGAATCGTCCGCGGCCAAGAAAAGTACGAGGCGGGCTACGTCTTCGGGCAGAATGTCGTGCTTGAGGGCCTGGCTGGCCATGATCTTCGCCTTGTACTCCGGCGTATACCAAAGGCGCTTCTGGCGTTCGGTGACAATGGCGCCGGGGAGCACGGCGTTGACGCGAATGTTGTGCGGTCCGAGCTCGTGAGCGAGAGTGCGCGTCAGGCCGACGATGGCGGCCTTGGCTGCAATGTAGATCGGCACGCCTGTGGATGGAATCATCCAGGAGATGGAGCTCATGTTAATAATGGAGCCGCGGCCGGCTTTGCGCATCGAGGGCAGGACGGTCTGGATGGTGAAGAACTGCGGGCGGAGATTGATGGACATCGAGTGGTCCCAGTATTCGGGCGTGACTTCGTCGATTGCGTGGCGCTGGTCGTTGGCGGCGTTGTTGACAAGGACGTCGATGACGCCGAGTTTGGCGATCACTTCGTTTACGCTTTGTTTGAGAGCCTCGATGTCAGTAATGTCGCAATGATTGAAGAGCGGGGCTGGGAAGCCTTCGGCGGCGAGGGACTTGACTAACTCGTTCGCGGGCTCATCAAGAATGTCGAGGAAGGCTACTCGCGCGCCTTGGCGGGCGAAATGAGAAACGATGGATTCGCCGATACCGGTGGCTCCGCCTGTAACGAGGACGGCGCGGCCCTGGAGGCTGGGGTAGGTTGCAAATTGACCAGGTCCATGCTTCAATGCGATTCCCTCGGGACTCCGTGGCCGCGGCAGCCTTGCAGGAAGTCGAAGTCGGCGCCTTCGCTGGCTTGCATGACGTGCTTCACGTAGAGAGACTGGTAGCCGCTTGTGAAAGCCGGCGTGGGGGCCGTCCATTGGGCGCGGCGGCGGGTTAGCTCTTCTTCGTCTACTTCGAGGTGCAGGCGGCGGGCTTCTACGTCGAGCTCGATCCAGTCGCCTTCTTGAACTAATGCCAGCGGGCCGCCAAGCGCAGCTTCGGGGCAGACGTGCAGCACAACCGTTCCGTAAGCAGTGCCGCTCATGCGGGCGTCGCTGATGCGCACCATGTCGGTGATGCCGCGGGCGAGGAGTTTGGCGGGCAGCCCCATATTCCCTACTTCCGCCATGCCCGGATATCCCTTTGGCCCGCAGTATTTGAGCACCATCACGCTGTTCTCGTCTATGGCCAGATCGGGGTCTTCGATACGCTCTTTATAGTGCTCGATGCACCCGAAGACTACGGCCCGCCCGCGGTGCTTCATCAGGTGGGGCGATGCAGCAGAAGGCTTGAGCACTGCGCCGTCAGGACAAAGATTGCCGCGCAGCACGGCCACTCCACCGTGCTCGACCAGCGGCTTATCAAAGTCGCGGATGACCTCGCTGTTCCAGATCGGGGCGTCTTTTACGTTTTCGCCCATGGTGCGTCCGTTCACGGTGAGGGCGTGGCAGTCGAGCTGGCCGTGCTCGGCGAGCCTGGCCAGGACGGCGGGAAGGCCGCCTGCGTAATAAAAGTCCTCCATCAGGAAGCGGCCTGAGGGTTGCAGATCGAGAATGGTGCGGACGTGGTGGCCGTACTTGTCCCAATCTTCGAGCGTGAGCGGAACGCCGACGCGGCCGGCAAATGCGATGAGGTGAATGACCGCGTTGGTGGATCCGCCGATCGCGGCATTGGCGCGGATTGCGTTCAGAAAGGCTTCGCGCTTGAGGATTTTCGAGATGCGCAGGTCTTCATGCACCATGGCGACAATGCGGCGTCCGGTCTCATGCGCGAGCACCTTGCGGCGCGAGTCGACGGCAGGAATTGCCGCGTTGCCAGGCAGCGACAGGCCCAGCGACTCGACCATGCAGGCCATGGTGGAGGCGGTGCCCATGGTCATGCAATGACCGGCCGAGCGGCTCATGCAGCTTTCCGCATCCATAAACTCCTGCTGCTTCATCTTGCCGGCTTTCACGGCCTCGCTGAACTGCCACACCACTGTGCCGGAACCGATGGGCTCACCTCGATAACGGCCGTTGAGCATCGGCCCGCCGGAGACGACAATGGTGGGCACATCGCAACTGGCCGCGCCCATCACCAGCGATGGCGTTGTCTTGTCGCAGCCGCACATCAGCACCACGGCGTCAATCGGGTTGGCGCGGATGGATTCTTCCACATCCATGCTGACCAGGTTGCGGAACATCATGGCCGTAGGGCGCATGTTGGTCTCGCCCATTGAGGTGACGGGGAACTCGAGCGGAAATCCTCCCGCCTCCCACACGCCGTTCTTGATGCGCTGGGCCAGTTCGCGGAAGTGAGCGTTGCAGGGGGTCAGCTCGCTCCAGGTGTTGCAGATGCCGATGACCGGACGGCCGTCGAATACGTCGCCGGGAAAGCCCTGGTTGCGCATCCAACTGCGGTGGATGAAGCCGTCTTTGTCGTTGCCGCCGAACCAGGCTTGCGAGCGGAGCTTGGGTTTCTCCATGGCTGCCACTATACAACTGCCGGGTGGGTGGGATTGAACGGTGACTCGGTTGTCGATTGGCGTGTGTTGAGCATCCGGCCAACATTTGAGATCCCATGTCGCAAAGTCGAGACATGGGGCACCAAGACTTCTTTGGTGGGTAGAGCGCGCTTGAACTCGGAAGCGCATGTTTGGCCCGATATAAGCCATGAAAAGACCACGATCAGGGACGCAGGGGGAATCGTCCCACTTTGTGGAACAACGTCTCTATCCGGAAGGCGCATACTGTTGTATGGGCCGGTTTAGGCCGATTCAGAGGTTCAGCCCTCCCCTTGGGTTTGAACCTGTCTTGCATGGCCTTTACACTGGCAAGAACAACCGATTCATACCGCTTTTTCACGCGGACCGATACGCCAGACCCAACGTCCTGCGACGCGGATTCAGGGAAACGATTTCACTGGATCCAAGTGCTTGTGCAGGAAGGACTTAGACAAACGAGATTTTCGGCTCACTGAGAGGGAATTATGACCGCTGCGCGTTATCCAGGCATTCGCATTACGGCAAACGGAAACCAGCTCGTCTCCTACCACACGGAGACGCGCATCGCCGACGCCGGCGTGTTCTATCCCATCACGCCTTCGACCGAAGGCGGCGAGCTCTTCCAGCAGGCCTACGCCGAGGGCCATCTAAACGTGTTTGGCCACAACACCATCGCCATTGAAACCGAAGGCGAGCACGCGGCCCAGGGCGGCGCCATTGCCCACTCTGTTTGCGGCAAGCGGGTGGTCAACTTTACTTCCGGTCAGGGAATTGTGTACGGCGTGGAGCAGTATTATCACGCGCCGGGCAAGGGGTCCACAATGGTGCTAGAGGTCGGTGCTCGCGCTCTGACTAAACATGCCCTGAATGTGCATTGCGGCCACGACGATATTTATGGAGCTCTCGACACCGGCTGGATCATGATCATGGGCAAGGACGCGCAACAGGCCGCGGACCAGGCGCTCATCCTGCGCCGCGTGACGGAGCTTTCGCTTACCCCCGGCATGAACATCATGGACGGCTTTTTGACCACGCACCTGGAGCGCACCTTTTATAAGCATGAGTCTGACCTGATCCGCGAGTATCTCGGCTCGCCTGAAGACATTATTGACTGCCCCACGGAGGCGCAACGCGTTCTGTTTGGGCCCACGCGGCGGCGCGTGCCCAAGATGATGGACCTGACCAACCCGATCCTGCTGGGGCCCGTGCAAAATCAGGAGCACTACATGCAGGGAATCGTGGCGCGGCGCAACAACTTTGCCGAGCCGATTCTTGATTTTCTTGAAGCTGCCTACAAGGACTTCGGCGATTTGACCGGACGCTATTATGGCCTCATCTCCGAGTACAAGACCAGCGACACCGATACGGTTTTCGTCTCGCTCGGTTCGGCAGCGGAGAACATCGAAGCAGCCGTCGACTACCTGCGCGAGACTCGCGGCATTACCGTCGGTTCCATCCACGTCAATGTAATTCGTCCTTTCCCTGAAGCAGCCATTGTTGCGGCGCTGAAGGGCAAGAAGAACGTCATCATTCTCGAGCGCACCGACGAAGCGCTCTCCGGCGACAATCCGCTTGGTCGCGACATTCGCACCGCGCTGTCGAAAGCGATTCAGACCGAAGGCCGCCCGGCGGCTGAGGGTTTGCCGGCCATTACGCTCGACGAACTACCCAAGATTTACTCCGGCACCTACGGCCTGGGTTCGCGCGACTTCCGCCCCGAGCATGTGATTGGCGCCTACGAGTTCGCTACCGCCGGCCGCGCCCGCCAGGACGGCAAGACGGCCGCAGACGGCGTCAACTTCATTGTCCTCGGCATCGACCACCCTTATGCTGTCGTTGGCAATGAGACGCCTTCGCTGCTGCCTGAGGGCGCGGTTGCGGTGCGCTTCCATTCCATCGGAGGCTGGGGCGCCATCACGACCGGCAAGAACCTGGGCGCAATCATCGGCGACTTGAACGATTTGCTTTACGAGCGCGACGGGCTGGTCGACGATCTCGGCAACCCCAAGGAAGTGATCCACGTAAGCGCCAATCCAAAATACGGCTCAGAGAAGAAGGGTGCGCCGACGAGCTACTTCATGGTCGCCGCCAAAGATCGCATCCGCGTGAATTGCGATCTGCGCCACGTCACGGTTGTTCTGTGCTGCGATCCCAAGGCCTTTACACACACTAACCCGCTCGACGGCATGCAGGAAGGCGGCTCGCTGGTTTGGGAGTCGGACGAAGAAGGTGAGCAGGCCTGGGAGCGGCTGCCGCAATGGGCACGCAAGCAGATCATCGACAAAAATATTCGCGTATTCACGCTGCCGGGTTTTGCCATCGCGAAGAAGGCTACGGACCGCGGCGATCTGCAACTGCGCATGCAGGGCAATGCATTTCTCGGCGCGTTCTTTGCCGTGAGCAGCCTGCTGAATGAGTTTGGAATCACACCGGAACAGTATCGCGAGGTGGTTTACAAGCAGTATGTGAAGAAGTTTGGCAAGCTGGGCGATGCCGTGGTGCAGTCGAACATGGAAGTGATGACGCAGGGCTTCGAGCAGGTGAAGGAGATCAAGATTGGCGCGCTTGCCGCTGCCGACCGCTCCAGCCTGCGCGGCCAGGCGCTGCTGCCGATCCTCGAACTGGCCACTGCCGGCGGCTCCTGTGGCACCGGTTGCCGATCCACACCCGTGCCCGCAGGCCAGGGCACGCGGACCCCCATTAGCTCAGTCACCAAGTTCGACGCGGAGTTCCGCTCGACGTATGGCTATGATCAGCCCGCCACGCCGCTCTCAGCCATGGGCGTCATCGCCGCGGCCACTGGAGACACCGCCTCAAAGTATGTTGCGCGACGCGAGACTCCTCTCTACATTCCGGAGAACTGCACCCAGTGCATGGAGTGCATCTCCGTGTGCCCGGACACTGCGCTGCCCAACACCTCTCAGGACCTGAGCACGGTGCTCACGACTGCGGTGTCGTATTACATTGCCGACCCTGAAGACCGCACCAGGCTGATGCGCGCTCTGCCCGCGATTGAAAAGGCCGCGCGCCAGCGCATGGTGGCCGAGATGAAGACCGGCACGCCGATGCAAACCATCCTGCGCGAAGTGACGGACTCGCTCGCGGAAACGGAATCGGCCGGCTTCTCGCAGCAGTCCAAGCAGCAGTTTTTCGACATTATTGCCAAGGTGCCGATGGCTTATCAAAAGGTGAACGCCATCTTCAGCTCTCCGGAACGCAAGTCTCCCGGCTCGGGCGGCATCTTCTCAATTTTTGTGAGCGATCTGTGCAAGGGCTGCGCGGCTTGCGTGACCGCCTGCGGCGACCACAACGCGCTTCGCATGGTGCAGGAGACCGAAGAGGTCAACGCAGAGCACGAGACCGGCACGGCCTTCCTCGATCTGCTGCCCGACACTTCGCAGAAGTATCTGGGCCTGTTCAACGCAGCCAACCCCGCGGACTCGAAGACCGCGACACTGCGCAACATGCTGATGGTACGCACCAACTACGACGCGCTTGTAGCCGGAGACGGCGCCTGCGCGGGGTGCGGCGAAAAGTCGGTTCTTCGCTCCATCGCCGCTGTCACAGAGGCATACATGCGCCCGGTGTATCACGCGAAGAGCGACCGCTTTGTGCAGAAGGCCGGCGAACTCGAAAAGAACGGCGTTGCCCGCCTGGCCGCACTCGCCGAGCGCAACCCCGGTGAATACGCGCTGCTGCGTCAGGCAATCTCGCACCTCGTCCTCGGCCTGGGCGGCGAAGATGTGAAGGACACCAAGGCTCGCATCGCCGCGCACGAAGCCGAGCACGGCCCCATCACCGATGCGGAGCTGGTTGAGGCCATCGCCGCGGTGCTGCTGACCGAGGCCTTCAACCACAAGAGCCTGCAGCCCATCGACGGACGCCTGGCTAACGGAATGTCTGTAATGGCGATGGCCGCACACACCGGCTGCAACACGGTGTATGGCTCCACGGCGCCCAACAATCCGCATCCGTATCCGTGGATGAACTCGCTCTTTCAAGATGGCGTTACCGTGGGCTGGCTGATGGGCGAAAGCTTCATCGTCGACCACGCGCGTCGCTCTGTCATTCCCGAGCGCCTCGCCGACGTGCTCCTCACCCGCGATGAGAACGTCATCAACGAAGAGGAGTACTACCACTACACGCACTTCACTGATGTGCTGATGACCGACCAGGAGATTGTCGAGCTGCCCAAGGTCTGGGTGGTCGGCGGCGATGGCGGCATGGGCGACATCGGCTACCAGAACATGTCGAAGGTGATTCTGCAAAACCGGCCGAACGTGAAGACGCTGATGCTCGACACGCAGGTCTACTCGAACACCGGCGGACAGAACTCCGACTCGACGCCCATGCTTGGCGGCGGCGACATGAACACCTTCGGCGCGGCCACGCAGGGCAAGAACACTGAGAAGAAAACGGTGGCGGAGACGTTCCTCGCCGGGCACGGGTCTCCGTTTGTTGCTCAAGTGTCGATGGCGAATGCTCCGAAGTTGTACCGCGCCATTCTGGATGGCCTTGAATATCGCGGCACCATGTTCCTGCAGGCCTTCACCACCTGCCAGCCGGAGCACGGCGTAGCCGACGACATGGCCCTTCACCAGGCGCAGCGCACCCGCGACTCGCGCGGCGTGCCGGAGTTCGTCTTCAACCCCCGCCTCGGCGAAACCTACCAGGAAGCGCTCGATCTGAAGGGCAACCCGTCGATCGATTTGGATTGGTACGAGACCAAGTCCAAGACCACCGGCGAAATTACCCGTTACACCGTCGCCCACTGGTGCACCACCGAAGCGCGCTTCCGCAACCACCTGAAGAAGCTCAAGCCGGAAGCCGCGGCCAAGCTCATTCACCTCGACAACATGCTGGTCCGCATCACGCAACAGGATGTTGTTTATCGCCGCTACCTCGACCCCAGGCACCGCGCCTTCATTCCCGACTTTGGCGTGTACATCACGTGGGAAGAAGACGGCAAGGTGGAGTATCGCGCGCTGTCGCGTCAACTGGTCATGTTCTGCGTAGAACGGCGCAAGGCATGGCGCATGCTGCAATCGAAGGCGGGAATCGTCAACAAGGAATACGCGGCGCAGCGAGCTATTCTCGCCGATGTGGATGCGGGCAAGCTTCCGATGGACGAGTTCCTGGCGCATGCCCGCGAAATCCTGAACGAGCGCGTAGGCGGCGGCGTGCTGGCCAAGGCATAGCCCATAACGCTGAATGACCGCCACGAACGCGGACCCTGAGGGTCCGCGTTCGTGCTATAGCGAAGTTTTGTAGGGTTGATTTTATAACATCGCCTGCGATATGATATCGTAACGCAAGTGAGACTTCTGCTCGACACCGATGTCGTGGTAGCTGCAATGCGAAGTCCTCGCGGTGGATCAGCTGAACTTGTACGCAGAGTTTATGCCGGAGCCGCGACGATGCTGTTGAGTGTGGCTCTGGCTCTTGAATACGAGGCCAAATGCATGCAGGCCGAACACAGGCTGGCGGCTGGACTCACGGCGACCGAAGCCGGAATTTTTGTAGACCGTTTAATCGCGCTGGCTGAGCCTGTGCAGTCTTATTTTCGATGGCGTCCGCAACTCCAGGATCCCGGTGACGAGTTGGTTCTTGAGGCAGCGGTAAACGGCCGGGCGTCCGCCATCGTGACGTTTAATGAGAAGCACCTCCGCGATGCGGAGCGAAGTTTTGGTATCGCTGTGATCTGCCCCGGCGAAGCCCTCAGGAGAATGAAATTATGACTACCAAAGTCGCCACCTTCCCTTTGCGACTGCCTGTTTCACTTAAGGCAGCGCTTGAGACCATTACCGATCGAGACGGAACCAGCATCAATCAATTCCTCGTAGTCGCCGCCGCCGAGAAAATCGCCGCCATGCAAACCGAGGACTTTTTTCTCACACGCCGCAACCGCGCAGACGACGAGGCATTCCTACGCATCCTCAATCGACCGGGAGGGGAACCCCCTTCGCCAGAAGACACATGGGACGACCCCACCACAATAAGCTAAGCGAACTCCAACCGCCGCCTTGTACAGAGCGGCGCGAGGCGTGGCGGATGCTGCAGTCGAAGGCCGGGAATCGTCAACAAGGAATACGCCGCACAGAGAACGATTCTCGCGGATGTGGATGCTGGGAAGATTCCTATGGAGGAATTTCTAACCAACGCTCGCGAAATGCTCAACGAGCGCGTCTCCGGCGGGGTGTTAGCTAAGGCCTAAGACGCCAACTCAGCTCGCCACACCAAGAACGCGGACCCAAGGGTCCGCGTTCTTCGCGTTTGCTCGAATGACGATCCGAGCCGGATGCAAAATCTGAACGACTCACTTCGCGGCGTGACACAGACGTAGAATGGCATCATCAAACGAATCATCATAGGAGTTCCCGGCATATCGAGACTAAGCCGAGGGAGACCGAGGAATGATCGACTGGGTTTTGAATAATAGGACGTGGCTCTTCTCCGGGGCTGGCATTTCGGCCCTGCTCCTTGTCTTATGGTTAGCCAAGAAGCTGTTCCCTCAAGATGAAAAGGGAGGCTCGGCAAATACGATCAACCATAGCCCCACGATGAATCAATTCCCAACCGTCAACCAATCTCCGGTCATCACCATCAATAACTCAACTGGGCCGCCGCCGGTTCCGAGCCGAAGGGATCCAGACTCGGGCGTTCAATCCGAGATAGCGCCGCTTTCCGAAGAAGGAGGAAGGCCAAGAATCTTTTCCCTCCCTCCGGGGATTGAGGACCTCTCTGTAGAAACCTTCGGCGGAGCAGCGGCGCACTTCAATCGGGATCACATCTCGACTTTCTTGGCTCGATTCAAGTTAGTCGCCGACGACCGTGGCGGGATCGGACACGAAATATCCGCCTCAATTGAGTACGTTGACCGGTTCCGGGTTCCGCACCGCCGATTCGTCGTCGAGAACATAGTATTACGGGTTGGGCGAGGCTACTGGAAAGGTGCAGGTGGCACCGTCCAGATCATCGAGGAAGGGGGAACGCTCGAACTAGTGGTTGGATTCATTGTGGACGCTCGGCCTTATGCATTGCTCGAACTTCGGGGTGACCGGCCCCCGAGCGGCCCGTCGTTTCAAGCAGTCCCAGTTGTCTCTAACTCCGAGCCGATTGTGAGAGTCACCTTGGTCGACATTCACTACGGTTGGCGGTGGCGGATCGACTATTCGATGCGCCTATTCCCGGTGGATCTGAGGGAAGAATCTAGGCTCATTGCGCTGAAAAGGTAGCCGGGGCCCGCTCTGGCCCTTTGAGCCGCGAAGGTGCCCCTCATTCGCTTCTTTCCAGCGAAGCGTGGGAGACCGTATTTCTAGCAGAGGCCGGGATTGACGATTTACAATTCCGCCAGCCTTAATCCACGTCCCTTGGCGTAATGCCGGAGCAGTGTGGCAAAACATCCACAGATTTTTGGACGGGTACAGATTGCGATCATCGCGACAGTGCTGCTATTTGCGTTGACGGCGGGGGCGCAGGCGCGGCTGCCTATCACGGAGAAGATCGAGTGGACTTGGACGGACCGGCCTGAAGCGCCGGTAACCGGTCTGCCGAATGTTCTGCTGGTGGGCGATTCCATTACTCGCGCTTATTATCCCGCGGTGGCGAAGGATCTGACTGGCGTGGCGAATGTGTATCTGTTTGCCACCTCTGCTGGGAGCGGGGATCCGCGCCTGACGACGCAGCTTCACGATTACTTCAGCATGATGGGGCTGCAATTCGCGGCGATTCATTTCAATAACGGCATGCACGGCTGGGGCTACCCAGAGCAGCAGTACATCGCCGGTCTTCCGGAGATGATTGCGGCGCTGCGGGCCGGGGCGCCAAAGGCCGTGCTGGTGTGGGCAACCTGCACGCCGGCATTGCACGACTCAACTAAAGGCGAGACAACGAACGCGCGCGTCGACGAGCGCAACCGGCTGGCCGCTGCGTTGATGGCGCGCGAGGGAATTACGATTGACGATCAGCACACGCTGATGGTGGCGCACAAAGATATGTACACCGACGATGTGCATTTCACTGAGCCCGGAAGCGCGATCCAGGGAGCGCAGGCGGCGGACCTCCTTCGCAAAGTGCTGCACATCGCGCCCTAATGCACGACGGCGCAATCCGCTACGCAAAGCTGAAACCGCTCTTCTGCAGCGGCAGGGTGCGGACGCGCTTGCCGGTGGCGGCGAAGATGGCGTTGGTGACCGCGGGCAAAATAGGCGGCAGCGTGGGCTCGCCCAGGCCTGTCGGCGAATAGTCGCTCTTGATCCAGTAGAGGTCGATGGGCGGCGCCTGCTTCATGCGCATTACCGGGTGGTTATGGAAGTTCGACTGCTCGACGCGTCCATCTGAAAGCGTGATCTGCTGCGCCATCTCGCTGAGCCCGTCAATGACGCCGCCATAGCTGATGCTCTCTGCCGCGCGCGGGTTGATGATCTGGCTGCCTACATCGCCGACGGCCCACACGTGGTTCACCGTGACTTTGTTGCTGGCGTCCACACTCACGTCGGCCACTTCGGCAAAGTAGCCGAGATGGCAGAACCAGGCGGCGATGCCGAGACCGCGGCCGGGTTCCTTTTTACGATTCGCCCAGCCGGATTTTTCCGCTACCAGCTTGAGCACTCCCTTGTAACGTTCGGGGACGAGTGCGTCCGCGCCGGTCGGCTCGTGGTCGCCCACCGCGTCCTTGCCGTCGGACTTCCAGGGAGCAGCCTTGTTGCTCAGCAGATCGAGCTGAAACTCGAGCGGGTCGCGCCCGGCGGCGAATGCCATCTCGTCCAGGAAGCATTGCGCCACCCAGCAATAGGCGTTGTCTCCAGGTGCACGTAGCGCGCCAGTGCGCAGCATGAGCGGCTGCGCGGAGGTGTAAAGCGCGTAGGCCGGGGGAAAGCCCGAGGGGTAAGTGTCCGCGCCGATGCCGCCGCCGGACGCCGGTTCCTTGTCCGTGCCGAAGGTGATCATGTGATGACGCCAGGCAGTGAGCTTGCCCTGTGCATCGAGACCGGCCTTGAGGCCGACTGTTCCGCCGGGGCGGAACGGATCGTGCGCGATGTCGTCTTCGCGGGCCCAGAGAAGCTTGACTGGCGTGTCGATCTGCTTGGCGATCCACGCGGCCTCGGCGGCGTAATCGTTCTGTAGCCGACGGCCAAAACTGCCGCCGCCGCGTACCATGTGCGTAACGATGTCGCCTTCCTTGATGCCCAGCGTGCGTGCAATCAGGCCGCGGCCGTCAGAGGGCAGCGTGCTGGTGGTCCACATCTCGAGCTTGCCGTCTTTCCAGTGAGCGGTGCAGCCTTGCGGCTCCATGGTTGCGTGGGCGATGAACGGGAACTCGTAGGTTGCTTCGACAACTTTGGCCGAAGACTTGAGCGCGGCGTCCACATCGCCGTACTTGCGGATCGTGGTTGCAGGCTGAGCATTGAGCAACTCCGCGGCGCGCTTGTCGAAGCCGTCGCTGCTTTGCGACACTGCAGGGCCCAGGTCCCAATCCACTTTAAGCTGTTTGCGGGCCTGTTGCGCCTGCCACCACGTGTCGGCCACGATGGCGATGCCGGGGTCCATGCCTGGCTCCCAGGGGGTGGAGGCAGCAGGCTTGATTCCGCCATCGATGACCAGGACGTGGCGCACGCCGGGGAGCGTCTTGATCTCGTCGAGGTTAGCGGTCTTCACTTTTCCGGCGAAGACGGGGGCCTTCTGAATGGTTGCGAAGAGCATTCCTGGTAGCGTGACATCGATGCCGAACAGGGGCTTGCCCGTGACGATGGAATGCGTGTCGACGCCGGTTTGCGAGTGGCCGATGATGCGGTAGTCTTTGGGGTCTTTGAGCTTGACGCTGGAGAGCGCAGGCGGGGGCAGCGCGGCGGCTTTGGCGGCAAGCTCGCCGTAGGTTGCGGAACGGCCTGAGGCCGAATGCAGCACCTGGCCGGAAGCTACCTGGACCACATGCCCGGCGGATGCCTGTGGCGCACCACCATTGGCGGCCTGGAGCACACGGCCGGGCTGGGTAGTGCATTCAGCGACCGGCACGCCCCAGGTTTGAGCGGCAGCGGTAATCAGCAACAGGCGGCCTGCCGCACCAACGCGCCGCATGGGATCCCAGCCCTCGGGTGTGTTCGCCGAGCCGCCGGAAAACTGCGGTCCGTATTTCCTTTCGTCCAGATCGGCCTGTACTACGCGAACATCTTTCCAATCGACATCGAGTTCCTCGGCGATAAGCATCGGCAGCATATTGCGCATGCCCTGGCCGGTCTCAGAGGCGCGCGCCATGATGGTGACGATGCCATCGGGCGCAATTTTGATGAAGGCTTGGGGCGTGAGGTCGGGCGGTTTGCCGGGGCCCTGCGCTTTGGCGAGCGGCGTGCGATAGAGATTCAGCGCGAGGCCGCCACCGGCAAGGGCGCTCAACTGAAGAAACGATCTGCGATCGATACGCATGGTTCGAGCCTCCCTTCTACTTTGCGCTGGCTGTGGCGCCCTGATTGGCATTGGCCGCTTCGTGAATGGCTTGACGGATGCGCGGATAGGTTCCGCAGCGGCAGATATTGCCGCTCATGGCCGCATCGATCTCCGCATCGGTGGGGTGGGGGGTGTGGGCGAGCAGTGCGGCGGCAGACATGATTTGCCCGGCCTGGCAATAGCCGCATTGCGGCACGTCCAGTGCCTCCCAGGCAACCTGCACAGGATGCAGTCCGTCAGGCGAAAGCCCTTCGATTGTTGTGATCGGCTTTCCCTCAACGCCGCTCACGCGCGTCATGCAGGAGCGGACCGCCTTGCCGTCGAGGAGCACAGTGCAGGCGCCGCACAGGCCCATGCCGCAGCCGTACTTGGTGCCCGTGTAGTTCAGAACGTCGCGCAGCACCCACAAAAGCGGGGTGTCCGGCGCTACTTCTACAGTGGTGTCGACGTTGTTGACAGTGAGTTTCAACGGCATGTTTGCACCCCGCTGTTCGGCTGAAGGGAATGTTTCGCGCCAGAAAATAATCTGGCCGTTACTGGAACCGGGTTCACGCTGGGCAAAAAAGGAATGAAGATCCGCGAAAACATGGGCGGCTCACTATAAGAGACGCACCCAGTCTCCCTGCGGACTCTTGCCTCGGCACCATTCTATTAGACGCCGGGGCACCCAGATCAACTTGCGGAAATTATCGGCTGAAAACCACGTACTTGCGACCGGAGTAAAGCCGAAACCCGCCAGCTGGGTCAACGGTGACCTGCAGTGGTGTGGGCCGCTTGAGCCCGGCGTCTTCATTGGTGCTCACCGTGAGCACCTCGTGCGCGCCTACGTCGGTGACTACAAATTGGTTATCCCCCACAAAGCCCACACCATAGACACCCGCTGGCAGACTCTGGCCGCCAAGCTTGATGGGCACTTCGGTAATGAAATAGGCCTGGTATTTCGCCGCAATTCCGGTTGAGTAGCCGCTGGTGTCGACCATGGTGGCCAACAAGTAGTAGCCATCGGCAAACTTCACGCCGCCGGAGTTCCGCAGCTGCGTAGTGGCCGACATTCCCTTGTAATACACGGTTGCCGGCAGCAGCTTTGGCGTGTCCGCAGGCTTCAATACTGTGTCGCCGCCCTGCGACCTTGCCAGCACGGGCGCCGACATCACTGCCATGGCCATGATCCCGGCCGCGGCAAACTTCAAAATCGCTGGTAACCGCATCGTATTCCCTCTTTCTGTTGCGTTACGGAGTATATCGCACCTCCCGGTTCGCAGGCGTAGGCCGATCGGTTGAGGCCGGACTCTAGTTTTCCGTCGACAGAACGTCGTAAAAGTAGTTGATCAACGCCCGCTTCACCGGGCCGGGCAGCTTCGGCAGTTGCACGGTCTGGTCGACGGTCGAATCGCCGAGGATGTTTACCGAACCCAGGTGTTGAACCTTCCCGTCAACGAATTCCAGATAGATCGGCACCAGCATTCTGAAGTTCGCCGGAACCCCCGATTGCGTCAGCTTCACGTGCAGGCTGGCCGTGTCCCCGTTCTGCGTAACCTGGCTCTCGAAGTGATAGTTCGGCAGATCGGTTCCATAAACATACTGGTTGAAGAACCAATCCATGCGATGGTTGCGGTCCAGGTCCATCTGCTGACTCATGTGTTTTTCGACCACCGCTTTGAAATCCTCCGTGGTTGCGGCCTGCAACCGGTAGGTGGCGAGAAAGTCGTGCATGGTGTCAATAAACCGGCCGTCTCCTTCCTTCGGCGTCCACATCATCATGCGGACCATGTGCAGGATGTACGCTCCCTTGGGATAAACGAGATTCTGGTAGATGTCCCATCCAGTCTTTTCCGTGCTGAGGCGGAAGCCCATGGTCACCGGTCCCACATCGATGGGACGAAAGCCTTGGGCATTCTTTTCGGTGATCAGTTTGCGCTGCTGCTTCCAGAACTCGCGAAAGTCGTCAGGCTTGGGCCGGGTGGCTTGGAGGAAAATGGACGCGGAAGTGTTAGCGAACCCTTCGCTCATCCATTGGTCGCGATAACTCTTGAAGCCAACTGTCTGGCCCCACCATTGGTGCGCAACTTCGTGCGGAGTTACAACCTTCCAGTACATGTTTTCCGGACTGAGCCCCATGAAGTGCTGCTGCGTCGTATCGAGAAATCCGCAGATCGGCAGATAAACCAGCATAGGCCAGCTTTGTCCGTAGTTGCATGCGTATTGCTGCGTGAGTTGCACGCGCGCAAAGGGCAGAGGACCGAAGTAATTGGTGTAAAGCCGAGCAGCGACCTCTCCTTGACTCAGTTGAACCGGCAGCATCGACGTTGTACTCAGCGATCCCAAAACGCCGCCGGCCATTTGCGCAAAGTCGTCCGGAGGCGTTGTGTTGGCATAAGCGTCGATGGTCAGGTTGTCGCCCAGCTTGCCCTCAACCTTGGCCTCCTTCATGGTGAACTTGCCAAGATTAAAGCCCACCACAGCCAGTGGTACATCGGTCTTCCACTCGGTGGTTGTAACTTTGCCGTCGCTGCTCTCACTTACTTTTGTTCCCGTAGCCAGTAACTCAAGACCTTTGGGCACATGGAATAACATGTGATAAGTAGCGTAGTTACCCAGCCCGCTGGAAGCATTGGGATACCAGCTTTCGCGCGCGACGGGATAGTAATTCGCGCCGCCTTCGTTCATAACTACATCCTTGCCGCCATAAGTTAAGCGCAGAGTTACTGACTCGCCCTTTTTGAGAGCTTTGGGCAACACCACGCCAAAGTCGGGGTCGTCTTCTTTTCTCTCCTGTACATAATCAAGTACCTCGCCCTTCGCGGTCTCGGCGAGAGTTACACGCAATGTGGGATAAAGATCGAGCGGAACCACGTCGACCCCATCCTGCGCCGCTTGCACCACAACCGTGGCCACGCCCACGAGATAGCCGTTCTTCTCAATCGAGACATCCAGGCCTTCATTCAGGATGCGGTAAGGAGCGTTGGCTTCGTTGCCGTTGGCCACGCCATTCCGGTACTCATCGGCGCGATGGAATGCCAGCGGAATGCTCTCGCCCCAGTCGTTCCAGTTCATCAATTCCACTTCTTCCGGCGACACGGAATCAGCGCCCTGGGGGTCGAAAATGAAGTTGAGGTGCGCGTATTTCTTTCCATGGATAGCGGCCATGAAATATCCGCCGGGCGCCGGGCTCAAAACGTCCTGAAGCAAGCGCAGATCGTAGTTCTCGTGCAACTTGAGGCGCGCAAATGTTTGAAACTCCTGCGCTGCTCTTATGCACGCGGCGCTCGGCTCGCTCTTGCCTGTCGAGGCTTTGTGCAACTCCGTGGCTGTCGCATCCGTAAAGCGCAGCACCACCTGGTCGAAGTCTTCATCGAACTCCTCGGAATGCATGACAACGGAAAGATTGTGGCGCTCTTCCGCGGTGGGCGGACCGATGTGCAAATGGCCGTCTCCCTTGAACACTGCGCCGGTGACCTTGCCGTTGACTTCGCCGTAAAATTCGAAGATGCCGCTGCGAAAGGTAAATGTAGCCGCGTCGCGATGCAACTCCAGGTTGCTTATCTGAATGGCTTCGCCACCCGGCAACAAGCCACGCAGTTGCTGGTAATAGGGGTTGGCGTTGGCGGGGTGCTGGCCATAAAGCGTTGCCGGACCGGATGCGAGAAGAAGGGCGAATAATCCAGCAAGAGCACGATTCGGCACGGAGAGGATCTCCAGTCTGTTTCGTAACAGTATGAGCGTTCGGCTCGATCCGCACCGTGACAAGGCTGCGATAATCAGGCTCAACGCGGCGTTACAGAACGTAAAGATCCACGTATTCGTTCACTGGCATGGATTCCAGCTTTGTTCTGTCGAGCGAGGCTTCGAGGATCTTTCCCTGCTGCTCTTCGACGAAGGAGCGGCGAAGGTTAGTCTTGAACTTTTCCAGAAGCAGCGGCAATCCCTCCGCGCGCCGCCGGCGGTGGCCGATGGGATACTCAACCGTCTCCTCGAGCACCGTTCCATCGTTCAGTTCTATGCGCAGGGCATTCGCGATCGAGCGCTTCTCCGGATCGTGATAGTCGCGCGTAAAGGCCGGGACCTCGACACACTCCATCTTCGCGCGCAGAGCATCGATGCGCGGGTCGGTGGCAATCCAATCCTCGTAATCCGCCGCCGTGAGCCGTCCGAAGAGCAGCGGAATCGCAACCATGTACTGCACGCAATGGTCGCGATCGGCGGGGTTGGCCAGCGGGCCTTTCTTGTCGATGATGCGCAGGCAGGCTTCGTGGGTGCGGATGGTGACGCTTTGGATGTCCTCTGCGGTTTTGCCGAGCGCCTCGAGCTTCGCGCGCACTGCCATGGCTGCTTCCACCGCGGTCTGCGCATGAAACTCAGCTGGGTAGCTTATCTTGAAGAGCACGTTTTCCATCACGTAACTGCCGTAAGGGCGCTGGAAGCGAAACTCCTGGCCCTTGAATGAAACATCGTAGAAGCCCCATGTCTTCGCCGTAAGGACTGAAGGGTAGCCCATCTCGCCGGCCTGCGCCATCAACGCTAAACGAACGGCCCGGCTGGTAGCGTCGCCCGCGGCCCAGCTTTTGCGCGAGCCCGTGTTGGGCGCGTGACGATAGGTGCGCAGGCTCTGCCCATCTACCCAGGCCAGCGAGAGCGCGGCAATCGTCTGGTCGCGGGTCAGGCCGAGCAACTGGCTCACCACCGCCGTGGACGCGACCTTGACCAGCACCACGTGATCGAGGCCGACTTTGTTGAACGAATTCTCGAGAGCAATGCAGCCTTGAATCTCGTGCGCCTTGATCATGGCTGTGAGAACGTCGTGCATCAGCAAAGGAGGTTTGCCTTCCGCAGGAGCGGTGCGTGAGAGCCAGTCGGCTGTCGCGAGAATGCCGCCGAGATTATCCGAGGGATGACCCCACTCGGCTGCCAGCCAGGTGTCGTTAAAGTCCAGCCATCGAATCATGGCGCCAATGTTGAAGGCGGCCTGCACTGGGTCGAGCTGGTAGTTCGTGCCGGGCACGCGCGCGCCGTTGGGGACGATTGTTCCGGGGACGATGGGTCCGAGCAGCTTGGTGCAGGCTGGGAATTCGAGCGCTTCCAGGCCGCAGCCCAGCGTGTCGATCAGGCAATGCTGCGCAGTGGAGTAGGCAAGCTCACTGTCAATTGTGTAATTCAACGCGTAGTCGGCGATGTCGATTAACACCTGATCCGGCTCGGGACGTTCATTGCTGATGTGCGAGGCCACTTGTGCTCCCTTGGATTGCTGGAGAGACTGGAGACGAAAAGCAACCGCAGGTCCTTCGGCTCCGCTGAAGTACGCTTCGCTCAGGATGACAGTTTTGTGGTAGCTCGTTCTCTGCGGACACAATCAATGTTACGCCCGCTCTTCAATGGGGACGAACCTCAAATTCTCTGGGCCGGTGTAATTCGCGGATGGACGAATGATTTTTCCGTCCTGGCGCTGCTCGATTACGTGCGCCGACCAGCCGGCCGTGCGCGCGATGACGAACAGCGGCGTAAATAGATCGATGGGAATCCCCATTTGGTGATAAGCCACGGCCGAGTACCAGTCGAGGTTGGGGAACATGCGTTTGGCGTCCATCATCACGCTCTCGATCCGTTCCGCAACCGAGTAGAGCAGGGTGTCGCTCGCGGCCACAGCCAACTCTCGCGCGATCTCTTTCACGATGTCGCTGCGGGGGTCGCTGATGGTGTAGACCGGATGGCCGAAGCCTATGATCACTTCTCGCTCGACTACGCGGCGGCGAATGTCGGCTTCTGCTGCATCGGGACCGCTGTAACGCTTTTGAATCTCCAGCGCAACTTCGTTGGCTCCGCCGTGCTTGGGGCCTTTGAGCGCGCCAATCGCTCCTGTAACGCATGAGTAGAGATCCGATCCGGTCCCGGCAATCACACGCGCGGTGAACGTTGATGCGTTGAACTCGTGCTCCGCATAGAGAATCAGCGAGATCTGCATGGCACGTGTCCAGTCCGCGCTGGGAACCTTACCGTGCAGCAGATGGAGAAAATGCGCGGCGATAGAGTCGTCGTTGGTTTCGACGTCGATGCGCTTTCCGTTGCGCGCGTAGTGATGCCAATAGAGCAGCATCGACGATTGCGAAGCGAGCAGCCTGTCGGCAATCGCGCGTGCGCCCTCGTCGTCGTGCGCCGCGCCTTCCGGTTCGATGCAGCCGAGCACAGAGACCCCGGAGCGCAGCACGTCCATGGGATGCGTTGAAGGCGGCAGCAGTTCCAGCGCCTGCTTCACCGCCGCGGGAAGGCTGCGCAGCGGCTTCAGGCTTGCCTTGTAGGCGGCCAGTTCTGTTGCAGTTGGCAGCTTGCCGTGCACAAGCAGATGGGCTACCTCTTCATACTCGCAATGCGCGGCCAGGTCCTTGATGTCGTAGCCGCGATAGTGCAGGTCGTTGCCTGTATGGCCGACAGTGCAGAGCGCAGTGTTCCCCGCGGGCGTGCCGGAAAGCGCTACCGACTTTTTGGGTTTGAACGCGGGGGCCTGACTGACTTCAGTCTCACTCATCCTCAACCTCCAAGCCATCAGGCCGGCTCACTCTTTGCCCTTGGCAAACAATTCATCGAGCTTCTCTTCATACGCGTGATAGTCCAGATACTTGTAGAGGTCGGCGCGTGATTGCATCAGCGGAACTACGCTCTTCTGCGTGCCTTCGGCGCGGATGGCCTCGTAGACCTTTAGCGCGGCGGCGTTCATGGCGCGGTAAGCGGCGCAGCAGTAGAGGATGATGTCGACGCCGGCGCTGCCGAGTTCTTCGCGCGTGAACAGAGGAGTCTGGCCGAACTCGGTGATGTTGGCGAGAATGGGCACGCCGACTGCCTTGCGGAACTTTGAGTACTGCTCCAGCTCCGTCACCGCTTCAGCGAAGATCATGTCCGCACCTGCCGCCACGTACGCCTGGGCTCGCTCGATGGCCGGGGCCAGCCCTTCATTGGCTAGCGCATCGGTGCGGGCCATCAGAACAAAATTCTCGTCTGTTCGCGCATCGACGGCAGCCTTGATTCGATCGACCATTTCGGTGGCGGGAACTAACTCCTTGCCGGGACGATGGCCGCAGCGCTTGGCTCCGACCTGGTCTTCGATGTGTACGGCGGCCGCGCCTGCTTTGATCATCGAGCGGATGGTCCGCGCAATGTTGAAGGCGCCGCCCCAGCCGGTATCGATATCGACCAGGAGTGGCAGGGCGGAGGCGTCGGTAATGCGGCGCACGTCGGTCAGCACGTCGTCCATGGTGCTGATGCCGAGGTCGGGCATTCCAAGCGAGTTGGCCGCCACCCCTCCGCCGGAGAGATAAAGCGCCTTGAATCCGGTCGCTTCGGCCAGCCGCGCGGTATAGGCGTTAATGGCTCCGGCCACCTGAAGCGGCTTTTCTTCCCGCAGCGCAGCGCGGAATCTCTCGCCAGCCGATAATCCATCGTGTCTCTGCTGCATGCAATGCCTTGCGCCGCATCATAACAGCATCATCGACCTCGAATCCCGGCTCCGGTTTCCCCAACCCACCCGTGCGGTGCGACAATCATCCGGTTGGCCCTGTCCAAGCCCGTAGTGGACTTCGCCCCAAGGAGACACATCGCTATGAAACGACTTCTCGTCTGTACCGGCCTGCTGATCGCCGCTGCCACTCTGTCTGCCCAGACTCCCGCGCCCAAGCCTCCACCGGCAAGCCCGCCGGCTAAGGCCTCGGCATCCATCGGCGGCAACGCCATCACCATTACCTACAGTTCGCCGGGCGTGAAGGGCCGCGAAGGGCATCTTTTCGGCAAGGATGGCCAGATCGGCAAGGACCCCACCTACCCGGTGTGGCGCGCGGGGGCAAACAACGCCACTGCGCTGCACACGGATGGCGATATCCACATTGGCGACCTGGCAGTGCCCAAGGGCGACTACACGCTCTATGTCGATGTCACCGACCCGGATAACTGGGTGCTGGTCGTGAACAAGCAGACCGGCCAATGGGGCACAAAGTACGACAAAGCACAGGATCTGGGACGGGTGAAGATGACCATGTCCGCGCCACCCGCGATGCTTGAGAACCTGAAATACACGCTGGTGGATAACGGCGGCGGCAAAGGGTCGCTGACGCTGGCCTGGGAGAACAAGGGCGGCTCGGTGGCCATCAGCGGCGAATAACCGGCAGCATTGGGCAAATTCGGCGGCCCGAGGCGGCATTTTGAAGCGAATTTCTACCCTGCCGATACAATAGGCATAGTGGATGATTTTTGTCCGGAGGGATTTGCGCCTTGCCCCTGTATGCCTATCGCTGTACCCAGTGCGGCCATCGCTTTGAAAAGATACAGAACTTTTCGGCTGACCAAGAGACGGAGTGCCCGCAGTGCCACGGGCTGCTGGAACGTCCGCTGACGGCACCCCGGCTGCATTTCAAGGGGGCCGGCTGGTACATCAATGACTACGCGCCCAAGAGCAGCGAGTCGGCCTCGGAAGCTGCGCCGGCGGATGCAAAGGCCCCGGCGGCGAAGACCGAAGGCTCTACCCCTGCCGCAGATTCCACGGCCGCCGCGGCACCGGCCGCGGCGCCTTCCGGCTCGTCCACTTCCAGCTCTTCCTCTGCAAGCTCATCCACGCCGAGTTCGACTTCCTGAAGTCTAGAGAATCCCTTCCTGGCTCAGCTTCGCGGCAATCACATCAGTGTATTTGTTCCCCGAACCGGTGTTGAAGAGCACTACGCGATCCTCCGGCCTCAGGAATCCTGTGGCCAGCAGATGATCGTAAGCGGCCGTTGCCGCAGCGCCCTCGGGGGAGAGCAGCAAGCCTTCGTGGCGGGCCCAATCTTTGAGCGAGGCAAAGATCTGGTCGTCGGTGAGGGCGAGCGCAGTGCCCCCGGATGCGCGCACAATCTCCAGAATCAGCGCGTCTCCGTAAGGTTTGGGCACGCGCAGTCCGGCGGCGAAAGTGTGCGCGTCCTGCCACATGCTGCTGACCGCCTCTCCCTGCTCAAATGCGCGGACGACCGGTGCGCATCCAGCAGCCTGAATGGCAATCATCTTTGGCCGCTTGCCCGTCACCCAGCCCAACTGCTCCAGCTCTTCGAAAGCCTTCCACATGCCAATCATCCCTACGCCGCCGCCGGTGGGATAAAAGACCGCGTCTGGATACTCCCATCCCAGCTGCTCCACCAACTCATAGCCCATGGTCTTCTTGCCTTCCACGCGAAACGGCTCCTTGAGCGTAGAGATGTCGAACCAGCCCTCGGCCTGCTTGCGCTCCGCAACCATCCGCCCGCAATCCGAAATGAGGCCGTCAACTAGAGTGAGATGAGCGCCGTAGGCGATACACTCCACTTGGTTCGCGAGAGGTACGTCTTTGGGCATGAAGATGTGCGCCTCGATTCCCGCCGCCGCCGCATAGGCTGCCAGCGCACTGCCCGCGTTGCCGGCGGAGGGTGCAGCCAGCTTTGTTATCCCATAGTGGCGCGCCATGGTCACGGCCAGCGCCAGGCCGCGCGCTTTGAAGGTGCCGGTGGGGTTGGCGCCCTCTTCCTTGAGCCATACGCTGGGATTGCGCCGGCTCCGCAGCAAGGGCGTCCAGCCTTCGCCCAGGGTCACCGGGTCGACGTCGGGCAGCACTTGCTTGTATCGGCCCATCCCGCTCCAGCGGGCGTCGTCGGGGCTTTTGCCGATCAGCGCGCGCTGCTCCAGGCCGGCCGCGGCGGATAGATCGTAGCGAACGTAGAGCGGGCCGGCGCAGCTTGTGCAGACCGTCTGCGGCGTGGACGCATCCAGATGCAAGTGGCATCGCGAGCAATCGAGAAAAGCAATGTTGGGCATGGCCATAGGATAATGGAGTCCTCGCACGCGCAAGGCCCATCGATGACCGTGGACGACCCGCACACCGCCGCCAAACCCGCACGCACGCTGGCCGCCGCCCTCGCCGTCGCGGCCATCCTGCTGCTTGCCGCGGGGCTTGTTGCCGGCCTGCTGCACGCTCCCATCGCGCTAGGCTTGGGTCTGCGCTGCGCGGGCATCGTGCTCCTGATACCGTTCGCGCTGCGCAGGCGCTCGCTGCTTGTGTGGACATTCCTGGCCATGCTTGCCGGCGCGGAACTGGGCGTGGCTGCGCCTCGCATCGCCAGTCAGACCCACTTCCTAGGCGAAATCTTTTTGCGCCTCATTCGCATGATCGTTGCTCCGCTGATTTTTGGCGGCATCGTCACTGGCATTGCAGGCCACAACGAACTGCGCGGCGTGGGCCGTGTCGCGCTCAAGTCACTCATCTTTTTTGAGGTTGTCACAACCTTTGGCCTCATTCTCGGCGCAGTAGCCATCGACCTAACCCAGGCCGGCGCAGGCGTCACGCTGCCGGCGGCGGTTGATGCGGTTGCGGCGGTTGCACATGCGCAGGGTTGGCAGCAGATTCTGCTCAATATTTTTCCTGAGAATATTGCCAAGGCCGTGGCCGAAAATCAAATTCTTCAAGTCGCCGTCTTTGCGCTGCTGTTCGGCGCGGCGCTGGCTACCCTGCCCGAAGCAAAGCGCGCGCCGCTGGTCAGCGTGCTGCAATCGCTCACCGATACCATGTTTCGCCTCACGAAGATCATCATGGTTGTTGCGCCAGTGGCCGCGGGAGCGGCGCTGGCTTACACCGTGGGCAGCATGGGACTGGCCACACTGTTGCCTCTGGGCAAGCTGCTGGTCACTTGCTACGTGGCGCTGGGCGTGTTTTTGCTGGTGCTGGCGCTGATTCTCGTGTTCGCGCGCATCCCCATCGGCCGCTTTGCCGCCGCGGTTGCCGAACCGGCCGCGCTGGGATTTGCAACCACGTCGTCTGAAGCCGCACTGCCGCTGGCGATGGAACGCATGGAAGAGTTCGGCGTGCCGCGGTGGATTGTGTCGTTCGTCATCCCCACCGGCTACAGCTTCAACATGACCGGGTCGAGCATTTATCTCTCCATGGCCGCGTTGTTCGCCGCGCAGGCTGCTGGGCTTCATCTCTCCGTCGCGCAGCAGGTCGTCCTTCTGGCCACGCTGATGCTCACCAGCAAGGGCATCGCTGGCGTTCCCCGAGCCACCCTCGTGATCCTGATGGCCGCGGCAAGTTCTTTCCAGATTCCCGCCTCAGCCGTGCTGATGCTGCTTGGAGTGGATACGCTGATGGACATGGGGCGGACGGCGATGAACGTGATTGGCAATTGTATGGCGGCGGCTGTGGTGGCGCGGTGGGAAGGCGAACTTAGGCCTGCCGACGGCTAAGATAGTTTCTGGACATGCCTCTGCTCGATCCCATCCCGTCGCCGGTGGAACACGCGGACTTTGCTGCGCTCGAATGGGAGCCGCTGCTGGCACTCGTCGCTGGTTTTGCGGTATCTCCCGTGGGGCGACAGGCGATTCTCGATTTGCGGCCGTCTACCGATGAAAGTTGGATCGCGCGGCAGCACCTGCTGACCGCAGAGTTGCGATTGGTGCTGGCCGAACAGGTTTCGATTCCTTGCGGAGGGCTGTTTGATCCAACACAACTGGCAGCCAAGGCGCAGATTGCCGGCGCAGCGCTTGAAGCAACTGAGTTGCAGGCAGTGGCCAGACTAGCGAACGACGTTGCCGCGTGGCAGGCGCTGCTGAAGGAGCCGCCGGCGCGGATCGCGGGCAAGCTGCCAGGTCTTTCCGAGCTCTCAGCCGCGTTGACCACCAGCCTGCGTCCGTTGGCGGAGTCGATCGAGCGCACCATTCAGCCCGACGGTTCGCTGGCCGACAATGCATCGCCTGAGTTGAACCGCATTCGTCGCGAGCAGGAGCGACAGCGGCGCGTAATCGAGGAGTCGCTGCGCTCGGCGCTGCGCAAACTCTCCAGTGACGGAGCGACGCAGGAAGACCTGATCACTATCCGCGGCGACCGATTCGTAATTCCGGTGCGCGCGGAGCTCAAGCGACGAATCTCAGGCGTAGTTCACGGCGCCAGCTCTTCGGGGCAGACAGTCTATGTGGAGCCTCTCGAAACCATCGAGCAGAACAACGAGCTGGTGCGGTTGATTGAGGAAGAGCAGGCGGAGATTCACCGCATCTTTGTCGCGCTGACGCGGCAGGTGGGCACTTATGCGCTCGGGCTCGTGGCAGGCGCTCGGGTGCTGGCGCTGGTGGACAGCCTGCAAGCGCGCGCGCGTTTCGCCCGCGACTACGAATGTGTTGCGCCGGCCATCACGCCGGATAGACTCGCGCTCGAAGGCGCGCGGCATCCGCTGCTGGAAAAGCGTCTGCGCGCATCCGGCGCACAACCCAATGCCGGGGCCCCTGCGGACAGGCCTTCGTCCGTGGGGTGGAATACGGCAGTAGTTCCGCTCACGCTCGAGCTCACAGCCACGGCCCGGCAGATCATCATCAGTGGCCCCAACACCGGCGGCAAAACCGTTACTCTCAAGACCACGGCCCTGCTGGCAATGATGGCGCAAGCCGGCCTGCCCGTGCCCGCCGCGGCGGCCAGCTTTCCTGTTTTCACTTCATTTCTGGCCGACATTGGAGACGCGCAATCTATCGAAGCCGCGCTCTCCACGTTCTCGGCGCACATTACCAACCTCGACCGGCTGTCGCGGCTGGCCGGGCCGCACGCCCTCGTCCTGCTCGACGAGCTCGGCTCCTCCACCGATCCCGAGGAAGGCTCGGCGCTTGCCGTAGCTATTGCCAGCTACTTCCTTACCGTGGGCGCGTGGTCGCTTATCTCCACCCATCACACGTCGCTCAAGGTTTACGCAGCCAACACGCCGGGGGTGTTGAATGCAGCGGCCGGCGTGGACGAAGTGACCCTCGCGCCCAATTACCAGCTGCGGCTCGGCGTTCCCGGTGCGTCGGCTGGAATTCAGACAGCGGAGCGGCTGGGCCTCAACGCGGAAATCATTGCGGCGGCGCGTGCCAGACTCGGATCGCAGCAAGTGGACATCGCGCGCTTCCTCGACAAGCTGCATAACGAGGTGACGCAGCTTGAGGCCGAGCGCAAGCTGGCGCGCGAGGAGCAATATGCGTTGAACCAGGCAAGAGCGAGACTCGCTCGCGAAGGCGATGTGGAATTGCGCAACCGGACACGCGAGTTGGAAGCGAAGCTGGCTTCGCTGCTCAAGGACTTCGAGTTCCAAATGCGGGAAACGGTGCGGGCGATTGAAGATCGCGCCGCGCAACAGAAGCTGTCGAAGGAAGCGGAGCGCCGCATCACGCGCCTGCGCCGCGAATTTCAGGAAAGCTTCAACCAGACGGTCGTGGCGCATCGCACCGGGGCAGATCAGGGCGACGCCAACGCGCAGCCACATGTGCTCAAACACATCGCGCCGGGTGACCAGGTGCGGATCAAATCGATGAACAGGATCGCGGTGGTACAGCGCGAAGTTGAGAAAGATCTCTTTGAAGTCGCCTTAGGTCCCATCAAGATGCGCGTCAAGCGCGATGAGCTCACCGAACCGCAAACCTCCGGCGAGGCTTCGTCCGGAGCAAAGGCTGACCCACTCGCCGCCGCGCGCAAGCAGAAGAACGTCCACGTCACCGTGACCAGCGCCAACACCGACGACATGCGCATGGAGATCAATCTCATCGGCCGCACCGTGGACGAAGCCACCGGCGAGTTGGAGAAGTACCTTGATCGAGCGTTTCTTGCCGGGCTGCCCCGCATCCGCGTGATTCACGGGCACGGCGCAGGAATTCTGCGGCGCGGGGTGCGGGAGTTTCTGAAGGGGCATCCGCATGTTGCGACGATTGCCGAAGCGCCGCAGAATGAGGGCGGGCAGGGGGCTACGCTGGTGGAGCTTAGGCAGTAGTTGCAAAATAGCTACGAAGTAGCTACAATTGGAACACGTCGGTACGCCACGGATTGACGTCGAGGAAGAAATCGTGGGCGGTCGTTGCGAATATTCTCGCAAGACTATGGTTGGGCCAATGGTAGGGCAAGCGCTGGGGAATCCGTCCGATAGGAAACGTATCGCGACGAACCATTAGCATCCAACCATGCTCCTGTAGGGGCGAGAAGAGACGTACGATGGATAATTTTGATTGGGACGATTCAAACATCGGTCACCTCGCTGAGCATGGTGTCGCGCCGGAAGAAGCCGAGCAAGTAATCCAAAATCGGCAAGTGGACCTCGAATCCGAGCTTCGCAATGGTGAAGAGCGGATCGCGCACATCGGCGAAACGGATGCCGGGAAAATTCTGATTGTGGTTTCGACATTGCACAACATGAAGCTTCGCGTCGTTACAGCGTGCCAGCAAACAAGAACTATCGACGATACTTCTTATCACTGAAGAGGAATGGCAATGTTGGAAGAACTCAAGCAGATGAGCTTCGCCAGTGAGGCCGAGGAAGCCGCATGGTGGAAATCGCACGAGGATGAGCTACTCGAAGAATTCAAAAAAGCCACTGCCGAAGGGCGGGTTGGCATCGGCACAGTTGCTAAGCGCGCCGCGCTGGCCTCGACCACTATTCGCCTCGACCCGGACGATATCGCAAAGGCGCGCGTGCAGGCGGCGGAGCGCGGGCTGCGCTACCAGACTTATTTGAAAATGATTATCCATGAGGCGCTTCGCAACGCGGAGTCGAGCCGTGCATCCGCGAAATCCTGAGCCGTCATCCACAATGACATTTCAGTGACAACTCCCACATCCTGATCGGGTAGAATCGCAGATAGCTTTTTGGGGAGGTCCCGATGCGGAAATTGATTTTGACTCTGATGATGTGTGTGGCTTGCGCCAGCTTGGCGGCGCAGTCGAAGAGCATTTACGACTTTACGATGAAATCGATCGATGGGCAGCAGGTTAGCCTGGGCAGTTACAGCGGCAAGGTTGTGCTGCTGGTGAATGTGGCTAGCAAGTGCGGGTTCACGCCGCAGTACGCGGGCCTCGAGGCACTCTACACCAAGTACAAGGACAAGGGGCTGGTAATCGTCGGCATCCCGGCCAACAACTTCATGTCACAGGAACCGGGCACCGATGCGGAGATCAAGACGTTCTGCACGAATAAGTACAACGTGACTTTTCCGATGATGTCCAAGATCTCGGTAAAGGGAGACGATAAGACGCCCCTCTATGTGTTCCTGACCGGCAAAGACACCGACCCTCAGTTCGGTGGCGACATCAAGTGGAATTTCACCAAGTTTCTGTTCGATCGCAGCGGCAAGCCGGTTGCGCGGTTCGAGCCGAACGTGACTCCGGACTCGCCGCAGGTGACAGCGGCGATTGAAGCGGCGCTGGGATCGTAGTTCGCGAGCGACATTGAGAGTCGTGGTCTCCCATCCTTGCGCGGAAAGACGCGTAAGGATGGGGCACCCAGGATCCTGCTGGACCAAGCAGTCCCCGCCATTACATCGATGCCATCGACGATTCGTTAGTCGTGGTGTGGCATGCGGCGGGCTTAGCTTTATCCTTGGCCGCCGTGGTTGGGCTTGCGACGCCACCGCTCGCCACGGGAGCGCTCTTCATCTCATGAAGCAGCTTGACCAGGCGCGCGAAGGCTTGCTCGCGAGCCGTCTTGTTGCCTGGAACCGTGTCGCTGGGATCTTCTCCGGCGCGCATGAATCCATGGCCTGCGCCATCGTACGTGATCGGCTCGTATTGCTTTCCCGCTGCCTTCATGGCTGCAATCGTGGCGGGGAGTGTAGCTCCAATGCGGGCGTCATTGCCCGCGTAGAACCCATACACCGGAGCAGTAACGGTGGACACATCCGCAGGGCCGGGACCGTAGAAGACGAATGCCGCTGAAAGGTCTTTCCGGTGGGCTGCGAAGGCGAAGGATTTGCCGCCGCCCCAGCAGAATCCTGCGACGGCGATCTTGCCGTTGGCCGCGGCCAGATGCTTGCCGTAGTCGGCTGCGGCATCCAGATCGGCATTGACCACGTCTGGGTCAAGCGCCATGACGGCCTTGATGGTTGCATCCTGCGAGGGAAACTCGCTGGAGCCGCCGCCGTTCGGGCCGAAGCCCGTGAGCAGGTCGGGAGCAACGACGATGAAGCCCTGGCCGGCGAGTTCGTCGGACATCTCCTTGGCCCAATCGCTGAGGCCGAAGATCTCGTGAATGAGAATCACGACGGGAGCCTTGGCTTTGATCTCCGGGTAAACCACTAATGCCTGCACCGTGCGGCTGCCGTGTTTGAGCGAGACATATTCACGATGGCGCGGGGAAGCTTCGAGGCGGGTCTTGGCCCAGTCCTGGGCGTGAAGGCAAACCAAGGCCGGCAAGAGGAACAGAAGGACGGCGATGAGTCTGGGGAAGGGTAGCGTCGTCAATTTCATGGCGACAAGTCTAGCCTTGGTCCAGATCAGGTTGCAAGCGTTCTTTTCAATCATGCCGCTGATTTGTTTTTGCGATTTTGCTCAGTTATTCTCCGAGCGCTAAGGCAGAAGAAGCCGGAAAGTCTGGTTCCGGCTTCCTGCATTCGGCGTAGCCTGTTACGCCATTGCTTCGCGACCCATCGGCTCAAAGTGCAACTGGTTCGATTTGCGATCCACGTCGATGCGCACGTGCGAGCCGTGCAGCACTTCGCCGTTGAGGATCTTGATGGCCAGCGGGTCCTGGACCATGCGCTGCAAGGCCCTCTTCAGCGGACGCGCCCCGTAAGCAGCATCCGATCCTGAAGCCAGAATCAGTTGCCGGGCGGGCTCGGTGAGCTCGATGGAAATCTGCCGGTCTTCGAGCAGCTTGCGCACTTCGTTCAGCCGCAGTTCCAGAATCTGGCTCATCTGCGCATGGCCTAGCGGGCGGAAAATCACCATGTCGTCGACGCGGTTCAGAAATTCCGGGCGGAAATGCTCGCGCAATACGCGCATCACGGACTCGCGCGCCATGTCGAAGTCGTGCTCGGTTTTGAGCGCATCTCCGAGCAGCAGGCTCGCGCCCAGGTTCGACGTCATGATCAGCACCGTATTCTTGAAATCAATCGTGCGGCCCTTCGCGTCGGTCAGCCGCCCATCGTCCATTACCTGCAACAGAATGTTGAACACATCCGGATGCGCCTTCTCGATCTCGTCGAAGAGAATCACCGAATAGGGACGGCGATGCACGGCCTCAGTCAACTGGCCGCCCTCGTCGTAGCCAACATAGCCCGGCGGCGCGCCAATCAGCCGCGCCACGGCGTGCTTCTCCATGTACTCGCTCATGTCGATGCGAATCATGGATTGCTCATCGTCGAAGAGAAACTCGGCCAGCGCGCGCGCGGTCTCGGTTTTTCCCACGCCTGTGGGTCCGAGAAAAATGAAGCTGCCGATCGGCCGTTTTGGATCGCTCAATCCTGCACGCGAACGCCTGATCGCATTCGCCACGATGGCCAGCGCAGCGTCCTGGCCGACCACGCGCTCGCGCAGGCGCGCCTCCATTTCGACCAGCTTCTTCACTTCGCCTTCGAGCATGCGCGAGACGGGAATGCCCGTCCACTTGCTCACGATGCCGGCGATGTCTTCCTCGTCGACCTCGTCCTTGAGCATGCGCGCCACGCCCGCATTGCCTTCCTGCGCCGCGCTCAACTGCTTCAGTTCCGCTTCCAGCTTGGGCAGCTCGCCGTACTGGATCTGCGCGGCCCGCTCCAGCTGCCCTTTGCGCGTCTGCTCTTCAGCTTCAAGGCGTAGTGCGTCAATTCTCTTTTTCACATCGGTGATGTGGCTGCTCGCCTCGCGCTCTTTTGTCCAGCGCGCCGAAAGAGCTGTAATCTCCTCGTTCAGCTCCGCCACTTCGCGCTCGACTTCATGGCGGCGCTCCACACTGTTCGAGTCCGTCTCGCGCTTCAGTGCCTCGCGCTCGATCTCAAGAGATGTCTTCTCGCGCTCTCGCTGATCGATAACAGTGGGCTTGGAGCCTTTCTGGATGGCGAGCGAAGCCGCGGCCTCGTCCACCAGGTCGATGGCCTTGTCGGGCAGGAACCGGTCGCTGATGTAACGGTGCGAGAGCACGGCTGCGGCAACAATCGCGGAGTCCTTGATGCGTACGTCATGGTGCGCCTCGTATCGATCCTTCAGGCCGCGCAGAATGGCAATGGTGTCTTCGACGTTGGGCTCGCCCACGTAAACAATCTGGAAGCGGCGCTCGAGGGCCGCATCCTTCTCAATGTATTTGCGATACTCGTTCAGCGTGGTTGCGCCGATGGCCCGCAGCTCGCCCCTCGCCAGTGCCGGCTTCAACATGTTGCTGGCGTCGATGGCTCCCTCAGCCGCGCCCGCGCCCACCAGCGTGTGCAACTCATCGATGAACAGCACGATCTGGCCGTTCGACTCTTCGATTTCCTTGAGCACGGCCTTGAGACGGTCTTCGAACTCGCCGCGATACTTGGCGCCGGCCAGCATGGAGCCTAGATCGAGCGAGATCACCCGCTTGTCGCGAAGGCTCTCGGGCACGTCGCCGGAGACAATGCGCCGCGCGAGGCCTTCCACAATGGCTGTCTTGCCCACGCCGGGCTCGCCGATCAGAACTGGATTGTTTTTGGTGCGGCGGCTCAGCACCTGGATTACGCGGCGAATCTCTTCGTCGCGGCCGATCACCGGGTCAAGCTTGCCGCGCCGAGCCAGGTCGTTGAGGTCCTTGGCGTACTTCTCCAATGCCTGAAACTTGCCCTCGGGATTCTGGTCAGTGACGCGCTGCGAGCCGCGCACTGCGGTCAGCGCCTGCAGAATGGCCTCATGCGTCGCGCCCAGAGCAAGCAGTGCATCGCGCGCCGGGTCGCCCTTCACATGAGCTACACCCAGCAGCAGATGTTCTGTCGAGACGTATTCATCCTTGAAGTTGGCCGCCTCGCGGAAGGCCTGCTCCAGGGCTTTGTTGAGCGCCTGGCTCAGCCCCGGCTGGCTGGCAGAACCTGCCACCCGAGGCAGTTTCTCCTCGATCTGGTGCAGGTCGTGCTCCAGCCGTTCGATGGGGACACCAATCTTGCCCAGCACCGAAGGGATGACTCCCTCGCGGTCCTCGATGAGCGCCAGCAACAGGTGCACCGGCTGGACTTCGGGATTTCCGAGTTCCGCGCCGCGCGCCTGCGCCTGCTGCATTGCCTGCTGCGATTTGACGGTGAATTTGTCCCAACGGATTGCCATGGTTCCCTCAGTTTTCAGCGATCAGTGATCAGTGGTCAATTGTTTCGATGCGCGCAGTCGGCCTAGGATGCCGGTTGCACAAGCTCAGCCATCAGTATTGTGTATGAGCAAAGCGGCCGGAGGAAAGCGCTGCTCCCATCCGGCCGCAGAAAACTGGCCACTGAAAACTGATCACTGACGACTGGCTCTTACCGCACGCCAGCCAACTCCGGCTCTTCGACTTTTTCCCCGGCTTCTACTTTCTTCGCCTCGCCGACGTTGATCTTGATCTGCTTGGGCTGGGCTTCGGGCTTCTTGCTCAGCTCCAGCTTCAGCACGCCGGCGTTGTAGCTCGCCTGCGCGCTGTCAGTATCGACAGTGGAAGGCAGCGTGAAGGCGCGGAAAAAGCTGCCGTAGCGCCGCTCAATGCGATGGAAGTTCTGTTCCTTCTCTTCCGCTTCGAACTTGCGCTCGCCCTTGACCGTCAGCGTGTGGTTTTCCACGCGGATGTCCAAGTTCTTCTCGTCGACGCCTGGAACCTCGAGCTTCAAAACGACCTTTTGCGCGTCCTCATAGATATCGACAGCCGGCGCAAAGCTAGTCGCGGCATCGGCTTCCTGTCCGTCGTTCAAAACGCGAAGCAAAAAGTTGACGCGATTCTGCGATCCTATGGCTCCCCGGAAGGGGTCCCAACGGGTGATTGTCATAATTATCTTTCCTCCAGATGGATTCTCGATGTGCGATGGGGCCGGACGATGAGTCTCGGCCACCTAAGGCGTTGGATGAAACTGTAGCACAATTGATTCATAAAATATTAGTGCATAACACTCATATTTAGATATTCTTCCATGATGGTCATAAATCTAATAATTTCAACGGCTTGGTGATCAAGACGCCAATGCGGCGGCGTGCCGGACCGTTTTGGAACCCGGCAGCAAAAGGGAATTGGCCTCGATCTTCGGCCCGGTTGTGTGTTACCAGAGCCGCTGCCAAGTCCATAGAATTGCCCTTATGCAGTTCCTGGTCCTGCTCGGCATCCATTCGCAATCCATTCAGCGGGAGGTGCTGAACGCGGAACTTGTCGGGCGCGAAATCCAGGCGGTCAAAGACCTGGCGAAGTCGGGCACCGTGCGCCACGCATGGAAACGCCAGGATTGCCACTGTATTGCCCTGCTGGTCGATGCACAAAGCGAGCAGGATTGCCGCGCCTTGCTGGTCGGGCTGCCATTTAGCCAAGCCGGAATCCTCGACATTCAGCTGCTCGCGTCTGTAGAGCCATTCAGCGAGGTCTATTCCGATTCGTCGGTAGATTGAAACAATCGGCATGACCTGATTAGCCGAGGAACGCAGCTTCTCTTGCAGCCGATTATCCGGCGGGATTAACGCAGATTTTGATTCTTTTCGTTAAGAAGGGAATGACTTCCTGGAACCGAGCTGATGGGGTTCTCCTAAGAGCATTTCCCTTCGCCGCTCGCCGAGACGGGGGCGTAAATCTCGGGAAACGCCCGCCTGAGATCCGATACCAGCGCGGCATGCTGCGGCGTTCCGATGGACGGAAACGTTGCCGTCTGGAACTGCACCGCTCGGGTGCTCATGCCAGCCTCGGTCTGCTCGAAGGCAAGGTTGTGTGAAGGCTTTCCGGATTGATTGGTCTTTCTCGACGTCATGTTCAGCGTATCTCCTCGTAGGTCTGAACACGACCCTGCCACGATTGTTGCGCGGCATATATGAGAGGCAGCACTTTGTGTTCCCCAGGCGATTCAGAGGTGCCCTGGAATCAACTCAATCGTCCCTCCGGCTTCCATCCATCACGTCTCCCTGCTTTTACGAGAAGGCCCGTGGATGAACTATCCCGCTACAATCGGAGTTGGATGACCCCGCTCTACAACCTTCTCCATTCCATTGATTGGCATTGGCTTTGGCTCGCCGTGGCTGCTTTTCTGGCCGGGGTGCTCAACGCTGTGGCCGGCGGCGGCAGCTTTCTGCTGTTCCCGGCCATGCTGGGGATGAAGATGCTGCCCGTTCAGGCCAACGCCACCAATACCGTGGCGCTGTGGCCGGGGCAGCTCACGTCCATAGCAGCGTACCGGGAAGACATCCGCAAGAACCGGCGCCTCGCCTGGCCCATGGGCCTGGCCGGTTTGCTGGGAGGCACGGCAGGCGCGCTGGTGCTGCTCAATACGCCGCAGACGACGTTTCTGCACCTGGTGCCGTGGCTGCTGCTGATCGCGGCCAGCATCTTTGCTGCTACCGGACCGGTGATGCGCTGGCAGGTTCGCCGCAAGGCCGCTACCGAAGCGGTTGCCCACCCGCCAAAGCTGCTGCTGGTCTTCGTTTCCACGATCGTGGTGTGCTTTTACATTGGATACTTCGGCGCGGGCGCTGGGTTTCTGATCATCACGCTGCTTTCGCTGTTCGGCTTTCAGGACCTGCATGAGATCAATGCGCTGAAAGTGGTCTCAACCACCATGGCCAACGGAGTCGCGTTTCTGATCTTCGTCATAGGACGGCAGGTGGAGTGGCATTATTGCCTGCTGGCCATGGTGACCTGCGCTGTGGGCGGATACAGCTCCGCCCGCTTCGCCCGCAAAGTACCTCAGCCGTTTCTGCGCGGAATAGTTGTGTGCATCGGCCTGGGGATGGCGGCGTGGTTCTTCTGGAAAAATCCGTAAAGCGGGAACTGAGAGTGATTTCCGGGCGCGGCTGCGCATGGAATCGATAGCCAAGAATTCACTGTGGAAGGGTTTGAATCAGCCTGCCCGGAGAGGCTCCCGCCGTGTGAAACTCGTACATGTCTCCACGGTAAAGGGTCTTTTCCCACCAGGCCGGTCTTGGCCCCGAATAAACGATGGCGGAAACCAGAAAGCCCGGCGACCCGCTGCGCACTTGAAGGAGCTTGGCGTCCTGCCCCGTCAGCTTCACCGCTCGAATCGTCTGGTTCGTCTCTGAGATTGTGAGCCCATACTTTTCTTGGCAAAGAGCGAAGAACGATCCGCGCAATTCGCTCCGCGTGATTCCGGAAAAAATATTGGTAGACACCCAACGCCGGTCCAGAACAACCGGCTCACGGTCTGCAAGCCGCAAACGGGTGATGGCGAAAAGTTCCTGATTCCATACCTGCAACTTTGCCTCAACCTCAGCGCCCGCTGCGGACGCGGGAATCCGCTTGAATTCAAGCACGCGTGTGGTCGGAGTCTTTCCCGCATCTTTCACTTTCTGCGTAAAACTCACAGGAGTTGTAATGTCATAATCCAGCGATGGCGAGCAGACAAACGTGCCTACACCTTTTCTGAATTGAAGGAGCCCCTCTGAAACCATTCCGCCAAGAACCTTGTTGGCCGTCGGCCGGCTAACCTGGAAACGCTCGGCAATTTGTCTTTCCGTAAGGAACCGGTCCCCATGCGCGAACTCGCCAGTCTTTAGCAGCGCGCGAAGAATATCGTTAATCTGCTGGTACATGGGCTCGCGCACCAGCCGTTTTGCGTCGGTAAACATCATGCTCAATCACCTCCTGGATTCGTCGCTTTGGATCCGTCGCTGCTGAAAGAGCAGCGCCGGAATTGTCCGGGATCTGCAGACTCGCTTTTGTGAACCGAGGTACAGTGGCCTAGCCACCATATCACGCCGATTTGCCCGATGTAAATCCGGAGATGCGTTCCATTGCCGTCCAGGGTGGAATCGTCTCTCATTCTCTAATGTGTTCATATATGGAATGAATTCCGAAAATAGAAGCCGAATGGAGCCTGTGCGGTGTCGGGCTTTGTGCCTCTGCCTGGGTTCCAGAGACATGCAGAATTCTGGACGAGCAGGCTATACGGCGACAGCAATAAGTAAATAAACATTTTATTTTCATATATTTAAAATCTAATCGTCGACAGCCCAAGACTGCCGGGATTCCTGCAACTCACGCTGCAAAGATTTCCCTTGACATCATTTATCGATGTGGAATAAGTTCGTGACCATTGAAATTCACATATGAAATTAATTCATTTGTGAATTCACTCGTTGAATCTGACAGCATTTCAGCAGCTTTTTGGGGAGGACTTTGATGTCGAAGCATGCACTCACTTCATTCCGATGGCTTGCGCTCGCGGCCCTGCTCTGCTTTTCGCTCCCGTGCCACGCGCAGTTCGGCAGTAATGTACAAGGGACGGTATCTGATCAGACTGGAGCAGTAATTCCCAATGTCGCCGTTACGCTCCACAACACCGGCACAAGCGTCGATTTGAAAGAGACGACGAATTCCACCGGATTCTACCGCTTCAACGCTGTGCCGCCGGGAGACT
>Ga0302326_10000674_pt1 | contig 90807 bp, 72 predicted proteins | sample Palsa_T0_3_FD_202264 | JGI IMG/M metagenome (GOLD analysis project Ga0302326, IMG submission 202264) | Peat permafrost microbial communities from Stordalen Mire near Abisko, Sweden - Palsa_T0_3 | ecosystem: Environmental > Terrestrial > Soil > Palsa > Peat permafrost | place: Sweden: Abisko... | reverse complement strand
GAGTATTTATTTGATAGAGAAATCAAAAAATGGACTGGGCATCAGAAGAAATCCCAGCGAAAATCGAGTTTTGCAAGAGGCTCTTACTCCTAATCTTAATCTCTTCTGAGTAAAGAGATTAAGATTAGGATTAGGATTAAGATTAAGAATGGAAATCGAGCAATATTACTTTCCGTGCGACAAGGAGTAGCGCAGGGCGAGCATTCGGCCACGACCGGCCAACAGCCAAAAGGCCAGCAAAATCAAACCTGCGTTCTCCAACAATTTGTGGCAGATGAATTCCTCGCCCATGCCGCATCCGCAATCAAACTTGACCGCGCAAAACGGAATGCCCCGCGCCGATTGCAAGACCAAGGCGCGATGCCAGACCACCGCGGTAAACGGAATCAAGACCCCCGCCAACGTCAACGCGGTTCCGCGCACGGCGATGCCCGCCAACAGCAGCGCCCCGCAGAAAACCTCAAACCACGGCAGCGTCGCGGCAATCGAATTCAACAGAAAAGGCGTCTGGACCATGTCGTATTGGCGCACCAGTTTGAGAAATGAAGCCGGGTCCAACACCTTCTCCAATCCGGTGTAAACGAACAATGCGCCCAGCAACCACCGGGCGGCCACCGTGGCGAAATCAATTGCCTTCGCGCTCGCCAGACTCATTTGCTCTCGACTGGCGCGAGGCCGCTGCCGCGCGGCCCTTGTTCGAGCGGAAGATGATTAGTGGACCAGTCGTCGAATCCGCCTCCGTAAACGAAGATCTTTTGGTTGGGCACACCGGCGTCGCGGAGGAGGAGCGCCGTGTACTCGGCGTCTTCACAATCGCCGCCCGTGCAATACACGACGATCTGATCGGCCGTCTGGCAAGGGGTCAGATCGGCGGCCAGGTCCTTTTCGGGATGATACCGATCCAATGGGTAAGCGCCGGGAATATGGCCTTCGGCGTAATGGGCCTCGTCGCGGGCATCTATGAATACCACCAGACCCTGCTGGTAACGGGGGTCGTGAAAAAGGCGTTCCGTTTGGGCACGGTCAATGGGTTGCAGACCTTTCTCCTTGATTCGCCGGTTGATGTCCGCCTCCTCGGAATTCTCATTCGTCGTTGCCGAATTGACGGCGGGAGTCTGCGTGGCTCCGGTAGCCGCATTGACCGGGCTGGCGCTTCCGGGAAAATAATCGCGCGCCAGCTTGAGGCCGTGCGGCGAAAGCGCGTTGGCGGCGAAAGCAAACCCCGCCGCCACCGCCACCACCATCATGGCTTCCAGGAGGATGGCGCAAGTGGACTTTCGGTTGGGCACGATCTGCGTCTCAGGGATGGCCCGCGGCCGGAGCTGGAGGCGCCGGAACGGCGGTGGCAGGCCCATTCGTAAACGCTCCCCTCCATACAGGCGTTGACAGTTTGGTAGAATTATGAGATCCCGGCAGCGCGGCGACTTGCCTATGGGGAAACTGGATGATCGGAACCCGGATCAACGGAAAGCGCGGATGATTGGATTCGACGGTTACTTCGGGCTTCTGCCCGGGTTCAAGTTGGAAGCCAGGCGGGACTACCACGAGCAACTTAAACATCCCCTTTCTAGCTCCAGGTTGGACCTCAACTTGAATCCGGCTGTCGCTGGACTTGGGATTGGACAAGGAAAGGAGATTCGTGGTGTTGGCAAGAATCGTGACGAGATTCGTCATCGCGCGATCCGGCAGAGAATTCAAAACGATTTGGGAAGGGGAAACCTGGATGGCAGGGGTGACGCTGGCCGTGGCGGTCACAGTGATGGTCGGTGTGCCGGGGCGCGAAGTGTTGACGGTGATCGTGCCTGACGTGTTCCTTACGGGAAAGGGTGGACTGAGGGTGATATCCAATTCATACTCCTTGCCCGGCCTGGTTTCCTTCAACTCCGCCTGGAAAATTTTGTTGGCGCTGACCGCATTGGAAAAGGTGACTGGGTCGTCGGTCTGATTGACAATCCGCACTTTCGTTGATATCTCGTTTGTGGCGTCGGGCGAGATGCTGAGGAAGGCTGTGGGCGAGAAATCAATCGGTTTCCATATCAACCCTTTGAGCTGCAAGGTCTTGCGCGGCGCGTTCCTGGCATTGGAGTAAACGTCAATCGTCCGGGTGATCGGGCCGTTGAATCCGGTGGAGTCAAACTGCACGGGAATCTCGCCGGTCTTGCCCGGCTCAACGCTATGCGTCCAATCGCCCGCCGTCGTGCAATGGCATCCGGGTTTGACATTGGTGATTTCCAGCGTTTCGTTTCCCGCGTTGCTGACCATATAAGTGTGGCGGGCCTTTTCCCCATACGCCACCTTGCCGAAATCATACACCGCGTTGTCGAATTGAATGATTGGACCCGATGCCGGGGAAGCCGGCGCGGCCGCAGGGGCGGCGGATTGCGGGGCGGGGGTGACTTGGGCCTCCAAGCAACCGCTGGCGGCGGTAATGACGGACACCATCCATGTGGCGCAAAGGCGCATAGGTTTCATACTAGTAATATAGCTCAATTCGCCTCCCAAGGAAAGCCAAGACTGGCCGAAAGTCAAGCCGGGTGAATCATAAAATCTGCGGCGGCAGCGTGATTCAAGACCTTGTGACCTGTCCAATCTTATATGCGGAGCAAAATAGTTCTTGCCAAGTGTGACATGCGTAACATACATTGTGCGCGACGGTTGTGACTTATGAATAAATCAATTCGCATCACGGAGGCTGAATGGGAGGTCATGGCGGTGGTTTGGGACCGGGCGCCGGTCGTGGCCAGCACGGTGGTGGAAGTGCTGGAACACAGCAAACAGTGGACGCTGGCCACCGTCCGAACGCTCTTGCGGCGGCTGGTCAACAAGGGCGCCTTGGAGCAGCAGGCCGACGGCAAGCGCTACATTTACACCGCCCGGATTTCCAAGGCCGAGTGCGCGCGCCGGGAAAGCGAATCCTTCCTGGACCGGGTCCTGGGCCGCGAGCCGTCGGCCGCCATTTTGCACCTGGTCAAACGGGCCGATTTGTCCAGGGAAGACATTCAGGAACTGCGGCGCATTCTGCGCGAGAAGGAGAAATGAACATGATCGCTTTGACTCATCTGGGCGGCGGCGTCTTTCAATGGATGCTGCGAACAAGCTGGCAAGCGGCGGTGCTGGCCGGGTTGATTCTGCTGGCGCAATGGCTGTTGCGAAATCGGCTTCCGCCCTTCTGGCGCTACGGACTTTGGCTGTTTCTTGCGGTCAACTGGCTGGTCGCTCTGTTGCAGGTGTTGCACTGGTTTAATCCGGTCCTGTGGCTGGCGTGGGCGCGCATGAGGGCCGACCGCGAACTGGCCACCGACGCCCTCGCCCTGGCGCATGTCCGCGAAAGCGATCATGCGCCGTATGGCGAAACTATTTTGAAAGTGCTGGAGGGATTGACCGGCGAGCCAGCGTTGCCGGGCTTGGTTGGCATCGTCGAAAACAAGGCGCAGATCAAGGAACGCCTCACCGCCATCAGCCGGCCACGCAAGTATTGGAAATGGGCGGCGCGGGCGGCCGTGGCGCTCGTCGCCGGCATGGGTTTGACCGGCGCACAGAGGGAAAAAGGCGGGGCACCCGACGCGGCGGGAACCCTGCGCCCGGATTTGACGGGCCGCGTGCAATTGACCAACGGCCAGCCGATGAAAGCGACTGTCTTCATTTCGACGGCCGGGCCAAAAGTTGGAACAAGCCCGTTCTGTCCCTCGTGCTATGCCGATTGCCGCAAGAGCGCGAGCACCGACAGCCAAGGCCAATTCAAGATTGAATCGCTCGATCCTCAATTGATCTTCCGCATTCTCGTCGTCGGTGAAGGGTTACGACCGAAGTTTGTCGAGCACGTTAACCCGGCCAAGGGACCCATCAGCGTCAGTCTTGAGCCACAACTTCTGGCCGGCGTGCCGCCGCAATTGATCCTGCGCGGCCGTGTCGTTGACACGAAGGGCGCGCCCGTCGAAGGGGCGGCGGTGGAAACGCTCGGCTATCACACCAGCGATGGCCGCGGCTCATGGGGAGAGTTTGAAGGACTCGATCCTTTGGCCGTCACCGATGCGCGGGGAAATTTCCTGATCACGTCGCGCAAGGAGTTTGCCAGCCTCGATCTGAAAATCGAAGCGCGCGGTTTTGCCAATCGAATGTTTTTGAAAGTGCGCGGAGACGCGCCCACGCCAAACTTGCAGTTGACTGAAGGCGCGGCGATCACGGGCCGGGTGATGCTGAACGGCAAGCCGCTGGCGAACGTGGCGGTGGGCCTCGTCTCGGAAGATCGAGCGCTGGAGAATTTCACAGGCGACTTCGAGGTGGGAACGGATGCGGATGGCCGGTTTGCGTTTGTCAATATGCCGCCCAACGTGCGTTACCATGTTTATGGGCAAATGAAAGCGCTCGCCGATCACGGCACAACCGGGATCGCGGTGGTGGACGCGGGAGGCGACGGCAGCACGACGAATGTTGGAGACCTGGTTGTTGGCCGGGCGAACAGGCTCAGCGGACGGGTGGTTTTAAAGGACGGCAAGACGATTCCACCGAAGACCCAGTTGATTGTGAGCCGGGAAGACGCATGGGATTCGCTGCTGGTTGACTTGGACAAAGATGGTTCGTTCAACGTCAGCGGGATTCCGAATGAGGCGATCAGCTTGTCTGTCGCTGTGCCCGGATATCGCTTCTCCATCAAAAACGAGAGTCTCGACTTGCAGAACCCGTTTCGCCTGATCGGGCGCATTGACCATGACATCACCAACCTCATGATTCTTTTGGAGTACGGCGGGATGTTGGAACCGCAAACGGTTCCCCCTGGCAGCGGACCGGATTCAGCGCCATTGCGGGGCGCGGAACGGGCCTACAACCATGCAAGTCAACGCATTATCTCCGGCCGGGTCACCGATAAGCAGACCGGAGAGCCAATTGCGAGCTTCCGAGTCACACCGGGGCGGCCGGACGAGATCCTGGGCGAACGCTTGAATCCGCAACATGCCATCGCGGGAACCAACGGCTCCTTCGTGATTTATTTCGACGATCAAACAACGGAATTTCTGCTGAGAATCGAAGCGCCTGAATACGCGCCGATGAGCTCGCGCGAATTAGCGCCGGGACTGACTGAGTATGATTTTGCGTTGACAAAGAGAGGCGGCCCTTCGGACGTGGTCCTGCTCGGAAACCAGGCGGGCGCCACGCGAAGCAAGTTTATAATTGACATGCCGGTTAGGGACAACAACGCGGCCGAGTCGGACTCGGTCAAGGATCAGGATTTGCGGCGGCGCATCTTGATTGGAGAAGGCGACTCGACCCTGCGCAATACCCCTGAGGCAGGCGCGACACTGGCCGCGAATTCCGAATTTGTCAAATATATGATTAATCCGCCCTGGATCAAGCAGATGACTTACGCTGAATGGCGGAAATACGTTTCCGGCGGCGAACCAGGCGAAATTAATTCCATAAAATGGCAATTAGACACGAATCTGGCGGCGCTTCAGCCGTCGGGCTATTTTGAACAGAAGTTGACACTGGGTTTCCTTGGGACTTCTCTCGATAAAACGGGGGCTGTGGAAATGAATGTCTATGGTGTGTCGGAGGACTTTTACTGGCGCGCATATTCTTTAAACCACCAGCTCATGTTGTCGCCGCGAAAGGAGAGCGAGGGGGCTTGCGAGTCCAACAATCCGCAACTACTTTCCTCCTGGAGGGAGGACCATCTCGAGAAAATTCGGCACTTTGGATTGCCGGCTCTTCGCCCGAATTCCTTCAATTTGGGGAATGATGGCGGCTTCTCCGCCACAACGCGTGATGGGAAAAGTGTCCATGGGAAAGTTTTGACGACCGATGCCCTCCGGCCCATGACGCTGCTCTACAGCGTTGAAGGACCTCCCATCGAGGTCTTCAAAGTCAGCTACCGGTACCGTTCAACGAACATGCTGCCAAGCTATATCGAGGTCTGCAAGGCAGGAAGCAAAGACACGCCGCCGGGCGACTTGGTTTCCATGGTTTCGATCAGCCAGGTTGAGTATGGGATTGATCCGAATGGTTCGGCCGGTTACAAACCGTCGCAATTCTATCCGGACATGCAAGTTTTCACTTGGATTGAAGAGTGGAAGAATGGTCAGAGATACATGGTGAATGCGGATGGCGGTTTCATCGAAGTCGCCCCAAACGGCCACTTAGTCAAAGTGGCCAAAGCTCCGCCTCGCAAGTGAAGACGCTAAATCTTCCAATACGGCTTGGAACTGGCGTCAATTTGCTCGAACAACTGGCGCACACAGGCCGGTATCTCCGCCATCGCCTCGGCGATGTGCGCGCCCAATCGGCTGTCGTATTCACCCAGGCGGAACTGCAAGAGCAATTCGCTCAAGGCCTTCTTCTGGTCCGGCATGGTGCGCGCCGGGTCCAGGCGCGTTTCCAACTCCGTCCGCGTCAGGGTGATGGCCGGAAAAGCGCGCGCGATCGCCTGGGCGTCCAGCAGGTATCCCTCCAATTCGGGAAAATCCACCGTGAGCACCTGCTCGGGCGGCAATTGCAATTGTTCCACAATCGGTTTCCGGGTCCGGCTGGCCATCTCGCTGCCGTTGCCGAAGACGGCGAAAACCAGCGTATGCACAAAATTGCTCAAAGCGATGCGCGTGTTGGCAAAATAATGCAGCGTTTGGGCGCCCTCGGCGTCCAGAAACTGAACCTTGATGTGAAAGCCGAACTTCTTCGCCCACGCCTCAAAAATCGGCACGTGATCGGCCTGTTCGACAAACACGATCGCGTCCGACTCGAAGCTGAACGAAGGCTTGACGCCCAATTGCTCGATGACCTCCAGCGCGTCCTTGGGCGTGACGGGCATGGCCACAGTCGCTCTGTCAGCGTCGCGCTGCACGATGAACAGGGAGGAAAGCGGACAGGAAGCGGCGATGGCGGTGGAATGCGTGGCCACAAAAATCCGTTTGCTTTTGGATTCCTCCAGCAGGAAGTGGAAAAGGCCCAGTTGGGCTTTGGGATGCAGGTAGGTTTCCGGCTCCTCGATGCACACCCACGCCCCGGGTTTGGCCAGGATCACTTTGGCCACGATGGCCACCAGCGAGCGCGTGCCAAAACTCATTTGATTCATCGAATAAACGAGGTCTTCATCGCTGTCGTCAATGAGTCCCAGCGTGGCTTCGTTTTGGATCGTCGGTGTGTAGAGCTTGCCCAGGTTGGGCACCAATTTGGAAACCTCCGCTTCAATCTTCCGGAATTGCCTGGGCTTGTTGTTGTGGAGCCAATGCAGCACGTCGGGCAGGTTGGACACGTCGGGCGTCAGCGTGTGCTCTCCGAGGATGGGCGAGCTGGCGGGCATCTTGCGCAGCGGATCGGCCCATTCCAGATTGGCGAATTGTTGATAGACCGCCTCGGCCAATTCGGTCGAGACCGGGAAGGCGCCGCTGCCCTCCGGCCGGCCCAGGCGCAAACGGTAAGGCGCGAGGGTCGCCGGCTTGGACTCCAGTTTGATCGGTTCGGAAGGCAGTTCGTCGCCGCAACGTTTGCACAACGTCTCCATCTGGCCGCAAACCGCCTCCAGGCTGTACGGCGTGCCTTTGACGGAAAAAATCACGAAGGGCCGGTTGCCGGCGACGTTGGGCGTGGAAAGCTCCTCGCTGAAGCCCTCCCGCGTGATGGCGATCTTGAGCACCAGGGCGGAAAGGAAGCCGGAGTTGCTGACATCGGGCGCGGCCAATTGCGGATTGCCCGCGTAGAGGCGGTGGATGAAATCTATCCGTCTTTTGGGGGTCGGGATGAACTCGCAGAGGAATTCGATGGTCTCATCCGCGTGCTTGCGATGGATGACCTCGCTCAGGCCCTGTCCGCGGGAGGCGATGGCCCGCTCGAAGCTGGTGGCGGCTTCGGAGAGGAACTTGAAGGCATCGAGGAGATTGGATTTGCCGGCATTATTGCGGCCCATCAGCAGCGCGAGGTTCTGGAGATGATCCAACTCCACGCGCCTGATGCTTTTGTAATTGCCGGCGACCACCCGCTTGAGACTGAGATCAACAAGTTCCATCACGTAAGATTAAGATTACGACCGAGCAGCCCTCAGACATCGAACAATTCGGCCACGGACACGTCGAACCCCGGCAGCAGCGACTCGACTAGGCGCTCTTTTCCGGCGAGGATGCCGCGCAACGCCAGGCCGTAGGGCATGCCGTGATAGGTCTCCACGTTGTCGTAGCGCGGATCGAGCATCCACAAACGCGCCACGTTAAAATCCTCGTAGATCGTTTTTTTGAGCACGGTGTCGGGTCGGTGGTCCTCGGAATTGATGATCTCGACGGCCAGCCACAGTTTGCCGGTGGCGGCCGTCACCAGGGCCAAATCCGGACGAAGCATCGTCCCCGGCGACAATTGGACGACTGAGCGCGGAGCCAGCAGTCGCGCCACGGTATTGCCGGCCAAACTCCCGGCCAATCGGGCTTGCAACCGGGCGCAAATTCTTTCGTGGCGCGGCCCCGGCGGCGAACGCACCAGAGTTTCACCTTGCACAATCTCTTCGTAAAGCAGGCTCATGTCACAAGACTATTGGAGCAGCTTTCGCAGAAATCGTCCAGTGTGGGATGACTTGTTCTCCGCCACGGCTTCCGGCGTGCCCTGGCAAACGATGCGCCCGCCTTGCGCGCCCGCCTCCGGCCCGAGATCAATCACCCAATCAGCTTCAGCAATCAATTCCAGGTTGTGCTCGATGACCACCACGGTGTGGCCGGCATCCGCCAACCGCTGCAAGACCTCCACCAATCGTTTGACATCCGCCGTGTGCAGGCCGATCGTCGGCTCCTCCAGCAGAAAGAGGCATCCGCGCGCGCCCGCTTCATCGGAGGCGCGAAAACCGGTCAACAAATGCGTCACCAATTTCATGCGTTGCGCCTCGCCGCCGCTCAAGGTCGGGCTGGTCTGGCCCAGCTTGAGATAATCCAACCCGGTGTCGCGCAGCGCCCCCAAGGCCCGAGCCAGGCGGGGGAATGCAGCAAAAATCTCCAGCGCCTGCGCCACGCTCAAGTCCAGCACCTGCGCGATGTTCAGGCCGTGAAAGAGAATGTCCAGCGTTTCCAGGTTGAAGCGCGCGCCCTGGCAAGTCTCGCACCGCACATAAGCGGGCGGCATGAAACTCATTTCCAGCTTGATGATGCCGGCGCCGAGGCATTCCGGGCACCGGCCTTGCGCGCTGTTGAAGGAGAATCGGCTGGAAGTGTAGCCCCGCAGGCGCGCTTCCGGCGTCTGCGCGAACAATTGGCGGATTTCGTCGAAGAATCCGACATACGTAGCCGGCACGGAACGCAACGTCCGCCCGATGGGCGATTGATCCACCTCATAGACGGCGCGAAGGGATTCCGTCCCGGAAACGGTTCCCGCGTCCTCGAGCGCCGCCGTCCGACCCGGCTTGCGAGCCAGTTTGGCCTGGACCGCCGGCAAAAGGCATTCGCGCAGCAACGTGCTCTTGCCCGAGCCGCTCACGCCTGTCAAACATATAAAATGTCGCAGGGGGAAGGAAACAGCCAGGTTTTTCAGCGTATGCCGGCGCGCGCCGGAAAGGACCAGCGACGGTCCCTTCCCTCGAGCGACAGGCCGGCGCCGCCCGCGCGCCGGATGCGTTTTGTGTTCGCGGAGAGACTGGGCGGTGATGGAGTCTTCGCGCGTCATTAGTTCCTTGAGCGTGCCGCTGGCGACAACTTCCCCGCCATGCACGCCCGCGCCCGGACCCAGATCAATGATATAATCGGCGCGGCGCATTGTTTCCTCGTCGTGCTCGACCACCAGCAGGGAATTGCCGCGCGCCTTTAACGCCTCCAGCGCGGCTAGCAGTTGTTGATTGTCGCGCGCGTGCAGGCCGATGGTCGGCTCGTCCAGGATGTAAAGCACGCCGCTAAGATTGGAGCCGAGTTGCGCGGCCAGGCGGATGCGTTGCGCCTCCCCGCCCGAAAGCGTGGTGGCGCCGCGGCCCAATTGCAGGTAGCCCAGACCGACTTCGCGCAGGAACTTCAACCGCTCGCGAATCTCCGGCAGGATGTCGCGCGCGATTTCCGCTTCGCGTCCGCGCAACCGCAGCCGCTGCACCCACGCCAGCGCCGCCTCCACCGAGTCGTTGGAGACATCCACAATCGTCCGCCCCTGGCGGGAGCCGAAGCCTTGCAGGCGAACGGCGCGGGCGATGAGGTTCAGGCGCGCGCCCTGGCAATCGCCGCAAAGCTCGCGTTTGCCCTCCTGCCACTCAAACCAGGATTCTTCGATCGCCTCGGCGCGCGCCCCGCGCTCGACATCCGGCAGGTAAAATAACTCACCAAAGCCCCGGCAGCGCGGGCACCAGCCCCGTGGAGAATTATAGCTGAACATCTTCGGGTCTAGCTCCCCGAAGGAATCACCGCATTGCGGGCACGAGCGCTCGGTCGAGTGGACGGAAATGTGCCGGTCGTTTCCCAGCGCGTAAAGCGTGCCGCGGCCCAGTCGCAATGTTTCCTCGATGAGTTCGCGCGCCGCCTTTTGCCCTGGCCGCGCGCGGCGGCCCTTTTTCTCCAGTATGCCCACGACGATTTCCACGTCGTGCTCGCGAAACCGGTCCAGCCGCAGTCTCTGTGACGTGGCGTAAATCTTCCCGTCGGCGCGCACCTCGGCGTAGCCATGTTTGGCCGCCCATTCGGCGACTTCGGTGTGGAAACCCTTGCGATTCCTGACCACCGGCGCGAGGAGCAACAGGTCGCCCCGGCGTTTGGTTTCCGCTGCCAGCCGCCGTCCGGCTTCATCGCGCGTCTGGGCCTGGACGGGAAGCTGGCAGCGCGGGCAAAATTGCGTCCCCACCCGCGCCCAAAGCAGGCGCAGGAAATGATAAATCTCCGTCACCGTGGCGACGGTGCTCTTGCCGCCGCCGCGTGAGTGGCGCTGCTCGATGCTGACGGTCGGGGGAATGCCGGTGATCAAATCCACCTCGGGCCGCGGCAATTGCTCGACGAATTGGCGGGCGTAAAGGTTCATGGAATCCAGGAAGCGCCGTTGGCCTTCGGCGAAGAGCAAGTCAAACGCCAGCGTGCTTTTGCCCGAGCCGCTGACGCCCGTCACCACCACAAACTGATCGCGCGGAATGGTCAGCGAGATATTTTTCAAGTTATGCTCGCGCGCGCCATGAATGGCGATCACTTCGGTTGTCGTGGTGGTTTCTGTGTCCATTTGATCAACTTGATTTCCATTTCCTTGGAAGTGCCTGAAGCCTGGCAGCCCTCCAGGATGTTCTGCTTGCCTGAGCGCGCGGCTTGCACCATTTGGTCATAAGTGCGGTCACGCTTTTGCAAAAACCGCTCGCAGAACCGCACCGTGCCGTCATAAACGATTCGGGCTTTTTGAAACGAAAGCGGCTTCTCATAACCGCCATGCGGTGGAATGAATCGTTCGCTCGTATCATTCGATGTTTTCAACATTCATGGCAACAGTAGCCGCGCTCGCGGCGCAGGGAAAGCGCGATTGCCGCCGGAAAGGGTTGCTCGCGGCCGGCCCGGTCATTACTATCCTCCTCTTTCAGCGAGTGTTATGAGCTTCCAGATGCCGGCCAAGTTGATTGGCCTCGGACGAAAACCGAGGTAAATTGGCCATTGGTTATGACAGCGCTCAAATTATGCCTGGCGGCTCTCCTTGGCGGCGCGCTGGCGCTTTGTCTCCCGGCCGGCGCGGCGCCCGCGCAAACGTACACCCTGGTTCAGGGCCTGGATAAATTTGCAGGCTCGACCACGGCCTGGCATCTGCTGGAAAAAAACGGGTTCGTCGTGGCCGATCCCGCTTTCAAACAAATCTTTGAGCCGTACCTCGATGACTCCATGCCGGTCTTCATCACGCCGGATTCGGCGTGGCATGCGTATCACGTCTTGCTGGAAGAAGGGATGCAGGAATTGGACACGGCCCAAAGCCGGCGGCTGGCGGAATTCTCGCGCCGCTTGTGGACCTGCGCCAATGAGCAGGCCAAGTCCCAGAGCCATGATTTTTCCGATCTGGCCCGCTTTGCCGCCATCGGTCTGGCGCTCCAGGACGAGACTTTTCGAGCGTCTCTGCCGGATGACCAAAAACGCCTGGCGGAGAAACTGCTGAAGGATAAGGGCGAAGTCCGGGGAGAAATCGGGTTCCCGCTTTGGGCGCCCTCATTTCAGACCGGAGGCCATAAAGCCTCGCCGGAATGGGCCGGTTACGTCGCCGCCAAACAATGGTACGCGGCGGTGGTTTTCCGCCTGTCCGACGAGCGGGAAACACGGCTGGCGCTATGCCTCACGTGGCTGATCCACCAGGAGCCGGATTTGCTCCAGGCTTGGCGGCAACTTTCCGATCCTTGGGATGCGCTGCTGGGGCCGGCGGAGGACGGTTCGGTGACCCTCTATTGGGATGTGGCCGGGAAAAGGCTCGGCGCCAAGTTCACCCTCGCCGCCCTGCTCGAGAACACGGCCGCTTTGCAGCCGCGCCTGGCGGAATTGCTGCCGCAGCCTCGCATCAATGACCAACGGCTGGCGGCGGATGAGGCGGCGCGTTTTGGCGAAATCATCAAGGGCTTCCGTTTGCTGCCGCCGCACAGGCTGCCCAGCGAGGCGGGTTTCCAGAACACCAGCGACCCGCGGATTCCGGGACGGACATTTTCCTCGGAATTGGATTTTTTTGTGGTGTCGCCGCCCTTGCGCTCGCCGGCGGCCGAGCGCGCGTTGGAGGCGGCGGAAGGCGGAGCGGTGGCGGAGGCGGTGCGGAAGACGGCTGCCGGACCGCTGCCCGATTCTGTGTGCGGGAGGGCGTTGAGCCTGCTGGCCGCGCTCCAGGAGCCGCTGCCGGAAGGGCTGGCGCCGGCCCTGCGCTCGGAGGCCTGGTCAGATGCGCAGCTTTGGGCGCAAATGGGCGCCCGGGCCGAATTGGAGCACAAGGGGTTCGTGCGTCGCACGGTGTGGGTCGAGGAAGGGGCCATCGTCAAACCGTCCGCAAGCGTGGTGGCGCCGTATCCGGAGTTTTTCGAGGGCCTGGGCAAGCTGGCGCTGGAAACTTCGGCCATCTTGGACAAAGCGGGCATTGACGAGCCATTCGATTCCAAGACCGCCGCCCTCAAGCTGCTCGAGGGCATTCTTTGGCGGGAGGGATCGGGGGCCAGAACCCAGGAAGAATCGGGGCGCTCGGCCGGCCTGATGGAGCAATTCAACCAATTCTGGCGGCGTTCCCTGGAGCCGCATCAGGCCGAGATTGAGAACAATCCGCCGGCCTCGCAAAAGTTAATCAACAATCTTGAAGCGCTGGCGCGCCGCAACTCGACACAAACCGCCCCCGCCGACGCCGATCGAGATGTGTTGTTGAGCTTTTACCACGAACGGCAGACGGCGCCGAAATTGTTGCGCGATTTCGCCCCCTTCTGCGACAAGCTGGCCGAGCTGGCGCGCAAACATTTGGAGGGAACCGCGCTGACCGCAGAGGACACAAAATGGCTGGCGGATTACGGGACCACGCTGGCGCATTTCCAATCCTATTCCGGCTCTTCCGCCGACACGCCCCGCGATGATTTCCCCATCATCAACCGCCTCCAGGCCAATCAGGCGCGCGGGGCCGGTCTTTACGCCGGCCTGGGACGGCCGCAGGCTCTCTACATCATCTTGCCCTTCGAGGGCAGGTTGCGCCTCTTTCGCGGCGCGGTCATGTCCTATCGGGAATTTGTCCGCACCAACGATGGCGCGCTGGACGACGAATCATGGCGGGCGCTGGCCCGCACCGGCGAAGTCCCGCCGCCGCCGCCGTTCACCCGGAGTTTCCAAGCCGAAAGAGACGCGGCGGAGTTGATCAACTCATTCCTTTCGGCCAGCGCGGACATGCCAGGCGACAAGGAAACGGCCGAAGCGCTGGAGGAGCTTCAAGCCCGCGTGACAGATCGTGATGTGCCCGAATTGATCGCCGCGCTGGACAAAACCCTCAGCGACCAGCCGGGGCCGGCGGCCGAGGGGCTTGCCACCGTGATTGCCAGGCTTCATTGGGAAGCGCATCAGCGGGAGCTTCTGGCGCTGCTGGAAAGAGACGACGGCCAGCAGGCCCGGACGGTCGCTTCCATCCTGTTGCAGCGGCCCGAAGGGCTGGATGCGGCGTTGCTATGCGCCAACTTCGAGCACGCGCCCGCCGCCGCGCGCCGCGTCTATTGCGCGCTCCTGAGCCGCCTCCCGCAAACCGATCAAACCCGCGGCGTCTTGTTGCGCGCCTTGTCCGACCCTGCCCCCGCCGTGCGCTCTCAGGCGGCGACGGTTCTGGGGTCATTGGGTGGAAACGCCCCGGATAAGACGGCCGCGCTTTTGGCGCGATTGAACGATGACAACGAATATGTCACTGCCGCCGCCGCGTCCGCGCTGGGCCAACTGAACGCGACGAATGCCGCGCCGGCGCTGCTGGCAAACCTGGAAGAGCGCCTCCAAAAGCCGGAACCCTCTTTCGAGGACCTGCAAGCGCAGGGTGATGCCGTGCGAGATTTCCCGCTGAACCCCGCCAACGAGCAGCCGCGCACGGCGCCGAACGGAGCGATAGCCATGGGTGGCGCGCAGATGCGGCGGTTCGCGGGCGGCTTCGCCATGCGCGCGGACGGATCCCCGGCCAGGGCCGCGCTGATCGAGGCTTTGGGCGATCTCCATTATCAGCCGGCGGAGGAGCAGATTTTCGGTTTGCTCGACGGGTTGCACGCGGTTTCGGCGGGCAAGGCGCTCAAACAGTTGGCGCCCGAAAAACTGGCCCGTCTCCTGCAGACCGAGGCGTGCGACAAGAAAGCCGATCCGCAAATCCGCGACCGCGCCTTGCTGCTGCTGGGCACAGCGCCCGCCAACGGTTCGGCGACGGATTTGATTCCCTTGCTCGATGACACCACCATTGTGCCCGGCCGCCGCTCCATGCCGGGGCGGGAATGGCGCATCTGTGACCGGGCTGCGGCGACGATCGCCACGCTCCTGGGCCGGTCGCTGAGAATCCTGCCAGGGCAGCCCACCGACCAGCGCGACCAGCAAATCGAACAACTTCGCGAATCGCTCAAGGCGGCTTATTGAAATCCGCCCATCGCTCAAGGCGGGTAAGTGACATGAGGCGTCAATATAATTGTGCCGGCGTTCGTTTTAGTGAGAAAGTATCCGCCGCCATAGGGGAGGTTCTGCAGGATGGCGCCGTAACCGATCGTGGTCGCCTTGCCCGCCCCGTTGCCGAAGGTGATGGTGAGCAAGCCGGTCTTAGGCGCGATGGTTCCGGTCAACGAATTCGTCGTCTCATTCGACACTTTGACCACGGCGTCGTTGGTGACGGAGACGGTGAAAGACAGCGTCGGGCTGGCGTTGAATATCGTAAGCGAGCCGTCCACAATGGAAACGGCGGACCCTTTTACCGGCGGATTGGTCCAAACGGAACCGTAATCCAATAGGTAATTCGTGAAGCCTTCGGTGTAAATTCCCGAACGGGTGGGGGGTTTGATCCACGCCATCGTAGTCTGTTGGACTGTGCCGTTGGAAAGACTGAGCCAGCCCAAAAGCAATCCGGCGTTGCCGTAAAGATTGGCATAGACGGGCACGCCGCCCGACATTCCCAGCGGCGGCGTCTGGTTGAAGGCGGTGCCGTCGGCCAGCGCGCCTCTCAACGTCACGACGCCATTGTGGTTGGTGATCAGCAGGTAGCCAAATCCCGGAGGAACATCGCCCGTGGAATTGGTTCCGGGGCCGAGCAGAACCGTGTATTCAGCCGAGGACGGCGACGCGGCCGGCTTCTCGGCGTCAAGTAAAGAAACCCAACCGCCGGGATCGAGGTTGGAAACGCTGCCGGTGATCTCCCCGTTGGTCCAATCCAATGTCATTTCGAGGGCCAGCGGGCCGCCTTGGGCCGTCGTGCGTTTGACATAGTTGCTGGCGTAGCCGGAGGTGTTGAAACTGCCGGTGAGGACATAGGTGCTGCCAGACAGCAGCAAATCGCCGCTGTAAGACCCCGTGAAACCAATCGCCAGATTCTTCAGCATCCCGGCGGTCTGTTCCGTCACGTTGGATTGGTAAAAAAGCCCGTTGTAGGTCCCCGTCGCGCCGAGAAAAAGGTTGGTGCCGAAATTGGCCGTGATGATCAGGCCGGTTTCCATGATGAAATGGAGCGTGGGTGAATTACTGGTCAAGCCGGTGGAAGAGGTCCAGTTTGACAACACACAATTCTTGTCGGGCGCCGCAGTCAGCGTGTAGCCTTCGCCGATGTTGAGCATGGCGTTATTGGTCGGGCGGACGTCGCCAGCGAAGGCCGTGCTGCCGGTGACCGTGCCAGGGCCGATCACATTCAAAGTAAACTGGGCCTGCGATTGGTAGAAAAATTCGCGCGTGGCCAAAGCGGATCTGTTGCCCGAGTAATCCACGCTTTGCACGGTGACATAGTTTGTGCCGGGCAAAAACACGTTGGTGATGGACCATGTCTTGGCCGTCGTCCCGTTGGTGCCGAGGCTGGCTGAGCCGTTACTTGTGGTGATGATCCCGGCATTGACATTGGTAACCCAATAATTGACGTTGGTCACTTGCGCCTTATCCGTGGCCGTCCCCGTAACGACGAGATTGGTCGTGCGCGCGGCGGCGGCGGGCGAGGAAATCGCCACCGTGGGCTTGGTCGTGTCCGGCACAATACTTAACAATGCCTTGGCGCTGGTGGCGGCGCCGTATTGGTTTGACACTACCACGAAATAACTGCCGTCGTTGGCGGCCGTCGCCGGATTGATCGTCAAAGCGCTGGCGGTCGAGCCCGATATTTCATTGGTGTCGGTGAGCATCATGTTTGTCCCCGAGTCCGCTGTCACCTCATACCATTGATAGGATAAAGGCATGGAGCCGGTGACTGTGGCGCTAAACGCCACCACGGAACCGTCCGGCGCGTTGGGTTTGCCGGCCGGCTGGATTGTGATTTTCGGCGGGGCAATGATGGTCAGCAAGGCGGGAGGCGAGCTAGTGGCGGCGCCCTCCAGCAAGGAAGCGCTCACGATGACCTGATACGATCCCTCATCGGCCGCCGTCACGTTCTTGATGGTCAAAATGTTCGAGGTGGATCCGATGAAAGTATTGTTGTCGGACAGATTTGTTCCGTTGAGCTGCCACTGATAACCCAGGTTATTATTGTTCGTGTCGTTGTTCACGGCGCTGACCGTCATGGTCACCGTGACACCTTTGCCGACTGCTTGGTTTTGCGGTTCGTTGGAAATGGTGGGAGCAGCCGCATTGGTGTCGAGCGTGATGGGGTTAAGCTCATAAGCGCCCGCGCTGGCTGGCGAACCGCGATCATTTCCCAGTTCATCGGTCGCCGGAAAACTCAGTCCGGGCACTCCGGGTATAAAGTTCGTCGCGATGCTTCCGTCCACAATGGCCAGAGTCAGAAAGGCTGGCGGATTGAGAAGATCGGCCGGGCCGATGGCCGGACCTCCGTAGTCGGCCAAACCGGAATCCAAATCCGTGTTGGTCGAATCAATCAAAGTGTTGTCGCCCAGAGCCGGCGCCAGGCTCGCATCCGAACTGATGTTGTAACCCTCGTCGGTGACACCCAGAGCATTAGGCATGGGATTGGGGGTCACATTGGTTCCACCAGAGAGAATGGAGCCGCTCAATTTCACTGTGCCTGCCAGCCGGCAAATGTCAAAACCTGCAACGCCGCCAACTGACCCATTGGCGGACGTGCCGGTGCCAGCGGCGCCAGCCACCATCGTATTGGTGGCCAGTGTGCAATTGCGCACAGTCGTCAGCACCGCACCGCTGGCCAGGCCGCCACCCCGAGCCGTGCCGCCGTTGCCGCCGTCCAAACTCGCGCCCGTGACGCTGCCGCCCGCGCCTCCGGTGCAGGAGTTGTTCAAAAACACCGTGTTTTCGAGGTAGGCATTGCTCACGCTGCTAGAGATGTACAAGCCGCCCCCTTCGGCGCTGCCGCCATTGAGGCCATTATTGTTGCCCGAAAGGTCGGCGCCGCTGGCGCCCGCCGTGATGGTGTTTTGCGCGAAAAGGCAATTGGTCACATAAACCGGGCCTGTCACATAAACACCCCCGCCGGCGGCTGAACCTCCCGGCGCTCCTGTCCCGCCATAAGACGGGAAGGCGCCGGTGCCGCCCGGACCGCCGCTGCCGGCCGTGCCGGCCGTGCATGTGTTGGCAATGAATTGCGAGGAGAAAAACACATTGTTGCTGCCGGTGCTGAAAACCGCCGCTCCGAAGGCGCTGCCACCGCTGCCGGCGTCGCCGCCATTGCCGCCAAAAACAAGGCTGTCGCCCCCACCGCCGCCGCTGCCGCCGCTGCCGCCCAAGGCATTGTTCGTGCCCACCACCGAGTCATAAATGCTCAAGGAACCGCGGCTGTAAATCGCGCCGCCTTCAGCCGTGCCGCCCGAGGCGCCGTTGCCGCCATTGCCGCTGCTGTTGGTGGCGCCGCTGCCGCCGGTGACGTTGGTGGCCGAGTTGCCGGCAAGGATGCAATTGCTGATGATCAAAGTGCCCTCGTTATAGATGCCGCCGCCGTTGGTGCTGACGCCGTTGATCACTTGCACGTTGTTGAGGGTCAGTTGGCAGTTGCTGGCGACGGTGAAAAGGCGGCTCACGCTATTCCCATCGAAAACCACCCCGTTGGTGCCGCCATCAATGAGGACCGTGTGGTTGATGTTTATGTGCTGGCCCCCCGTCGTCAGGCTGATGGTGGTGTTGGTCATGAAATTGGTGATGACAAGGTTGTTTGTATCGTTAAGGGCGGTCAGCAACGTGGGATAATTGGAAACCACCAGCGTCTGCGCGCGCGCCGGACGGCACATCAAGGCCAGGAGAACCGCCAGCAGGAACCAAACCCTCCTTTGTTCAATTAACCCTTTCAAGAGCGTTTTCATCCAACTAAACTCATTATCAGACAATTGTTTATTATTAAACAACTATTGCGGGAAAAGTTTCGCGCCGCCCGCGCCGCCGCCGCCGGATGAAGCTCTTTTACACAGGCCCGCTGGTTAACGCCGAACTGCTGCTGGCCATGCTCGACAAGCACGGCATCCCCGCCCGCCAGCAGTGGGCCGACCCCGCCGCGCCGGATGACGGCGACCTCAACCGCCCGACGCAGGTCTGGGTGGAGGAATCCGATTACGACCGCGCTTATGCGCTGTTTTACACGGAGCGGGAGGACGAATTGTAGGGCTGCGCCGAACCGCGCTGTCACGCAAGATCTGACCATCCGACTTCTTGGAGCTTAACGAGATCGAAGTGCCAGAAGTGAACGCTATTGTGATGCACGCGAGCAACGATTCCCATGCGCTTTGCCACAATGTTAAGTTCAAGCCGCGGCCAGCGCACCGGAGCCGGCCTCGTCTGGCGCCGACGGTCCCAGCCAGGCCGTTTGGGCCAATTTCACGGCTTCTGCCACCGCTGCCAAAGGGATGCGGCCATGCCATCTCCTGTTGCAAATGAATTCCCAGGAGCGGCCATTGGCGACGTCATCAAGCACCTGCCAAACCATGATCCGTGTCCCCCTGAACGTCGGTTGCCCGTGACATATCTCTGGGTCGGAAACGATATGACGGCCTAATTCCGTTCGTTTTGCTCCCCGAGCTCCCGCATGGTTCCTTCCGTTCTTCATATTTCGATTTGGCGTATCCATGTCAACTCTACTCGACTCCCTCGAACAACGCAACTCAAGGCTCGTTAGTGTATCAATTTGAAATCAGCACGGCTCAGCACGGTCATCTTCTGGCTCTTCCATCTATAATTGGCATGGAAACGTTCGTGATTATATCTGTCGGACGTGCCTCTTTTGAGTCTGAATGACTAAAATCAACATCAATCTTGATGGGGCTGTAGGGACGATATTCAAACGTCGTGTGTTGCCTGAATGAATTGTCATTAGTAGCGCCCAGCGGTCCTCTATCTTCGTCAAACAACTTCAACTTGACAAGCTCTGCGCGTGTCATTCCCGGCTTAACCTTTTGACAATCATCAAAAATTTTACGAATCCTCATCTCGAAGTCTCGATCACCGGCTTTGTCGGCGTGGGTTGTCGCTATACCAAAACCGAGAATCACGATGGCCAAAATGGAGGTAATAGTTTTCATAGCGCGTAATTTTGCCTAACGCGGAATACTAATCGTCGTCCGCCATTAAATCAAGGCAACAAACCGACAATTTCCTCCATTGTCCAGACGTGATCGGCAATACCAGCTTCCATTCCTGGCGTCACGCGCAGGGTCTGGTGAATGCGGCAGAAAGGTTCAGGAAATTCTCGAAACAAAAAAGAGCTTTGTCAATGCGCGGTTGCTTTTGCCGCGGTCTGGCGGATATTCTCTACCGGATGAATGCGCGCTATCGGCCCGTGGTTTTTGCCGTGGCTGCCCTGATGGCGGTTTGGCTGGCGGCGTTGGCGGGTTATGCCCTTTCCGACCACTTCAAAATGACGGTTGAAAAACTCCTCGCCTACGTCCAAAGCGCCGACTTGTCCAAATTATCCGGCGAGGGCCGCGCCAGAGCATTGCGCGATTTGGCCGATAAGATCAATGCCCTCTCCCCCGAAGACCGGCGGCAGGCTCGCGTGGATCGGATTTGGTCCCAATGGTTTCAGGAAATGACCGAAGAGGAAAAAGGCCGGTTCCTGGATGCCACGCTCCCTTCGGGTTTTCATCAAATGCTCGCCTCCTTTGAAGAGCAACCGGCGGAGAAGAGGCAGAAGGCGATTGACGATGCCATCAAGCAGCTTCGCCAGGCCCGCGAAAATCCGGCTCAAAAATCCAGCCGCACTGATCCCAACGCCACCAACGGCCCCCCCGTTTTGAGCGAGGATTTGCAAAAGAAAGTCACCACCATCGGCCTCAACTCGGTCTATAGCACCAGTTCGGCCGAAACCAAAGCGGAATTGGCGCCGTTGCTGGAGGAAATCCAGAAAAACATGGAGACCGGCCGCATGTTCCGCGAAGGACGTTGATGCGGGACCATCAGCACCGGGCTTTCACTCTGGTGGAAATGCTGGTCACCATCGCCATGATTGCGATTCTGGCCTCCTTGCTCATGCCGGCCTTGGGCCGCGGCAAGGAAAGCGGGCGCGTCGCGGCTTGCCAGGGCAACCTCCATCAAATTGGCGTCGCGCTTCAGCTTTACGTGGATGACAACAAGAACATCATGCCCACCATGTACGACCGCCCGCTTTCCGGCGCACCCACCAACCTGCCTGCCATGAACGTGGTGCTGGCCGGGCCGCTTGGCTCGACCCAGGTGCTGCGTTGTCCCTCGGACAATCAGCGCATTTTTGAGCGCACGGGTTCGAGCTATTCCTGGAACAATCTGGTCAACGGCCAGAACGCCGATCATTTGCAGGTCATGAACCTCAAGCTGGCCATGACCAAAATCCCGCTCGTGTTTGACAAACAAGGCTTTCACGCCGTCCTCGGTTCCAGGCACGCGGTCAATTACCTCTACGCCGACGGCCACATCAAAAACCTCCTCATCATGGCGGGCACGCAATGATCGAATTGCGCAACGTCACCAAGAAATTCGGACGCAGCGTGGCCGTGGACGACTTGACGATGGCCGTGCCGGCCGGCGAAATCTTCGGTTTGCTCGGCCACAACGGCGCGGGCAAAAGCACCGCCATCGGCATGATGCTCGGCCAGGTCTGGCCCACCGCGGGCCTCGTCAAGGTCTGCGGCCACGAGGTCGTCCGCGACCGCCAGCGGGCCTTGCAAAAAGTCGGCGCCATTTTTGAAGCCCCGGCCTTCTACAACGACTTGAGCGGCTGGCGCAACCTGGAGATTCTGAGTTTTTACACCGCGCCGACGCCCGCCCGGCGCATCCAGGAGGTGGTGGACTGGGTGGGATTGGGCGGACGGATCAAGGACAAGGTCAAGACTTATTCGCACGGCATGAGGGCCAGGCTGGCGCTGGGCCAGGCGCTGTTGCCGCAGCCCGAATTACTTATACTTGACGAACCGGGAGACGGCCTGGACCCCGAAGGCATTCACGAAATGCGCCAGACCATCCAGCGCCTGCACCGCGAACTGGGCCTGACCATTTTGCTCTCCTCCCATTTGCTGGCGGAAGTCGAGCAGGTCTGCCTCTCCATCGCCGTGATGAATCACGGGCGCAAAGTCTTTCAGGGGCGCATCGCCGAAACGCGCCAGGCCCGCGGCTGGGTGCGGCTGCGCGCGGGCAATTTCGCGGAGGCGGCGAAGATTCTGCGCGAATCCGGCCTGATTGCGCGGGAGCGAGACGGCCAGTTCATTTTGCCGGCCGAGGGCGTGGGCACGAATCAAGTGGTGGAGCGCCTGGTCGAACGGCGGCAACCGGTCTTTGAAATCGCGCTCGTGGAGGAGACGCTGGAAGAATTCTACCTGGCGTTGATGAAAAAATGATTTACTACCAATTGCGCAACGAGCTGTGGAAGATGTTCGGCAAGAAACGCACCTACATCGGCTTCGGCGCTTTTCTGCTGGCCCATGCCACCATCCTGCTGCTCTTCCGTTACTGGCAGGGGCCGCGCCGCGACATGGCCCACCGCCTCGAATTGCTCGGCTACAACAGTCAATACTACATATCCAACCTGACCATGGCCGTGGCCGTGCTCATTCCGGTGGCCGAGTTGTTGATGCCGCTCTACGTCGCTTTGGTCGGCGGCGACTTGCTGGCCAAAGAAGCCGAGGACGGCACACTGCGCATGATTCTGGCCCGCCCGATTTCCCGCTTTCGCCTGGCGCTGGTGAAATGGCTGGCCGGGCTGGTCTTTTCCATCGTGTTGGCGTTGGCGCTGGGGGTGATGGGGGCGGCGGTCGCCTCCTGCCTGTTCCCCTCGGGAGGGTTGTTCGCCTTCCTGCCGATGGACGGCATCTTCAGCGTTTTCGAGGCGGGGGAGGGATGGCGCCGTTACACCATCGCCACGGCCATCCTCAGCGCCAACGCCGCCACCGTCATGGGCCTGGCGCTGATGTTCTCCTGCTTCAACGTCAAACCGGCGGCCGCGACGGTGCTGGCCCTGTCAATATTATTGACAAGCAAAATCATCCAGGAAATGCCCTATTTCCACGACTTGCAGCCCTGGTTTTTCACGTATCACATGAATTACTGGATGAAGGTCTTCGAGGAGCGCATTCCCTGGGCGGACATACTCCAATCCCTCAGCATCCTCTTCGGCTTCAATCTAACCCTGCTGATCATCGGCTGCGTCGCCTTCCAGGTGCGCGACATCAAGTCATGATCTTTGACAGTTGGCTGGCTTTGCGGTAGCTTTTCAAGATGCAGACAACGATTCAACTCGACGACGCTCTGCTCGCCCAAGCGACCAAGCTGGCTCGCGAGAAAGGCTGCGACCTGTCGCATCTCATTGAGGAGACGCTGCGCGATAAAATCGCCCCGACGCTGCCTGTTGCCCCGCAGCCGCCCGTTCGCCTGACTACCGTGGGAGGCAATGGTGTCCGCCCCGGAATTGACTTGAACAACTCAGCCGCCTTGCTTTCCGTGATGGAACAGGGTGCATGATCCTGCCCGACGTCAACGTGCTGGTCTATGCCCATCGCGAAGACGCCGTGGATCACAGGCGCTACCGCGAATGGCTGGAGGGAATCCTACAAAGCAGCCAGCCCTACGGCATGAGCGACCATGTGTTGAGCGGTTTCCTGCGTGTCGTGACCCATCCACGCGTATTCATGCCACCCAGTCCGATTCGCTCGGCGCTCGATTTCGTCCGGCAGATTCGCGAGCAGCCTAATTGCCGCATTATCTCGCCCGGTTCCCGCCACTGGCAAATCTTCACTGACTTGTGCCAATCACTCTCTGCCTCAGGCAACCTGGTTCCCGATGTCTGGTTCGCCGCATTGGCCATCGAGTCCGACTGCGAATGGATCACAACCGACCGCGATTTTGAACGCTTTCCCAGCTTGCGCTGGCGTCACCCACTCACCGAAAAAGCCTCTGGATAAAACGGTATGAGGCACGCCCTTGCCCATTTCCGTTCGACATCCGCGCTTCCGTCTGCGAGGATCAAAGTCTATGACTGCTTTCTGCAAGCCGTTTCATGGGTCTCGCTTCGATCGGGGACAATTGTCCTTCCGAGCGCTGGTCGCGGTTCTGTTCATGGCGTGCGCCTCACCTGTAGGCGCTCAGAACATACAGACACTCTTTTCTTTCACCTTCACCAACGGAGCCAATCCCAGAGCGGCCTTGACCTTGGGGAACGACGGCAATTTTTACGGAACAACAGAGGCAGGGGACAGCCTAAATAATGGGACGATTTTCAAAGTGACGACCAACGGCACGTTGACCACGCTGGTTTCGTTCTCCGAAACCAACGGGGCGTATCCAGAAGCTGCCTTGACTTTGGGAGATGACGGCAATTTCTACGGCACAACCGACGGTGGCGGCAGTGCTGGTGCTGGGACCATTTTCCAGATGATGACCAATGGCACGTTAAGCACGCTGGTTTCCTTGAAAGGCCGAGGGGTCAGTCCTAGGAAATTGGTAAACAAAAAGGCGAACACCAATTGCCTGGGACGATTTTGCTTTGTTTGTTCTCCGTCCTTTAGCCCAAAGGAAGGAAAGACAGGCTCGCGCAGAGCCGCAAAGATCGCAGAGAAAGGACAAAAAGCCTCTTTTGATCCAAATGAAAGTTACTATCTGGCAATAAGTTGCATCGCATGTGAAAGGCCGAGGGGTCAGTCCTAGGAAATTGGTAAACAAAAAGGCGAACACCAATTGCCTGGGACGATTTTGCTTTGTTTGTTCTCCGTCCTTTAACCCAAAGGAAGGAAAGACAGGCTCGCGCAGAGGCGCAAAGATCGCAGAGAAAGGACAAAAAGCCTTTTTTGATCCAAATGAAAGTTGCTATCTGGCAATAAGTTGCATCCCATGGCCCCGATTCCCCCTCTGCGCTCTCCGCGCCCTCCGCGCGAGAAAAGTCCAGCAGGGGGAGGGTTGAAGTTTGCCGGAAAATCGAGCTGGCCATGAAAAAAGTTAATTCCTGTATTTGCATTCCCGTCTAAACGTGTTAGAGTGCATTTGTGTGGCGCTCGGGCGCCTGTTCTTTGAAAGTTTGAAGGGAAAAGCGAGAAGGGCGAAGGCTGAAGCCTAAAGGCTGAACGCTAATGGAGCCTCAAATCCGGCTTGGGAGGGTGCCAATCAAGCCTACACAAGGCTAATCAAGCCTTCGAAAAATAAAAAATCATGCCGAGCGTAGTGGATCCAAAAGCGGCAATTCTATCGGCCATTTGCCTTCGTCCTTCAGCATTTAGCCTTCTGGATGACGGTCAAATCGCGCAAAAATTGCACCCTATTACACCCTATTACACCCTATTGCACTTAAGAAAGTGGATCGGGGCCGGTGGTTAGTGAAAGGCCGAGGGGTCACGAGGGGTCCTAGGAAATTGGTAATCAAAAAACCGAACACCGATTGCCTGGGACGATTTTGCTTTGTTTGTTCTTCGTCCTTTAGCCCAAAGGAAGGAAAGACAGGCTCGCGTAGAGGCGCAAAGATCGCAGAGAAAGGACAAAAGGCCTTTTTTGATGAAAATGAAAGTTACTATCTGGCAATAAGTTGCATCGCATGGCCCCGATTCTCCCTCTGCGCTCTCCGCGCGAGAAAAGTCCATCAAGGGGCGTTGAAGTTTGGCGGAAAACGCAGGGTGGCTATGAAAAAATGTAAATTTCTGCATTTGCATTCCCGTCTAAACGTGTTAGAGTGAATTTATGTGGCGCTCGGGCGCCTGTTCTTTGACATGGGGGTCAGGGGTTAGTGGCAAGTGGTTAGTGGTTAGTGGCCAGATCAGAAGGGCTGCGGGCAACAGGCAAGCCCGCCTCCGCCGAAGGCCCGACAGGACAAGGCTGATGAAGCCTGGTAACGGCTAATCACGCCTAATCACGCCAACAAAAAAATAAAAAATTCTGCCACGTGTCCAAAAAGGGAAAATTTTGCCGGTCAAATGCGGCCCATCGCAGACTCCAAGTTGGCGCCGGGGCCGCAGACCATCGCAAGCAGTCGCAAGTAGTCGCAAGTAGTCGCAAGTTAGCGGGAGGGGTGGGCACTGTCTCACAATGCTTCAAAATCGCCCGTTTCTGAGAAGAGTTCTTCAACACGAAGGACACGAAGAGCACGAAGAAAACCGACCAGAAGGGCTTATTCAAGTCTTCGTGTCCTTCGTGCCCTTCGTGGTGAAAATTGGGTTGCAGCTTGCCTACGCCGTGCAAGTTGGCTTCTTTTGCCAGGCGATGAGAATGAAGATGATCGCCAAAACCAGGAACGACAGCCATCCGTCAATCAACGCGTCGGTGCCCCAGAAGGATGGACGGGCGCTGGAGGCGTGAAAAAGAAAGCGATAGGATTTGAGCCAGAAAATCCAGCCCGCATGAAGGCCGATGGAGAAATAGAGCGCGCCGGTGCGTTGATAGGATAGCGCAAGTATCGCCCCCGCCACAAACAGGGTGAGGAAGGCGGGCATCAATGGAGGAGGATGAGACAGCATCGCCCACAAAAGCGCCAACCCGGAATACCATTGCACGGGCATGGCGATTTCCGTTTTTTGAATGAAGTGGACGGCGGAATAAATGGCGCTGCTCACAATCAAGGCGGCCGGCCACGGCATGGTTTGGCGCAAAAGACCGAAGAGCGCGCCGCGAAAAACCAATTCCTCAAGAATGGCCACCACGACGGCGGCCCAAGTGGCGCTGATGAGGTGGTGGAAGACCTCGGCGGCGGAATGGGTCATGATGAAGGCGCTTGCGCCGCAGGCCAGGGCCAGCAGCGCGACGGCAGCCAATGACGCCCATCCCAATGCGAAGCCGCCCAGAATTTGCCTCGCGGTTCGGCGTTGCCGGACAAAGCCAAGGTCCTGCCAGCTTCGCGCGCCGCCGCAACGCAGGAGCGGCCAGAGGCAGATCAGCGCCAGCCCAAGCAGGGCGCGATCCAGGAAGCGATGAAAAGGGCTGGCCGCAAGGCCGGAGAGCGCGGGCCAATGGCCGGCCGCCCACTGTGCCAGCCGGTAGAGCCAGGGCGCGAGCAAGGCGCCGCCCGGAAACACGACCGCAAAGTAGATTAGCAAGGAACAAATGGGCGGGCGTACGTTCATTTCACTTATACGGGCAGCCGCTCGTAATCTTAATCGTAATCATAATCATAATCTCTTCTTGACATCGAAACGAACGAGATTAAGATTACGATCAAGATTAAGATTAGGAACCCGAAACCGCCATCCAAAAATCAGGTTTGCCTCTTGCGCCAAGAAGAATCATAAGTGGACGCAACGTATGGCGGCGTGGCCCACGACATTCGAGCGCTTCCTTGCCACCGCCCGCATTTATTTGCGCCGGCATTGGCAAAAAGCATTGCAAGTGCGGGAGCGTCTCTGGTTAAGCCAGGAGGCCATGCATCTCTTGATGGCCGGCGTGGTCGGGTTGATGGGCGGCGTGATTAACGTTTTGTTCTACCTTTCCATCGAGGGCACGCAAACGCTCCTCTTGCGGCATCCCGGCCAGTCCATCGTGGAGGTCGCCAGGCTCTTGAGCTTGCCGTGGCGATTGTTGACGCCTGCCTTGGGCGGATTGGTTGCGGGCGCCGTTTTGTATTGGGGTTTGCGCCTGCTCGGCAAGCAAGGCTCAACCAACTTGCTGGAGGTGGTGGTGGCCGGAGACGGACGGCTGCCGTTCCGCAGCGGCATCGTCCGCGCGGTTTCCTCCCTCATCAGCATTGGCACCGGCGCGTCCATCGGACGCGAAGGCGGCATCACGCAGTTGTCCGCCACCGCCGCTTCGAAGTGGGGCCAGTTGGCGCGCTGGCAACCGTACCGGCTGCGGCTGCTGGTGGCCTGCGGGGCGGCGGCGGGCATTGCCGGCGCCTACAACGCGCCGATCACCGGGGCGGTTTTCGCCGCACACATTGTCTTGGGAAACTTTTCCATGAACTTGTTCGCTCCCCTGCTCTGCGCCGCGGTCGTCTCCTCGATGCTTTCGCGGAGTTTTTTTGGCATTCATCCTTGGTACGAGGTGCCGAACTTCGACTTTACAAGCATCGCGCAATTGCCGTGGTTCGTCATCCTGGGCTTTTTTGCCGGCGCGCTTGGGGCGGGATTCTTGAGGTTGCTCCAGATCAGCAAGGAAATGTTTCAACGCATTCCTCTTCTTTACGTCCGCATGGCGGTGGGCGGCCTCCTGGTGGGGACGATCACGCTGCGCTATCCAGAGGTCTGGGGCAACGGCCACGAGGCCACCACGCAAATCATCCAGCACCCGATCGGCTTCGACGTGTTGTTCGGGATATTCCTGGCCAAGCTGGTCGCCACAGTCATCACGGTCGGCTCGGGCGCGGTAGGCGGCGTGATCACGCCCACGCTCTTTTTGGGAGCGGCTCTGGGCAGCCTGCTGGGGATGGCCTTGCAACATGTAGGATGGTCGCCGGTGCCGACCGATATTTTTGCGTTGGCGGGCATGGGCAGCGTCTTCGCGGCGACGACCCGTTCGCCGTTGCTGGCCATCGTCATGGTGCTGGAGATTTCGCAGAATTATTCGCTCATGCCCGCGCTCATGCTGGGCACCGCGATCTCAACGCTGGTGTCGCGCAGCCTGCACGCCAACTCGGTTTATACAGAGCCGTTGAAATTGCGGAGCCTGGAGGTGGAAAGTTACCGAGTAGGCGCGGCCACGGAGCAAACCATCGGCGACTTGATGCGCGCGCCGGTGACACCGCTGCTGGAAAACACCACCTTGCCGGAAATCGCCGAACGATTCCTGAGCAGCCCCAACAATTACCTGCCGGTGGTGGATGGGCAATATCGGCTGCTCGGTTTGGTGGCTTTGCAGGATTTGAAGGAATATCTGGGGTCGGCCAGCGAGTTGAGCGCGGTCATCGCCGCCGACATCATGCGCCCCCGGCCGCCGTGTTTGCTGCCGGGCCAAAAATTGCTGGACGCGCTGCCGGTGTTATTGGCCAGCGAACAACGCAACGTGCCGGTAGTCAACACCAGGGAGGAAAACCGCCTGATCGGCGCCATGGTGCGGGCCGAGGCGCTGGCGGCGCTGTCGGAAATGATCGCGGCCAATACCACCACCATCGCTTCGACCGAATTCATTGCAAAAGAAAAGCCAAGGCCCCCGCCCCCGCCGCCAGCAGCCAAATCACAACGACCGCCTGGACCGGGGTGAATCCGCGCCGGACCAGCCGGTGCGAAAGATGGTTGGTGTCTCCGATGTAGAATGGCCGGCCGTTTTTCCAGCGCAGGAGCACCACCCAGACCATATCGCCCAGCGGCACGGCCAGCACGAGCAAAGGCGTCAGCACGGCCAGGGGGCGCGGATGTTTGTGCGTGTAGTAGTGAGGCAGAATGGCGAGCACCGCCAGCAAATAGCCTGTCAAGTGACTGCCCGCGTCCCCCAGAAAAGCCGCGGCCCGCGGGAAATTGAAAGGCAAAAACCCGAGCAACGCGCCCGTGGCCAGGAAGGCTAAGGTGGCCACCAGATACTGTCCCTGGCCGGCGGCGATGACACCAAACCAGCCGGAGCCTACGACGCCCAGGCCGGCGCAAAGCCCGTTCATGTTATCCATGAAGTTGAAAGCGTTGACCACGGTGAGAATCCACAGCGCCGTGATGCCGTAACTGAAGAGCAGGCTCGGCACGAAGATAGTGATGCGAATGCCAGCCGCGGCGACGACCAGCGCCACGATGAGTTGGCCGCCGAACTTGAGCAAGGGCGTCAGCTCTGTTTTGTCATCGTGCAAACCAAGCAAGAGCATGCCCAAAGCGCCCACGGCCACGCTCACGAGTTGGATGACCCGCACGCTCAAACCGTATTGGAAGAGGCCGGCGACGCTTGAGCGCGATCCAGCCGCCGCCACGACCACGCCGGCCAGAAGCGAAACGAGCAAGCCGGTCATCACCGCCAGGCCCCCGGCCAGGGGAATCGGGCTGGTGTGGATTTTACGATGGCCCGGATCGTCCATGGCCCCGCTTTTGAGGCACCAGCGCCGCCAGAAAGGCATGGAGACCGCCGTGGCCAGCGCGGCGGAGAGGCAAGCTGCGGCATAAACAGCGACGATGTTCACTTCGACTCCATAAGAGCGAGCTTCTGGTAAAGAGCGTAAATTTTTTCGAGCATGGTTTCGACGGCAAAATTTTCGCGCGCGAATTCCCTTCCTCGGCGTCCCAACTGCTCGCGCAATGCGGCGTCCCCGGCCAATTGAGCCAGTCGTTCCGTGAGGGTTTTGATGTCGCCTTGGGGGATGAGAAAGCCGGTCTGGCCGGATAAACAAACTTCCCTGGCGCCGTCACAATCGTAAGCCACCACCGGCCGCGCGGCGGCGAGCGCCTGCGGCAAAGCGCGAGCCAGCCCTTCCCGGCGCGAGAGGTGCGCCACCACGTCCATCACTCCCACGTACCTGGGAATGTCAACCGGCGCAACCAGCCCCGCAAAAATGACGTGTTGCTCCAAACCCGCCGCCCGCACACGCTCTTGCAGACGCGGGCGCAGGGCGCCGTCGCCCACCAGCAGGAACTTGGTCCGGGGATGGCGCCGGAGAACATCCGGTGCGGCGGCGATAAGATCCTCATGTCCCTTGAGCTGGAAGAGGCGGGCGATTTTACCGACCACAAAATCCGCAGGCGCGAGGCCCAGGCGCGCCCGCAATTCCGGGTCGTTGCGCGCCGCCAGAAAAGGTTGCAGCGAGAAGCCGCTAAAGATGCGGCTGAATTGGTCCGGCCGGCCGACGCCCGCGGCCAGATACTGTCGAGTCATGGCGTCCGCCACGCTGATGAAGTGAGTCGTCACTCTGGCGGCGCGCCGTTCGGCGGCGCGCAAAATCAAATTGGAGACAGCCCCTTGAAACGGACCGAAAGAGGGGCCATGCACGGTGTGAATGATGATGGGAACGCCGGCGCGGCGGGCCGCCAGGCGGGCCAGTACGCCGGCTTTGCCGCTGTGTGTGTGGACGATGCGCGGCGAGGTGGCGCGAAACAATTTGACCAGACGACGCAAGGCCACTAAATCGCACCACGGATGAATGGGACGAATCAACGACGGCAGGATAGTCAACAATTCCGGTTGGGCGGCGAAGGCCGGCTCCAGCGAACCTTCCGGGCCGGTGGTGGGTCCGGCCACCAGATTGACTTGGAGTCCGTGATAATGCTGAAGTCCGAGAACGGTTGCGACTGTATTTTCCTGTGCGCCGCCAATGATCAGCCGGGTGATGACGTGGGTAACCCGCATCCGGTTTCGGATTAGTGGCTCTCCAGCTCGTGCAGCCGGTTGGTCGCGCTTTGGAATTCACTGCTCTCCTCCGGCGCAGAATGGATGCAGCGCTTCAAAAAGTCCATTTCTTCGGCTTTGTTTTTCTCGGCGGCGGCGACTTCGGCCAAACCGTAATCGGCCAGATAGGACTGGTGAGGCAGGAGCTTGCCCATGGCTTTGAAATCGTCCTTGGCCGCCTGGAAGTCTTTGATTTGGATTTCGGACAAGGCGCGATTGAGCAGGGCGGTGTAATTCTTGGGCTGAATTTGCAGAACCCGCCCGAGCGTGGCAATGGCGGCTTTGAAAGAGTGGACCACGATTTCCAATTCAGCCTTTTTGAGAAGGGTGTCCGGGACATCCAGGGCATCATGATTGGGGGAGGCCAGCAACTTCAATTGCAGATCAATATTGGTCAGCGCATTGCCGAAGCACCGCGCCGCTTCTGCGCTCTTGCCTGCGTGCTCGTACTCGAATCCACGGAAACGATAGTACTCCACCAGGGTGGCAACGCGATTCTCGTCGTTGGGATCGGCTTGGATGGCGGCCTGGAGCACTTTTTCCGCCGCGGCGTAATTGGTGGTGGCAATATCGGCCATGGCTTCACAGCGCGCGAGTTTCCAAGGGTCAATTTTCGGTGAGCCTCGCAATTTGCGTATTAACTCCATCGCCTTGGCTGGTTGGCGGCCGTCCACATAAGTTTTGGCCATGGCCAATTCCGCCTCCGGGTCGTTGGGCAGCAATTGGAGGCGGCGCTGGAACAAGATGGAGGCCTGGCGAAGGTTGCCGAGTCCAGCTATAATCCCGCCCAGCTCCAAGTCAAGGGCCGGTTCGTCCGGCGGACCGCTGCTTCGTAGAATAGGCTCTAATCCATAGAAGCGCATGGTGTTGGCCAAGGTTTCCGCAGCGTCCTCAATAGGTTGGTGGTTGCCTTTCTGCAGGCGTTCATTGTACCGAAGGTTGATGGCCGCGATAAAGTTGTTGGTATTGAGCCGGACCGCTTCGGCAAATTGACCGTGGGCTTCCTTGAGGCGGCCGGCCTTTTGCAGTTCCGTTCCCCAATAATCCAGCGCCACGGCGTAATCCACGCTGACGGCCATATCATCCGAATCCAGACTGGCCAGCGCGGGCAGTTCTTGCAGCGGTCCGTTTTCCAGTTTGGCCCAAAACGCCTGGTTGGACTGCATCTCCGCCTCGGTCGCCAGCGGCGGTTGGGTCAGATTGGTGGTGTAGGGCTTGAGTTCATAGACCAACCCGCGCGGCTTGAGATACAGGGCCTCAAAGTAATAACCAAAACTGGGGTGCAGGTAATAAACCGGATAATTGTGCGTGACGTGTTGCATGAAAGCCATCAGGTTGACGCTGCTCAGAACTTCGCGCAATCGGGTTAGATTGGTTGTCATCACACTCTTGATTTCGGGGTGACGCGCCGCCAGATAGAATATGTATTCGCGGTGCGGAAAGGATTCGGTTTCGATCAGAACATGTTGGTTGGGCCGGCCCAAGCGTTCGCAGGCGGCTTGCAAGAGATACAATCGGGTCGGATCATCGCTCAACACGATCGCCGTTTTGGCTGGCAATGCCTCCAAGGTCTGATCGGCAAATTGCTGAAGCACCCGGCTGTTGCCGGCGCGAATATGCGGGTAGTTTTGCCAAACCAGCACGACTGGGGAGGCAAAAGCGAGCACCCAGACCGCGGCCACCATCGAGAGATTGAAGACTCTGGTCAAGGGATGCCGCCGTTCCCAAACCGGCAGCCGAATCGCGGCGAACACCAAAAGCATGAAGCCGCTGAAGTATCCCACGCACAGCGCCCCCGCGTAATAGAAGGTCAGGAAGCTCACGGGCTGCTCACGCATGCGCACGCTGGGGCTGTATTTAAAATCGAAAAACGTCACCAGCACCAAAGCCAGGCAGGCAACGTGCAACACCAGGAACATGAATCGGGTCAGGATGTTTCCGGCGGCGCTGATTTCTCCTTCAAAGGAGGGCCACTTGATTCCGGCAAAGAACAGCGGCAGAAGCGATGGCACTGCCGCCAGGAGCGCCATCCAGCCCGGCACTAATTTAAGACCGTAGCTTTGCGCGCCGAACTCGCGCCCAAGAAGGTCGCCAAAACGGGACGCGAAATTCTCGTGGCCGCCACTGGCCGCGCCAAGAACAGGGATCAACAAATAAAGCAGATTACCCGCCAGTCCCCACAACAACATGCGCGCCAAAAACCTGAGATTGAAAAAGCCGAAAAAACCCCTTATCCAAAGCAGCGCCATGAGATAGAACGGGAAGAAGCCCAACAGCGCCCAATTATTGCTTTCCCCCAAACCATACGCCAAGGCCGACACGACCAGCCATTTGTCATCTTGGGAAACACGGAACTCCAGCAGGCAATTAATGATAAAGGCGAAGACCAGCAGATTGAGCATCTCGCCCGTGGCCACGATGGCATTTTCCCAAAATGTCAGTTGTGTCGCCAGCACGAACACCGCGAAGAGAGCAGGTAAAAACGCGGCGCGGATGGAAAGCAGCGCATGGGCCCCCATTTCCCGCAGGCGTTGCTCACGCGTCCGGTCTTGGGGCATGAGATGCACGGAACGAGCCAGCAAGCCGAGCGTCAAGGCCGCGCACAGCGCCGTGAATACATTCAGGGCCGCCGGCTGCCAGGCCGCCGGCAAGAGCCGTATCGGCGCCGTCACCACCAGAAACAACGGCGCCATCATTTCCGGACGCCATTCCAGCGAGTATGGATGCCAGTCCCAACCGATCACTTGTGCCATCAACGGCAGGGCTTTGAGGGACACCCAATGGTTCAAGGTCAGCAAATACAAGAGCGAGGCCCCGACGACCACCAGCCAAGGCGAAAGAGTAATGCACCGCCTCGAAGGTGTGTTGATCTTGGCTTCCGGAGTCATGCGTGGTTGAGTTTGAATGAGTCTGCGGCTTTTTGGCAAGGCTTATGCACCGCCGGCCGGCGGCGCCGTAAACCTGACATCAGCAACACATTCCATGTGTTGGGTTTGCGGAAACATGTCCAATGGAACGATTTTCGTTACTTCAAAGACACTCCCTGCGCACAAAACGTTCAAGTCTCGCGCCAGCGTCGCCGGGTGGCAGGAAACGTAAAGAACCTGCCTTGGACCTGTTTTCCGCAAGGCTTGCAGCATTCCCGCCGGGCAACCGGTGCGCGGCGGGTCAAGAATAACCGTGCTGGAACCGGCTTCAAATCGCCCCAACATCCGCGGCAACAGTTCTTCCGCCCGTCCGGTCAGGAACTGTCCATTGTCGCGCCCGCGGGCGCGGGCGTTGCGCCTGGCGGCGTGGATGGCCGCCGCATCCACCTCCACTCCGGCAAATTCTTCCACCAACCCGCCAAGCTCGATGCTGAAGAAGCCCACTCCGCAATAGGCATCAATCAAAAAGCGCGAGCCGCTCTCGCTCAAGCGGGCGCCGACGGTTTCCACCAACTTGGGTAAAAGGTAATAGTTGTTCTGGAAGAATGAGTCCCGCGGAACCTCCCAGCCCTCGGCGGCAGCACGCAACACCACCTTGATCCCCCCTTTAGGCGGCGGGTCGAGACGCACACGGCGGATTTCCTCATTCAGAACGGGTTCCGCGATTTTGCACTCCTCGATATCCACCACCAGGCGGTTGTCGGCGCGGAGAAATCCGATGTTCAAAGCCTGCTTGAACTTGTCCCACTGACTGCGAATCATGATCCGGTTGCGGTAGCCGTAAGGCTCCGGACACGGGATGATGGCATCCACCCGCGCCGGGTCAACGCCGCCAATCCGTTGAAACAAATCGCACGCTTGCTTGTGCTTGATCCGCAGTTGGGCCGGATAAGCCAAATGCTGGTATTGGCAGCCGCCGCATTCGCCGAAATAGCGGCAGGCGGGCGTGACACGCTCGGGCGAAGGTTGCAGGACTTGGCGCAGCCGCGCGCGGCCAAACCGCTTTTTGACCTCGGTCCATTCCGCCTCCACCGTTTCCCCAGGCGCGACAAAGGGAACAAAGACCACGAAGTCGTTTACTCTCCCCACGCCATCACCGCCGAATGCGATGTCGTCAATGGTTACTCGCACCGTTTGACCCGGAGCGGCCAAGGAAGTGTCCACAAACTTTTTAAGCCACCGCCGCCAGACGGGCGGACGGCTCCTTGGCCAGCAAGGTCTTCACCCGGGCCACCACGTTGTCGGTCGTCAATCCGTATTTTTGACGCAAGTGATCCACTGTCGAGGCATGCTCGATGAATTGATCCGGCCAGCCTATCCGCTCCACCGGGGTGGCGATGCGCTTCTCGCTCAACAACTCCAGCACGGCCGCCCCGTATCCTCCGGTCAGCACGTGGTCTTCCAAGGTCACCACCACTTCGGCGGCGCGCGCGAAGAACTCCGTCACGCCCGCGTCCAGCGGCTTGGTGAAACGCGGATTGATCACGGCGCAATCAAGGCCTTCCACAATCAATTGCACGGCGGCCTGCTCCGCCAGGCGGTGCATGTTTCCCAAGCCGAACAGCGCCACCTTGCGGCCTGCCTGGCCGGAAAAGTTGCGCGTCACCTCCGCCTTGCCGATCTCCAGCAGCGCGGGTTGTTCCTTGATGGCCACGCCCTCGCCCGCGCCGCGCGGATAGCGGATGAAAACAGGATGCTTCTGAAGCGTGGCCGTGAACATCATGTCCGCCAGCTCGTCCTCGTTGCGCGGCGCCATGGCGATGACGTTGGGCACGCAACGCAAATACGCGATGTCAAACAAACCGTGGTGGGTCGGGCCGTCGTTGGCGGACAGCCCGGCCCGGTCCATGCAAAAGATCACCGGCAAATCCTGCAAAGCCACGTCATGCACGATGCAGTCGTAGGCGCGCTGCAAAAAAGTGGAGTAAATCGCGCACACAGGATGAAATCCCATCGTCGCCATCCCGGCGGCGAACAGGACCGCGTGCTCCTCGGCGATGCCGACGTCGTAGTAACGCTGCAGCATGGCTTTTTCCAACGCCTTCAACCCGGTGCCGCTGGGCATGGCGGCGGTGATGCCGACGATGGAATTGTCCTTCTGGCACAGTTTGACCATCGTTTGGCCGAACACATCCTGGTAGTTGGGTGGCGTGCCCGGCTTGATCGCCGGAGTGTTGCCCGTGACAGGATCGTAAGGGCCGAGGCCGTGGAATTTTTCCGGAAAGTTCAAAGCCGCCTCGTAACCCTTTCCTTTCTTGGTCAAAATGTGCAGCACGACCGGCATATCACTGGCCTTGGCGTATTCCAGCGAGCTGATCAAAAGCGGCAAATCATGGCCATCAATCGGTCCCAGATAATGCAGTCCCATTTCCTCGAAAATCAAGCTGCTGCCGTGGCCGCCGCGCCCGTCGGCTTCCAACCGGTCCGTATTCTGTTCCATGGCCACCTCGGCAAAGGCGCTCTTGAGGGCCTCCTCCGCTTTGTGGCCCAGCTTGATGGCCAGCGATCCTTTGGGCATGCGTTTAACCAGACGCTCGAGGTCGCGCTGGAATTGGTTGTAACGAGGATTGGTGATGAGCTTGTTGAGGTAGGTGGCTATGGCGCCGACGTTTTTGGCGATGCTCCATTCGTTATCGTTGAGAATGCCGATGAAGCGCCGGGTGGTATGGGCGATGTTGTTGAGAGCCTCGAAGGAAATGCCGTTGGTCAGCGCCGCGTCGCCGAAAATACACACCACATTCTCGTCCGATCCGTGTTGGTCCCTCGCCGCGCACATGCCCAGCGCCGCCGAGAGCGCCGTGCCGGCATGGCCCGCGCCGTAGCAATCGTGCTCGCTTTCCGTCCTCAACGAAAAGCCGTTCAATCCATCCGTCGTCCGAATAGTGTCGAATCTGCTCTTGCGCCCCGTCAGCAGTTTATGCACGTAACTCTGGTGGCTCACGTCCCAGACAAATTTGTCGTGCGGCGTGGAAAAAACGCGGTGCAGAGCCAGGGTCAACTCCACCACCCCAAGGTTTGGGCCAAGATGCCCGCCGTTTTTGGCCAACTTGGTGATCAATTCGTGCCGGATGTCCCCCGCCAACAGGCCCAGTTGTTCCAACGTTAATTTTTTGACGTGAGATGGGTGATCCACCATATCGAGATAACGATTCATTCGGTTTCCTCCTGGGCTGTCAGCGGTTTTAGGGACAAGCCGCCTTTGGCATTTTTCTCCAACTGTTGAATTTTCAATTCCGCCTCGCTCAATTTGCTTTGGCAGAGGGCGGTCAAGCGCGCGCCTTCCTCGTAACGCGCCAACAACGTCTCCAAAGGCAAATCCTGCGCCTCCATCGCCTCGACAATCGTTTCGAGCCGTTTGAGCGCATCCTCGAAAGGCAGGTCATGTGATTCAACCGCGGTTTTGTCCGCGCCCTTTGCATTAGACATGCGCGCAACGTAGTGGAACTCGCGCCCCCCGTCCAGCCCGAAGAACCGGGGGTCATTTGCGCGGGAGTAAATCTGGTTTTGTACCCCAACCCCACCTTCCCCCCCCCGTTTTAGCCGTCACACCGTCACATTTGTTGATAATCAAACACTTAGTCCGTAACATTCCCGGTCATTTTTGAAACAGGCTCATTCTAAGCGAAGTGGTAGTTGAAGGGTTTGCGCATCTCGCGGGCGAGCAGTTTGTTGTTCTCCCGGGCGCCTTCGCCGGTGAATTTTTCGCGCGCCGGGTCCCACTCCAGCTTTCGCCCCAGGCGCATCGCGATCACGCCCAAATGACACACCGAGGCGGACCGATGCCCCGTTTCCACGTCCGCGACCGGCAGCTTGCGGGAACGAACACAATCGAAAAAGTTTCCCATGTGGTTGTCGCTGGCGTAAAGGCGTTGCGCGCCGGCGGGCAGGGGCGTGGAGAGCAGCGCGTCGTCGCTGGCTAGGATTTCGTTGCGATTGACCCAAATCCAACCGTTGGTTCCCTCGAACTTGAGGCCGTTGCGTTGGCCGTTCTCTTTGACGACGCCGCCGTAAATGGTGTCGTCGGGCGTAGTCTTGACGACTTGCCGGACTCCGTTGGCGTAGGTGAACGTCACTTCGTAATCGCTAAAGGCGGTGTAGCCGCCGGGAATGGGTTGGATGGACGGCGCGCCTTCAATCGTCACCGGTCCGTCCAGACCGACGGCCCAGCGGGCGATGTCATTGTGGTGCGCGCCCCAGTCGGTCATCGTTCCGCCCGAGTAATCATACCAGAAACGGAAGGTCTGATGACAGCGTTGTGGCACGTAATCCACGTACGGCGTCTGGCCCTGCCAGAAATCCCAATTCAACTCGGGCGGCACAGGTTTGGAGGAGAACGGGCCTTCGCGCAAACCGGCGGGCAGCCAAACGGTGATTTGCTTGAGCTGGCCGAGGCGCTGGTTGCGCACTAATTCGCAGGCCAGACGGAAGCGGGAGCTGCTGCGCTGTTGGGTGCCCGTCTGGAAAACGATTTTGCCCTTGCGCACCGCGCGGATGACATGATGCCCCTCGTCAATGGTCAAAGTCAGCGGCTTTTCGCCATACACGTCCTTGCCCGCCTTGGCCGCCGCGATGTTGACCAGCGTGTGCCAATGGTCCGGCGTGCCGTTGACGATGACCTCAATGTCGTCCCGTTCCATGAGTTTGCGTACATCGTTAAATATAGCGGGCGTCTTGCCGTCGCCGGCGAATTGTTTGGCGGCGGCGGCGGCGTGCTCCGCATCAACGTCGCAGACGGCGATGATGTCGCCGAAGCGTTTGGCGTTGTTAGCGTCGCCGCGGCCCTGGCCGCCGCAACCGACGAGGGCGATGGCGGGCCGGTCATTGGGGCCAAGCTTGCGGACGGGCGCGGCCTCGGCGAGGTCGCGCTCTAGGAACCAGGCCGGCAAACCGGCGGCGGCACCGGCCAGGGAACAGCGTTTGAGGAAGGAACGGCGCGAAATAAAAAAAACATTTGTGCTCATGGCTCAATACTATTGCATACCGGGGATTTCCAAGTCCATCAAATTGCCGGGCGCAATGCCGATTGAACTTTCATTTCCGACAGAACGGCCCTATATTCTGAACGATGGGCATGACACAGAAAGACATACGAGACTTCGTGCATCAATCGCCTTTCAAGCCTTTCCGTCTTCACCTTGCGGACGGCAAGGACATGCGTGTGCCCCATCCCGATTTCGCGCTCGTCAGCGCCGAATATGTGGTCGTGGCGTCCGAATTGCCGGGAGGAGTTCCAGGCGGCATAAACCTGGTGCCTTACGAGCACATCGTCCGCGTGGAAATGCTTCCTGCGAAAAGAAAAGCGGCGTGAGCCGTATCCATGCCACTGGGATTTAACGCAAAGACGCCAAGACGCAAAGGTAGAAAAAGGAACTGGCTCTCTGGCAAACAATAACCGTTTAGCGGCCTGGACTGGCCACTGCAAAATCTTCTTTGCGCCCTTGCAATACCTTGAAATCTTGCCATTTTAACAAGATTTTTTTTGAACAGGAGAAAACGGAGAGAATAGAGACTCATTTTATATCTTTCATCACTCCGTTGCCTCCGTTTCCTCATGTTCAAAAAATGTGTTTGGTTGCGGCTTGCCGCGCTGCGCCTTTGCGCCTTCGCGTTGAACTCCTCTTGCCTTATTGAATGCATACTGTGTGAGGGCGTCAAATCAGCCCGGCCAAATCGGGACATGGCGAGTTGGCGGAAAGTGTAAACCACTCCAAATTCATCTGCCGCCGGAACCAGGTTAATTGGCGCTTGGCAAACTGACGGGTGCGGATTTTCACCAGTTCAATCGTTTCCGCCAGGCCGCGCTCGCCGCGCAGATGTTCCACCACCTGCCGGTAGCCCAGGGCCTGCAGCGCCGTGGGATTTTCTGCCAGCCCTCGCGCCAACAACGACTCCGTTTCGGCCACCAGCCCACGGTGAAACATCTCGTCCACGCGCTGATGAATGCGCGGTACCAACTCGCTCATGGGCCGGGTCAGGCCGATCAAGCCTGCGCTCGGTCGCTCGGCGTTCGTCCACGAGGCGCGTTGCGCGGAGAAGGGCTGGCCCGTCAGCCGGATAACTTCCAACGCGCGGATGACCCGGCGCGGATTCCGGCGGTCCACCGCTTGAAAGGCCGCCGGATCGCGCCGTTCCAATTCCTCCAGCAATTGCGCCAGCGGCGTCGCTTCCAATTCGGCGCGGATGTTTGCGTCCCGCGGCGGCGCCGGCCCCAAGCCTTCCAGATACGCCTTGAAATAAAGGCCGGTGCCGCCGCAGAAGATGGGCCGCCGGCCGCGCGCCTGGATGTCTTGCGCCGCCAAACCGGCCAGCCGGATAAACTGCGCGGCGTCGAAACTCTCTTTCAAGCTGACCACGTCAATGAGATGATGCCGGACGCGGCGGCGTTCTTCGGCAGTGGGCTTGGCCGTGCCGATGTCCAACCCCTGGTAAACCTGCATCGAATCAACGGAGATAATTTCGCCGCCGAGGCGTTCGGAGAGTTCCACGGCCAGCGCGGATTTGCCGGCGGCCGTCGGGCCGGCCAAGAAAATCGGGCGCGACGAGGCGTTTTCCATCGCTCAGGCCTTGTCGGGCACGGCGGATTTTACGGCAGCCACCGCGGGCGGTGCTTTGCGCCACTGATTCCACAGCAATAGAATGCCGGCGACAATGATGCCGATGCCGACCATTTGCGCCGGGGTCATTCCATGCCAGTAGTGTTCGGGACCGTAGTCCCCTCGGAACAACTCGACGAACGAACGCAAGACGGCGTAACAAATCAGATAGACGCCAAAGACCAAACCGTCAAATTTCCGCCGGCGGTAAAGCCACGCCAGGAAACCGTACAAGGCGAGGTTGAGCAGCGAATCGTATATCTCGGTCGGATGAACGTGGTCGGGATAAGTCTGGTGGCCATAAGGGAATTGAATGCCCCACGGCATCGTGGTGGGCCGGCCATAGCAACAACCGTTCATCAGGCAGCCCCAGCGTCCGAAAAAACTCCCCAGCGCAATGCTCGGCGCCAGAATATCGGCCAGTCTCCACAGCGGCAATTTCTTGATCCGGGCAAAAATGATGCACGCCACCGAAGCGCCGATGAGGCCCCCGTAATAAACCAGCCCGCCCCGTTGCACCATGAAGACTTCGTAAAACGCCCGTCCGGCAAATTCCTCCTGCCAATAGGTGATGACAAAGCAGGCGCGCGCGCCCGCGATGGCGCCCAGCAGAAGCCAGGGGCCGAGGTCGAAGATCGTGTCGGGACGAATTTGCCGGCTGAGGGCGCGGCGGCTGGCCGTCCACATCCCGGTCAGGAAACCCGCCACCACAAAAATCCCGTACCAAGTCACTGTGACCGGCCCAATTTCAAAAGCAATCTTATGCACTCCACTCCAGAGTACGAGAAGACCGGGCAAATATCAAACTGGCTGGTGTGCCTCCGATTCTCGCGGGGCGAATGGTCTGCATCGGATCGGGGAGCACACGCGCCCTCGCCGATGGCATCCCCAAATGCTATACGAAATGAAGGAGATTCAAAGATGTGGCCGGCGAAGGCACCAGCCACGACATGCGAGGGCGCATGTGCTCCCCTGAATGTTTCGCGCCCACCTTAGCCGGAACGATGCAGATGGATTGGGGAGCGCGGGCGTCTCGCCCGCCGTTTTCGGCCTCTGGCCGAAAACCTCCGCGCTGTGCGAACAATCACCAAACGGTGACTCCTCCGATGGCGGTGCGACTGGCTGGCGGGACGCCAGCCAGGGCGACCGAGACGGTCGCGCTCCCAATTTCAACTGCATGGATGCGGCTTAGGCGAGGATTTGGGTCAGATGAACCGGCTTGACATTCCGGCGCGGTAGTTCCATCCCTTGCCCATGTTAACCAAGACCAGACTTTCCTTGGCGGCGGCGATTGCCGTCTTGTGCGCGCCTCTCTCGAATTTTGCGGCGTCAGACACGCTGCCGGATGGGTTCTACCGTTATCCTACGATTGGCGGCGGGGCGATCGTTTTTGCGGCGGAAGGGGATCTTTGGAAGGTGCCGGTGACAGGCGGGATCGCCCTGCGCCTCACTGCTTACGAAGGCGAAGAGGCTTTTCCGAAGCTCTCGCCTGACGGGCGGCTCATTGCTTTCACCGCGCAGTACGACGGCAACGATGATGTCTATGTCATGACGGCCTCCGGCGGCGAGCCGCTGCGGCTGACTTTTCATCCGGCGCCCGACCAGGCCCTGGGCTGGACGGCCGACGGCAAGATTCTCTTTCGCAGCCGGCGCGACACACCCAACAACGATTTCCGCATTTACAAGGTCTCGCCGGAAGGCGGCTTGCCGGAAATGATCCCGCTGGAGCCGGCGGCCTGGATCAGCTTCGAGCCTGGCGGCAAACGCGCCGCGTTCCAAAAGCTGGGGCTGGAGTTTCATAACTGGAAGCGTTACAAGGGCGGCGAGGCGGAGAAAATCTATGTCGGCGCCATTGCGGACGACGCCTTTACGTCCGTGACCCCCTACGACGGCAAGAACGCCTTTCCGATGTGGGCGGCCGATGGGCGGATTTACTTCGTCACCGACCGCTGGGGCCGGCCCAACCTGGCCTCGATGAAGCCGGACGGCGGCGATGTCAAACGGCTGACTTCCTTCGAGGACTATGACGTGCGCTGGCCGGCGATGGGCGACGGCAAAATCGTTTACCAACACAAAATGGACATTTGGCTCTATGACCTGGCCTCGGGCCAAAACCAGATGGTCCCCATCCAGCTTCCGAGCGACCGGTTGCAAGTGCGGGAGAAATTCGTGGATCCCAAGGAGTATCTCAAGGGCTGGGCGCTCTCCAAGGACGGCGAGCGCATCGCGCTGGAGACGCGCGGCGACTTGTTCGTGACGCGCACCAAGAAGAAGGGCCTCATCCGCCGGCTCACCGAAGGGAGCGTGTCGCGGAGCAGAGCGCCGGCTTTTTCGCCCGACGGCAAGAGAGTGGCAGCTTGGACCGAAGTGGATGGGGAGGAGCAATTGGTGCTGCACGCCGCGGACAATTCCGAACCGCCCAAGCAGGTGGGGCAGATGCCTCCCGGTTGGCATTTCGGACCAGCGTGGTCGCCGGACGGCAAAAGAATCGCCTGGGGAGACCAGAACTACCAGATCCATGTCACCGACTCAGCGAGCGGAGAAAGCGCCGTGGTGGATCATGGGGAGTGGGAAATCAGTCATTACGTCTGGTCGCCCGACAGCCGTTATCTCGCCTACGAATTGATGCAATCAAACCTGTTTACGCAGGTGCGGATCTGGGACAGCCAGTCCAAAAAGAATTACGAGGTAACGGAACCGGCCTACAATTCGTCTTACCCGGCCTGGGACCCGAAAGGCAAATACCTCTACTTCCTCTCGGACCGGTACATCAACACTTTCCTTGACCGGTTCGAGGCCCGATTCATCGTGGACGACGCGACCTTGCCGTGTGTGCTGGCATTGCAGGCGGACACGCCGCTGCCTTTCGCGCCCAGAGGAGACTCGGACCCGGAAAAGCCCAAGGACAAAAAGGAAAAGAAGGACAAGGATTCTGAGGACAAAGACAAGGAGGAGGAAAAAGTGGAACCGATCCGGATTGATTTCGACGGCTTGATGGACCGCTTCGTGCAAGCGCCGGTCGCGCCGGGAAATTACTCCGATCTCAGCGCCGTGGACGGCAAACTGCACTGGTTGAGCTCTCCCAACCGCGGTATGTCGCCTTATGAATCCGAAGACCCTGATGAGGAGCCGGGCGCCGACTTGCAGACCTACGAAATTGAAAAGGAAAAGCTCTCGACCATCACCTCCGGGGTCAAGGCTTATGCGGTCTCGATGGATCACAAGGTCCTGGTTTATCAAACCAAAGACGGATTCGTGCGCATCGAGGCAGGCGCGACCGCGGCGCCCAAGGACGATGACGCCAAAGAGGCGAAGATTGTTCTTTCCGGCTGGTCCTTGAGCGTGAACCCGCGCGCGGAATGGAAACAAGAACTGCATGAAGCCTGGCGCTTGCAACGCGATTTCTTTTATGATCCGAAAATGCACGGGGTTGATTGGGAAGGCGTCTGGAAGCAATACGGATCGCTGGCCGACCGCATCGGCTCGCGGGGCGACCTGGCAGATTGCCTGGGCGAGATGTTCGGCGAATTGAATGTCGGCCATGCCTACCACGGGGGCGGTGACATTCGGTCGGGTAAGAAAGTGGGGACCGGCTTGCTCGGGGCGGATTTGCGTTATGACGACGCAAGCGGTTTCTGGCAGATCCAGAAAATTTATCGAGGCGACTTCCCGATGCCCAAGTGGACATCGCCGCTGTCCCGGCCTGACCTCCATGTCAAAGTCGGCCAATGGCTGGTGGCCATTGATGGCAAACCGCTGGTCAAAAACGAAGATTACCTCAAGCGCCTGGCCAATCGCGCCGGACAGGAAGTCGAGCTTTCCATCAGCGACACGCCGGACCTCAAGGCGGCGCGGCGCATCGTGGTGAAGACCGTTGGCGAAGACACGCGTATCCGCTACGCCGATTGGGTGCGCGAGAATCGCGAATACGTGGCTGAGAAAAGCAACGGACAAATCGGCTATATCCATCTGTATGACATGGACGCCCGCGGTCTGAGGCAGTTCGCGCGGGATTACCCCTCCCAATGGCGCAAACGCGGCCTCATCATGGATGACCGTTGGAACCATGGCGGCTTTGTGGCGCCGATGATCCTGGCGCACCTCGACCGGAAGATTCTGGCCATCGGCGGCACCCGCCGCGGCAACATTGACACCGTGCCGTCGCATGCCTTCAATGGTTACATGGCTTGCCTGATCAACCGGCAGGGCGGCAGCGATTGCGAGACCTTCGCGCTGGGATTCAAGCAATTCAAGCTGGGACCGGTTATCGGCACGCGCACCTGGGGCGGTTGGGTCGGCATTCGCGGTGACAAGCCTTTGCGCGACGGCGGTATGATTACGCAACCGGAATTCGGCGGCTGGGACCCGCAAGGGAAGGACTGGATCATTGAAGGCCACGGCGTGGATCCGGACGTGGAACTGGACTTGAACCCGGACGGATTACTCCACGGCAAGGACGTGCAACTGGACCGTGCCATAGACTATTTGATGGAACAGATTGCCAAAGACCCGCGCGACCTTCCCCCGGCTCCGCCCATCAAACCGCGACCGCTCCAGCCGGTGCCATAACCGCAGACCCGGCCACGAGGCTGCTCGTGCTTGTAGTGGAGTTCATCCTCGGCTGTTTGACATTCGGAGGCGTTAAACGTAGTATTAAGGCATGACGAAGACCATTTCAAAGATAGGCAACTCCAACGGGATCATCTTCGACGCGACGCTGATGGATCTGACACATCTCAAGAGAGGGGACGAGGTAAACGTGGAGGTGCATGATAGCGGCGTTATCACTCTGACGCCGTTGCGCCGGAGCATCGAGTCGAAAAAGGCAGCTGCCACGGCAGCCCGGCTGATTCGCAAGAATGCAGAGCTTTTCCGGCGTCTGGCATGAGCGGACCACTGGCTCATCCCACCGTGGAGGCGGTCATGGCCATCCACGCCGAGGTGCTGGCCGCGCACGGCGGTTCGAGCGGCCTGCGCGACCGTGCGCTGCTGGAATCGGCTGTGGCAGCGCCGCAAGCAACGATGATGGGGGCGCCCTTGTTTTCCGAGCCGGTGGAAATCGCCGCGGCTTATCTTTTCTATCTTTGTTGCAATCATCCGTTCGTTGACGGAAATAAGCGGACGGCGCTGGCGACTTGCTTGGTATTCCTGAGCGAAAACGGCTTGCTGCCGGAGGAACAACTTGACACCGATGCCTGGGAACAACTCACGCTGGACGTTGCCTCCAGCGCGCTGGATCGGGAGCAAACGACGGCGCGATTGCGCAAGCTTCTCCGCGCCCGAAAATGAATTTGAATTCTCCATTGTGTTCGCTTCCTCATCGGTGCGGCGACACCAAGGCCGACAGGCCGTGGAATTGGCCTACTGCGTTTCCACCTCGCTGGCCAACCCGACGTCTATGTTCTGCCCGCCGGTGGTTTGATGGCAATGGACAGCAAGCGTCACCGTGGCGTTCGGTTTCAGCAGTGCGCGGGCGGGCGGTGAGATGTCCAGCATCACATAGCTGGTGGTGTAGCCTTCTTCCTTCGAAGCCAGCACGCCATTCACATAGATTTCCACGTCTTCATCGTGATCCACATTGAACCGAAGCCCGGCGTACTGCTGGCCCGGAAGAGTAAAGGCGCGGCGCAGCCAGATGTCATCGGTGTCCCAGCGCGTCCGCACCACCGCGCCCGGCGTCCCTTCGGTGCCGAAACTGGCCGGGCCTTCCTTCCAGGCGGAGGCATCGAACGCCGGTCTGGTCCAATCGCCCGCCGGCTTGACGGTCGTGTAGCGCCAAACCAACGGCTCCTTTTGCGCGGTCGGAATGACCTCCACAGTTTTTGGCGGCTCCGGCAGGGGCGCCCAGGGGCCGACTTTGGTTTTGTCGGCGCCGGCCCATTTGGTCCACAGGGCGTGGTCCGTCAGCATCTTGATGAAGACGCCGCCGATGACCGGACGCGCGTGCATGCCATCGCTGTGGACGTTGTCCGTCTCATACGAATCAACAAATGGCGACCGTGCCGTGGTTTCGTTAAGGTAATCGTAGATGGGTGAAATCAAGGCCTCGAAATCGGCCTGGTTGTCAGCCAAGGCGGCGCTCCAAAAGGACCAATCCGTCTTGGTCAGTTTGGTGCGCGAATCCAGCGGGACTCCGTAGCGTTGCATCACCGTCTTGTAATGGGCAACTTCCTTCTGCGCGACCTCGGGCGGGAAAACGTTCAACCCCAGAATGCGGTCCCAAACAAGATTGTATTTTTGACTCCAGGTTCCCGGCTTGTCGAACGCCAGCCGGAAGTGATCGCCCTCGGCCGCGGCTGTCAACCAATGATCGGCATCTGTTTTGGCGATCTCGCGGTATTTGTCTGCGCCCGCCGTGTCGCCGCGCAGGCGGCACAAATCCCCATAACAGGCCAGGCCGAGAATGGCCTTGATGGAAAGGTTGGCGTTGTGGGCCAGGTGGCCCATGAAATCGTCCGTGCAAAGCTGGTTTTCCGGGTCGAGTCCGTATTTTTCCAAGTACTCGGCCCATTGCGTCAATTTGGGCCACCACGGCTCGACGAAATGGGCGTTGCCGTCCATCTGCGAGACGGCATCGCAGAGGATGAGCATGTTGCCGCTTTCTTCCACGGGCATGCCTTCCCCGCCGTCATCAGTGCCGCGCGCGATGGGGTAGGTGCCGAGGTCATGCGGGGCGTTGGGGAATTTCCAATGCCAACTGGCCGCGTAAGAGAGGATGGGAACCAGCGTCGCCTTGGCCAGCGCCGGGCTGAGCAAAACCCATTGCGGGTCCATCGGGAAAAACACATCCACCGTGGCGATGTCGCCATTGCTGGTGTTCTCCTTGGTGAAGAAGAGCGGCTGTTTGTTGGCGTCGGCGGCCAGGCCGCAGGCGCAGGCGCATTGCCTGTAGGCCAGCGCGCACATCTGCGCGTACTTGACGCCGCCCGCCTTGGTGGCGTCCGCCGTCAATTGCTCGTCGAACTGCGCGCAACGGCGGGCCAACTGCGGATAGTCGCGCGCGGCCTTTTGCAGCATTTGCGCGGCGGTGGCGCCGTTGCGCCGCCAGTAAGGGAGGAGCTTCCGGCCAAAATACTTGATGGCGTAAAGTTCATCGTAGGCCACGATCACCTGCCGCGTCACCGGAGTGGAAACGCTGCCGAGATTGAAGACGAAGGCCAGCACGGGCTGCTCATCGTCCACGGCGCGTGGCTTCCGCGAATCGTCCGCATCCGGAAGGGAGCCGTCGGCGACGAATGCGTCAAGAAGGGTTTTGTCCGCGCCGATGGCGGCCCTGGCCTGGGCGCTGGAGGCGGCGGCGTAGGCGTAACCCCAGTTGATGCGATGGTCGTCCCCGCTCGAACCCAACACGTTCTGTTCGACGGTGCCCACGCGGAGAAGCGTCAAGCTCCCGGCCTTCTCCCGCGCCCAGGTCACCGTCTCGTTGCTCTTATTGACGACGAGTTGCGAACTGGTGCTGTCGTAAAGCGCGACCATGTGATGCCGTCCGTCCGTCGAACGCACTTCCCAGGTGAGGTAACTTAGCGGCAGCGCCATCGCATCCAAGTCGTCCGGCAGGGCCGGCCTCATGAAGGTCAGCGTGACGTGAACTTTGTCGTTCTCAAAGTCGTAGATGCTGCGCGTGGGCGTGACTTGCAGGCCGGTTTGCGGCAAGGCGGGAACAGCCTCCGGCTCATGGCCCATGAGGCGATAGACGTCGCCATCCACGCGAATCAAACTGACCAGGGAATGCTGGCGTGTGGTCCAGTGCTGCGTCGGGCGATCCGTCAGGTGATCGGCCGCCGACCAGATGCTCAGGTAAGGATCAAACGTCACCAGCGGCACCGAAGGCGGGCGGAAGGATTGCGCCGAGGCTTGCATCATGCCGAGAATCGCCACGGCCAGAGAGAGAATAAATCGTGTCTTCATTCTTCAAAGTTCATGGTTCAAGGTTTAAAGTTCAAGGTTCAAAGTTGAGGAGGAAGCCCGGTCTCGCAGCTTTTTAAAGTGCAATAGGGTGCAATAGGGTGCAATAGGGTGATATAGACTGCGACTTGGAACGTGAATTCAGCGCGAGTGAAATCCGTTTGGCCCGCGTTTGACGGGCAAAATGTGCCGTTTTTGGAACAAAAGCATAATTTTTTATTTCTTCGTAACCGGACTTAGCCGGAACGATGCAGTTAAAGAACTGAATTTTGACAGGATTAACAGGATGGAAAAGAGGATGTGGCATTAGAAATAATCCCTCACCGTTTGGGGAGAGAGCCGTGTGCCGTGCTTAATCCTGTTCATCCTGTAAATCCTGTCTCAAAATCTTCCTGTCTTGTTCTTCGACTGCATGGATGCGGGTTATCCTTCCATGTCCCGCCATAGCCTTGGCGGCGGCGGATGCCGCCTTCGCCCTTCCCACTGCAAAATGTCAACGAACGGGCGCTTGAGCGCCACAGCAATAGCATTCTACCATTGTTGGATGGGAACGCAACATGAAAAATTCAATTTATTTGAGCGTCGGCAAGCACAACATGATCTGTCTGGTGCGCCGCGTATTCAATCGCGGCCAGAATGTCTTCGGCTTCAAGATCAGGATAATCCGCCCGACAAACAAGCACGGTCGTGAGCCGGTAGTGTCCTAATTTGAAGAGTAGGGACCACCGGGGATGATTTTCGGGGAGCATACGCGCCCGCGCGTGTGGTCAGCGACGCCCCCGTCGCTGACACCGGCAAAGAGGGTTCAGCGAGGGCGCTGAACCCGGCACGCGGGGGCGCGTGCGCTCCCCCAATGAGGACACCACCCGTGAGCCGGTAGTGTTCGTAGAAATTCCTGCTGCCTGACCGACGCGCTGCCGCGCCTCGGACTATTTGACCTTCCAGCGCAAGAGACCGGCGGAAAAGCCGGGTTGCAGTTGCGCTTCGATCCGCAACGCCGCCGTCTCGACGGGATGGAAGGAGAGGGTGTTCCATTTGTCGGCCGTCACCGGCATGGCGGACGGTTCCGCGACTTCCTTCCAGGCGTCGCCGTCCCGGTAAAGCAAACGCCACGAGGCGGGAAGGCGGCACTCGCCGTTGCCGGTGTCGTCGAACCAATAGACCTCAACCGAGGAGACGTTTTTTGGCTGCGGAAATTCCAGTTGCACCCATTCCTTGGTGCCACGGTGGTCCCACCAGGTGAATCGCGGGATGCTATGGTCGTTGGAGTTGGCCGGTTCCGGGCCGTCCACCAACGCGTCCATCGTATCGCTTTCGAAGCAGTGGGAGGCGCTGGCCTTGAAAGCCGGCGCGGCCCATTCGTGGGCATCGGGGCCGGAGCCAATGACCGGAAACATGGACACACGCAAACGCGCGGCGCCCATGGGAATGAGGGTGATCTTCTCCTCCGGTTGGTCCGATTTCACGGGGCTGGGCTGGAGCTTGCCGATGACATTGTTACCGTCAAGTTGCCAATTTGGGATGCGGCGGCCGGTGGCCTCCAGTTTGATGGGCACGGTTTCCGGCGTGAACGGCTGCGCCGCCAGCGGCCCGTCGGATGCAATCAGTTTGAAAGAGCCGGCTGGAGGCTGCGCGTCGAGGACCAATCCGTAGTTCCAAGGCGAGTCAGGAAACACTTCCCACTCCGGCCATTTGGGATCACGCCCTCCATACGAGGCAAATCGCTCTTTGATCGCCAGCGAGAAACTCAACGGGCCGTATTCCACCGAGACGGCGTTCTGGTTTTTGGGCCAATGATGCACCCCCAGCATCATGAGCATCCGCAAGGTCACGGTGTCTCCGTCATGCCACTCCCGTTCGAGCCGAATAAAAGCCAGGGGCCTAGACTGCACAGCAGCCACCTCACCGTTGATGCTGACGGAGGCGGAATCGCACCAGCGCGGCACGCGGAGATAGAGTGGAAATTTCGCCGGTTTGCCGGTCTCGAACGTGAATTTGACCGTGTCTCGAAAAGGGTAATCCGTTTGTTCGGTGATCTTGACGGCGGCGGCATCCCCCGCCTTGGCGCTGACTTCGCTGGCCGCGTAGAGCGAAGCGCAGAGACCGTTGTCGGGCGTGGCCAGCCAAAGTTCTTCGGCGTAGTAAGGCCAGCCGTGCGAGACGTTGTGCTGACAGCAACGATACACCTCGAACGGGCTGTAGGAAACCATCGTGCCGCCGTTCTGAATCTCGGGCGACTTGTTGTCGCGGTCGAGCTGAACCTGGTTGGCACACGTGACATAGTGCAAGGCCTTTTCATCCGCCGTCAGGGCGGCGGGAAAACTGTTGAAGGCGATCTCCTCGCAACGATCGGCCCAAACGGGCTGCCCCGTGATCTTGGTGAGCATCTCGAAGCTGTGCATCAGTTCGACAATGCCGCAGGTTTCGATGCCGCCGCGCGGATCGGTGTAGCCGGGGCGCGAATTTTCGTCGCCGACAAATCCGCCGCCGGGAAACTGGCCGTAGGTGGCGAAGACTTTTTCGTAATTGCGTTCGGCCGAGGCCAGATGCCGCGGATTTTGCGAGAGCATCCAGAAAACCGTTCCGGCGCGAAAACCCTGCGAGAGATTGACGTTGTGCCAATTGATCACGTCCTCGTCCCAGCGCGCCATGCCGGCGTGAATTTTGCGCGCCAGGTCCAGTAGCGATGTCTGGCCGGTGCGGTTGTAGAGCCAGAAGACGCTTTCGATGTTGTCGCCGAAGCGGATTTTGGGCCAGTAACCTTCGCCGAAGGCGCTGACCGGAAGCGTGTTCTCCCATTGGAAATAGCGGCTCATCACCTCGATGACGCGCGGGTCGCCCGCCGCCTCATAATAGGACTGGAGGATGTTGAGCATGAGCATGTGCGGCCAAAGATCGGGTTTGCCGTCCAGGCTGGTCAGCAACTCGCGCGGGCCGAACCAGCCGTCCTCGCGTTGCGTGGCCAGGACGGCGTTAATCCATTTTTTCGCCTCCGCCACGATGCCCGCATCCTTGAGGACGTAACCCAGATCGCCATAGCCCTTGAGCCAGTAGGGCATTTCCTCCCAACCGAACTTGCCGCGGCCCTGCGGGTCCGACCACGAGCTATGGGCGAAATCCAGCCACGGGGAAATCTGTTCCAGGTGGCCGGTCATGCCGTCGCGTTCCAATTCAAGTTGATGGCGCAGCCAGCCGCGCGGGGTGATGGAGCCGGTGGGAAGCTTGTAAAACGGAGAAGGCGCCAGCGGCGGACGATTGCCGATGTAGAAGGAATTGGTTGAGTCAGAAACCGGGCGTTCAACCAGGGTGAACTGGCTGAACGCGCATGTAATCGTGGCCAACCAACAGATGATGGGGAGACGACGAGTGAGAAAGCGCGTATTCATGATTTATGTTCGTGGCCATACGGTACAGGGTTTGTTGTCTCAAGTCATGTGGCAAATTCGGGGGCATGCGAGCAGTCGCGGGAGATGGCACGACCATTCCACTTTTGGTCATAGACTGATGGCAACGCGACAACGATCTTGGAAGAGGACGATTGGAAGCATATTATACGGAATGTCAATGAATGCTGAGAAAAATGCACCACGATTCTTGTCGAGGCGGAAATGCGCGCTGAATCCACCTTGAATGAAGATGAACAATGGAAGATGATCTTTGGCGCCGCCGTATAATGCGAAGCGGTGGCGAGGAAATAATTTTTAGCGTAACAAATATGATAAAAGAGATTCAATTGGAGAATTGGAAAAGTTTCCCGAGGGCGACGCTTTATTTGGATCCACTTACCATCCTAATCGGCACCAATGCCAGCGGAAAATCCAACGTGCTTGATGCGTTAGAATTTCTATGTCAAATCGCGCAAGGCAAAGAAATTCCTTCGATCCTGCAAAACGATCCCAAAACACTTACGTTTCGCGGGGGCGCCGAATGGGCGGCCCTCAAGCCAGAAAAGTCCTTCACTGTTGCGGCTCTGATTGAAGCGGAAGAGGACAAGCTGGATTTCCTTTACAGTATCACAATCCAGACGCTGCCCAAACCCAAATTATTGGCCGAGTCCTTGCTGCGTTTAAAATACCGCCCCCGTTCCAAATCCGCACCCTACAAGCTCAAACTCTTCTGGACAGAGCCGTGTGGGAATGATGATCCGGCCATTACCGCTAAACTCTATAACGAAACGCGAGGAATTCCGCGCAATGTTCAACGCAGTTCCTCCGTTTTGAGCCAACTAAAACTATCGACTTCGACCCTGCGCAAGGAAATCGCCGATGGCATCCAGTGTGTGCTTCACGCGCTAAATAGTATTTTCATTTTGAATCCTATTCCTTCGCATATGCGCTATTTCAGCCCGCTGTCTGAAAAGTTGGCCAACGACGCTTCAAATATCGCAGGCGTCTTGGCCGCTTTGCCAGACAACCGACGAACCACTGTAGAAAGCACTCTCCAAAAATATGTGCAAAACCTGCCGGAAAAGGACATTCAGCGTGTCTGGACGGAGAAAGTCGGTCCCTTTCAAACCGATGCTGTTTTGCTTTGCGAAGAAGCTTGGAAACAAGATTCCCCAGCCACTACAGTCGATGCCAGGGCAATGTCCGATGGAACGTTACGTTTCCTGGCCATCTTGACAGCTCTGCTCACGCTTCCAGAGCAGTCCCAACTCCTTATCGAAGAGGTTGACAACGGCCTCCATCCTTCCCGCTCCGACATGTTGATTAAGATATTGCGAACGGTTGCTTCCAACCGTCATATTGACGTGCTTGCCTCCACACACAATCCGGCGCTGTTAAACCGGCTCGGGCCGGATATGGTTCCGTTCGTAGTTGTGGCCCACCGCAATCCGAAGACCGGTTTCAGCGACTTAACCTTGTTGGAAAATGTTTCCAATTTACCCAAATTAATGGCCTCCGGCCCGTTAGGCGAGGTGACGGCTAGCGGGGCGCTTGAACGCTCGTTGAAGGCAAATGGAGGGTAAAATGAGCCACAAAAATGTATTGATTCTGGATACTTCAGTCCTGTGTGTTTGGCTGAAAGTCCCCGGCAAAGAAACCTGTGGCTCCGGTGCGTCGTGTATTGATTTCGCGAAAGTTGACAGGGAAATCCAGACAGCGGTGCAAACGCAATACACCTTGGTCTTGCCACTGGCGACAATTATTGAAACCGGCAATCACATCGCCCAAGCGTCGCAATGGCGTCACGAACGTGCCACAGCTTTGGCAGACTTGATGCAAAGTGCTGCGAATGAATCAACGCCGTGGGCAGCTTTCAGTGATCAACAGACTCTGTGGTCTGCTGACGGACTTAAAGATTTGGCTTCGAAATGGCCGAACATGGCGGCGCGAGAGCTTTCTATTGGCGACGCCACCATTTCTGAAGTGGCTGATTATTACGCCAAGATGGGTTACAGCGTTGAGATTTACACTGGGGATGAAGGGCTGAAGCGGCACCACATGATCATCACTTCACCTCAGCCAAGGCGGCGAAAGTGATCAGGAAATTGATGCATCTGCGCCTTCCATGTCATCTAAGGTAAATTCCATGAACGAATCATTCCACAAATTTCCTCACACGCCCCATCTGCTTTGGCTCGGCGCTGGCTCGCCGCGTGAAGACAAAGTGCTCAAGTCGGCAGAGATCAGTGAATTCCTGTCCGGAGAAGTGGTTGTCGAAGAGAAGGTGGACGGCGCAAACTTGGGCATCTCTCTTGGTCCGGACGGCCGTTTGCGCGTTCAAAGCCGCGGTCATTATCTCGCCTCCGGCCGCAGTCATGACCAATGGAATCCTCTCTGGCCGTGGCTTGCGGAACGACGTGATATTTTGGAAAATGGCCTCAGCGGAGGCTTGATGCTTTTTGGTGAATGGTGTTGCGCGCGGCACACTGTTCCTTATGACGCGCTGCCGGATTGGTTTCTCGGTTTCGACATTTTTGAACTCGGGTTGCGCCGGTTTTGGTCCGTGGATCGCCGGAATGCTTGGTTGCACGAACGCGGGCTGGTTTCAATCCCTGAGATCAAACGTGGCAAGGTTCAAATAAAGCAGGCTTCATCTCTCCTCACAACGTCGGCAGTTGGCCACGTTGCAATGGAAGGCATTTATCTGCGCCGCGAACGCGATGAATGGCTGCAGTCACGGGCCAAGGTGGTAAGCGCAGCCTTTAATCAACAAATCGAAGAGCACTGGACCCGGCGTCCAGTTGTTCCAAACCACCTCGCCATGGCGCACGTTTGAAACCGGCCATGTTGGGACGTAAGATCGTCACTCCCCTATGCGCACCAGGCAGACGCCGTGACGAGGGACTTGGGCGGTGAATGAATCGGCAAATGTGCCCAGGTCCTTTTGCCGCCATAAATCCCGCACCCGACGCTGGCCGCTCAAGCCCAAATCCGACCAATGCACGGTCACTTTCGCCTCTCCTTCGCCGCGGTTGAACAAGCCCACGGCTTTGAAGCCGTCGGACAAGTCCTTGGCCCAAACTTCGGTTTCGCCGTCCCTAGTTTTGCGCGAGGCTTGCCGGCCCAGGGCATCCTGGTTGACGGCCAGCACTTCGTCGTTGGCCAGAAGATTGAAGGTGAAGGGGTCCAATTGCGACATGTCGGCCCCGATGAGCAACGGCGCGCACAACAGACACCAAAGGCTGATGTGGGTGTATTGCTCGTTGGGCGTCAGGCGGGTGGGATGAAGATGGCCCCAGCCCACTTTCCCCAGGATCAGCATGTCGGGATCGTTCCAATGGCCCGGCCCGGCAAACTTCTCGTGCCCGTTTTGGTTAAACCCGATACCGGACATGCTGCTCCACGAATCGCCGATGTCGCCGGTGGTGCGCCAGCAATTGCCGCCGACTTGCGCGCCCCATTGCCACACGTCGCCCATGCCGTATTGACAAAGGCTGAAAACGATGTCGCGATCCTGTTGGCGCAAGGCGGCGTCCATGACCTGGTAAGGCTTCATCAGGCGCTCGCGCTCGGGCAGCGATTTGTCCTGCACGCCGTCGTAGGAGCACCAGTCGTATTTGAGATAGTCGAATCCCCAGGCGGCATACTGTTGGGCGTCTTTCTCTTCGTGCTGCCAACTGGCCTCGAAGCCGGCGCAGGTCTTGGGTCCGGGCGAGGAATAAATCCCAATTTTAAGGCCTTTGGAATGGACGTAATCGGCCAGCGCTTTCATGTCGGGAAATTTTTCGTTGGATTGGATGAAACCGTTGTCGTCGCGCTTGCCTTCCCAGGTATCGTCAATATTAATATACGTCCAGCCGTGATTGATCAGGCCGCTGCGCACCATGGCGTCGGTGGCGGCGCGGATTTTTGCGTCATCCACGGCGCCGGCGAAACAATTCCAACTGTTCCAACCCAATGGCGGCGTCAAGGCGAGGCTGTCGCCCAGCATAATTTTCAACACCTTTTCAGCGCGGCCGCGGGCGTTCCGGGCGCGCAAGTTCACTTGATATTCGCCCGTCTGCGCCGACACGCCGGTGATTTGACCGCTGGCCGCGTCGAGAGTCAAACCCGGGGGAAGGTTCTCCGCCGAGAGGCTCACCGGCGTTTGGCCTGTCACAGGCACATGATAAAAGAAAGGATGCCCGGGCCGGGCGCCAACTACGGAAGGACCATTGATGCGCGGTTGCGGCGGCTCGGGCGGAGTCAGAATCACGGCCTCTTCCCGAGGCGCGGTGGTGGCGGCTGGCGGCGCGCCCTGGTATTCGAAACTTGCGTCGGCCCAGTCCGCGTGATCAAAACTAATGCCATCGCCGGCATCGCCGACTTTCAAGGCCAGTATTTTTTCTCCGTGAAGATCGAGCGTGAAAGATTTAGCCGGCTCTCCGGCCCGCATAACGCCGCTTTGCCAAAGCACTTTGCCATCGCCGAGCACAAAGAATTCGATGCTCGCCGCTTTGTTGGTCACTTCTCCGTCCACGCCGACGCTGGCGCGGAATTGGGTGGCGCCGTTGAGAGTAATCGAGAGCGAGCTCATGGCGTGGGTGCCGAGGCCGTGCGCGAAAGGCTTGCCCCCGATGCTCAAGGGGTGTTCGTCCACGGACTGGTTGCTTTGGGGCTGGCCCCAATCCTGGACGGTATTTTGGACATCCAATTGATCCAGCCGAATGGTGGCCGCGCCAGCCGAGAATCCCCACAGGACAAGGCAGGAGAAAAAGGCGACAGCGACGAAGTGATGCGATTTCTCATTCATGACGAGTTTTTTCAAGGGGCCATGTTACCGCCAACCGCCTTGGAAATCCAACTCAGAAAATGTGGGGCATCAAAAAATTGCGGATGTCAAAGGAATGATCGACAACTCAGTGCTTCAGGTATTTGTCGAACCAGGCTACATCCCGCTCCAACCGGTCACGAATGAAACTGGGCCTTGTAAAACCATGGAATTCGCCAGGATAGATGATAAGTTGGGTGGGCACTTTCATGGTTCGCAATGCCTGATACATTTGTTCCCCGCCGATGATTGGCACGTTGAAGTCCTTGTCTCCCCCCATGAACAGCGTAGGCGTGTGGATGCGGTCTGCCTTGAAGAACGGGTAGGAGAGCTTGAGCCAACTCTCCAAATTGCGCCATGGCGGACCTACTTCGTTGTCGTATTGCAGGACGTACTCGTCGGAGCCATACATCGAGATCTGGTTTGCGCTTCCGGCGCCGCTGATCGCCGCTTTGAACCGACTGTCCGAAGCAATAGTGTAATCGGTCAGCAGGCCCCCATAACTCCAGCCGCCAATACCGAGCCTATCGGGATCGGCTAGTCCCTTTCCTACGACGTAGTCCACTCCGGCCAGGAGATCAGCTACTTCCTTGTTTCCCCAGTCGCCGACAATGCTCCGGGTAAACTTGGCGCCTCTCCCGCTGCTGCCACGGTAATTGATGGCCAGCACGACATATCCGTTGGCCGCAAAAAACTGACGCTGGAACTGCAGCGCAGAGGTGCCAAAGTTCAAGTCATGCGCGTCCTGCCCATTCGGGCCGCCGTGGATCCAGAGCAAAGTTGGATATTTCTCCCCGGGTTTGTAGGACGGGGGCTTGATAACCATCCCGTGTATTTCTGTTCCATCCTTGCTCGCGAAGCTGATGTCATCAATAGATCCGAGTTGCAGTTCGGCAAGCAGCGTCTCGTTGTGTGATGTCAATTTGCGCAAAGTTCCGTTCTCCAACGCGAAAATCTCGGGGGCGGCTGAATCGGTGGATACCCGCACAGCCGTCCGCCCGCGACTGGTGGAGAGAGCGGAGACGACGAGTTTGCCCGGCAGAAGCCGTTCCGCCGGGCCGCCCGCCACCGGAACACGCGCTGGGTACTGGGAACAATCGTCGGCGACCAGAAACACCACCGAGGAACTGTCGCTGGAGAATTCCACAGCAGATACCGGCCTGTCGAGGTTCTTCGTAAGGACGTTCGGTACTCCTCCGGCGGCCGGCACGACTGCCAGTTCGTCAACATTATAGGCTGTAAATCGCGCCTCGGTCCCTTGCAAGTAAGCGAGGAGTTTGCCGTCCAGGCTCCAAGCCAAATGTTGATGTTCCGGCTGATAGGTCGAGACGACCTTACGCGGCGTGGCTCCTGGTTGGGCGGCGATAACGAAAATATCGGCGGTGGCGGTGCGATCCGGATCGGGGTCGTGATTGCTCGCAAAAACGATCGAGGCACTGTCAGGTGACCATGCGGGAAGCTCCTCTTGGTAGTTTGTTCCGGCCGTCAGCGGATCCAGTTTGCGACTTTCAACATCAAAGAGATAAAGATGGCTCCGTGAACTCGCGGTGAGATAACCTTCTCCGTCCTCTTTGAAATGATAGCGGTCAATCACGATCGGCTTTGGGGTCTTGGCTGGCGCGGACTCTCCTTCGGGTTTATCGGGGGCGGGGTTCTCCTCCTTTTTCATGACCAGCACCAGCTTCTTCGAATCCGGCGACCATTCGTAGCTGCTGAGCTTGTCTTTCACGTTGGTGAGCTGCCGGGCTTCTCCGCCCCGACGGTCAAGCACCCAGACCTGAGACCCTTTCGCATCACCCGGTCGCGAGGAGAGGAAAGAGAGATACTTGCCGTCCGGGCTCCAGCGCGGTGAGGTTTCGGATTCCGCACCATAAGTCAGTCGCACATCTTCCATACCGTCCCAACTGACCATCCAGATGGAGGTCTTGCGCTTGTCGGCGTCGCGATCAATGCTGGTCACAGTGTAAGCGACCCACTTGCCATCAGGCGAACAGCGTGGATCGGCGACGTCCTGAATACGAGAAATGTCATCCAATCGCAGGGGATGTTGTTGCGGCGCCACCTGAGCCTCGAGGCAGCACACGGTGCATATCGAGAAAAAACAGAAGGTTCGCAGAGGTAAGCGCATGGTGTGATCATTTCCAAAACCTTATCCCAAGTCAAGGCACCGTCCCTGGGAATGATCTGAAAATTGAGATGCGCTCCATAAAAGTTCGGATGAATAATTTAACAAGACGCGCGGGCGGCTTTTTGCTATGTAACCGGGCATACATAAATTGACATTCGACGATTCTTGGCGCGAGAGAGCGGAGCGCCGCGACGCCCTGAAATAATGGGACTCGCGGCGCTCGCCCCTCCCGCAAAATGCTTGGGGAATGGCGATTGTTTATGCGTAACTATAAATTAGGGCCGGCGGTTGAAAAAACAATCGCTTCCTGGTTCCGTTGCAGATGAGTTTGAATCTGGATCATTATTTGAGGTTGCTGCGCGGCAACCCGTTGTTGGGGCTGGTCTTCGTGTTCCAGCTCTGGATGCTCATTGACGCGGTGCGGCGGGAGGAATGGCTTTGGGCGTTGTTGATCTTCCTGTTCCCGCCCTTCACGCCGCTGTGGTACTTTTTCATGGTCTATCGGGCCGCGCCCTCGGCCACGCAGGGATTCGAGCTTCCGGGCGCCGGCAGCCGGAAGCGCATCAAGGAGCTTGAGGGGTTGATTCATAATCTGGACAAACCCCATCACTACCTGGAATTGGGCGACATCTATTTTCGAAAGGGCAACCTGGCCAAGGCCGAGTCGTGTTACCGCGCCTCGCTGGAACGCGATCCCAAGGACATTGATGCCCGCGCCCATCTGGGCCAATGTTTGCTGCGCCAAAAGAAAGCGGAGGAGGCCTGCCCCATCCTGTATCAGGTCTGCGCCGAGAATCCCAAACACGACTATGGTTATTCGCTCATGGCCTACGCCGAGGCGCTGGCCGCGCTGGGCGACACCGACGGCGCGATCGCCGTCTGGCAGACGGTCCTCCAGGACCACAGTTACGCCCGCGCCCGCGTGCAACTGGGAGAATTATATCTGGCCCAAAACCGGCGCGATCTGGCCGAGGTCGAATTTCGCGGGACCATTAACGACGACCGCCATGCGCCCGCTTACCAGCGCAAAAGGGATCGTCTATGGGTGTGGAAGGCCAGGCGGCTTTTGGCGTAAGGCGGAACGATGCAGGTAAAGAACTGAATTTAGACAGGATTTACAGGATTTACAGGATGGAAAAGAGGATGTGGCATCAGCGATGATTGCTCACCGATTGCGGGGACATCCTTGTGCCGTCATTCATCCTGTTAATCCTGTTAATCCTGTTAATCCTGTCTCAAATCTTCCTGTCGTGTTCTTTGACGGCATGGAAGCGGCTAAATAGTGGCCGCTATCGCAGAACGCGGAAGGAATTGACCCAGGGATCAAATCGGCAAATGCCCTGGTATTGGCACTTGTCGCAAGCCTTTTCGCCGCCTCTCTGATACGGATTCAAGCCGATTTCGCCGCCGTAAATCTCGCCCCCCATCCGCACCAGTTCGGCTTCGACGTGGTCGAGCATTTCCGCGAACGCCGCCGAGGGCATCAGGTCGGTGTTGCGGGCGTCGGGCGCGCCGCTGGCGTTGAGCTTGAACTTGAATTGCGTGCCTTCGCTTGTCTGGCGCTGGTCCAGATACGGCAGGGCCTGCGCATCAAACCGTCCTGAATGCTGGTAGCGCCGTTGCCGGAATTTCTCGCGGTCTCGCAAGATGTCCTGGCGCGTCGCACCGTGTTCGAGTTGCCCGCGCAAATTGACATAGAAAACCCCCGCCGGAACCAGGCGGCCGACGCCGAATATTTTGCGCGGGTCGCACAAATGCCGCAACACGCTGAGGTAGGCGGGCAATTGCAATTGCAATCCGTGGGCCATGAGCACTTTGTCCAGCTTGCGGACGCTGGATTTATAATCAACCACGACCGCCAGAGCCTCGTCCTGGCGTCCGGCGCGGAACAAATCCACGCGGTCAATGAAGCCGCGAAAAACCAGCCGCCGGCCACCGCCCAGGGCGATCTCCCAGGCCGGCAGCGGCCCGTTCTCCCCACCGAAGCCCAGTTCCACTTCCCACGGATCAAATTCGTATTGCGCCATCCACTCGACGGTGGCCGCGATAAAATCCTGCAACGACTCCGTCACCATCCGCGCCGCGAAACGGGCCGGCGCGCTGGCGCCCATGAGACCTTCGCGAAACATCGGCAGAACTTCGGCGACACTCTCCTTGACGCGCAGCCTAGCCTCGGCGGGAGTGATGTCGCGCCACTTCTTGTTCTCGCGTTGCAAGCCTTCATGAAAACGCGCCAGCACCTCGTGTTGAAAGCTGCCCCGTTCCCGCACGTCCAATTCAAACCGCTGCCGCTCCTCCGCCCGCAGGCCCGAGCGCACGAAAAATTTGAAGGAACACGCCGCGCATTCCTCCAGCCGGCTGACCGAGGTGCGCAGAGCCGGTCCGTAAAGTTGCGCGGCCTGATTCGGCTCCAACCGCCGCGGTTCGGTCACGCACGCAAAAGAGGCCATTTGCTCGCGCAGAGAGGCAAACGCCGGCCGCCGCAGCAGTTCGCCCAGGACAGGCGGGCGCTCGCCGGGGCGCGCCAGTTGTCCGGCCAATTCGCTCAGGTGCTCGGCCTCCCTCCAATCCGGCTGCGCAAACTTTTCCAGGCGCGATTTGGCAAAGAGCCGGTGTAAATGCGCGAAGAACGGCGATGGATTGAGCGCGGCGCCGTCGTTGTCCTGTTGGGCGCACGTCACCACCAGCCGCTCCCTCGCGCGCGTGCAGGCGATGTATCCCAGGAAACGTTCGCGGCTGAGAAACTCCCGCCGCCCGTGTCCCAGAACCACGTCGAGTGTTTGCAGTTCCTCGCGGTCCGCCTCGCCCAGCAATTGGCCCGCCGGCGGCAGCGCGGGAAAGACCGTTTCGTTGACACCCAGGGCCAGGGCCAGCTTCAACTCCGGGTTGCGCGAACGGTCAATGGTGCCGATCAATACCTGGTCCAGCGCAGGCGGAACGACGCCTACGCTCAATCCCGCCAGGCCCGCCTCCAGGATGGGCAGCCAGTCCCGCAACGCCATCGCTTCCCCCGCGAACGCCAGTCCCAAATCCTCCAGCCACTGGTTCATCTGCTGCCAGATCGTGGCGTGGACGGCGCGGTCCGCGCCCTCGGCGCTGCTCCAATCCTCGAGCGTCTTTTCCACGTTGAGTTCCCGCCACAATTGGCGCGTCGCCTGGATCAATTGCGGACCGTCAGGCCGAAACTGCGCCGCGGACAGGGTGTTCCTGAAGTTGGAGAACGGCTCGATCCATTTCCGGCGCAGCCGTTCGGGCCAGTCCGATTTCGCGCTGTCGGCCGGCAGCGGCGCGAACCAGGCTTCGCCCTTCCAACCGCGCGCCAGCGCCTCGTTTTCCAGGCGGTCAATCTCTTCCTCCTCCGGCGCGACCAGACCCGTTTTGAGCGCGCCGAACCAATCGTCATGCTGCCAGCCGAAGGCCGCCGCGCGCAAGGCGCTGCGCGTCAATTCGGCCAGCGGGTGTTGCGCGACAAAACGGCGGCGATCCAGAAAAAACGGAATCTCGCAGCGCGTGAAGACGCGCCGCAAATGGTCATGGTAGCCGTCCATTTGCCGCAGCAGCACGGCCGCCTCGCGGAACCGCCCGCCCGCGCGCACAAATCGCAAAATCTCCCGCGCCGCCAAAACCGCTTCCGCCGCCGGATTGAGGCATTGCGCCAGGCGCGGCAGTTCGTGCGCCGCCACGCCGGGATCATCGGGGAAATCCGTCGGCTGCGTCCATTTTTCCTCGAGATGCCGCAGCGCGGGATTTTGGGCGAACCTGCCGCGAGATGGATCGCGCTCCAAAGTTTCCACGGTGACGCGCGCTCCCGGCAGGCCGGAAAACCGGGCCTGGCATTGACGAAACGTCTCGCCCACGCCCGTCCAGATCGAAAGCCACGAACTGGGCGTTTCCGCCGGCGGGCGTTCAAGGCAAAATGCCAGCGTGGCTTGTTCGCATCGCGCCGCCACGGCCGCGAGCAAATCCAATTCCGGCGGAGTCATTTCCGCGAAGCCGTCCAGCCACAGCGCCGAGGCCAGCGGCGCCGGAGAAGCGGCGCGTTTGAGCGCGGCGGCGGCGAGGTCCAGCAGACACTCGGCATCCTGCAAGGAGCGCTTTTGCAGCCATTCAAGATAATCTGCCAGCAAAACGGAAAGATCATACAGCTTGCGCCGCAGCGATTCGGACAAATCGTCTTGCGCGGCGAGTTGCCGGAGAAGAGCGGGCGAGATTTGCCTTTGTTGCAGTTGGCGCAACTCCAGGCTCAACTGGCGCGCGAAGCCCGGCAGGCCCGCGCTGGCGTGAAAAATTTGCAACTCCTTGCGCCGCCGCGCCAGCAGCGCGTGCAACACCATCACGCGCCCGTCCTCGGAGAGCAGCGGTTGGGCCGGCTCACCGGCGAAGGCGAGCGCGAACTGCGCCAGCCGCTCGAAAGAAAGAATCTGCAAGCGCGTGTAGCCCCGGAGATTCTCGTCCGCCAGAAGCTGCCGTTCCAACTGGAAGGTGGCCTGCTTGGGCGAGAGCAAGATGAGCGGAGGCCCGTCCGGTTCCGCCAGCAGCGATTGGCGGATTTCCTGCAGGCAGCGGAAAGTTTTCCCCGCCCCGGCCGGACCGAGCAAAAAGCGCGCATGCACCCGGTATTAGTCGCGCAAAATGCGTCTCGAGCAAAGATTTTTCATGGATGGGTTTTTCACATTTTCAAGCTCGGCCATTGATTTAAACGATGCGTTGAAAATTTTTATCAATGCTCTGTTGCGATGGCGCGGTGATATGCTCGGCTTGCGCAATGAGAAACCTACGCGAAATGGCGACTGTTTCATCTGGTGTCGAATGCCAAAAGCATTCACGCTTCAGTTGTGCGCAGGCGCTGATGAACACACGATGGAAACGTTAAAGCCCATTTTCTTGCCGAGTCAATTCGCCTTGCGGGACAAGCTGCTCAAGCGCACGACCTCGCGTTGTCCCGTCTGCCATGTTGCGTGTCCGGGGGAGGTATGGCGGACAAGCGGAATTCCCTCCAAAGTGCATCTGAAACGCACGTGCCCCGAACATGGAGAAGCCAGTGTTTGCATCGCTTCGGATGCGCGTTTCTATTGGCTCGCCAATGGAAAAGCGGAGAACGCTGGTTGCGGCGGCCACGCCTGTCGCGCATCCGATCATGCGCCCTCCGGCACACTCGGGCGTAATGCCGATCCCGGTGAAGCATTGGGCTTGCAGGAAAAACTTTCTACTTGTCTGGCGCTCATTGAAATCGTCAATACTTGCAACCTGGCCTGCCCGACGTGTTATGCCGATTCACCCGCGGGCGTCGGCCACAAAGTGGATGCCGTTCCTCTGGACAATTTGCAACGCCGCATCCAGGGTGTGGTTGATCGCAAAGGCGGCATCGAAATCCTTCAGCTCTCCGGCGGCGAGCCGACCTTGCATCCTGAATTCTTCGAACTCCTTCGCTGGCTGCAGGACCACCCAAAGATTGGTTATGTCTTGCTGAACACCAATGGCGTTCGCATCGCCACTGACGACCCGTTTGCGCGCGAGCTTGGTTCGGCTTTTCGCTACGGCGCGTTCCAGCTTTACCTGCAATTCGATGGCGCGCAGGAGGAAGGCCAGCGCTTCTTGCGCGGCGCGGACTTGCGTTCCCTGCGCGAGCGCTGTCTCCAGCGTTGCCTCGCCATGAAGATTCCCGTGACTTTGGCCATGACGGTGACCCACGACAATCTCCCGTTTCTTTGGGAAACCGTTGAGTTTGGCCTCCAGTTTCCGAACGTGCGAGGAATCTCTTTTCAACCGATGTTCGGCAGCGGCCGAATTCCGGCGGAAAATCTGGACCGGTTGAATACCGCCGACATCATTTTGGCAACTGTCGGGCAATCATCGGGCCGGCTCCGTTTTGAGGATTTCACGCCGCTGCCGTGCGGCGACCCAAATTGCGCCACCATTGGTTACCTGCTCAAAGTGAACGGGCAGGTGCGGTCGGTCAGCGACTTTATTGATTTCACGTCGGTGCAGGGTTTTCTGCACGACAAAATCCGCTACAAATTGGAAGACCTGATGAAATGCGGCTGCGAATCCGAACCGCTGGGCGATTTGCTCAAGAAGTTCGAATTGGACGAGACGCACACGTTCCGGCTTTTCATCAAGCCGTTTATGGACGCGCTGACATGGGATGAAGATCGTATTGACCGCTGCTGCACGCATGTCATTCGACCGGACGGCAAACTGGATTCCTTCTGCCGCTATTACTCAGGCTTTCCAGACTGCAACAACAAAACAGCCCAGCGCCATGAATAATGAATCGCCTCAATCGAATGACCCCGGCCGGCGCAGCAAGCCGATGCCCAAAATGATTTGGTTATTGTTGGTGTTGGCCCCGTGTGTCCTCATCATGCTCCTTGGTGGATCTCGCCCTGGTCATGGAGAAAGATTCGGGTTGTACAATTTCGTGACTTTGGGTTTGAATCCGGCAGTGACCTGTATTGGGTGCTACGGCCTGCTCTACAGGCCGGATCGCACCAAAGTGATTCCCATTGTGGGAGGAATTTTCCTGGGAGCACTTTTTGCGATCTTCAACATGATGGTCGGCCTCCTTGGCGGCTGCGTTTTGGGCGGAAGCAATTTTCGATAATTGGCGCGGCTCCTGTTTGACCATGAAGGCCGATCCATGATGCCATACCACTCCACCGCTTACGGATGGCTGACGCTGGCAGGAATATTTGTAAGTATTTTTTTGTGGTCGCGCGTCGCTCGACGGGACAATCGTCTCGTTTTGATTTACGTGGCGGCGTTGGCGGGCGCGTTTCTGGGCGCGAAAATCGTGTATCTCGCAGCGGAAGGCTGGCTGCATTGGCATGATGCCAACCGCTGGGTTGTGCTGGCGACGGGCAAATCAATCACCGGCGCTTTGCTCGGTGGCTACGCCGCCGTGGAGGCCGCCAAACGCCTGCTGGGTTACACAGAGGCGACAGGCGATTGGTTTGCGGTGATCGCGCCACTGGGCATCATGCTGGGCCGCGTGGGTTGCATCTTGCAGGGCTGCTGTCTTGGACGGGCATGCGCCCCATCCTGGTTTACCATGAACGACGCGAGCGGCACCGCGCGCTGGCCCGCGGCGTTGGTCGAACTGCTATTCAATGCCTTGATGCTCGGCGTCGTTCTGTTGTTGCGCCGGCGGAAAGTTTTGCCCGGTCAGCACTTTCACATTTATTTGATGGCCTACGGGATTTTCCGCTTCGCGCATGAATTTGTTCGTGACACGCCTCGAATTCTCGGCCCGATTTCCGGCTATCAAATTGCCGCGCTCGGCGTGGCGATGCTGGGCGCATTGGGATTTTGGTTCCGGTCGCGCCAATCAAAGCGACCAGTGGATTCCATCACAGTTTCCGCAATTCAGCCCAGTTAATATTGCAAATTACCGCGCCGACATTTGCAAATGACCAGTGTTCCCTTCCTCGCGGGGGCGCAACAATTGTTCCAAGGTGCTGAGCCTCTTTTCAAGCGACTCCACTTGGGCAGCCTTTTCCTTCAGCTCTTGAATCTCCGCCTGCTGCTGTTCGACCTTGCGGTGCTGCTTGAGGAATTCATTCAAGAGCATGGCGTTGACGGCCTCGTAGCGGACGGTGAAGATCTGGTTCCGGTCGTCGCGCAGCACCAGATCAGGGTTCGCTTTGTTGACTTCCTCGGCGACCAGGCCGAACTGCGGGATGCCCTTGGGATCAATCTCCGGTTTGTAGCGGAACGTCACCGGCCGGAGCGAGAGCAGCACGTCGCTGGCGTCGTCCATGCTCTGGATGTTTTCCTTGAACCGCTTCGAAGAGCCTTGAATGCCAAGCTGTCCGGCGGAGTTCACCCAAACGGGCGCCCCGCCGACGGCCACCCCTGAAATGCCGGCCATAAACGCGCTGCTCTGCGTTCCCGTCGTGCCAATGCGAATGACGTTGTTGTCGCTTGCGAGGCCCTGGTTGCCGATTTCGATGTTGTTGTTGCCTGTGTAAAGGTTGATGCCCGCGGAAGCGCCGAGGGCAATGTTGTTGTTGCCCATCGTGTTGTTGATGAGCGCTCCGTAACCGTCGGCCGTGTTGTTGTTGCCGGACGTGTTGCCGGAGAGGGCGGAAGCGCCGCTGGCGGTGTTGCCGCCGCCGGTCTGGTTGTTGTAAAGGGCGAATGCGCCGTTGGCCGTGTTACTGTTGCCTGTCGAATTGTAGTAAAGCGCGGAGAATCCGTGGGCCGTATTGTAGCCGCCGGTCGTGTTGCCGAAAAGCGCGTAGGCGCCGCCGGCGGTGTTGCTGCTGCCGCCGGTATTGGAGAAAAGCGCCACCCAACCGCTGGCCGTGTTGCCGGAGCCGTTGGTGTTGTCGAAAAGCGCATAAGCGCCGATGGCCGTGTTTTGGTAGCTGGTCGTGCTGTTGTAAAGCGCGAAGAAGCCGTTGGCGGTGTTGTCGAAGCCGGTGGAGTTGTTGTCAAGCGCCTCCCAACCATAGGCCGTGTTGTTGGAGCCAACGGTGTTATTCCCAAGCGCACCCAACCCCACGGCGGTGTTGTTGAGGGAGTTCGCCATGCTCAACGTCCCGGCAAGCGTGATCGTGCCGGCGCTGAAATTTCCGCTGGCGTCGCGTTTGACGATGGTGTTGGCGGTGTCGGCGTTGGTGGCGGTGCTGCCCAGGATCACTTCGCTATTGGTCGTGAGGGCCGTGATGTCCTCATCGCCGGTGACCGAAAGCAGGCCTGCGTTATTCAGGATGACCGAACCGCCCAGGGGCACGGTCCCGCCGCCGCTCAGACCGGCGCCGGCGATGAGGGTGAGGGAACTCTGGGCCAGTTGGGTGTTGCTGACCACGCCGCTCAACTGCGACACAGGGAGTGTGCCGGTCAGAGTTCCGGCGCTCTGGGCGATGATGGCGTAGGGCGCGGGAGTCAGGTTTTGGACCGGGCTTAGCGCCGCCCAGCCGTTCACGCCGTCGTTGAACCAAATGCGCAACTGTAGATTCGGCACGTTGAACAACGACGCATTGATGGCCTCCATGTTCACATTGGTGGTATCGCCCAAAGCGACCAGGAACAGGCCGTTTGATACCGGCACGCTCACCGCGGCGGAAGGCTCGCTGCCATCGCTGCTGGTGCCGTCGTTGCTCCAATAGGTCGTGAAGGCCAGATTCGGCGGAGGCGGACTTATCGTGACCATCGGCGCGCTGGTGTAATTGGAGCCGGCGCTGACGGGATTGATGGCCGTGACCACGCCTCCAGATATGCTGGCGGTGGCGGCCGCCCCGGAACCGCCCCCACCGTAGATCGCGACGGTGGGCGAGTTTGTATAGCCGCTGCCGCCGGAAATGAGGTTGTAACTGATCACGAACGGCCCGCTTAAATTGGCGGTCGCCGTGGCCGTCAGGTTGTAGTTGGTGCTGGCGATCAGGGCGAACTGGAACTGGCCGATGCCATTGAAGTTCGTGCCGTTGTCCGTCACCTGGCCTTGATAGGTGAACACCGTGTTTTGGGCGGCGGCCTGGTCAAGGCCGGCCAGACACGACAGCATGATGAAGAGGGAGGGCAGTTTGCTTTTCATAGATAAATAGGCTCCTGTTGTCCTTAATTCACTTTGCGAGGCCAGCTATTACGCCTCGCCCAAGGGCAATGCAAATTGAAAGTGGCCTCTGTTGTTGGGAGAAATTTTCAGATGCAGAGTGGGAACGCGCCCTGCAAATAAAGTTGGCCTGCCCGCCTTGAACGGAGATAATGGCGGAGTGCCGCCCCGCTTGGCTGTCATCAATGTCGTCGGACTGACCGGCTGCCTGATCGGCCCGGACATGCCAAATATCGCGCGGTTCCGGGGTCAGGGGGCGCAGACGCGCATTCGGCCCGCGTTTCCCGCCGTCACCTGCACGGCGCAATCCAATTACCTGACTGGCGCCAACCCCAGCCGCCATGGCATCGTGGGCAACGGCTGGTACGACCGCGCGCTGGCGGAGGTGCATTTCTGGAAACAGTCCAATCACCTCGTGGCCGGTCCGAAGATTTGGGACCAACTGCGGGCGCGCGACCCCGGCTTTACCTGCGCGCAATTGTTCTGGTGGTTCAACATGTATTCCACCGCCGATTACTCGATCACTCCGCGCCCGGCCTATCCGGCCGACGGCCGGAAGATTTTCGACATCTACTCCTGGCCGCCTACGATCCGCCCGGAAATCAAGCGGGACCTGGGCGAATTTCCCTTCCCGGCCTTTTGGGGGCCGGCGGCGGGAGTAAAGGGACCGCACGGCAGCGCCGACGCCGCCTCGCGCTGGATCGCGGAGGCGGCCAAGTGGATCGAACAAAAATACTCGCCCACGCTCAATCTGGTCTATCTTCCTCATCTTGACTACAATTTGCAACGCCTCGGGCCGGCAGGGCCGGCCATTGCGGCGGACCTCAGACGGATTGATGCCATCGCGGGCGATCTCATCGCGTTTTTCCAGTCTCGCGGCGTGAGGGTCGTCCTGCTGTCCGAATATGGAATTGGCGCGGTGGACATGCCAGTCCATTTGAATCGCCTGTTCCGGCGGGAAGGCTGGCTCGCCATCAAGGAAGAATTGGGTTTGGAATTGCTGGACGCCGGCGCCAGCAAGGTCTTCGCCGTGGCGGACCACCAGGTCGCGCATATCTACCTCAACGACCGCTCGCTGGAATCCCGCGCGCGGGACCTGCTCGCCCGCCAACCCGGCGTCGAAACTGTGCTCGGCCAAAAGGAGAAGGCCGAACTGGGCCTGGACCATCCGCGCGCGGGCGATTTGATGGCGGTGGCGTCCGAACGCGCATGGTTCACCTACTATTATTGGCTGGAGGACGCGCTGGCGCCCGATTTCGCCCGCTGCGTGGACATTCATCGCAAACCCGGCTACGACCCGGCGGAATTGTTTCTGGACCCGAAGCTGCCGATGGTGAAATTAAGAATCCTCTGGCGGCTGCTGCAAAAGAAGCTCGGCTGGCGCATGCTCATGGACGTCATTCCTCTTGACGCCAGCCTGGTGCGAGGCTCGCATGGCCGGCGCGCCGGCCCGTCGGCGGACCAGCCGATTCTGCTGTGCGAGCGCCCGGGCGGTTCGCTGCCGCCTCAGATTGATTCGACGGAGGTTTTCGGCCTCATGAAGAATCTGATGTGAGAGGCCTCACCAATTCTCGTAAGGCGCGCGATACAGCCGGGACATCATCGCGCTGGCGGTGGGGTCGTCCAGAATCTGCTCCTTCTCCACGTCCCACTTCAATTTGCGTCCCACCATCATGGAAATAAAGCCGAGATGGCCGGGCGTGGCCGAATGATGGGCCACGTCGGCCGGCGTGATGGTCGGTTGCCGCGATTTCACGCAGTCAATAAAGTTCCGCCAATGATTGGTGGATTTGTACAGTTTGATCTTGGCGTCGCTGTCTTCCAGTTCCTTGATGTCCATCCAATCCTCGTTGGAGGCGTCGAACTTGCCGCGGTCCACGTAAACCCAGCCGTCTTTGCCGATCCATTTCGTGCCGTGCTTGATGTCGTCGTCTCCGCCGGCCATGGTGACTCTGATGCCTTCGGGATATTTCATCTCGATACGAAATTCGGTGGCGGTGTTCCAGATCGCATCAGGGGCCGGGAATTGGCCGTGGGCTTCCACTTCGTAAGGGCCGCTGTGGTCGAAGCCCAGCCCCCAATGGGCGATGTCCAGGTGATGGCCGACCCAGTCCATGAGTTGTCCGCCGCCGGTGTTGTAATTCCAGCGCCAATTCATGTGGCTGCGGGCCTTGATATAGGGCTGCATTCTGGACGGACCGATCCACCGCTCGTAATCCAGGACATGCGGCGGCTTGGTGATCTGCGTAAAGCTGCCGGTCTTGGCGAAGTCCGTGTGTCCATCAGGCAATCCAACTTCCACGTGGGTGACCTTGCCAATCAACCCGTTGCGGACAATTTCCGCCGCCTTGTGAAAACTGCCGCTGGAACGCTGCCAGGAACCAGTCTGCCAGATGCGTCCATTTTCCCGCACTGCCGCGACGATGCGCTGCTGTTCGGCAATCGTTTTGGCCAGCGGCTTTTCCCCGTAAATATCCTTTCGGTTCCGCGCGGCTTCGACCGACACCAACTCGTGCCAATGGTCCGGGACGGCGATCATGACCGCGTCAATCTCGTCGCGCGCCATCATTTTCCGATAATCGTGGTAAGTTTTGACCACCTTCTTTTTGTAGTGTCCATTGATGGTGTGGACGGACTCTTTAAGGTGCCCTTTGTCAATGTTGCAAGAGGCGACGACCTGGACATCCTTGAGCTTCATGAACTCATCGGTATTGTTCGGCCCCTGCATGCCCCAACCGACGACACCCAAAGTGATGCGTTCGGAAGGCGCGGGCCGCCCGTCCCGGCCCAAGGCCGAGGCCGGAATGAAGGTCGGAAACGCGATGGCGGCGCCAGCAGCGCCTGTTACTTTAAGAAAACTCCGGCGGCTGAGCCGGCCCGGCGAGGGAACACGTTTTGTCATAGAGGTTCATCATGGCCCGCAGGCCGCCCGCAAAACCAGAGAAAAAAATAATTTTTTTCGCAGAATGGTGCGCATCGCACCTCTTGGCGGGATCGGCGCGCTGCGCCGACCTGGTCGCCTCAGAATCGGGACCATAAATCGGCTGCCCGCTTTTCGTGCTGCGGGGTCCCTGGAATTGTCTAAAAAAATGGAGATGCGCTCCGCAGGACGGCGATGGAGATTTTTTCATTTCCTTGCGCGCGCCAATAAGGTGCAATGGAGGAAAAGTCGTTGACGATGAAACCTAATATTCTGGTGGTGGACGACGAGCCGGACCTGCTGGAGTTGATTGACACCAATTTGACGGCCGCCGGCTTCCACGTTTTGACCGCCGCCAACGGCAGCGAGGCGTTGCGGCGGGCCCGCGCACTCCAACCGCAGTTGATTCTGCTGGACGTCATGCTGCCCGAGTTGGACGGGCTGGAAGTTTGCAAGCTGCTGCGCCTGGATCCCGCCACCCGCTCCATTCCCATCGTCATGCTGACCGCGCGCGCCACGGAGATTGACCGGGTTCTGGGCCTGGAACTGGGTGCCGATGATTATGTGACCAAGCCCTTCAGCGTGCGGGAACTGGTCTTGCGCCTCAAAAAATTGCTCAATCGCCAGCCGGCCCGGGAGTCCGAGGCCGGGCACATTCAATTTGGCGGCCTGCACATTGACCCGTCGCGGCATCGGGCCGCCTTCCGCGGACGGACGCTGGATTTGACTCTGATGGAATTCAAGCTGGCGGCCATCCTGGCCGAACGGCGAGGGCGGGTGCAGTCGCGCGAACAGCTTTTGCGGGACGTGTGGGGCTACAATAATATAATTGACACTCGCACCGTGGATACCCACATGCGCCGCCTGCGCGCCAAATTAGGCCCCGCGGCCATACTGCTCGAGACCGTTCGCGGCGTGGGTTACCGGTTCCGCGAAGGGTGAGGCGGCGGGACTGGCTTCGCATGTGGTGGATACTTTCATGGCTCGGTCTGGCGGCGGCGGCGGGAGCGCTGCTGCGATGGCAGGCCGCGCGCCACCGCCGGGCGCTCGCCCAGGCGCAGGAGGAGCATCTCCGCGCCCTCCAACGGCAACAGGAGGAAATCGAGCGCCAGTTCCAGTCCCGCCAGCAGGCGCTTTTCAACAGCATGAGCGAGGGCATCCTGCTGCTGGACCGCCAGGGGCGCGTGCGGATCATGAATGAATCGCTGCGCAAATTCTTCGATGTCACCGCCGACGTGCGCGGCCAGACCATCATGGAGGCCTTTCGCTGGCATGAATTGGCCGCGCTGGCCGCGAAGTTGCAACGGGAGAAAAACATCTTCGACGCCGAATTGGAAATCCAGCGCGCGCGCCGCCGCTGCTGGCAGGTCAACGCCGCCATCGTCACCGGCCAGCCCGGCGGCGACGAGGGGCAGTTGTTTGTTTTTCACGAAGTCACACGCCTCAAGGAACTGGAAAATATCCGCACCGAATTCGTCGGCAACGTCAGCCACGAACTGCGCACGCCCCTGTCCCTCATCAAAGGTTCCGCCGAAACATTGCTCGACGGCGCCATCCACGACCCACAGCAGGCCATCCGCTTTTTGCAGAAAATTGACAAGCATTCGGACCGGCTTTTGTACTTGATCGAGGATTTGCTGGTCATCTCCCGCCTGGAATCCGGCCAGGCCGCCTTGAATCTGGAGCCGGTCGAGGTGCGCGATCTTTGCCAGCGCGTGCTGGATGACCTGGGCGCGCGCGCCGCCTCGCGCCAGTCGGCTTTGGACAACAAGATTCCACCGCAAACCGTCGTGTGGGCCGATTCTGGCCGCCTGCAGCAGGTGTTTTTCAACCTGACCGACAACGCGATTAAATACGGCAAGAGCGGCGGATGCGTCACCGCCGGCGCGCGCGACGCCGGCGACAAGGTGGAATTCTTCCTGGCCGACGACGGCCCCGGCATTCCGCCGGATTCGCTGGCGCGCGTGTTCGAGCGCTTTTACCGTGTGGACCGCGCCCGCTCGCGCGAGAGCGGGGGCACCGGTTTGGGCCTGGCCATTGTCAAACATATTGTTCAGGCGCATGGCGGCGAGGCCTGGGTCAAGAGCGAGATGCACAAGGGCGCGACCTTCCATTTCACCCTCCCCAAAAAACCGTTGCCCTCCGCGGTCCACTCCGCCTCCTCCTCCACATCCTGATCTTAATCGTAATCTTAATCTTAATCAGGTCCTGGTCGAAGCCGGAATGCTAAAGATGATGTGGATCCAGCGAAGGGTCGAACCTTTGGCGGCATTACTGGTCATCCAATCCCTTTCCACCGAGAATTTGCCGCATACATTTTTCAACCCTTGACTCCCGGGTTTTGGATTGTTTGGGTGCGGAAAAATAAAGAATGTATCCTTTTTGCCGTCCCGGCGTCAATGCATCGAAAGCAGTTTTCAAGGCAGGGATTTCATCTAATTTATTTTGAAATTCTTCAGGAATGATGAATTCTGTGGTCTTTTTATAATCCACTTCCAAACCGGCTTTTTCCACTTCAATGGCTTCATAAATGTAGGCTTTCAGGATGGGTTTCATCTCAACTATTTCCCGAACATGAGTGAACCGAATCTGGCGCGCCGCCTGCACGTTCTCCGTTTGTTGAATGAGAATACCATGGGCATCCTTTAACAAGACGCCTTTCATAAACAAAAGCGCGCAGTATTCTTTAAATCCATGTATTAAAACTATGTTGCTTTCCTGAAACGTGTAACAAGGTTTGCCCCACTTCAATTCTTCGGTCAGCCCACAGTCGAGAACGATCATTCTCAATTTCTCAAATTCTTCCCGCCACTTTTTGGCTTTGCTAAAAAAGAACTCAACCTTAGGATTCATTCTATTGTTTGTCATAGTACGTCATTTTAATTTAGCTGGTTTTAAAACGCAATGGATTCGTCAGGATACTCCGGGACTCCCCTCTGGAAAAAGCTCGGCTACAAGACCGGGATGATCCTCACTGATTATTCTTGGAACGCGCTCTTAGCGAAACTATTCAGTAAAAGCGCGAAAACCTTAACGCAAAGGCGCAAAGACGCCAAGACGCAAAGGTAGCAAGAGGGAATGGCTCCCGGACAAACGATAACCGTTTGGTGGCCAGACCAGGCAACGCCAAAATCCTCTTTGCGCCTTTGCGCCCTTGCGACTTTGCGTTAAATCCCGAGTGCATGGTTACGGCTTAGGCGTGAGATGGGAACAGAGAATAGGCCGGACGCTTCGCCCGCGAAAGGCTGACCGAGGTGAGAGATAATGTGGCGGAGCCGTCCCGGCTCTGTGGGGCAGAAGGATCAGCGGCGGGACAGCCCGCGAAGCGGGCCGCTCTTGTGTTGTTCTGTATCCGCTTCCACTATATTTCATCCTTCTTCAATCTTCCTTTATTTCACTCCGTCCAGGGCCAGGTTCAGGCGCAGGACGTTCACACCGGCGTCGCCGAGGAACCCAAGGTCGGGCGCATCGGTGTATTGGCTGATAAGAGCTTGCACGTCCTCCACTTTCAGCCCACGCTCCCTGGCCACTCGCAGCGCCTGCAAAGCGGCGTTTTCCACGCTGATGTGCGGGTCCAATCCGCTGGCCGAGCCGGTGACGGCGTCGGCGGGGACGGGAGCGTTGGTGGCCAGGCCGTTTTGCGAGCGGTAATCGGCCACGTTTTGGGCGATGCTGTCGCGCAGCTTTTGGGAGGTGGGGCCTAGATTGCTGCCGCTGGAGCTGGTGGCATCGTAACCGTTGCCGGCGGAGGAGGGACGGGGATGGAAATACCTGGCGCCGCTGAAGGATTGGCCGATCAGTTTGGAGCCGCGAATGACGCCTTTCGAGTCAATTATAAGACTGCCGTCGGCTTTGCCGGCGAAGGCCCGGCCCAGGCCAAACACCACCACCGGATAAATCCCGCAACAAACCACCGCCAGCATGACGGTGGCCATGATCGCTCCGCGTATTTGGGAAAAGAACTCTTTCATAGTTTTCAGACCCATTTCAGGGCGGTGATGATGATGTCTATGGCTTTGATGCCGATGAACGGGATGATCACCCCGCCCAGCCCGTAGATGAGGAGGTTGCGCTGCAAAATCGCCTGCGCCCCGATGGGTTTGTAGGCCACTCCTCGCAAAGCCAGCGGAATGAGGGCGATGATGATGAGGGCGTTGAATATCACGGCGCTGAGAATGGCGCTGGCGGGGCTGTGCAGCGACATGACGTTCAACGGCGCAATAGCCGGGAAGGTTCCCATCAGCATGGCGGGAATGATGGCGAAATACTTGGCCACATCGTTGGCGATGCTGAAGGTCGTCAGCGAACCGCGGGTGATGAGCAGTTGTTTGCCGATCTCCACGATCTCGATGAGCTTGGTCGGATTGCTGTCCAGGTCCACCATGTTGCCGGCTTCGCGGGCGGCCTGCGTGCCGGTGTTCATGGCCACGCCGACGTCGGCTTGCGCCAGGGCGGGGGCGTCGTTGGTGCCGTCGCCGGTCATGGCGACCAGGTGGCCGGCGGCTTGTTCTTCGCGGATGCGCTTGAGCTTTTGTTCCGGCGTGGCTTGGGCCATGAAATCATCCACCCCCGCCTCGGCGGCGATGGCGGCGGCGGTGAGTTGATTGTCGCCGGTGATCATGACGGTGCGAATGCCCATCTTGCGCAACTGGGCGAACCGCTCCTTGATGCCGCCTTTGACCACATCCTTGAGCTGCACCACGCCCAGGACCTCGCGGCCCTCGGCCACGACCAAAGGCGTGCCGCCGGAACGGGAAATTTCCTCTACCGCCGCCGTCACCGGCTGCGGGAATATGCCGCCGGCCTGGTCCACATAGACGGAAATGGCTTCCGCCGCGCCCTTGCGAATGCTGCGGGCCGGCGCGCCGTCCAGCGCCGGGAAGTTGACGCCGCTCATGCGGGTTTGGGCCGTGAAGGGGACGAACTGGGCCTGGGCCTGCGCCACTTCGCGGCCGCGGATGTTGAATTTCTCCTTGGCCAGCACCACGATGGACCGGCCTTCGGGAGTTTCGTCGGCCAGCGAAGCCATTTGCGCCGCGTCGGCCAGGCGCTCGGTTTTGACATTGGGCGCGGGAATAAACGACGTGGCCATGCGGTTGCCCAGCGTGATCGTGCCCGTCTTGTCCAACAGCAGCACATCCACGTCCCCGGCCGCTTCCACCGCCCGCCCGCTCACGGCCAGGACATTGCGGCGGATGAGGCGGTCAATGCCGCTGATGCCAATGGCGCTCAAAAGTCCGCCGATGGTGGTGGGAATCAAACAGACCAGCAACGCGACCAGCACGGGCACGGAGAAATCGGTGGCGGAATAATACCCGAAGGGCTTCAAGGTCACGCAGACCAGCAGAAAAATGAGCGTCAAAGCCGAGAGCAAAATGGTCAGGGCGATTTCGTTGGGCGTTTTCTGGCGGCGGGCGCCCTCGACCATCGCGATCATCCGGTCCAGGAAGGTGTTGCCTTTTTCGGAGGTGACGCGAATGACAATGCGGTCGCTCAACACCCGCGTGCCGCCCGTGACCGCGCAACGGTCGCCGCCGCTCTCGCGAATGACCGGCGCGGATTCCCCGGTGATGGCCGCTTCATCAACACTGGCGATGCCCTCCACGACGTCGCCGTCGGCGGGGATGATGTCGCCGGCCTCGCACACGACTTGATCGCCTTTGAGCAATTCGGTGGCCGGGACAGGTTCCTCTTTCTTGTTGCGCAAACGGCGAGCCATGGTTTCCTTGCGGCTCTTGCGCAGACTGTCGGCCTGGGCTTTGCCGCGCCCTTCGGCGACGGCCTCGGCAAAGTTGGCAAAGAGGACGGTGAACCAGAGCCAGAGCGCAAGTTGAAAGATGAAGCCGCGCTCGCTGGCAACCCCGGTGAAGATGGCGATCGTAGTGAGCGCCGCGCCAATCATGGTGACAAACATGACCGGGTTCTTGATCATCACGCGCGGGTCCAATTTCTTGAACGCGTTGATCAGGGCCGGCCCGGCAATGTCCCAGTCGAAAAGAGAAGGAGCTTTGTGCATCATACCGTCAATAGAGTTTGCCTTGATTGGTCAGGAAATGTTCGATGATAGGGCCTAGCGTGAGCGCCGGCAGAAAGTTCAATGCGCCGACCAGCAGCACCGTGCCCAGCAACAAAATGACGAACGTGACACCGGAAACAGGAAAAGTGCCGGCGCTGGGAGGCGAGATTTTCTTGCCCGCGAGCGATCCGGCCAGGCCCATGATCGGCACGATCATCAGGAATCGGCCAATCAACATGGCCAGTCCGATGGTGGTGTTCAACCAGGGAGTGTTGGCGTTCAGCCCGGCGAAGGCGCTGCCGTTGTTGCCGTTGGCGGAGCTGAAGGCGTAAAGGATTTCGCTCAAACCGTGCGGACCGGCATTGCTCAACGCGTCGGTGCCCCATTTGCTGACCGAGGCCCAGGCGGCGAAACCGAGGATCGAGAGCGCCAGCACCAGCAAGGCCAGCATGGACATTTTCACGTCGTAAGATTGGATTTTTTTGCCGAGATACTCCGGCGTCCGTCCGACCATCAAGCCCGCGATGAACACCGCCAGCACCACAAACACCAACATGCCGTATAACCCCGCTCCAACCCCGCCGATGATGATCTCGCCCAATTGGATGTTGAACAAAGGCACAAATCCGCCCAGGGCCGTGAAGGAATCGTGCATGGAGTTGACGGCGCCGCAAGAGGCATCGGTCGTAATGGTGGCGAAGAGGGCGGAATTGAAGATGCCAAAGCGGACTTCCTTGCCTTCCATGTTGCCGCCGCCGGCCATGACGCCCAATTGCTGATGAATGGGATTGCCGCGCGCCTCGGCCCACCAACAGACCAGGAGGCCGGCCAGAAATAGAATCATCATGGCCGACCAGACCGACCAGCCGTGCGCCTGATTCTTGGTTTGTCGCCCCAAATAGTAAGTCAGACCGCTGCCAATGGCGAAGATGGAAAGGATTTGGAGGAAATTGGAAAGTGGCGTCGGATTCTCGAAGGGATAAGCGGCATTGGCATTGGTGTAACCGCCGCCGTTAGTGCCGAGCATCTTGATGGCCACTTGCGAGGCCATCGGCCCTTGGGGGATGGATTGCTCCTCGACTTTTTGATCCACCATGACCGGCACATTGGTCATCACGGGCTGGCCTTTTCCGTCGAGCTTAGGCACGTCCGCCATCACGGCCACGCCGTTGGTCATGACTGGATGGCCTTGGGCGTCCAGTTTGGGCGCTTGCACCGTGACCGCGACGTTGGTTGTCACCGGTTGGCCCTTGTCGTCGGTTTTGGGAACCTGAATGGTGTAAGATTCTGTGAGTTTGGCTTTGATGTAAGGTTTGAAGTTTTGAATCATCCCCTGGGAAATCAGGAAGACGGCAAAGACCACGCACAGAGGCAGCAGCAAATAGTAAGTCACGCGCACCAGATCCACCCAGAAATTGCCCAGCGTTTTGGCCGAATGCCGGGCCACGCCGCGCACCAGCGCCGCAGCCAGGGAGATGCCGACGGCGGCCGAGCCAAAATTGTGAATGACCAGCGCCAGCATTTGGGAGAGATAGGACATGGTGGATTCGCCGGAGTAGCTTTGCCAATTGGTATTGGTGGTGAAACTGACGGCGGTATTGAAGGCCAGGTCGGGGCTGAGCGCGCCAAATCCCTGCGGATTAAGCGGGAGATAATTCTGCAAACGCAGAATGGCGTAGGTCAACAAACAACTCACCAAACTGAACATCAGCATGGCGAAGGTGTAGAGCTTCCAATCCTGCTCCTTCTCCGGGTTCACGCCCATCAACCAGTAAGTCAGCCTTTCCAACGGTTTCAGGATCGGGTCCAGCCAGGTTCGGCCTTTGGCGTCGAGCACACGGCACAAGTACAGCCCCATCGGCTTGGTTATCAGAGCCAGCAGGACGATATAAACGGCCAATTGCAGCCAGTCAACAGGTCGGGACATAATGGTTCCTCAGAATTTTTCCGGCCAAATCATGGCCGCCAACAAGTAGATGAAGAGGAGCAGAGACACGATTCCGACGATGAGATTCCACATAGTATTGACTCCTATATTTTGTCGCAAAACCGCACGTAGAACGCGGCGATCACGAAGAAGCCGGCCATCACACCGATGAAAATCAAATCACTCATAAATCTGGAGCGCACGGGGCGCTGTTCCACTGCGCAACATGGCATCCCCTCTCCTTAAGCGGTAGTAAAAAGCCGGGGCCATGTTGTTAAAAACCTGTTAAAACCCGCAGTCATTGCATTTCCCGTTTTTGGGGTAGCCGGCCTTCCGCGGATCGTGGACGGAAGAAATCCGACGGTGACAGTTGGCTTGCCCATCTTTGGTCCCCGGCATTAAATTGGGTTCATGGCGCACGCCGATTTTGTTCACTTGCATTTGCACACCGAGTACTCGCTGCTCGATGGGGCCTGTCGCCTGGACCGCCTGATGGAAAAGGCGCACGCGCTTCAATTCCCCGCGCTCGCCATCACCGACCACGGCGTGCTCTACGGGGCGATTGATTTCTACCAGCAGGCTCGGGAGAAGGGCATCAAGCCCATCATCGGCTGCGAAGTCTATGTCGCCCCCGGCAGCCGGCTGGAAAAGAAGGCCGGCAGCGGCGGGCGGGACGCCTATCATCATCTCGGATTGCTGGCCAAGGATGAAACGGGTTACAAGAATCTGGTTCAATTGGCGACTGCGGCCCACTTCGAGGGTTTTTACTACAAGCCGCGCATTGATAAGGAATTGCTGGCGGCGCACGGGCAGGGTCTCATCGCCTTGTCGGGATGCCTGGCCAGCGAAATCCCGGAACTCATCATGAAGGACCAGTTGGCCAAGGCGCGCGAAACGATTGATTGGTTCAAGCAAACGCTGGGGGCGGAGAATTTTTATCTCGAATTGCAAAATCACGGCATCGCCGAGCAGGTCAAGGTCAACCGTCATCTGATTCCATGGGCGCGGGAGTTCGGCCTCAAGCTGGTGGCGACCAACGACGTGCATTATGTCGAAGAGCAACATTCCCATGCGCACGACTGCCTGATTTGCATCGGCACGCAAACGCTCTTGAGCGACCCCAAGCGGATGCGCTACCAGCCGCAACAGTTTTATCTCCGTTCGGCGGAGGAGATGAAGGCGCGTTTCTCCGAAACGCCGGAAGCGGTGCGCAACACGCTGGAGGTCGCGGAGAAGTGCAACCTCGAAATCCAATTCAACAAGCTGCATTACCCGCTCTTTCATCCGCCGGAGCCACAGACGCGGGCCAGCTTTCTGCGGCAATGGCTGGCGGAAGGCCTGGCGGAGCGTTACAGCATCCGCGCCCGCGTCATCGGCGACGGCTTTGCCGTGGATGGCATTGACGATCCGCGCAAGCTGCCCAACGTGGCCCAAGGCGCGGCCGCTCCCGGCCCGGAGGAAACCGCCGCCGGCGTCAAGGCGGTTATGGACCGGTTGGAGACCGAGTTGAAGGTCATCGAGAAGACGGGGTTTATCAGTTACTTCCTGATTGTCGGTGATTTCATCCGCTACGGACGGAGCAAGGGCGTGGCTTGCGTGGCGCGCGGTTCGGCCGCCGGTTCGATTGTCACTTATCTGCTGGAAATTTCCAACGTGGACCCGATCCGGTACGGCCTGCTCTTCGAAAGGTTCCTCAACCCCGATCGTGTCAATCCGCCGGACATTGACATTGATTTCGCCGACGACCGCCGCGGGGACGTCATCGAGTACGTGCGCCAGAAGTACGGGCGCGATTCTGTGGCGCAGATCATCACCTTTGGCACGATGGGCGCCAAATCCGTCGTGCGCGACGTGGGGCGGGTCATGGGGCTGGACTATGGGGCCTGCGACCGGCTGGCCAAGATGATCCCGAACGAACTGAAGATGACGCTCAGGAAGGCGCTGGAACAATCGCCGGATTTCAAAGCGGCATACGAAACGGAGGACCAGACCCACGAGTTGATTGAGACGGCCTTTGTGCTGGAAGACCTGACGCGCAACGCCTCGGTCCATGCCGCGGGCGTGGTCATCGGCGATCAACCCCTGGTCAACCTGCTGCCGCTGAAAAAGGACGAGGACGGCGCCATCGTCACGCAGTACGCCATGAATCCGGTCGGCGATCTGGGGCTGCTGAAAATGGATTTTCTGGGGCTGAAGACTCTGACCGTCATTCGCAATACCTGCGAGCTGGTCAAACAAGGCCGGGGCCTGGACATTCCCATTGATCATTTGCCGCTGGACGACGCCCGCGCCTATGAATTGCTCAACAAAGCCAACACCATCGGCATCTTCCAATTGGAATCCGGCGGGATGCGCGACCTGTGCCGCAAATTTCAGATCAGTTCCGTGGAGCACATTACCGCCCTGGTGGCGCTGTACCGGCCGGGGCCGATGGACCTGATCCCCGATTTCATCCGGCGCCGGCACGGCGAAGTGCGGATTGAATACGAGCATCCGTTGCTGGAGCCGCTGACGCGCGAGACTTACGGCGTGCTTATTTACCAGGAGCAAGTCATGCAGGCCGCCCAGGTGCTGGCCGGTTACACCCTGGGCGCAGCCGACTTGCTGCGGCGCGCCATGGGCAAAAAGAAAGCGGAGGAAATGGCCCGGCACCGGGAGATTTTCGTCAAGGGCTGCGCTACCGTCAACAATATCCCGGCCGCCAAAGCCAACCAGATTTTCGACCTGCTGGAAAAATTCGCCGGTTACGGTTTCAATAAATCCCACGCCGCCGCCTACGCCATGGTCGCGTATCAGACCGCCTATTTGAAGGCCAATTACCCCGTCGAATTTCTCAGCGCGATGATGACCAACGACATGGGCGACACCGCCAAATTGGGCATCCTGACCGGCGAGGCGCGCCAATTCGGCATCGAGGTGCTGCCGCCGGACATCAACGGGAGCGGCGTCTTTTTCACTCCCAGCCGACAGCCCGGGCCGGGTGATGCGGGGGCCATTCGTTTCGGACTGGCCGCCATCAAAGGGGTCGGCCAGGTGGCGGTCGAAAACATTCTGGCGGCGCGGGCGGGCGGCCCCTTCGGCTCGCTCTCCGAATTATGCGAGCGGGTGGATAGCCGCACGGTCAATCGCAAAGTGCTGGAGGCCTTGATTAAATCCGGCGCGTGCGACTGCTTTGGCGAAACGCGCGCGACGATGTTTGCCCGGATAGACCGCGTGTTGATGCGGGCGGCGGGCATTATCCAGGACCGTCAGCGGGGCCAGAACACCTTGTTTGGCATGTTGGAGGAGCGGGCCGAGCCTAGCGGCGAGCCGGAAAAGCAGTTGCCGGAGTGGCCCCAGCACGAATTGCTGGCGCAGGAAAAGGAACTGCTCGGTTTCTACGTGACCGGCCATCCGCTCACGCCCTACGCGCCGATCCTCGAAAAATATGCCGTTCACACCACCAGCCAGTTAGCCTCTTTGTCCAATCGCGCCATGACGCGCATCGGCGGGCTGGTGGTGGATGTGCAAAAGGGCGTTTCCAAGAAAAGCGGCAAACCCTACGCCACGGTGTTGCTGGAGGATTTGGAAGGCACCGTGCAAATCCTCTGCCTGAACGAGAACCACGACAAATTCCTCCACTTGCTGGTTCCCAAGAAGGCCCTGCTGATCACCGGTGAAGTCAATCTCGGAGATGACAAGCCCAAGATTTTTCCGCAGGAGATCATCGCGCTGGAGGACGCCCCGCAAGTTTATACCAAACAGGTTCACCTGCGCCTGCAAATGGCCCATTTGACGGCCAAGGATTTGGAGGCCGCACGGGACATCCTGAGCGCCCATCCCGGCAAAGGCCCGTCATTTCTTTGCCTCAAGTGGCCCGCCGGCGAAGTCATCTTCATCGAGACGCATGAAAAATACCGCGTCAAGCCGTCGCTGGCTTTGCAAAAGGCGGTGGACGAGCGTTTCGGTGAAGAAACGTATTACGCCAAAGTGGACACCACACTGCCCCAGCGCGCTCCGCGCCAGTGGGAGAAAAAGGGCTTCGGCGGAAACGGGGAGGATTAACTCCCTTTTTCGATCTTCTCGCCCGCGCTCTTCCAGCCTTGGATGCCGGCAACCAGATGCTTGATGTTCTTATAACCAAGCTTCTTGGCAGCGACGGCTGCGGCATGATAAGCGGGGCATGACGGATTGGCGCAATAGGCCACCACCAGCACATTCTTATCCTTCGGCAGGACGCTGGCCAGTTTGTCCTCTTTGGCGTTGAAATCAATCGCGCCAGGGATGTGCCCCGCCTGCCAGGAATCCGTGCCGTTGGCATCCAGCAGGACGACTTTTTTCTCTGAAATAGCCGTCTTGAGGGCGGGGATGGTGATGTCCGGGAATTCGGCCGCATAAACGCTGGCCGCGAACACGAGTGAAGCTGCAAGTGCAACAAGTTTCTTCATAACATTAAAAGTTGAAAACTACGGAATAAAGATAGTGGAAACCCGCTGCCGGCGCAACACTAAAAAAATCAGTCCACTCGCCAGAAGGTTTTCCACCCGTAAAGTACGTCTGCCCTACCCCTTGTAAAGGTCATGCGTACCGATTGAGACGGACCAGACGATTTCGCCCTCAACGTAGAAAGTCGCCCGCAAATCGCCCGCGATTTCCACTGCGTAGATTGTGCGGCCGTATTGAGCGGAAAGCCTATGAATCTTGTGCGCTCGCAAGCGCGGATCGAAGGGGTTGGCTTTGAAAATCAGAAACGCTTGACGCGCCGCTCGCTGCTGGACTTCTGACAGCCTGCTCCAACTGCGCCAAAAGGACCGTGAGGCGCAAAAGCGATACTTCATTGGCCGCCCGGATACGGCTCGTTCAACGCCGTGTCCAAATCCACTACGCGGCCCGCGGCGATGTCAGCCATGCCTTGTTTGAACTCTTCTGGAATCCAGGAATCGTCGGATTCGACCACGAATTTAGTCACTCGCGCCCGCTCGTCCGATGGCAAGGCTTTAATCTGCTCGATAATGTCCTGTGCGCTCATGTTGCTAATTTTCCACAAGAATTCTCGTTAAGCAAGCGGCCGTCACAGACACGCGTAAATAATGTAGATGTGGGTCTCGAGAACTGTCATTTCGCCGCTTCCCAATCCTCCTCGGCAACAGGCGCAAACGGTTGCTCATATTTCAAGACAGACCCCTTGAGTGGTTGCGTTGTGACGGGCCTGGCGGATGAAATGAAGACATGCACTGCCTCTCCTTCGGAAAACGGCACATGGTCCAAGTAAAGCTTGCCATCCTTTTCGATGACAGTTTCCGCATGAAACGTTTGCATAACGGAGCAAGTTTAATCCTCATGCTCCGGTTCGGCAAGGGCGGAAAAGGAGCATTCGGCGATTTGAGGGAAGTCGGTATAAAAAGCGATTGATTGGGGCCTGTCCGCCGTAGTTGGCAGAGCGGAGCGAAGGCGAACCGTACGGGGCAATTACCCGCGACGGTGCTGCCAATAATCCGGGTCGCGATGGAGATGCTTTATCGCCCAAATCACGATCATGTCGCCTTCAATCGTGTAGTAAATGCCGTAAGGAAAACGCTCGATGAGGTAACGTCGGACATCATCCTCGATCACGCGCCACACGGTAGGCCCCTTGAGAATGATTCCGATGCCGGTTTCGATTTCATCCACGAAGGCGTCACCCAATCCCGGCACTTGTCGGTTATAATAACGGCCAGCCGCTATGAACTCGTCCAACGCTTCCTCAACGAAGCGGTGCCTCATTTCCGCAGGGCGGCCCGGACTTCCCGGAGTCCTTCTGTGCCATCAATGAGGCTTGCTTTACCGGCACGCACGGCGGCGCGCCGCGCGCGGATTTCATCCAAGTGAGTGCGCTCCACGGCTGGGTTTGTTTCACCCGCGAGACTGGCGAGGAGCCTCTCCACCAGTAAAGCGCGTCCGCTGATTGGCAGGCCGAGCGCTTCTTGCGCCACCATTTCAACAGTAAGAGCCATGTTTCAAAAGTACTGTCAGAGGGGTTGAAAATCAAGTCATTTTATTAGTTGCATTCCCATTTTAGTGTGGTATTATGCCCGTTGTGAAAGTGCCTATGCGCCTGTTCTTTTTGAGTGCGCCGCCCTCGTGCGGGGGCGGAACCAAACCGCTCGCGACCTGGTGGAGGCGTCTTTCGTCCACGCCTCAATGTCCGGGCGGGAACAAAACCATCCAATACAACAAGCCAAGCAAAGGAAACCCATGACGCGAAACGGAAAAATAGCGCGGTTGCCCGCCGATATCCGCACCGAACTTAACCAACGCATCCTCGATGGCGAGCAAGCCCAGCCGTTGGTCGAATGGCTCAACGGCCTGCCCAAAGTCCAGGCCGTCCTCAAAGCCAAATTCGACGGCCACGCGATTACCGAGAACAACCTCTCCCAATGGAGAAATGGCGGGTATGCCGCTTGGGAAGCCGGGGAGAGGATGGCGGACCATGTAAAGTCCATCATGGACGGCACCACGGCCTTGAAAGCGGCGGCCAAGGAGGCCCTCACCGACCGGATGGCGCTGATGCTGGCGGCCAACATCGCCATCGCGCTCCAGGGTCTCGAATCCATGCCCGACGGAATCGAGAAGGTGAAGGTGTGGCGCGAGCTGCGCATCGGAATTCTGGCCCTCAGAAGGAGCGAATTTTGTGCCGAGCTTCTGAAGATCGAGCGCCTGAAGCACCCCGATCCGCAAAAGAAGAAAAAAGAACCAAAAATGACGCCCGAGCAGAAAAAGGAAAGGTTCAGGCGGATTCTTGGAATTGGCCCAGGCTACGATGGCTCGAAAAACCCCGAATTAACCAAGCCGCCTTGGTTGCGGACCGACGCGCAGTACAAGCCAGTACAAGTCAGTACAAGTGAATCCAACCATTAAAAAAATTTTCTCGCGCCGTCTTTCGGCCAAATTTATGCCCAAAGCGATCACGAATGAAATGGCCAAGACAACCTTGAATGATCTTGGAATTTGCTTCCACGTCCGTGTTCTTTTATGTTTTATCTGGTATAGTATCACTATGGATGATTCGTTCGATTGGCCCTTGGCGTTTGGCGCGGAAAAGTTTCTGCGCCAACGCATGAATGCGTTCCTGGAGCGCAACGGCTTCGCGCGCCAATTGGCCGGGCGAATGCGTGAGGAAACAGCCACCGATTTTTTTGAGTGGATTGATCATCTGGTCTTGCCTTCCGAAGTTGAACAGCCGTTGCGGGCGCTCGGCATGACGCCGGATCGCGTCGAAACGACCGGCGGGGAAACGGTCCTGCACCATCCGCGCGCGACGCTGCCCCGGGTCCTCCTGGCCGGCGAACCGGGCCGGATGGCCATTTCATTGCGGCCGGAGTTTGTGGCGGAGTTTGTGGCGGCCCACTCGCTGGCGGGGCCTATCGAGGGCGAACCATACGCCCGCTTGCGGCGGGCGCTGGTGAGCGAGGAGAACGGCACACGCCTGGAGGCGGTCGAACGCAACGCCTACCGGGGTTTTGTGCCGGCGCCGCTGCACTCAGCCAATTTGAAAAACATGGTGGACGCGCAAGACCTCTGGCGCACCAGGCGCCGTCACTGCGCCTCGCCGGCCGAAGGATTCATGGCGGCCATGAGAGTTTTGGACAAGGCGTTGGATTTGTCGGGCCAGGATTTGGCCTGCCACTATTTCTTCCAGGAAGAGCGCCGCTATTGGGAAAGCCGCAATCGCGCCGCCCAAGTGCAGAAGCGGCGCCAGGACAGCCTGGGCCTGGGTTGGGGCAACCACGACCACCACACCTTCCGCTGTTCGCGCGAACATTTTGTTGATGCCGTCGAGTTCCTGACGCGGCTCGGTTTTGCCAGGCGCGAGCGTTTTTATGCCGGCGCGGAAGCCGGCTGGGGCGCGCAAATCGCCGAGCAAACCACCACTGGCATTGTCGTCTTCGCGGATGTTGATCTTCGGCCGGAAGAGACCGAAGTTGATTTTTCCAGGCAGCGGCTTGCGCCGGCCTCGTCGTTGGGCACGGTCGGTTTGTGGGTTGGCTTGCATGGAGAAAGCATGCTGGAGGCGGGGATGCACCATTTGGAGGCCCGTTTTGATTTTGAGCTGTTGCGGGCGCAATTGGAGGGGCAAGGCGTGCGCACGATGAAGCCTTTCTCGAATTTCGAATTTCTGCGCCAGGCCTTTACCGAGGGGGAACGGTGGCCGGTGGCGCCGAAGCGGATTGAAAAGCTCCGGCAAGAGGGCCTGATCACGGCGGAGCAAGGAGAGCGCTTTTTGCGCGAGGGCGCGCTGGGCAGCCATCTGGAGAATTTGCAGCGGCGCGGTGGATTCAAGGGCTTCAACCAAAACGCCGTCAGCGCCATCATCAGCGCCACTGATCCGCGCAAGAACTTGCAGGCCGCCTGAGAGGGGGGGTCATTTCTCAACCGGTATTTCCATCGTCAAGCAATAATCCCGGTAGCCCATGGCCCGCCAAAATTTCATTCCTGCTTCGTTGTGGGTCAGGACGGAGACGGTCAACCGTTGCGCTTTGGGCCAGATGCGGCCGCGCAGCAAGCCCATGGCCTGGCGTCCAATTCCCTGCCGGCGGCGGTGCCGGACGACGAAGAAATGGCGCAAATAGATCTCCCCGGCTTGGTGGCGATAGAGGGCGTAAGCGGTCACTTCGCCACCCACCTCGAACAAGACCGCCTCATAAGCCTCATCCAACCAGTTTTTCATGCGCTCTTCCAATTCTGGAACGGTCATTTGGTTGCGGTGGCCTTCATCAACAATAAGTTGGTAATTCAATTCCGCAAGGAGCAGGCAGTCGCGCTTGGTTGCCAGTCGCCACGTCATAGGCCCTCGTTCACCTGGCTTCGACCGATTGCGCCAGGGCCATCGCGCGGCTTTCCAGCCAGGATTCACGGTCGAGTTGGGACTTCTCGTCGCCTTGCTCCAGCAACTGCACGCCCGGCAGCAAGTCGGTTTCGACCGTGAAAAGCCGTGGACCATGAATGAAGATGGCCACGGCGGTTTTGGGTGAGGCCGGCCTGAGATAAATAAAGGTAACCATGCCTTCACGCGCCTCCGGGTGGTAATGAATGGTGATCAAGTCGCCGTACTGACGCTTGGCAAATTCACTCAGAGCCTTTTCCCGCCCATCCTTTTCCAGCATGGCCATGATGGAGCTGTGCGCCGTGATTGACAGCCCGGAGAAGGTGATGCGGCTTCCCCAGTTGTCGCGAAAGGTCACGTTCTGCGGGCCGTCGTTCTGAATCCTGCCACCCACTTCGGCGCTGACCGGAAAAGGAACGGAAAATCCGCCTTCCGCCGAGTTGTAGGTGGAGTTGTGGACGGAGCCGGCCAGCCTTTGCGGCGCGGCGCAACCGCACAGCAGGAAAGCCGCGCCCATCCATATAGCCATCATGCCGGTTTTTTGTGTCATGGTCATTTGGCCGCGCATCGCGGTTGAGGAGAAGCAGCCTGCGTCGTGGCACAACCAGAGCCGCTTTTCATCTTTCCACCACCCGGCACAACCGCACGCCGTCGCCAATGGATAGCAACACCGACTCCACCCGTTTGTCGCGCGCCAATTTGCGGTTCAAGCGGTCAATGGCGCGGCCGTTGGGATGGCCAATGCGGCTTTGGCGGCCCAACCGCCCGCCCCACAGCATGTTGTCAAACAAGATAATCCCATTGGCCCTCATGCGTGGCAGGACCAGTTCGTAATAATCATCATATTCCGTCTTTTGTGCGTCAATGAAGGCTAGATCGAATCGCCGGCCGGCTTCGAGTTTTTTCAAATTTTCTATGGCCGGACCCAGGCGCAGTTCAATCTTGCCGTCCACCTTGGTCCGCGCCCAGTAACGGCGCGCGATGTCCGTCCATTCCCGGCTGGCATCCAGGCAGAGCAACCGGCCGCCGGGCGGCAAGCCGCGGGCGATGCAGATTGAACTGTAGCCGGTAAAGGTCCCCACTTCGATAGCCGAGCGAGCGCCGATCGCCGCTGTCAGGATGGTCAGAAAAGCGCCTTGGTCCGGGCCGATTTGCATTTCGGCGATGTCCCCCAGGGCGGCCGTCTCCGCCCGCAACGCCTCCAGCAAGCCATCACGCCGGCCGGCCCCGCAAGCGCACACGTAGCGGAAAAGCCGGTCGTTGAGAGGCGTGTATTTGAGAATGGGCTTCGGGCGCGCTTTCATTGTTTTCGGTATGACAAATTTTCCTTTGATGCTGGCATATCCGCGCGCCGCCGTAAATCCTCATTCCCGAAGGCCGAAGGGTAACGAGGGATCCGTCCATTGCGGTTGGCCGAAAGTGCCTTGACGGCACGCCAGAGCAGACCCTCGTCATCCATGCCGAGTGCAGCACCATTCTCAAGAGCCTTCCATGGTATATACATCTGCGTCCCGCTACGACCGACTACGACAAGGCTATGCGCCCGCCGGCCGCCGTCTGGCTGTACCCCTACAACCCTGGCACCTTGCACATGGGCCGCTCGCGGCCAAAGGCAACGGGCGCCTGGTCCGGCACCCTCGCCGACAAGAAGTTTCTTGGGTCTTGGCGTACTTGCTGCGGTGGGAACCGGTTGGCAAGACAATCTGCCTTTTTACGTTATTGATGGACAACGGGGTCGAGTGAGTCTTGGCCTCCGGTTTATTCTAGAACCTCTGCGTGGTTGGAGGATAAATTAGTTCAGCTCCTGGTGCTTCAGGCTCCTCGTACTCCGCGTTCCGTGCCTTCCACCGAGTCTGGGCGGAGCGAAAACGACACTAATCGGGCCCTTCCCTTCTTATGGCTTCAGGCCAGTTTTGCAGGAGACGCTCGTGTCCTCTTTTGATGCCAGCACATCCTGCCTTTTATCGAAAGCCTCGCGGGTAGCCCAGTACGGGAGGGTCACGGGGCCGCTCCGTCGCACGGCCTCAGTGATCAAATCGTCCATCAGTTTTTTGCGCCATGCACGGGTCGCGGCGGCGCGCTTGGCTCTTTCCGAGCGTTCAGCTTTGCGTTCCTGGTACGCTTTGTAGTCAGAGTACCCCGTTTGAGTCTTCGTGCTCAACCTGGCCTCGACGTTGAATGTCCGAATCGTGCTCATTGGTGTTCAGGCACAATGTCTGGCAGCGTCGCCACCAAAGGGCATGCCCGGCGCACAAAGGCCAATCTGAGGGATCGCTAGCGCGAGCGCTGCTGAAACTGAACACGAATGTACAGTGTATTTGTTTGGGCATCGCTGCCATTTTTTGTCGGCAACGTTGTCATCCGCGTCTTCCAGTAGGAGGAAGTTGTCTTGTTCTCACTCATATTTAAGATTGACAAATACTAGCCACTTACTAGCCACTTTTTCTGTATTCCATTGTAGTCCATTGTTGAACGAATTCAACAAAAAACGTGTGTAAGGCGGCGTTAATAAATAAAGGTAGCAATTTGAAGTGGATGTGATATGATCTCTGCCAATGAGTTCCAATTCGGTGTTGGCGCGGAAGTTCAGGGCTGTATGGCCGCTGCTCGATGAGCGGACCA
>Ga0302326_10000673_pt1 | contig 90844 bp, 47 predicted proteins | sample Palsa_T0_3_FD_202264 | JGI IMG/M metagenome (GOLD analysis project Ga0302326, IMG submission 202264) | Peat permafrost microbial communities from Stordalen Mire near Abisko, Sweden - Palsa_T0_3 | ecosystem: Environmental > Terrestrial > Soil > Palsa > Peat permafrost | place: Sweden: Abisko... | reverse complement strand
AACAATGTATTATTTGATGCATAATTTCTTTATTGATTATCAATTAAATAGGTAACTATTCTGGCCTTATCCGGGTAGTATGGGAATGGGTTGCTATCCTTTTAGGAAGCTCAGTGGAGAGGGGGGGTAGCATGAGCTCGCCCATTTCAGTAATGCTGTTACTCAGGAAAATTATCCTCCTATCCGCTCGTTATCGCGAAAAGACGAGGTGCTGGTCATGATGCGGGAAGGTGGCTAAAGGATTGTCCGCTGTGCGAATGATCTTCCATTCCAACGTAGTAAAAGTGCGGCCAGATTGCAGCGTAACATTAATTAATTGTTTCCGCAGCCAAGCAAGGGACGCCTTTTTGGCGCATTCCATGATGTATAACTACAGTGTATATATTTGGGTTCTTTTATACTTTTGTGTAATTTAGTTTGTTCATTTTTTTGGCTTCAGAATACCAGAAAACTCCACATGTTGCCAGTGGATCATCGGTGCAAGTGTTTGCGACTTTGGCACGGTACATGTGATCATTATTAGTAAATATTTGCTTCGAAAGCCTTCAATTATAACCTTATGCTACGTAAATCTGTTAACCTTGCTATTGTAGACGACCACTCTTTATTTCGAAAAACCCTCAAAAACTTTCTCTCCGAACAGGCAAACATAAATGTGACCATTCAGGCTTCCGATATGTTTGATCTTTTAAATCGATTGAAATTATCCTCCGTTGATATCCTGTTAATGGATCTGTTCATGCCCGGCTTAAATGGCAATGATGCGTTAAAGACGCTGCGAACTGAATATCCATCTATGAAGATCTTAGTTTTGTCTATGTGCACGGACCAGGAATTCATCAGTGAACTGCTCAGTGCCGGCATTCATGGATATCTGTCCAAATCGGATGAACCTGATGATTTGCTTGGAGCCATATGGGCGGCAGCGGACGGAAAGATATATCGAAATCATTACTTTACAGAGGCCTTGTACAGGGATAAACAAAATAATTTTGACACCTTCTCTCAGGGTGGAGAGATATCCCTAAGTGACCGGGAAAAGAAAATCCTCCAACTTATCTGGGAAGAAAAAGGGAATAAGGAGATTGCGGATGAGCTTTTTTTAGGTATTCGGTCCGTCGAAAAAATCAGGCAGGCCCTGAAGGAGAAGATCGGGGTAAAGTCTACGATTGGTATGTTGAAATACGGTATTAAAAGGAAAATCATAGGACTTAATTTCCGCAATGCCGACCTTGCCGATCGGGTTGCGCGCATAACATAACTTTTACGCTACAAGCATATTTAGTAGAAACCGAAACAAAAAATGTAGTCAATACTAAACCGCATCTCATTTATTTTTAGGTATTTTAGGTCCGCTATTCTAAATTCTTTCCTCGGAAAAACCAAGCCGGATAACAAATATTGCTTGCTCACATGGCGTGAATGCGCAATGATTTTCCGGTGCATCATCTTTTTTTTCTCGTCTAACTATTGTTGAATAGAGACTGTTAGCAGCCTAAGCGATAGCTGTTTTCCAGTCGCATCACATAAAAAAATATTTTTCCAATGAATAAATTCCATGCGGGGTGGTACCTCTTTTATACTAAACCGCGCCACGAAAAGAAGGTGCAATCCGGGTTGGCTAAAATGGAAATAAATTCGTTTTTGCCAACAAAAAAAATCGTTCGGAACTGGCACGACCGAAAGAAAATTATCGATGAACCGCTTTTCCCTTCTTACGTTTTTATTTATTTCCATAGCACCCGGGATTATTTTACGGGTTTGGCGACCGAAGGTGTTTTATATTGTGTCCGTTCCGGAAAGGAGCTTGCGCGAGTGAGCGAATCTGTGATAGATAATATCCGGCTGGTGACCGAACAGGATAGTGAAGTGGAGGTATCTTCCGAACTTTTCCGGCCAGGACAGCGGATGGTTATCCGGAAAGGGGCTCTGACAGGGCTTTTTGGTGAAATGGTCCAGTTCAACGGCCATCAGAAGATCTTGATAAGAGTGCAGCTCCTGCAAAGGAGCCTTCTGGTCACCCTGCCTTCCGGATATGCCATGACCGCCTCAGCTGTTTAGAGAGAATCAACACCTGACGTATCATGGCTCAGATGGAGGATCTTATATTGAGAATAAAGGATGCCGGCATCCGCATCTCCCTTGTAGGAGATCAGCTTAAGTTGGATGTTGCCGAAAATTCTGATTCTGAAGGCATTCTTTTAGAGGTGAAGCGCAATAAACCGGACCTCGTTTCCTATATCCGGCAAGCATACGCTATGGGAGACGACCTGTCAGGCAGGCCGCAGCCGGTGGAGAAAAAAGAGACGTATGAACTCTGCCATCAGCAAAAAAAGGAGTTTATCCGATTTCTCATCCTGGGGCCACATGCCTTTAATCTAAGCTTCCTGCTCTCTTTCACGAACCTGGATGAGTCAGCCCTTGAGTTGGCGTTAAGCGCCTTGATCGCCCGCCATGAAAGCCTGCGTACCAGCTTCATCCAAAAAAGCGGCAGATTGCTTCAACGCATTCATGATTCCAAGCGCGTGCGGCCGCACATTCGGCGGATAGATCTCAGAAATCGGGCAGACAAGAAACAACAGGGAAGGGAATTGCTTAATGATGCGAGGAAGCGGCAATTCGATTTCGACCAGCCTTTATTACCCGATCTTCTGCTCGCTCATTACTCGGAAGAAGAACATTTCCTGTTACTAACTATCCATCATACTGTTGTTGACGCGCTTTCCGGAGAGGTCCTCAAAAAGGAAATATATTCGTTATATAACAGTTATATTACCGGCGAACCTGCCTCCCTTTTTCCGATGCCTCTTCAATACAGGGATTACGCCTGCTGGTTGAACTCTTATCTGGCCGGCCCGGCGAGCGGAGCCGCGAGGGCGTTCTACCGGCGGACCATCCAGGAGAGCATAAACCTGGAACGCCATGCAAACGGACTTTTCCAGCCCGTGGTATGTCATCCGGAATTGCCGTCCTACCGGAAAACTTTGAGGGAAGAGCTGATCCGGGCGCTGGGCAGCGGGGATGAAGATAAATATCCGGACGCTTACGGGACCATTACAAATCTTTACCCGGAAGCAGGAGGGCATTACAGGACCTTCCTATCCGGTGAGATCTTTGGCCAGATCAAAAACAGATCTTTGGGCAAAAACATTTCTCTCTTTAACGTCTTTATAGCTGCTTTCGCTATCCTGGTGGGCATCGAGCGGGCTACCCGGCATGTACGTCTATATGTGCCATTTTCCACACGCGTCTTTGAAGAATTCGAACCGATCGTGGGCTGGCTGACTTCCGAGATAATTGTTTGCATTTCTTTTGACCCCGATCAAACCGTCGGTGAATTTCTGAATTCTGTGAATGAATTGGTCCTGGAAGCTTCGCGTCACCGGTGGTTTCCGCATGAAAAGATACTCGCGGATCTGGATATCTCTCTTCCGGTCCTGACCCACGCCTTATTTAATTATATCGATGAGAGTGATACGGCGCTGGAAGATTTCAGCTCCGCTCACAGCAGTGAAGGTTCAGGACATTTCGACCTTCAATGCAGGATAACAGGCCACAGCGATGGCGTGGACATAGAAACCGATTATATCAGAAGAATTTATACGCCTGACCGGGTGGAGAAAATGACGGGCAAATTCGCCGCGATTCTGGAATATATTTCAGCCTCTCAAGAAGAAACACTATCGAATATATTAACATGCGCTTGGTAATTATTTCAAACCGGTTACCTATTACGTTTAGCGGGGAAGATGCGGGTAAAGGCTATAAAAGAAGTATTGGGGGATTGGTAACGGGAATTGAGTCCTATATCCGGATGATCGATAAAGGACAGACCCTATTCTCCGGTTATCTATGGGTCGGATGGCCTGGCATAGTTGTCGAAGAGGACCGGCAAGCCGAATTTTCCTCCTTCTGCAAAGAGCGATTTAACTGCTTGCCTGTCTTCCTTACCCATGAGATCATCCGTGAGTTTTATTCCGGATTTTGCAACAGAACCATTTGGCCTTTATTTCACTGTTTCCCGGATTATGTCCTGCACGAAACCCAATCCTGGGGTTATTATCAGGCAGCCAATGAGTTGTTCTTCCGCACAGTGAAAGATTACCTGGAACCCGATGATATGATATGGGTACACGATTATCATCTTATGCTTCTGCCGAGCCTGATCCGGCAATATTCCCGACGCGCCATGATCAGTTTTTTCCTGCATATCCCGTTTCCGGCTTTTGATATTTTCCGGCAGCTCTCGCACATCGGCCAGGTCGGGATCATCAAAGGTCTGTTGGGAGCCGACCTGGTGGCGTTCCATACAAATGAATATGCACATGACTTCCTGAATTGCGTCAACCGGGTACTGAAAATCGACGGTACCGGGCATGAAATACCAGTGGAAGAAAGAATGGTGAGGATCAATGTTTTTCCTATGGGAATCGATTTTCGTGGTATCCGTGCCATGGCCCTGTCCGAACATTGTGCAGCTGTCAGGAATATGATTGCCCATGACCTTGCCGGTTATAAAATAGTGCTTTCCATAGACAGGTTGGACTATACGAAGGGAATACTGAACCGGTTGATAGCCTTTGACCGCTTGCTGGAGGATAACCCGGCGTGGAGAGGAAAAGTCCTGTTGATGCTGGTTGTAGCACCTTCCAGACGGGAGATTGGCTCCTACCTGCAAATCAAGCGGAGTATTGATGAATGGGTAGGGAAGATCAATGGAACTTACGGTACGCACACGTGGGCGCCCGTGATCTATCAATACCGGCAAATCGACGGAGAAGACCTTTGCGCATTATACGGAGTCAGTGATATCGCGTTGGTGACGCCTTTTAAAGACGGAATGAATCTGATCGCGAAGGAATTCATCGCCTCTCATACGGATGGAAGAGGAGTGCTGGTGCTCAGCGAAATGGCAGGCGCCTTTCAGGAACTGGGTGGCGCCATTGGCGTCAATCCCTTCCGGATCGAGGAATTGGTAAAGGCCATTTTACAGGGATTGACCATGACGAATGAGGAGCAGTACGCACGTAGCGAACCGATGCTTCGGCGGTTAGAGAACTACGATGTCCTCCGATGGGCTGAAGACATCATGGAAGCAACCTTAATAAATTCCAGGATAAACACTTATGAAGATCATACAAAGTTTCTGGACCTTACCGATAGAACGAAGCCGGGAAACGTTTGTCAACAATCGGTTTAGCGGCGGATGGAGCAATATAAAATATCACCTGATGAGCTGGGCCTATAGCTGCCTGCGCCTGCGGGCCTGTTATGATCAGGTGGAACTGATCACCGACCTGGCGGGCAAGACCCTCCTGGTGGATGATCTGCAGTTGCCTTACACCCAAACCCGCGTTGTATTGGATAGCCTCGATCTATATAACCCTGATTGGTGGGCGCTGGGAAAGATTTACGCTTTTCATATTCAGGAAACGCCCTTTATTCATGTCGACGGAGATGTCTTCATCTGGGAAAAGTTTCCCGAAAGACTGGAAAAGAGCGGCCTTATCGCTCAAAACCTGGAATTCGGCTTTCCTATTTACCAGGAAGTTTTTACTGCCCTGACACAGTCCGGTTCCTATATGCCGCCTGTGATATTGGATAACTATGCGCATAACCAAGGCTTTCATGCCTATAATGCAGGCATCATTGGGGGAAATGATATGGTTTTTTTCAAAGAATTCTCGACGGAAGCCCTTTTGTTTATTGAAAGAAATTCCGGGACCAGTGAACTGGGCTCCGGGATGATCAATGCTTTCTATGAGCAACATTTATATTATTGCATGGCCAAGAAAAAAGGAATAAAAGTGGAGTGTTATACGGATTATACCGATCAGGATGTGTTGAATGAAAGCCTAAAAAGTCTCCGCCAATTCAGCGCTGCACCCGTTACGACCTCCTATATACATCTTTTCGGAGAAGATGTTAAGAAAGATGCAGGCATCTGCAGGGAATTGGCACGGCGGCTGCGGGACGAATATCCGGAGCACTTTCACCTTGTCATGGAGACTATCAGGAAAAAACAAGATAAAATCGGACTTGACGTATGAATGGGAATGCGCGTCAGATCAAGCTGTTTTGCTTCCCTTATGCCGGAGGCTCTGCCGCCATCTTTTCCAGATGGAAGACTCTATTGCATCCTTCCGTGAATATGCGGGCCGTGGAGCTGGCCGGAAGGGGCGAACGCATCGGGGATACGCTCTACCAGGATGTGCCGGATATGATCGGGGATTTGCTGCAACGGATAGAGGCTGAGATCAGCGCTCTCCCCTATGCGCTTTTTGGGCACAGCCTTGGCAGTACGATCTGCTATGAATTGTATAAAAAAATCCGTGAAAAGGGCTTGCCCCTGCCGGTCCATCTTTTCTTCTCAGGCGCGGGGGCTCTTCATGTGATAAGGGCGGATGAGAAAAAATATCATTTGATGAGTGATGCGGAGTTCAAAAAGGAAGTCCTTGAATTAGGAGGCACCCCGCCGGAATTTTTCGAACATCCGGAACTCCTGCAGATATTCCTGCCGATGCTGAAGAATGATTTTAGAATGGCTGAGCAGGAACTTGTAGGAGAATTAATACCGATCGAAGGCGACATTACTGTTTTTTTGGGGAAGGAGGACGACCTCACTCCCGAACAATGTGACGGTTGGAAGCTATATACGAGGCAGGTATGCCGGATGTATTACTTCGAGGGCGGTCATTTCTTTTTGCAACGCCTTGGTGCCGCCGTAGTGAGCGTGATCAACCAGACTTTGCTGGAGTATACGCCATACCGGCAATTACAATAATTAATAGAACATGGATGTGGTTTCGTCCGACATCAGATTGGAGATCCGGCACAGGGATTATAACCTCGACCAGTTGGATAATCTTGCGGAATTACCTGAAGAGCCGGCCGTTTTCGGCATTTTCGCGATTATAAACGACCAGCCGGTTAACTGTCGGTATGTCGGCGAAACGGATAACCTGAGGGGCGCCATCAGCATGCTGTTCGAATCTCCGCCGGGAGAGGGATTACTCCAATTCATGCAGGGCCCCTGGATAAAAATGCTTTTATACGAAAAGGCGGTTGGTTTGACCAACGCGGAAAGGCAATCGGCGGTTTCGCAATGGACCAGAACGCACAAGCCCGCAGTGGATAGGGAGGGTAACTATTAAAACACATTTCGATGGAAACGACAGGATACATACCTGAAATAGAGGCTGTTAAAACGCAATTGCGCGAATGGAAAAAAAACAACCGGATCAGTGAATGGGAACTTCCCTACGAGGAAATCCTGACCAGGCTGACGGCTGCGATATTTTTCGTGACACCGGCAGCCGGGACCGATATCGGGGAGCTATGGGCAGCGCTTGAAATCCATGATGGACTGCAATATCGTCCTAACGATGAGAAAAAGCTTTCCGGACTTCCGTGGCGGGTAGAATTTAATAAAGGATTTGAATTATAGAACCATGTTATCGGATACGTTGACCGAAATGCTTCAGGAAAGAAGCTCCCTTTCTGATACCGGCATTACCTTCCTGGAACAGGAAGATAAGGAGGAATTCCTGTCCTATAAAGGACTATATGAAGCGGCGCTATGCGGAATGGCCTTCCTTCAGAGCCGGGGGGTAAAGCCAAAGGATGAACTTTTGATCCAGACCGAGGACAATAAAGCATTCCTTATTACCTTCTGGGCCTGCGTTTTAGGAGGATTCATACCTGTGCCGTTGAAAGTGGGGCTTACGGAGGAACACCGGCAAAAAATGTTCAGGATATGGCCATTATTGAATAATCCGCGCCTGATTTGCTCAGGAGCCCTGTTGGCCCGTTTAGCCGGCTTCTCCGCTTTGAACGGCGTGGAAAATAGCTGGACAAAAATTGCGGGATGCTGGCTGGACGAGTCGTTGTTGCTGGCTTCCCGGGAGAGAGGTTTGCCCTATTCCGTGTCACCTGCGGATCTTGCTTTCATCCAATTCTCTTCCGGTTCGACCGGTAATCCAAAAGGCGTCATGGTCACCCACCGGAACCTGATCACGAACATGCGGGCTATCGGCGCTGCGGCTTCGTATAAACAGGGAGATTCGCTGTTGAGCTGGATGCCTTTGAGTCATGATATGGGGTTGATCGGCTTTCATCTGAACCCTCTTTTCAGCGGTCTTCCACAATACCTGATGCCTACACCCCTCTTTGTCCGGAGGCCGGCGCTTTGGCTGGATATAGCGAGCCGGGATAAAATAACTGTACTTTGCGCGCCCAATTTCGGTTATGCCTATTTATTGAGACATGGGAATGTGGAGGAGGATCATTCCTGGGATCTTTCGCATGTCCGATTGATCTATAACGGCGCGGAGCCGATTTCGGCCAGTCTCTGCCGGCGCTTCCTCACGACCCTTGCAAAGTACGGATTGGCCCCGGGAGCTATGTGCCCTGTCTATGGTCTGGCCGAAGCCACGCTGGCTGTTGCTATCTCCGCGCCCGATGATGAAATGATCGAAGTCCTGCTGGACCGGAGACGGCTTGGCGTCGGAGACAAAGTCGGCCCGATACCGCCGGGCGAGCATGCGACCTCTTTCGTGAATGTCGGCCGGCCGGTTGACGATTGCCAGATGAGGATCACGGACGCGGAAGATATACCTGTCGGGGAGGAGACGGTCGGACATATCCAGATAAAAGGCGTCAATGTGAGCGCAGGTTATTACAATGATAATGTGGCGACGGATCAGGCAGTTACAGCAGACGGCTGGACCAGGACCGGCGATCTGGGATTTATGATGAAGGAAGCCTTGTATGTTACAGGCAGGGCTAAGGACATTATTTTTGTGAACGGCCAGAATTATTATCCACATGATCTGGAAAGACTGGCCTGCGAAATAGAGGGAGTGGAACTGAACAAGATTGCCATTGCCGGTTATTTCAATCCTGCCAGGGAAAAGGAAGAGATAGTGGCTTTTATTTTGCACCGATCGGAACCGGCGGCCTTCCTTCCTATCTTGCGCGCCGTGAAGGAAGAGCTGCGGCTAAAGGGAGGCGTGGAGATCGACCGACTGATCCCGGTCAAAGAAATACCCAAAACGACCAGCGGGAAATTGCAACGTTACCGGCTGATCGAGCAATGGCGAAATGGGGACTTTTCGGAAACGGAAGAGCTACTCGCCGGCCTGATGGAGGCGCCGTCGGATTTGACACCGCCGGCTGAAGAAGCTATAAATGAGACAGAGGGTCGGCTATTGGATATATGGGGCCGGGTATTGGGCGTCTCTGCCCGTTCTACGCGGCAGGATTTCTTCACGGCAGGCGGGACGTCCCTGAAAGCGGCAGAACTCTCCATGATGATCCTCAAAGAGTGGGGCGTTGATATTTCGCCGGTGACGTTCTATGAAAAACGAACGGTCAGGGATATTGCGCCTTTGATCGCATCGGCCGACAAGAGGGGTTATACGCCGATACCTGTTGTCCCCTGCCAACAGCAACATCCGCTATCTGCTGCGCAACTGCGAATATATTATTCCCGGGAACTGGATAAGGACGGTGTGGCTTATAATATCCCGGTAGCTTTCCGTATCCAGGGGGACTTGAATGTGCCGCTGCTGGAGGCGTGTATCCGGCAGCTGGTGAAAAGGCACGAATCGCTCCGGAGCGCTTTTTTCACGAAAGGACAATTATCCTTCCAGGTATGGGACCAGGTGGATTTTGTGATGGAGCGGGAAGAATGCCGGGCAGAAGAGCTGGAAGAAAAATTGAAAGAGGCTGTCCTGCCTTTTGCCCTGGACAAAACGCCGCTCTTCCGCTTCAAATTGTGGAAAGTAAATAACCTAGGGTTCATTCTTCTTTTCGATGTGCATCATATCGTTGCCGATGGCATATCCGTAGCCCTTTACATGGAAGATTTGATGAAACTGTATTCCGGTGATGAGACACGACGAACGTCGTTGGAGTATAAAGACTTCGTATATTGGGAAATCGGGCAGCAAACAAAGCCGGTTCAAAGAGAGTATTGGATGAAGCGATTGCAGGGCGGCCTGCCTGTGCTCGATCTTCCCACGGATTACACCCGCCCCGCGGTATTTAGTGGCAACGGGAGCAGAATAGCGCTCGAGCCCGGTGTAAAAACCTCCCGGCTCCGCGATTTCGCGGCAGCGAATAATTGTACCCCGCATGTGTTGCTCTTTGCCGTTTATGTCCTTTTGCTGCACCGGTACTCCGCGCAGGATGAATTGGTTGTGGGTATCCCTGTAGCAGGGCGCCGCCATCCTGACCTTCAATATATCCCGGGCATGTTTGTCAATAACCTGGCGATCCGGGTCACCATCTGCAGAAACTGTTCATTCCGTGAATTTTTGCAACGGGTAAAGCAGCAGCTGACAGCCGATCAGGAAAACGGCGACTTCCCTTTCGATGAGGTGGTTAAGCTTATCCGGACAAAACGCGATGTGGCCAGGCACCCTATTTTCGATACGATGTTCAATTATCAGAACATGACTATGCCGGAGGCAACGGACCAGCGGATCAGGCTTTCCAGATATGATTTCGATCCCGGATTCGCAAAATATGATCTCTCCCTGGAACTTTTCGAAGATAAGGATCATATATCGGGGAGTATCGAGTATGCCACGGCGCTATTCAAACAAAAAACTGTTTGGCGCATGGGGGTGTACTTTTCCGATTTGTTGTGTCGTGTCCTGGATAACCCTGATCGTGTCATCTCAGACCTCTTCCTGACTTCGACAGAACAGACCGGATTAAAAGGTCCCGTCGCCGAACTTTCCGATAAGACCGTTCATGGACTTTTTGAAGAGCAGGCTGCGCGGGCGCCGCAAAAGATCGCGATCCGGTATGAAGACCGGGAGATCAGCTACGGAGAGTTAAATGAGCAGGCCGGGCTATTGGCCGGCCGGCTGAAAGAACTGGGCGTAAATCAGGATGCGCCGGTAGCTATCATGCTCCCCCGGTGTCCGGAGATGATCATCAGTATCCTGGCGGTGCTGAAAGCAGGTGGGTTCTATCTGCCTATCGATACCGGCTTGCCCGAGGAAAGAAAGAAGTATATGATCTCGGACAGCGGTTGCAGGGTCATTCTGATGGGGGCGGGTCCGGAATCCATTTCTATTCCTAAAACGGCGGCGAAGCCTTCGGGCATCCCGGCTCCCGATGACCTCGCCTATGTCATCTACACTTCCGGCACATCCGGCAGGCCCAAAGGGGTGATGGTAGGACAGAAGTCCCTTGCCAATTATATCTGTTGGGCCGCTGACCACTATGTCAAAGGAGAAGATACCGTATTTCCCTTGTTCACGTCCGTCTCTTTCGACCTTACGGTGACCTCTATTTTCACCCCGCTTATAACCGGTAATGCAATGGTTATTTATAAAGAAGGGGAGTTGGAATTACCGATTGAGAAAATTGTCGCTGAAAATATGGTGGACATCATAAAGTTAACGCCTTCGCATCTCAAGCTGCTTATCCAGGGTTCATGGATGGCTTCAGGGGCGACCAGCAGGGTCAGACGCTTCATCGTTGGCGGGGAAAATCTACCTTCGGATCTGGCCGGCAAGATTGATCAGCGGTGGAATGGCAAGGTGGAGATCTTCAATGAATATGGTCCTACAGAAGCAACGGTAGGGTGTATGATCCATCTTTTCGACCCGCAATTCGACGGCCCTTCCGTGCCCATCGGAATTCCTGCTGCGGGCACGGTTATCCATCTGCTGGATAAGGACCATAAGCCCGTGCAGGATGGCGCCAGGGGCGAAATCCATATCGCCGGGGAATGCCTGGCCAAAGGGTATTGGAAACAGGATGCGCTGACCGCAGAAAAATTCATCCCTGACCCGTTCCATCCCGGGAAACTAATGTACCGTACCGGGGATCTCGCCAGGCTCCTGCCCGAGGGTGTCATCGAATATGGAGGGCGTTCCGATGAACAGGTAAAGATCAATGGTAACAGGATCGAGCTGGCGGAGATCGAAAATTGTCTGAACGAATTCCCCGGCGTCGGACACGCGCTGGTTATCAAGCGCGACAATGATCAGGGACAATCTCTTTTATATGCGTATTATACCGGTGGCGAGATTGCGAATCAGCCGGCTCTCCGGGATTACCTTGCAGCGCGCTTGCCGCATTATATGATCCCCGCTTATTTCATCCCGATCGATACTATTCCATTGACCATAAACGGGAAGATCGATCAGGGGGCTTTGCCGTTGCCCGAGCGGACAGGACAGGACCGGAGTACCGTTCTTCCGCGCAATAAAGTCGAGACGTTATCGCTGGAGATATGGGAAGATGTCCTGGGAGAAAAGGGAATTTCGATAACGGATAATTTTTTCGAGCTGGGGGGAGATTCTATCAAGGCGGTACAAATTGCCTCCCGCCTGGCCGAAAGGAGCGTCACCGTCAACGTAAAAGATATACTTACTTACCATACGATCGCGCAAATCAGCCCCCATGTCCGTAGCGCCGCTCCGCCAAGGGAGTATGATCAGGGTGCTGCTGCCGGTGAAGTGCCGCTCAATCCGATTCAGTCCTGGTTTTTTGAATTAGGTCTTGCCAACGTTCACCATTTTAATCAGTCGATCCTATTGCGGTTAAGGGTCCGGACGGATGCTGCGTTATGGAGGACCGCGTTTGAAAGGTTGATCATGCAGCACGATGCGCTACGGCTGAATTATGACCCCGTGCGGCAGTCTTTGTTCTATAATGAAAAGCGCCTGGGTGAGCCCTTCGAGCTGATGGTGCTTCCGGGATCACCGTACGATTACTTCACAGCCGCCGGTGACTGGATGTGCGGCTTCGATATTATGGGAGGTCTATTGCTGAAAGCGGCCCTTTTTTCGGGTGGAGAAGGGGGAGAAAACGGGGAAGGAGGGCAATATTTATTTATAACGGCTCATCATCTCGTCATTGACGCTTTTTCCTGGAGAATAGTGCTGGAAGATCTGTACCTGATCTATAGAGGATTGGAAACAGCGGGACAAATACGGCTGCCCGGCAAGACTGCTTCTCTGAACATTTGGGGTGAAGAGTGGGTGAAACATGCGACTCTTGCAGGGTTTGAGGGCGCCGACTACTGGAAAAAAGTTAAGAATACATCCTTCCCGATCCCGCTGGATCTGCCTGTGACCGTTTGGATGGCGAGGGACATAACAAGCCTTCAGGCCACTGCATTGGACAAAGAACGTACTGAATTCCTTCTTCGTGAAGCCCACCATTATTATAAAACGGATGTACCGGTGCTATTGAATACAGCCCTTGCCGCCGTCCTGAAAGAATGGACGGGACTGGATCATTTGGTTATCGAACTGGAAAACCACGGCCGACACCTGGAAGAGATAGACGTAGCGCGAACGGTAGGCTGGTTTACGACGATGTACCCTGTTCGTCTGGATTGGAAAGAAGGTTCGTGGCCGGAGTGCGTGAAAGCAATAAAAGAACAACTGCAGCAGGTGCCCGGCAAAGGAGAAGGCTATGGTATCCGGGAATATGGTATGGGGCGGTCCGGCGGCGGGAGCGGGTTGCCTGCCGAGGTCCGATTCAATTATCTTGGCCAGTTCGCAAAAGAGCTGAATAATGATCTTTTCGACTATATGCCGGGCTTTTGGGGGCTGGATAACGATCCCCGGAACAAGGTGACGGCTAAGCTGGAGTGGATCGCGCTGGTGATCGAAGGGGAACTACGCTTCGAAATCCGTTACCATTGCGTCGCACATAAAGAATCGACTATCCGGCGGCTGGCAGACTCCTTTATAAACTGCCTGCTTCAACTGCTTGAACAAGCCAGCATAGCCGATGATCTGCGCCTGACTCCGGCGGACTTCGGGCTGATGAATATGGGCGATGGAGAGTTAGATGCTCTGTTTGGGTAACAAGCTATTTCTTAAAAAATTTAATTTCCTGCATATGCTCTTACCAAATATTCTTGAAAGGGTAGGCAATACTCCGCTGGTATTCTTGAATTTGAAGGATTTCGAGAACGTCAATCTCTTTGCCAAGATAGAAGCCTATAATCCCACCGGCAGCGTCAAGGACCGGGCGGCAGCCTATATCCTTAAGAAGCTGCTGTCTTCCCGGGCAATCGACAAAAAGACTACGATCATCGAATCCACTTCGGGCAATTTCGGTGTGGCTTTGTCTGCTTATTGCAAATACTACAATCTGCGTTTCATAGCCGTGGTGGATCCAAAGATTACTTCCATGAATGAAATGCTCATCCTTTCCAACGGGGCGGAGATGGTCAAAGTTCTCCAGCCTGACAGCTACGGGGGGTATTTGCTGACGAGGATCGAAGAGGTAAAAAAACTGCAGCAGAAAATCAAAAACTCGTATTGGATCAATCAATATGAGAATCCTCTTAATGCCGACGCGTACTATCAATCACTAGGGAAGGAGATCTGTTTTCAGATTGAAGAAATCGATTACGTTTTCCTCGGGGTCAGTTCGGGAGGGACTATTACGGGCGTAAGCAGGAAGATTAAGGAGAATTTTCCCTCGGCACGCGTTGTCGCCGTCGACGTGGAAGGCTCTGTTATTTTTAACGGGCTCGCGAAGGAGAGGTTTATTCCCGGCATAGGGTCCAGTATGGTTCCCCGAATCCTGCAGGATGCGCACATCGATGATGTCGTCATCGTTGATGAGGTATCCTCCATCGCCGCTTGCTATGAATTGCTTCGGGAACATAGCTTTTTCGTTGGAGGTTCATCGGGATCAGTCCTGGCAGGCATCAAAAAATTCTTTGCGGGGAGAGAACTCGCCCGACCGGTCAACGTAGTGACCGTGTTTCCGGACCGTGGTGAACGCTACTATGATACTATTTATAATAAGGATTGGTGTAGTCAATTCATTCAGCTGAAAGACGAAGCACATTATCTCAACACCTTATCATGCTAATAATCAACGAACAGCATTTGGAAGACCTGGGCATAGACTGGGAAATAAATATTGCCGTCATTGAGACGGCTGTCCGGTGTATGGCCCGGGGCGATTTTGCCCAGCCTGTCAAACCCTATCTGCGTTACCGGAATAAGCGCAACCGTATCATAGCCATGCCGGCTTTCGTCGGGGGCAGTATCAATATGGCGGGCATCAAATGGATCGCCAGCTTCCCTGATAACATAGACAAGGGGCTGCCCCGTGCTCACAGCGTCACCATCCTTAATAATGCAGACACCGGAGTACCGTTGGGTATCATCACTACGGCGCTGCTGAGTATCCTTCGAACCGCGTCCGTCAGCGGTCTTGTGATTACCCTTTTTGATCGGGTTCGGACGCTCGCCGGCGTAAAGATCGGGATTTCGGGGTTTGGGCCGATCGGCCGCTACCATTTGAAAATGTGCCTGGCTTTATTAGGGAACAGGATAGAGAAAGTCCTGTTGTACGATATAAGGCCTATTGATCCGGCAGAATTCGACGCGGATGATCGGATTGAAATCGTGGGAAGTTGGGAAGAAGCCTACCTGGATGCCGATATCTTCATAACGTGCACGGTATCGGATGCCCCATACATCGACAAGCAGCCTAAACCGGGATCCCTGCACCTCAACGTATCCCTAAGGGATTATAAGCCGGATGTTTATAATTGGTTCCACGGCAATATCCTGGTAGACGATTGGGAGGAGGTTTGCCGCGAAAAAACGGATATTGAAATGATGCATTTGGGGAAGGGTTTGCAAAAGGAAGATACTTTTTCACTCGTGGACATGGTGCAGGATGACTGTTTGAGTCGTTTTGAACCGGAATCCTGTATCCTTTTTAATCCTATGGGAATGGCCATATTCGATATTGCGCTGGGCAGCTATTATTACCAGACTGAAAAAACCCGCTTATTAAATTCATAGCAGATGGAGCTGAAGGTAAAAAAATCGAATGTCCAGACTATCCTTGAGCTTAGCATGGTTCAGGCAGGTATGTTATTCCATTACCTGAGAGATGACAAGGATAATCTTTATAATGTGCAGGTTTCATTTGATTGCGAGGGGGTCATAGACGCAGAATTGCTGCAGGAAGCCTTCTACATCGTGCAGGAGAGTAATGATGTGCTAAGGTCTGTCTTCAGTTGGGAGAAAGTAAGCAAGCCCCTGCAAGTGATCCTGAAAAAATATCGCACTGAGTTTATCTGTACGGATCTGTCGGATAGCGGCAACAAAGAGATGCAGCAACAGATCGAGTCCATCCTGGAAGCGGAATGGAATACGAGGTTTGATCTCAGTGGTTTGCCGATACGAATAAGCCTGATCCGGACGTCTACCGAAAGCTGCTGTTTCAGCATCACTCATCATCATATTTTATATGACGGATGGAGTACGGGAATTTTGCTAAAAGAACTGTTTTATTGTTATAGCTGTTTGCGGGCCGGTTCCACGCCGGCGCTGACACCCAAAAGGGCCTATAAGGATGCTCTTCGGGACTTGCATTCCAATGGTCTTTCCGAACCGGCTGACCGGTTCTGGAATGAATACCTGGAAGGGTACCAGCCCCTTGCTTTTTTCCGGGAAAAGCGCCTGCCAGGGCGCTTTGAGCGGAGCTTTCCTGGAAAAGTCAGTTTTTCTTTCGAAGGGCAGGAGCTTAAGGGATTCGCTACCCGGCTCAGGGTGACGGCGGCAGCTGTCTTATATGCGGCATACGGGTTGCTGCTGCGAAAATACCAGGATTTGTCCGATGTGGTTTTTGGAACGGCTGTATCCAGCAGGGATGCAACGCTGGCGGGCGGAGAGTATATAATGGGTAACTTTATAAATACTATACCGCTCCGGGTGAATCAGGATGGGGGAATGACTTTGCGGGAACTGGTCGTCGCTGTCAACAAAGATCTTATCCGAAGAAGCCCATTCAACAGTACCTCCCAATATGAAGTCACCCGCTTGCTGAAGTCTCACGGGCAGCTGTTCGATTCGGTATTTGTCGTTGAGAACTATCCGCTGGACGTGGCGGCTATCAATAGTCAGCCGGAATTGCGGTTGCGGCTTCGGGACGTGCGGGAAAATACCGGTATACCCTTGCTGGTGACGGTATTCTTCAGGGAGCGTGTCGAGGTTGAATTTTCATACCGGCGTACGCATATCTCCGATGAAGAAGTACAGAACCTGGCCGGGTATTTCAGGCATTGTCTTTCCAGCCTCTGGACAAGCGAGCATAAAAAGGTAAATGAAACAGGCCTTCTGGCTGAAGAAGACGTCAACCGGCAATTTGCCGCTTTTCAGGACCCTCCGAAGATCTTCGATCGGGGCAGGTCAGTGGTAAACCTCATTGACGGGTGGGGCCGATCGACTCCGGCAGCAACGGCAGTGGAACACAATGCTCTGCTGTGGTCATACGCGGAAATGCAGGAAAGAACCCTCCGGCTGGCCTCCTGGCTAAAGGCCAGCGGGGTAGAAAAAGGAAGCAGGGTCACTGTATACATGGCCGGAGGCTGTGATCTCCTGACCGTCATGCTGGCTATTTTCCGGCTGCGAGCCGTATATGTGCCCATCGATATTGATTTTCCCCGGCAAAGGGTAGAAGAAATAGTGAAAGACAGCGAATCTGTATTGATGCTGAGCGGCGCTGGCATGCGGGATGCGACGTCGGCACTGACGATGGCGATACCGGGACTGCAGAGCTTTTGCATAGAGGAGATCCTGGAGAAAACGACGGAAGACTATGATGGGATGCCGGAAGACTATGACGCCCAGGATATAGCCTACATGATCTATACGTCGGGAACCACCGGGAGACCAAAAGGTGTAATGATCCATCATTTGGGAATGCTGAACCATCTTTACGCAAAGATCGAAGCCTTAAATCTGAATGAACAGTCCGTAATCGCGCAAACAGCTTCACCCTGTTTCGATATTTCCATCTGGCAATTTTTGGCGGCGCTGCTGGTAGGCGGAAAGACTTATATTATCGATAAGGAGGTCCAATTGGATCCTCCGCGGCTGCTGGCGTCTCTGGAGCGCGGGCATGTCACGGTGATCGAAACAGTACCTTCTCTTTTGGCAGGATTCCTGGAAGCTCTGCCACCCGGGCAGGATAATTCCCCGCAAGCATTGCAGTGGATGGTCCCCACCGGCGAAGTTCTTGAAGTGGATCTGGTCAGACGCTGGTATGCCCGCTTCCCGAATGTTCGATTGTTGAACGCCTATGGTCCGACAGAATGTTCTGATGACGTTACCCATCACGTGGCAGGCGATCCCGCCGAAGACCAGGTTGTCATACCAGTCGGCCGTCCCGTCTGCAATACCAGGATCTATATCCTGGATGCGAACAATAACGTTTGCCCCCCGGGGGTCAGAGGCAACATCTACATTGCGGGGCTGGGTGTGGGGAAAGGCTATTGGAAAGATGAGGAAAAGACGAAAAATGCCTTTGTCGGCAATCCTTTTGCGAAGCTGCCGGAGGAAGCCGACTACAGCCGGTTATACCGCAGCGGAGATAAGGGATATTATCTGAAAAATGGCGATATAATATGTATCGGTCGCGGAGATGACCAGGTGAAGATCCGTGGTAACCGTATCGAACCTGGCGAGATCACGGTATGCCTGAATGCGCATCCGGATATAAAGGAATCGGTTGTCGCTGTGCTGGGCCCGGCGGACGGCAAGTACCTGGTGGCTTATTATGTCGCAGAAGCGATCATCGACGCTTCTTCGCTGCGTTCGCTGCTATCCTCCAGGCTGCCGGAATATATGGTGCCGGTTTTTTTCGTGCATCTCCGGAGTCTCCCGCTTACGGCTAATGGCAAACTGGACCGTAAAGCGCTACCCATACCGGAGCCTGGTAAAGGAGACGGTTATATAGCTCCGCAGACGAATGAGCAACGGCTTCTGGCTGAGGCCTGGTCGGCAGTGCTTGGTGTGGAACGGGTGGGTGTTGGGGATAATTTTTTTAGCATTGGGGGGGATTCCATCAAATCGATCCAGATAAGCTCCCGGATGCGGTCCGCGGGTTATGGGATCTCGGTAAAGGACATTTTTGAAAACCAGACTATTCGTCAGCTGGCCCTGATCATGAGAAAGACGGCGGCAGTGTCGGACCAGTCGGAAGTAAGCGGGACAGGCCCGCTGACCCCGATACAACGGTGGTTGTTTGAGGGCCCCGTGATAGATAAGCATCATTATAACCAGTCGGTACTGCTTGATTTCCCCGATGGCCTTTCGATAGAGCAGGTACATAGCCTTTTCAAAAAGCTGCAGGATCACCATGACGCCCTGCGGATGGTCTTCAGAGAGGAAGATGGAAGGATGATCCAGCTTAACCCGGGAAGCGAGATGAAGGTATATGTGGAAGAATGGAACTTGCGTAAAGACCCTGATCCGGAAGCCAGCGTGGCGGCAGCCGAAGGCAGGATACAGGCTGGTATCGACCTGTCAAACGGTCCCTTGATGAGACTGGGCCTGTTCCACAAAAAAGACGGCACCCGGCTGCTGATCGTCATCCATCACCTGGTGGTGGATGGGATCTCCTGGCGCATTCTCTTTGAAGATATCGAAACGTTGTACGGACAGTTACAAAAAGGAGAGGTTTTCGTCCTGCCGCCGAAATCGGATGCCTTCCTTTCCTGGGGGTCGCGGCTGGAAGCTTATGCGAAGAGCAGCGCGTTCCGGCAGCACCTGCTCTATTGGAAGGAAGTGGCGCAACAGCCACAGGAAAAGCTCCTGCGCGACTACGTTAACGGAATCAATAAATGGTCGGAAAACCGCCCGGTCAGGTTCCGGCTCACGCGGACAGAGACGTCGCAGCTGCTGACCGAAGTACCTGCTGTATTCGGAACAAGGATGAACGAAATCCTGTTGGCGGCGCTGGCGATCAGCATCTACAGGCGCTATGGGCTGGAGCGCATTAAAGTCGATCTGGAGGGTCATGGCAGGGAAGAGCTGCCGACGGCGCATGGGGACAAGCGGGAACCGCAGCCGGATGTGAGCCGTACGGTAGGATGGTTCACGAGCATTTTCCCCGTGGTGCTGGAAGGGGGAGGCACGGATTTACGGACTATCATCCGGTCTTTAAAGGAGAACCTGAGGAAGGTACCGAATAATGGCATCGATTATCTCTTAGCAAAATATCTGTTGAAAGAAGACGATCCCGCTTTTCGGGGAAAGGATGCAGCCGCGGGTATCAGTTTCAACTACCTGGGACAGTTCGATACCGACACGCGGGGCAGGTCTTTCGGGATAGCCGGCGAGGAGAAACGGGGAGATCATGCCCCGAATGAAGGCCGGGAATTTGATTGGGACTTGTCCGGGATGGTAACGGACGGGCAGTTGGAGATGACACTATGGTACAGTCAGCAGCAATATAAGGCGGAAAATGTTGAAGGCTGGATGGCTGAATATGAGAGCAGTCTTCGGGAGGTCATCAGCTATTGTTGCGGCTATGGCGGCAGCGTGCTAAGTCCCTCGGACCTTAGCTGGCGTGGCCTGACTATGGCCGGATTAGATAACCTGCAGTCCCGGTACGACGTAGAAGATATCTATCCGCTTTCGCCGATGCAGGAAGGGATGTTGTTTCATTCCCTGCTGAACCCGGATTCCACGGAATATTACCAGCAGGCTGCGTGCAGACTGAAAGGAGCCGTGGATGCGGGAAGGATCGAACAAACGCTTCAGGAACTCGTGGACCGGCATCCGGTGCTCCGGACTGTATTTATCCGGGAAGGATATGACCGGCCGCTGCAACTGGTATTACGGCGTAGTAAGGCCAATTTCAGGTATCTGGATCTCCGGGAGGAATGTCTTCGGAGCTCTGTCGGGGAGGTGCTGACCAGGTACAAGGAGCAGGACAAAGCTCAACGATACGATTTCACCTCCGGCAATCTTCTCCGGGTAACGCTCCTGCGGACTTCAGGAGACGAGTATACTTTACTTTGGAGCCACCATCACATTCTGATGGATGGATGGTGCATGACGATCCTTCTGGGCGAGTTCAGGATGTTGTATTCCCGCTATTCAGCATCAACCATCGGGGCCTTGCCGCCGGTACGACCTTATTCGATCTACATCTCCTGGCTGGAAGACAGGAACCGGGCGCTTAGCGAACAATATTGGAAGGACTATTTGTCCGGCTACGAGGGCCGCACGAGCCTGCCCCGGAAAACGGCGGCCTTACCGAATGAGCTTCACGATCGGTCCTGGACCAGCAACCAGCTGCGGTATATGCTGGATGAGCAGGAAACAAAATCGTTACAGGAATTTTGCGGTTTGCAGGGAATTACTGCCGGCAATGTCCTGACTACTGCCTGGGGCATTCTTCTTTCCAAGTATAATTATACCCGGGACGTTGTGTTCGGTTCGGTCGTATCCGGAAGGCCGGCCGAGATCCCGGGTGTCGAAAACATGATCGGGCTCTTTATCAACGCTATTCCGGTACGGATCCAATTCCGCGAGGATCAGCCGTTATCCGTTATCCTCCGTGAAGTTCAGGCACGGTCGCTGGAATCGGAGCCCTATTCCTATCATTCCCTGGCCGCTGTACAGGCGCTGGCCGGAACAGGCAGGGAATTAGTGGATCATATCCTGGTTATCGAGAATTATCCCGTAGCCCCGGATACGCGGGACCAAACCGATTTTGCTATTACCGGGATGGAGGTTTCCGAACAGACCAATTATGATCTGGCGCTGGTGATCGTGCCAGGGGAGCGGCTGTTGTTCAGATTCGATTACAATCCGCAAGTCTATACGGAAGAAACCATCCGGGATGCATGGGCATGGCTGTCGGCCATTCTCCGGGAAATCATCGAATATCCGGAGCGGACTTTGGCCGAATCAGTCATGCAGCCGAAAGAAGGCGGTCTTGAATGGCTGCAGGAGCTGGACCGTACGAACACGTCTTATCCCGGATCCATGACGGTACATGAATTGTTCCGGCGGCAGGCGGTGATCCATGCGGACAAGATAGCGCTACGTTTCGGTGAGCAGTCACTAACTTATCGGCAACTGGATGAAAAAAGTAATTCTCTTGCCCGGTTGCTGAGAGCGAAAGGGGTTGACAGGGAGACGATCGTCGGTCTGCTTGCGGACAGAGGTATTGAAACGGTTCTTGGAATGCTGGCCATCCTCAAAGCAGGAGGCGCTTATCTGCCTATCGACACGGATTACCCTCCCGAGAGGATAAACTACCTGGTGCATGACAGCGGAATCCGGATATTGCTCTATACCGGGGAACTCTCTTATGCGGCGCCTTCTTCGGTTGTCGCGATCCCTATCGGGGGAGAAGGGTTATTCCCGGAAGATGGAGAAGTGCGAATTTCGGGAGAAGGAGAAGAGCGAATCGCGGGAGATGGGGAATTGGAGAATAGCAATCGGCCTTCGGACCTTTGTTATGTCATCTATACCTCCGGCACGACAGGAAATCCAAAGGGAGTGATGGTGGAGCACAGGAATGTCGTCAGGCTTTTCTTCAATGACGATTTTCAATTTGACTTCGGATCGGGAGATGTATGGACCATGTTCCATAGTCACTGTTTCGACTTTAGTGTCTGGGAGATGTACGGGGCGCTGTTATTTGGCGGAACGCTCGTTATCATCCCCAAGATGATCGCCAGAGACAGTAAGGCCTATCTGGAAACGCTCTGTAAGGAAAAAGTAACCGTGTTGAACCAGACACCCAGCTCCTTCTATAGCCTTGCACAGGAGGAACTGATCCGGCCTGAAGCAGACCTCGCGTTGAAATACGTGATCTTTGGGGGCGAGGCGCTGAGTCCGGGTAAATTAAAAGCATGGTGGTCGAGATACCCCGGTGTTCAGCTGATCAATATGTTTGGAATTACCGAGACTACGGTACACGTCACGTATAAGCAAATAGGCCAATTCGAAATCGATAACAATGTGAGCAATATCGGCAAGCCTATACCTACTTTGTCCCTGCATCTTGCCGACACGTTCGGACTACCTGCGCCAAAAGGGGCAATAGGAGAGATGTATGTTGGCGGGGAGGGGGTTGCGAGGGGGTATCTGGGAAGAGAAACGCTGACGGCGCAGAAATTCATCCGCAGTCGCCTTCATCCCGATGCGGTGGTATATCGCTCGGGGGATCTCGCCAGGGTTCTTGCTTCCGGCGAGATCGAATACCTGGGGAGGATGGACCAGCAGGTAAAGATCCGTGGATTCCGGATCGAATTGGGCGAGATCGAAGCCGTACTGAATGAGCATGGATCGATAGGCGAATCGGCGGTCATCGACAAAGAAGGTCCGACGGGTAAGTACCTGGCGGCGTATTACACTTCAGAAGAGGAACCAGGGGCTGCTGAACTGAGGAACTTTCTGTCGGCACGTCTGCCGGATTATATGATCCCCGCTTTTTTTGTACAGGTAGCGGCCATTCCCCTGACCGCCAACTTTAAGTTGGACAGAAAGAGACTGCCGGATCCGGTCGTAAAGGCAGGCGAAGATTATGCGACGCCTGAATCCCCGGAGGAGCAGCTGCTTGCAGGGATCTGGGAAAACGTGCTGGGTGCGGAGCGGATCGGCGTGACCGACAATTTCTTTACTGCCGGCGGTGATTCCATTAAGTCCATACAGATCAGTTCGGGTTTGCGAAGCGAGGGGTATGAGCTGACCGTTAAGGATATCTTTCAATATCCCACTATCCGGGAATTAGCCGGCCGGTTGAAAAAGATAACGGCAATCGCGGACCAGTCGGCTATTACCGGGGAGGCCGGTCTGACACCTATCCAAAAATGGTTCTTCGAAGGCCCGGTTAACGCCAAAAACCATTATAACCAGGCTGTATTCCTCCGATTCAGGGGAAGGGTCTCCGAGGATGCCGTGCGCTGGATCTTCGACCGGATACAAGCGCATCACGATGCCTTGCGCATGGTGTTCCGGAAATCGGAAAAAGGATGGCGGCAGGAAAATAAAAGGACGGAAATGCTTTTGGCGATCGAAGTATATGACCTGAGTAAGTCAGAAGAACCCAACCATGAGATGCACAAGGCGGCGCGCAAACTGCAATCGGGCATTGTCCTGGAGACGGGTCCGCTCATGAAGCTGGGTCTGTTTCAGCGAAAAGAGGAAAGCTGCCTGTTTATTGTCATTCATCATCTGGTGGTAGATGGGGTATCCTGGAGGGTACTCTTTGAAGATATCGAAACTCTTTATCAGCAATGGAAGCAGGGGCTCCCCGGGAGTCTGCCTCTAAAGACCGGCGCCTTTTTGTCCTGGGCGGGGCAACTGGATGCCTATAGGGGTTCAAGCGGATTTTTCAAGGCAGCCCGGTATTGGGCCGCAATGGAGGCAGGGAATGTGGCCTGTTCGATACGGAGAGATTATCCCGATGGCCCGGATCTGGGATATTATTCCCGGCGGATGAGCTACACACTCCCGGAAGGAAAGACTTCAGCTCTTTTGACAGCGGTACATAAAGCGTATCGTACAAAGATCAACGATATCCTGCTGGCGGCATTCTTCCTCGCCGTGCGGGATCAGTTTGGCATGGAAAAGATGCTGATCGACCTGGAAGGGCATGGAAGGGAAGACATCGGCCAGGACACCCGCTTCGACCGAACGGTGGGATGGTTCACCAGCCTGTATCCCGTGTTGTTACAGGCGCCGGGGCAGGATTTGCCGGGAACGATAAAAAGTATCAAAGAATGCCTGCGGCAACCACCGAATAATGGTATCGACTACCTGGTATACAAATATCAGGGGGAGGGCAATCAGGACGAGGACCGTCAGGGCTGGGACAGGTGTCCGCCAACAGCAGTAAGGTCCTCCGTTCTTTTCAATTACATGGGCGGGTTCGATGCGGATATGGCCGGCAAGTCTTTTTCTGTTTTGGCGGCTCCTGCGAAGGACGTGGTCTCTTCCGGGGAGACCCGGGATTATGACTGGGATCTTTCGGGTATCGTTACAGAAGGTCGTTTTCAAATGGCGCTGACTTTCAGCGAACGACAATATAGTGCGAATACCGTACGGGCATTCATGGACAAGTACTACGATAACCTGATGGCGGTGATCGACCACTGTTGTCTTCAGGCGACAGCGGTGCTGACCCCTTCCGACCTGACTTATAAAGGGCTGACCATATCTCAATTGGATCATTTACAGGAGCAAGGCGCTATCGAGGATATTTATCCCCTGACGGCTATGCAAAATGGCATGCTCTATCATACTTTGCTGAGCCCTGAAGACGGTCACTATTTCGAGCAGATGGTCGCCCGGGTAGAGGGGAGCCACGATATGCGGGCAATCGAGCAAAGCCTGAATATATTGTCGGACAGGCATGCCATGCTGCGGACGCGGTTCCTGACCGAAGGCTATGGCCTGCCACTGCAGGTGGTGATGAAAGTGGGTAAGGTGGATTTCCTGTATAAAGACATAAGGAAGGAAGCAGAGGCAGGCATCCTGCAGGAAGTTGTCGAAAGGTATCGGAAGGAAGACCGGTCGAGAGGCTTCGACCTTCACAGCGGGAGGCTGATGCGCCTCGTCGTCCTCCAGACGGGAAGCCGGGATTATGTATTTATCTGGGGCCATCACCATATCCTTATGGATGGATGGTGCATGGGCATCCTCCTCCGGGACTTTAGAAGGATCTATAGCGATGTTGCGGGAGGGGAAAAACCCCATTTGCCGGAGGTCAGGCCTTATTCGCAATATATCCGGTGGTTGGACGGCCTCGATAAGGCGGCAGCTGCGAGGTATTGGCGGGAATACCTTGCAGGCTATGAACGCCTGGCAGGCCTGCCGCAGAAAGAAGGGTATATACCCGGAGCGCAGCCGTATCAAATGCTGACGGAACATCTCATCATTCCCCGCGGGCGGTTGGAGCAGATACAGGTCGTAGCCCGCCGGTATGGCGCCACGCTGAATACTTTCATACAGGCAGCATGGGGAATATTGCTGGCTAAATACAACAACGTAAATGATGTTGTCTTCGGGGCAGTAGTTTCCGGCCGGCCACCGGAAATGGCGGGTGTGAGAGAAATGGTAGGGTTGTTCATCAATACCATACCGGTACGCGTCCGATACAATGGCGATGAAAATTTCGGCGATCTGGTACAGCAAATGCAGGCGCAGGCTCTCAACGGGAATAGCCATCATTATAGTTCCTTACCGGAAGTGCAGACGTCGAGCGGATTGGGAAATGGGTTGTTGAATCACATCCTGATCCATGAAAATTTTCCCATCGAGGACATGCTGGCTGAGGATCAGGATGGTCATGAACGAATCGGAGATACTCCCGATCTGATCTTAAAGGAGGTTAGGCTCTTCGAGATGACGAGTTATGACCTCAATATAATGATATATGCAGGCGAAGATCTCATGATCCGGTTCGATTATAATGCCCGGGCGTATGAAGAGGGCGTTATCCATGATGCTATCGGGCGACTGGAGAGACTGTTGGGACGTTTGATGGCCGACGAGGAAACGCCGCTGACGGCCGTGGGGATAGTGGATGAGGGAGAGCAGTCGATGCTGTTGAACGACTTCAATGCAACTGCCGCGAACTATCCTGCGGAGGACACCCTCACTTCGTGCTTCGAGCGACAGGTTGGAGCGACGCCGGATAAAATAGCGATCAGCTATGAAGGCAGCACGCTTACCTACCGACAGCTTAACGAGGCATCCAACCGGGTGGCCCACTATCTGCGAAGACATTATTTCGTCAGGGCTGATGACTGCATCGCCATTATGATGGACAGATCGGAAAAATTGATTATCGGTCTGTTAGGAATTCTCAAAGCCGGCGCCGCCTATATTCCCATTGACCCGGCTTATCCGCGGGACCGGGTGGCGGCGATCCTTGGGGACAGCGGGGTGAAGATATTGCTGACCGATCAGGATATGGAGGACGGAATGGCGTTCAACGGCATTATCCTTGATCCGGATGAAGCGGAAGACCATGGAGCGGGAATGGAAAGCGGTGAAACAGAGAATCCGCCCTGCATACATACCCCTGCAAACCTCTGCTATCTGATCTACACGCCGGGACCGGCCGGGAAGCCAAAGGGCGTGATGGTCTCCCATCACAACGTGGTAAATTTCCTGGCTGCCATGAACCAACGGTTGCCGGTAAATGATTATGACCGAATGCTGGCGGTGACGGGTATTTCTTTCGATATCTCTGTACTGGAGATATTCTGGACACTTTGCCGGGGGGTGGAAGTGGTGATCCATCCGGCCGATGTTTCGCCCGGAAACCTCGACAGATATATGGAACAGATTAATCCCGATATGGATCTCAGGCCTGTTACCCTGATGCAGTCTACACCCAGCTTTATCAAGCTGGCCATGGAAGGAGGAGGATCCGATGCATTCCTGTCTTCGCTGCGGCTATTGCTGCTGGGAGGGGAGGCGCTACCCGCTACGCTGATCCGGCGTCTCGGGGCTGTCACAACGGCCGAAATATACCATATGTACGGTCCAACGGAAACGACTATCTGGTCCTGCATGAACAAGATAGAAGGTGACCCGGAAAAGATCAGTATCGGCAAACCGATCCTGAATACCCAGCTATATATTCTCAGCCGGGAACTGCAAGTGATGCCGGCCGGCCTTGCCGGAGACTTGTATATTGGAGGCGAGGGGCTTTCCAGGGGTTATTGGGGAAACCCTGCATTAACAGCGGAGCGATTTATCGATCATCCGTTCCAGGAAGGGAAAAGGATCTACAAAACCGGCGATATCGCCCGTTGGCAGGCAGACGGAACCCTTGAGCTGATCAGGCGCGACGACGATCAGGTAAAGATCAGGGGGTACCGGATAGAATTGGGGGAGGTCGAGAGTGCGCTGCCAGAGGAAGAGATGCTTGCCGAGGACGCATATATCGCCCCGTCCGGCCCGCTGGAAGAGAAACTTGTTGAAATATGGTCCGAAGTCCTGGGGGTGGATGCATCGGTTATTGGGGTCGATGCTGAATTTTTCCGGCTGGGCGGACATTCTTTAAACGCCGTCATAGCCATCAACCGAATAGGGGAAGAGTTCAAGATAAATTTGCCCTGGAAGCTGTTCCTGAGAATATCAACCGTGAAGGAGATCGCAACCTATATCCAGGCTGTTGCCGTTAAAACCGCTGAAAGCAGGGAACAAGCTGCTGAAAGCAGGGAGCAAGCCGGGGAAAGCAGAGAACAAGCCGGGGAAGAGCTGCGGGAACAACTGGTTTTCTAAGTCATTCAATCAAACCTTTATGGACGTTGTTGAGATCATTACTACATTGACCGGCCTTGGCGCTAAAATAGAGATATCGGATAATGAGCTGCGGCTGGATGCGGCAATCGGAACGATAAAGCCGGAACTGCGGCTTGCCATCCGGGAGCATAAGGCGGATATCATCCGGTTCCTGACACGGACCCGATTGAAGATTGCTCCGGCCCCGGTAAAAGGATATTATTGCCTGTCCTCGGCTCAAAAGCGCCTCTTTTTCATTCATGAGTGGGATAAGGAATCCCTGGCGTATAATATCCCGATGGTATTCCGCCTGGAAGGCCGAACCGACATCGACCGTCTTGAGATGTCTTTCAGCGAGCTGATCAGGCGGCATGAGATCCTTAGAACGTCTTTTAGCATATTCGACCAGGAGCCCGTGCAGGTGATCTCACCGTCAGTGGACTTTGCGGTCGAACGCTACGATGACGGGCAACCGGTGGAAGCAGTGATCAGACAATTTGTGCGCCCTTTCGATCTTGGGAAGCCGCCGCTGATAAGGGTAGGGTTGATGGAACTAAAAGAGCAGGAGCATTTGCTGATGATCGATGTGCACCATATCGTCAATGACGGAGCTTCTCTATGGATATTGATGAAGGACCTGCTATCCATTTACCAGGGCAACGAACGGCCGGAAGCTTCCCTGCAATACAAAGATTATGCTGAATGGCAACAGTCCGATGAATGGAATGACATCATTGCCGCCCAGAGACAATTCTGGCTGCAGGAATTTGCGGGAAGACCTTCCGTCCCGGACATGCCTGCAGATTTCCCGCGCCCCGCCATAAAGACTTTTGAAGGGGATGAGGTAAGATTCACTATCGACAGTGAAGAAACAGGAAGTTTAAAGAAGCTGGCGGCGGCAGAGGGGACTACTTTATATATGGTGTTCTTCGCCCTTTTCAATGTACTTATAGCCAGGCTGACGAACCAGGAAGATATCGTCGTTGGGACGGTTACTTCCGGGCGAACGCATGCCGATCTGGAAAACCTGATTGGTGTCTTCGTCAACACCATCCCTGTAAGGAACTATCCCGAAGGCAAGCTTCGTTTCAGGGAATTCTTTTTATCGCTTACATCCAGGACCGTTGCCTGCATCGGGAACCAGGATTATCAATACGAGGAGCTGGTGGAGCAGCTGAAGCTGGAAAGGGATACAAGTCATAATCCCCTTTTCGACATCGTATTCATCTATAACCAGCTGGAAGCAACCAAGCTGACGTTGCCGGATATTCAGCTGAGCCCCTTTGACTATAGTTTGACGACGGCCAAATTTGACCTGACACTAAATGCCGTGGAATCCGGCGGAAGAGTATGGCTGGGTTTCGAATATTCGACGAGTATTTTCAGAAGAACGAGCATTGAAAGGTTCGTTGGCTATTTTCGGGAAATAATGCATGCTGTCCTTGCAAATGCGGATATCCGGCTGGCGGATATCGACATTCTTCCGAGGGACGAAAAGCAACAGCTGGTGATCGACTTCAATGACACGAAGACCGATATCCGACTCCCCGGTACTATACCTGTCGCATTTGAGGGGGTCGTCCTGGAAAAAGGGAAAGCCGCAGCCATTACTTTTAAGGGAAAGGATGTCTCGTATGAGACGTTACATGCCTATAGCGACAGGCTGGCGGCTGCTATTTTGGCCAGGGGCATCGGAAAAGAAGCCGTAGTGGGCATTATGATCAGCCGTTCACCCACGCTGCTCGTCAGCCTGCTTGGCGTGTTGAAGGCTGGCTGCGCCTATGTACCTATCGACCCGGAATACCCTGCGGCCAGAATAAAATATATTGCGGCGGACAGCGGTATGGCCCTTCTGCTGACAGACGATGAAACCGCCAATGCGTATTTTGGTCAAACCCCGGTAGAAATAGTAGCCGGGGATGGCGCCTGCAGACCGGCAGGCAACAGACCGGGTCACTTAGCCGGCGAAACCATCGTCCACCGTCCGATCGATATTTCCCCTACCGGGCTGGCTTATCTGATCTATACGTCGGGATCGACGGGGGTGCCGAAGGGTGTAATGATCGAGCACAGAAACGTCATCAATTTTATCCAGGGCGTGACGGATCGGATACCCTTTTCCGGTGACGGGAGTATACTTTGCCTGACTACCGTCTCTTTCGACATTTTCGTCCTGGAGACTCTCCTCCCGCTCCTGAACGGGTGGCGTATTGTCCTGGCAGGCGCGGACGAGCAGAAAGATCCCCTGGCCCTGGCCCAGCTCATTCAAAGTCAGCAGGTAGACTACATGCAAATTACCCCTTCTCATTTAAAAATGCTGCTGGCCGGAATAGCCGGAGAAGATACCCTGAAGAGTCTGAAAGTAGTGATGGTAGGAGGTGAAGCTTTTCCCGGGTCATTGCTCAAGGAATTAAAGCGTCGTTACAGAGGCAGGATATACAACATGTATGGTCCGACCGAAACTACTGTCTGGTCTACGATACAGGATCTGACGCTGGCCGATGACATCTGTATAGGCACGCCGATTGCGAATACCTATATCCGCATTATCGATGCCAACGGAAATCTGCAGCCGGTAAATGTTGCCGGTGAGCTCTGCATCGGCGGCGGAGGGGTGGCCCGGGGTTACTGGAAACGGGAAGATCTTACGGCCTCCCGTTTCATAGCCGATCCTGCTACCGGAGAAGCGTTGATCTACCGTACCGGAGACCTGGCCAGATGGCTGCCGGATGGGAAGATCGAATTTCTGGGAAGAATGGACAGCCAGGTGAAATTAAGGGGCTTCCGGATAGAGTTGGGAGAAATAGAAAGCTGGCTGCTCCGCTATGACGGGATCGAAGAAGCTGTTGTCATTATAACGGGGCAGGAGGGAGATCAACAGCTGGCAGCCTATTATGTCGCGGGTGGGGACATACCGGAAATGGAGCTGCGGGAATATCTTGCTCAAAGGCTGCCGGTTTATATGCTTCCCTCCTTTTATGTACGACTGACGAAGATGCCGCTCACTCCCAATGGCAAACTGGACAGGCGGGCGCTGCCGGCGCCCATGCAGAACCCGGCCTCTACTGAATATATTGCACCGGGGACAAAAGAGGAAGATCTGCTCGCGCAGGTGTGGTCTGCCGTATTGAAAGTGGAACGGATAGGCGTTAACGATAATTATTTTTCTCTCGGCGGCGATTCCATCAAGTCCATTCAGATCCGGTCACGTCTCCAGGCTGAGGGGTATGAATTGACCGTCAAGGATATATTTGTGTATCAGACGATCGGCCAGCTGGCGTCACGCCTGAAAGTGACGGGCTCACTCGTCTTGCAGTCTGTCGTTACGGGTATCTTTCCCTTGTCGCCCGGGCAACATTTCCTGCTTCGGGAAGAATCGGCGGGGAGCGGCGCCAACAGCCGGTTCGTTATACTGGATTTCCCTGAAGATCTTTCGCGGACGGCCATAGTCAGTATAGCCGACAAGTTGCAGCAACACCATGATGCGCTGCGCACAGTCTTTGTCCGTAATGGAGATAAGGTAATGCAGGAGAATAAAGAGCTTCCTTTCCCTGTCTTTCTGAAGGAATACTATCGGCCGGATGGGGTGGGGGATAGCCCGGATGGGGCGGGGGATAGCCCGGATGGGGCGGAAGATATTTTGGCGATCCGGGAAGAGCTTCAATCCGGTATTGATCTGGCGATCGGTCCGCTGATGAGGCTCGGCCTTATTCATGTGGATGGGGGAAGCCGGCTGCTGATCGTCCTTCACCGGCTGGTAGCCGACCAAAGGTCGTGCGAAATATTGTTGGAGGATATCGGCGCCCTATACAGCCAGCAAAGACAGGGCCGTCCCTTCACGCTGCCGCCCAAAACGGATGCTTATGTTCATTGGTCGCTGGCTGTTTCCACCATGGTGGCAAATGCGGCTCCTGGTTCCGGATCGAAGCCTGCTCCTGGTTCCGGATCGATGCCTGCCGCAGCGGCCCGTTGTGGGGCGTCTTTCACTTTATCGGTGGGAATGACGGCCCGCCTGGTGGACATGGCTAATCGCCCCTTCAGAACGGAAACCCCCGACATTCTGCTAACGGCCTGGATGCAGGCCGTCAAAAGGTATTCTGGGAATGAAACGCAATATATCTGCCTGGAATTGCCGGGCAGAGCGCTTCGTGTTCAGCATATCCATGTCAGCCGCGCGATAGGGCAATTTGCGATCCCTTACAGGCTGCGCTTTACGATTGGAGGCTGGAGCCATAAGGAAATGATCCGTCAGGTAAAGGAATATCTTCGCGGGATAGCGGCGATGCCTGCCGATCAGGAGATGGCGGAAGGTCTTCCATCGGTCTTCTTTCATTATACCGATTCGGCGCCGGAAGGTCGGGATTCGTCGGAGCAGGGGTTGCCGGAGTATGGGATGATGGATTGTGATTGGGAGCTATTGGTCGTGCATAGGGCCGGCACCCTCACGGTAAGACTTCGGGGAGGTGCGGGGGCCGGGGAATGGGCAGGGGCAAGGGCGGGGGAAGGTGCAGGGGCAACGGCGGGGGGAGGGGAAGGTGCGGGGGCGGGACGTCGTGAGGCGGATCGACTGCTGGGTATCTATCGCGAATGCCTGTCGGAACTGATTGACTATTGTTGTATTTGTCCTGATAGATTGCTGTCCCCGTCCGATCTTACGTATAAGGATATTTCGATCGCTCAACTGGACGAGCTTCAAACAAAGTATTTGCTGGAAGATCTGTATCCTCTTTCGCCTATGCAGGAAGGGATGCTCTTTGACGATCTAATGAACAAAGACTCGGACAACTATTTTGCTCAGCGATGTTTCCGGATCAAGGGACAAATGGATGAGGTCTTCATTCAAAAGACCATGGACGATCTGGCTTCCCGGTATGCTATACTACGTACCCTATTCCTCCATGAAGGCCTGGAGCGACCTCTTCAGGTGGTTTTGCGGGAAAGGAAAGTCGAATTCAGCTTCGAAGATATCCGGGAAGCCGGCAGAGAACGGTCACGGGAAGATCTGCTGGCGGAGTACGAAGCTGCGGACATGCGGAGAGGCTTCGATCTGGAGAAAGACGCCCTCATGCGGCTCAAAGTGCTGCATACAGGAACGGATGAATTCGATATGATCTGGAGCTTTCATCATATATTGATGGACGGATGGTGTACCGGCATCATCATCCGGGATTTCAAAGAAATTTATGCCCGGTATACAACGGGCAGCGCCCGCCTGATACCGCCGGCCCGGCCCTACGCCGATTATATCCTTTGGCTGCAAGGCCGCGGGAAGGAGGCCTCCGAGCAGTATTGGAAGGAATACCTGGCGGGCTATGAGAAGCCGGCCGGCCTTCCTGAACTGGTAACGGGCAAGGTTAACTATCGCCGGGAATCACGGCATTGGTCGATGGATGCGGCGTTGGTCGAAAAGCTTAAAAGAATTTCCGGGGGATACGGGGTCACTGTCAACAGCATCTTCCAGGCGGCCTGGGCGATCTTATTATCCCGGTACAACAATACCGAAGAGGTGGTATTCGGATCGACGGTATCAGGCCGACCGGCCGAAATCGAAGGAATAGAATCGATGGTAGGTCTGTTCATCAATAGCGTACCTGTCAGAGTGACTTGTAAGGAAGAGGACACGGTGCACGATCTGCTGCAGAAGGTGCAGGAGATGGCGCTTGAAAGCGAGCCTCATCATTATCACCCCCTGGCGGAAATACAATCCTGCAGCGAATTAGGAAGGGAATTGCTAAATCATGTCATCGTATTCGAAAATTTTCCTTTCCCGGACGATGAAGACGAGGTGGGAAGCTTCCAGGTAACGGGCATTCGCTCTTTCGATCAAAATAACTACGAGTTATGGTTAGGTGTGATTCCGGGAGAAGAATACCTTGTTGCCTTTGACTATAATGCCAACCGATTTTCGACCGATACCATCAGCGGCGTTATACAGTACCTGAAGCTGCTGCTGGCAAAGATGGCCGATGGCCTGGTCATGCGGTTAAATGATGTCTCCGCCCGGGTTTTACTGGTGAGGGATCTGAAAATGCTGCCAGAAGAGGAGCGATACCGGTTGCTGGAGGGATACAACCGGGGCAGGTTGGTTGCGGGAGAGCGGAGAGGATTGATGGAGCTGTTGCGGTGTCAGGTGACGCGGACGCCGGAACGATGTGGGTTGGTATGCGGGGAGGACCGGCTGACTTATGGGGAGCTGTGGGAGCTGAGCGATGCGCTGGCGGAGGTGGTGAGGCGGCTGCGGGGGGATTCGGAGATCGTGGGGATGTATATGGAGCCCGGGGCGTGGATGGCAGCGGGGATGGTTGGTATCTGGAAGGCGGGGTGCGGATTTTTGCCGTTGGAGCCGGGTCAGGGGCGGGAGCGTCAGGAGCGAATTTTACAGGTGAGCGGTTGCAGGCTGCTGCTGACGGAGCGGCAATATTATGGGGAGCTTCGGTTTGAAGGGAAGCAATGGGCGGTGGATGGGGGAGTTGAGTTGCCGGAGCGGGAGAAGATGGGATGTGGGGAGGGTTCGGGGGAGCTGGCATATGTGATTTATACGTCGGGCAGTACGGGTGAGCCGAAAGGGGTGAAGATCAGACGGGAGAACCTGGTCAATTATGTCGGATGGGTACAGCGGTCGCTGGGGCTGACCTCATCGGACCGGACGGTGTTGACGTCGTCGTATGCATTCGATCTGGGGTATACGTCGTTGTTCCCGGTATTGTTCTGTGGCGGGGAGCTGCATTTGCTGTCGCGGGAGCAATACCGATCCCCGTCGGGGCTGCTGGGGTATATCCGGGATGCGGGGATCAGCTATGTGAAGATGACGCCATCGCTGTTCTCGACGCTGGTGGAAGCACCGGGATTTGAGGGCTACGGGCTGGGGGCGTTGCGGTTTGTGGTATTGGGCGGGGAGCGGATCCGGGTGGGGGACATCGACCGGGCGCATCAGGCGTATGGTCATATCCGGTTCATGAATCATTATGGTCCGACGGAGACGACGATCGGGGTGATAGCAGGGGAGATAGAGGATTGGGAGGGTTTTGTGGCCAGGCCGGACATTGGCCGGCCGATAGACGGCAGCGGGGTATACATCCTGGACCGGAGCGGGGAATTATTGCCGGAGGGGGTGGTGGGGGAGATCGGGATAGGTGGAGCAGGGGTAGGCGGGGGTTATGTGGGCCGGGAGGAGCTGACAAGGGAGCGGTTCATCCCCGTGGACTGGCTGGGAGAAGGGCGGGTATACCGGACAGGGGATCTGGGGCGATGGATCAAGGGGGGGCGGATAGAATACCTGGGAAGGATGGACCAGCAGGTGAAGATAGATGGGTACCGGGTAGAGTTGGGGGAGATCGAGGCGCGGCTGTCGGGATATGTGGGGATCGGCTCGTCGGCGGTGGTGCTGCGTCAGCGGGGAGAGGAAAGTTACCTGGCGGCCTATTATGTGTCGCAGGAAGAGATAGAGGAAGAATGGTTGCGCCTGTGGCTGACGAGCGGATTGCCGGACTATATGGTACCGTCGGTGCTGATACGTCTGGAGAGCCTGCCGCTGACGCGGAATGGCAAGCTGGATGTGAAAGCGCTGCCGGAAGCCGGGATGACGAATGAACAATCGCGTGTCCCGCCGTCTAACGAAATAGAGGAAAAGCTGCTGGAAATATGGACAAAAGTACTGCGATCGGATAAGATCGGTGTTACGGATAGTTTCTTTTCCATGGGAGGTGATTCCATCAAATCCATCCAGATCACCGCCAGGATGCGTGCTGCGGGATATCAAGTCTCCGTTAATGATATCTTCCGTGCTCCAACGATCAGGGAACTGGCCCTAAAAGCGCAGCCCCTTACGGCCGGACCACGCAAGGCCAGCCACGGGAAAAGTGTCTTATCTCCTATTCAGAGATTATTTATGGAACACCCGTCGCCTGACAAACACCATTACAACCAATCGATCATGCTCCATTTCCCCGACGGTATTTCCGCCGTGCAGGTAAAAAACATCTTCGATAAATTACAGGAACAGCACGAAGCCCTTCGATACGTCTTCAAGCAGGAGCAAGGGCAATGGATGCAACTAATCCCCGAACGTGCACCGGCTGTTTCGATCCTGGAACAAGTTGGCGGGGATATAGACAGCCCGGATGGGTGGATGGCAGCCTGCAATGCCGTTCAACAGGGCCTCAACCTGGAAAACGGCCCGCTGATGAAGCTTGGACTGTTCCATAACCGGGAAGGGAGCGATCTTTTGATCGTCATTCATCATCTGGTAGTGGATGGCGTCTCCTGGCGCATTCTTTTCGAGGACATCGAAACGCTATACCGGCAGATCAAGGAGGAGCAGCCGCTGGCGCTGCCGCAGGCATCTGAATCCTTTTTCTCCTGGGTATCCTTTCTTTCGACTTACTCAAAGAGCGAACAGTCTACCGGAACCATCGAATACTGGAGCAGGATACAACAGACGTCCTCTTTCACTGCATCTGTCCGTGACTATCCTGAGGGAAGGAATCAGTACGGAGACACGGCGGGAAAATCCTTTAATCTTAGCAAGGAAGATACAACCCTTCTGCTGACCAGGGCCAATGAAGCTTTCCAGACGGAGGTGAATGACATCCTGCTGACCGCTTTCTTACTGGCCATCAATCAGTGCTACCATCTCGACACCGTCTCTATCGACCTGGAGGGCCATGGCAGGGAAAGCTTTTCGAATGGGCCGGATATCAGTCGAACAGTTGGATGGTTCACCGTCGAATATCCCATTACGTTAAAGATTGCCGGGAGCGATCCGGGCGCCAATCTCCGTTATGTGAAGGAGACCCTGCGGCAGGTACCCAATAAAGGGTTTGACTATTTATTGTATGCTTTTCCGACCGATGCCGGGATGTCTTTGTCCCGCCCGCGGCATTCCTCCCTCCATAGCCTGGTTAAGTTCAACTATCTGGGACAGTTCGATTCAGATATCGAGGACAAGTCTTTCGGGATAGCAGGGGAGCGTTCCCGGGGTAATGATCAAGCGGCGTCGACGGTCCGTGAAAACGATTGGTTTATCAACGGGTCGGTGGCGGGAGACCGGTTGACCCTAAACCTTTCCTATAGCCGGCGTCAATATTCGGGGGAATCGGCAGAAGCTTTGATGGAGGCATACAGGGATCAGTTGACCCGCCTGATCCGTTATTGCGCCTCCGGTGGAGAAAAGATGCAGGAACTACATCTTTTGCAGACAAAATATACACTGGAAGATGTTTACCCCTTATCTCCGATGCAGGAAGGGTTGCTATTTCATGCTTTGCTGGACCCGGCATCGGGCGGCTATTTCGAACAAAAGCTGTTACGGGTAAAAGGCAACCTGGACATCCCGGCGATGGAGAAAAGCCTGAACGCGCTAATATCCCGGCACACTATCCTGCGGACGATATTTGTCAATGAGGGGCTCAGGCGTCCGCTTCAGGTAGTGCTGAAGGAAAGAAAGATTGAAATTACTTACTTCGATATACGTGAAGAATGCCGTCGAAGACCGGCCGATGAGCTTGTGGAAGAATACCGGGTTGCCGACAGATCCAAACCTTTCGATCTGGTTGAAGATATCCTATTAAGGCTGACGGTTTTGCGGTTAGGCGAGGACCAGTACGAAATGTTGTGGAGCTCTCATCATATTCTGATGGATGGGTGGTGCATGGGCGTTCTGATCAATGAATTCGGGCTAATCTACCGGGCAACCCTTTCGGGGCTGCCGCTGCTGCTGGATCCGCCCACTCCCTATTCCTTGTATATCCGGTGGCTGGAAAAGAAAGACCAGGAGGAGTCTCAGCTTTATTGGAAAGGATACCTCAGCGGTTATGACCGGGTGGCCGGAATACCCCGAAAGGACAGCGTTTTGTCCGAATCCCTGCCCTATAGTTCCGGAATGGAGCCGCTAATCCTGCCAAAGGAGCAAACAAAAGCTTTACAGGCTATTTCGGCCAGGCAGGGAGTGACGTTGAATACCCTATTGCAATGCGCCTGGGGACTGTTGCTGGCAAAGTACAATTTGCAGGACGATGTAGTCTTTGGCACGGTGGTATCCGGAAGACCGGCCGATATAGAAGGCATTGAAACAATGGTCGGTCTGTTCATCAACACCGTACCGGTCAGACTTAAATGGTCTCCGGGAGACAGCATTGCCGGGCTACTGCGGACCGCGCAGGAGCAGGTCTTACAAAGAGAACCACATCAATATGCTTCTCTGCCTGCCGTACAAGCCGGGCATGAATTGGGAAGGGAGCTGTTTGACCATATCCTTGTATTCGATAATTATCCGGAAGCCGATATGGTTAGCGCGGAAGATGCGGATGAGGACTTCCAAATCACCCAGGTAAAGTTATTCGAACAAACCAACTACGATCTGTGGCTGATGCTGATACCCGGGGATCAATTTGTGATCCAATTCCACTACAACCGGAACAGCTATGATACAGAAGCGATCCGGACCCTTAGCAGTCGCCTGGCTATGGTGATCAGACAGATCGTGGAGGACATCCGGATGCCTGCATCTGCGTTGACCATTCTTACAGCAGAAGAGGAGCGTCGGATCCGCGTTGAGTGGAATAGTACTGAGGCTAATTACCCCGGGGGAGAAACGGTTATGGGGATGTTTGGCGAGCAGGTGGAAAGAACGCCGAACAATATCGCTCTCCGGTTCGGCAAGCAGGTTCTCACTTATCGCGAACTGCGGGAAAGCGCTATGAAGATCGCCGGCTACTTACGGGAGTCCGTCGGGATAGGAGAGGGGGATCTGGTGGGAGTTCTGATGGAGAGAGAAGCGGCTCTTATCTCTTCTATCTTCGGCATTCTGATGGCAGGGGCCGTCTATGTGCCTATGGACCCTCATCATCCGGGGGTAAGGAATCTCACGGTTATTACGGATTCTCCGCTGAAGGCGGTAATCAGCAGGGAAAAGTACCGGGTTAAGCTGTCCGTTAACGGAATTGGCAGGAACATGCCGGCTATTCCGTTCATCGACCCTGATGAAGCGCGGGAAAATGGCGAAAATACGTCATGGCAAGGGATGCCGGCGTATAGTTCCGGCGATAGCCTCGCTTATGTTATCTACACGTCAGGTAGTACCGGTAAACCCAAGGGGGTGATGGTTCGTCATCATTCTGTGGTCAACAGGCTGCTGTGGATGCAAAAGACGTATCCGTTGAACGAGCACGACGTTATACTCCAGAAAACGCCGATCATATTTGACGTTTCGGTATGGGAATTATTCTGGTGGTCTTTCACGGGGGCTTCCTTATGTCTGCTACAACCGCAGGCGGAGAAAGATCCCCGGTTATTGATCGACGCCATTCAAAAGGATGGGATAACCACGCTTCACTTTGTCCCGTCGATGCTAAGCGCCTTTCTTTCGGTCGTACACGCGGAAGGCAGCGGCAGCGGGCTTCGAACACTGCGCCAGGTTTTCGCGAGCGGCGAGGCATTGATGCCGGAAGAGGTGCAGGCGTTCGGCCGGTTGTTGAACGTTCCGAACAATACCCGGCTGATCAATTTGTATGGCCCTACGGAGGCTACGGTCGACGTCTCCTTCTATGAGTGCCGTTTCAATGAGGGCACTTCCGCTATCCCGATCGGTAAACCAATCGACAACCTGCGTCTCTATGTCCTGAGCAGGGATGGGCATCTTTGTCCTCCGGGAGTAGCGGGAGAACTATACATTGCAGGTGTCGGACTGGCTGCGGGCTATCTGAATAATCAGGCATTAACGGAAGAGAAATTCCTCAGCGACCCGTTCAGGCGGGAAGAAAAGGTATACCGGACGGGAGATCTGGCCAAATGGCTGCCGGACGGGAATATCGCATTTCTTGGCCGGATCGACCAGCAGGTGAAGATATGGGGGCGGCGGATCGAATTGGGTGAAATAGAGAGCTGCCTGAACAAGATGCCGGGGGTCACGGGATCTGCTGTGATCATGCGGGAAAAGGAGGGAAATAAATACCTGGTGGCTTATTGTGTGACGGAACAGCCGGTGGAACAGGATACTATTCGGGATTATCTGCTGGACCGGCTGCCGGATTATATGGCGCCGGCATATTTTATGCGCGTGGCCTCGCTGCCCCTGACGACCAGCGGCAAGCTGGACCGCAAAGCGCTGCCAGACGTGGAAGAGCGGGCGCGGCAGGCCGTGCGTCAGCCTTTCGACAGTACGGAAGAAAAGCTTCGCAGGATATGGGCCGAAGTCCTTCGTACGAAAGAGAGCGGGATCGACATGGAAGATGATTTCTTCCGGGTGGGAGGACATTCCATCAAAGCGGTTCATCTGATCAATACGATCCAGCGGGAATTTACCATCCGGCTTGCGCTTCGCGATATTTTCGAGTACCGTTCTATCGCCAGGCAGGCGAAACTCCTTCGCGGTAAGATCGCAGCGGACAGCATGACGTTACAAAAAGCTGAAAAAAGTGCTTATTATCCGTGCAGCTCTGCGCAGGAAAGATTGTATTATGAATACTTGCGGAGCGGGGCAGGGCTCGCCTATAATATATCGGGTATTTTCTCCGTTACGCGCCCTGTCGATGGCCAGATAATAGCGGGCGCCCTCCAGGCGCTGGTCGACCGCCATGAAAGCCTCCGAACTGTCTTTACGCTGGCGGATAATGGGGTTGTGCAGCAGGTCCTGCCGAATGCCGAGGTGCTGATCCTGCCGGTTACCGGGAAACACGGGAATGTCAAGGACGCTTTTCGCGCTTTTAGTAAACCCTTCAACCTGGGCGTCGCCCCGCTTGTCCGGGTGTCTCTATGGGAACACGAGGGCCGTGGCTTTCTCTTTATGGACGTGCATCACATCATTTGCGACGGCATATCGCTGAATATCTTAATGAATGACTTCAAACGTCTCTGCCGGGGCGACGACCTGCCGCCCCTGGAATTGGCCTATACCGATTTTGCCGTGTGGCAAAAGGGGACAAAAGCAGATCTCTTATTACAAAAGAAATACTGGTTGAGGAAATTGTCCGGATACAACCCCGGACTGGATCTGCCGGTGCTGCAAAGCAGGGACACGGTCAATATTCATGCAGCATCCGTTAAGACGCTGGAGATAAGCGGCGAACTCTATCCGGGGGTTAAAGAATTCGTGGCCCGGCATAAGGTGTCTGATTTTATGATGCTATTATCCCTTTATTATATCCTATTGTCAAAGCTATCCGGCGCTGAAGATATCGTCATCTGCACCGATGCGGCCGGCAGGACTCAGGCAGCGCTGGCGGGTGTCGTCGGCACCTTTGTCAATATACTTCCGCTTCGATTGAAGATCCGGCCGAAGGAGATGTACGGGGACTTGCTCGAGAATGTGAAGCAATGTGTGCTTGAAGCATTCGATAATCAGGAATACCCCTTCGATGAAATGATATCGGCGATGGATGGCGATCAAAGTGCGGGCCTGCAGCCGAAAATGCAGGTCCATTTCTCCCTTGTAAATTTCTTTGAAAGTGAAGCAGAGGAAGAAGACCCCTTGTTTGAGCCCCTGGATATCGAGGGTTTCCAGACGACTCAATATGAATTCAAGCTGGAAGTCATGGAAAGGCAAGGGCGTTTCCAGATCCGGTTCATCTACAGCAGGGAATTATATGATGACATCAGCATCGAAACGATGATGGGGTATTATGAAAATCTCTTGACCGGTGTCCTGGAAAACGCATCCGCCCGGCTCGAACAGCTGGAAATGGAACCGAAAGTCCTTCCGGCTGCCTTGTTACGGTGAAAAGCCGATAAAAACTTACGCTCATGTGCGGTATTTGCGGATTTATTAAATTCAACGGGGAGGTCTCCAAGACAGATCGCGGGATCCTCGCCCGCATGAATGGCAAGTTGATCCATCGCGGACCCGATGCCCAGAAACTTCTTTTGCTGGGCAATCTGGCCCTGGGTTTCAGCAGGCTGAGCATTATCGGGCTGAGCAATGGGATGCAACCCATTTTCAACGAAGACGGCACCGTGGTCCTGATCTGCAACGGGGAGATATTCAATTACATAGAGCTGAGGGATATGCTTAGGCGGAAGGGGCATGTCTTTCGGACGGAGTCGGACGTGGAAGTGCTCCTTCATCTTTACGAAGAGCAGGGCAGCGCTTTCCTGAATGAACTCAATGGGCAATTTGCTTTTGTCATTTGCGATAGAAAAAGGAAAACGGTGTTTTGCGCCCGTGATCAGATGGGTATAGTCCCATTCTTTTATACGGTCGTCAAGGACCATTTTATTTTCGGGTCCGAGATCAAGGCGATCCTGGAGCACCCCCTCGTGAAAAGGACCGTCGACCTGACGGGCCTTGACCAGGTATTTACCTTTGCGGGGCTGATAAGCCCCAGGACAATGTTTGAGGGCATTAAGAGCCTTGAGAACGGACATTTCCTTCAGATAGACGGGCAAGGGAAGGTTACTGACCGGGAATATTGGGACCTGGTTTTTCCGGAAGGCGAAATCCCCATGAATGGGAAGCCGGAAAGTTACTATACCGGGAAGCTGGAACAACTATTCGAAGCATCTATTAATCTCCGGCTGAGAAGCGATGTCCCTTTCGGACTTTATCTCAGTGGTGGACTTGATTCGTCAATGATCGCCATGAAGGTCGACCAGCTTGCCCCGGGCATACGAAAAGAGGCTTTTTCTATCGATTTCATAGAATCGGAGCACTCCGAATCCGTTTACCAGAAGCTGATCGCCCGGGAAAGCAATTGCATGCTCCATCAGAAGACCTTTTTCTTTGAAGATATTAGTGAAAGATTACAGCAATCGGTCTACCATAGTGAATGTCCTATCAAGGAAACCTACAATACAGCATCCCTTTCTCTATCAGAGTCTGTCAGGGCCAATGGGATCAAAGTTATACTTTCGGGAGAGGGGGCAGACGAGTTCTTCGCGGGATACGTCGGCTACCGATTCGATAAAATGCGTGCGATGAAAATCGTGCAAAACCCTTGCAGCCGGCAGGAGGAGGATCTCAGGGACCGGCTGTGGGGCGACCGTCATTTCTTCTATGAAAGGAATTTTCTTGAATTTGAGACGGTCAGGAAATGCCTGTATTCTCCGGCGGTCAATGCGGCATTCGACGGGATCAATTGTCTTAACCACCCGCTTGTAAATCCGGATCGGATCCGCGGGAGAAGTCTTCTGAACAAGCGGGCTTATATAGATTATAAAATAAGGCTGGTGGATCATTTGGTATCCGACCATGGGGACCGGATGGCTCTCGCTAACTCCGTAGAGGTCAGATATCCTTTTTTGGACAAGGACCTGGTGGAATTTTCGACCGGTATCCCTTCAGACCTTAAGCTGCGGGATTTCACCGAAAAATATATCCTGAAGAAGATGGCGAGCAGATTTATCCCGCAAAGCGTTTCCGAACGGGAGAAATTTCATTTCATCGCCCCGGGCAGTCCGTATTTGTTACAAAAGAATGTAGAATACATCAACGATATTCTTTCCTACGATAGGATCAAGCGGCAAGGCTATTTCAATGCCGACCAGGTCGAAGAGCTGAAAACCCGGTATAGCCAGGAAGGATTCAGTATCCAAGCGCCCTTTGAAAGTGATCTGCTGATCACGGTCATCACTTTTGGAATATTACTGGATAAGTTTTTCAACGCATAAAACCAAGCTTATGGCTTTTCAAAATGAATTAATCAGCAGCCTGTCAAATAACGGCAGCAAGACCGCCATCGAAAAAGGGGCGGAGCGGATCACCTACTCCGGGTTGCGGGACCGCGCCGATAGTATCACCGGCTTTTTCCTGCAAAAGAGCCACAAGCCCAATGCCATTATAGGTGTCCTTTTGCAGGATAGGGTGGACCTCATTACTGCCCTGATCGGAGTTATGAATGCGCGGTGTGTCTTTGTGCCTTTGGATGGAAACTGGCCTTCCGGCAGGCTGACGGAGGTGATCCGTGATCTCCGGCCCGATTATATTCTTTGCTCCCGGACAGCGCCCGGGGGTGTCGACAACCTTCGCTCTTCGAAGACAAGCATCGTTTTTATCGAGGACGTTTTCGAGGAATGTACCCTGAAGGGGTCGTTTTCTTATCCTGAATATGACCCTGCTGACAGCATTTATATCTATTTCACTTCCGGAACGACCGGCAGACCGAAGGGCATTATCGGGAAGAACAGCAGCTTACTGCAGTTCCTGCAGTGGGAAATACGGGAATTCGGGATTGACGGTTCGATCAGAGTCAGCCAGTTTGTAAGTCCTTATTTCGATGCCTTCCTTCGCGATATATTCGTGCCGCTCCTGACAGGAGGGACGATCTGCCTGCCGCCGGGCGATAAAGATTCGTGGACGCCGGAAACGCTCACTGCCTGGATCGATGCGGCAGGGGTGAATCTGATCCACTGTGTGCCAAGCCTTTTCAGGGTGATCAACAACGAACTGCTGACGCCGGGTCGTTTCAGATCGCTCAAATATGTGATGCTCTCGGGCGAAAAGATCATTCCGGCTGAGCTCCTTTCCTGGTATCGGATCTTCGGCCCCAGGATCGTGCTGGTGAATTTCTATGGCGCTACTGAAACCACCATGATCAGAGCTTTTTACAGGATACGGCCGGAGGACGCGACCCTTGCGAGAATACCTATCGGCACGCCCATCGATGATACGGAGCTGCTCATTGCAGGAGAAGACATGAGACCTTGCGCTACACTGGCGTCCGGCGATCTTTATATTATTTCGGACTATACCAGTAAGGGATATCTGAACGCACCGGAACTGACGGCTGAAAAATTTATCCGACTGCCAGGATCAGGAGGCCGTTTGATCAACGCCTTCAAGACCGGCGATAAGGCGAGACTGTTACCGGGAGGGAAAATAGATCTCATCGGAAGAGATGACCGGCAGGTTAAATTAAGGGGAATCCGGATCGAGTTGGATGAGGTTGAACAAGTACTGCTGGGATCGGGATTAGTGAAAGGCGCCATAGTCGTGCTGGCTAATGAAGGAACCGCCCATGAATTCCTTTCGGCTTTCGTTTGCGGTCGGGAACACAAGGAGGAGACGCAGGACCTGGAGGCTGCCTTGCGCTCCTACCTGAAAAGCCGGGTACCGGATTATATGATCCCTTCCACGTTGTCGGTGGTGGAAGCCATACCATTACTAGCCAACGGGAAAATAGATTACAAAGCATTGACTGAAAGCCAGCGAGCTCATTCGGTCCTTCCGCCGGAAGATGCGGTGGAAGAAGAAATATTGATCATATGGAAGGAGGTCCTTGGCGATAGTCCGATCTCCGTTGAAGATAGCTTTCTCAGCATCGGCGGTAATTCCATCGGAATTATGAAACTGATCGGAAGGTTATACAAGCAGTTCAATGTCAGGGTATCGCTGGGAGATTTGTTCAGTCATTTAACGATCCGCCAGCAGGCGGACCTGATACGGGTTGCCTGTAAGGATGAGAGTCTGCGGATAAGAAAAGCCGGGAAGAAGCCGGGCTATGCTTTGTCTTCCGCACAAGAGCGGATCTATTATGATTTCGAGATGGACAAGAGCAGTACGGCTTATAACCTGGCTATGATCTTTGAAATAAAAGGGCTTGCTGACAAAGAGAGGATACAGCAGACGTTAAATGCGTTGATCGGGCGGCATGAGAGCCTAAGGACGGAATTTCAGTTTCTCAACGGAGAGCTGCTGCAGGTGATCAGAGACAAGGTGGATTTCAGGGTTGAAGAGATAAGCGTAGATGGAGAAATCAGTGATGCGCTGCGCGGAGCTATCCGGCCCTTTGACCTGAACAGGGCGCCGTTGCTGAGGTGTGTACTCGTGCGCAGCGGAGACAGCCAGATACTGCTGCTGGAGATCCACCATATTGTCTGTGACGGCATATCCCAAATCATTCTTGTCCACGATTTTGCTCAGCTATACCAGGGGAACCGGCTGAAGGAGCTTCCTATTCAGTATAAAGATTATGCCGAGTGGGAGCGCCATTACAGGACGACAAATGACTACATCCGGAATAAGGAGTTCTGGCTCAAAATGTACGAGGGGGAGATTCCCCAACTGGAGTTCCCTGTCCTTCATTTACCCACGACCTCTTCCTCTGAGGCTGGAACCATGCGTTTTGAGATCGGGAGGTCCGGGATCAATCCCATTATGGAGATGTGGAAGCGGGCGGAGATCACCGATTTTTCAGGATGGTTTTCCCTATTCTGCCTCTTCCTTTCCCAACTGACAGGACAGGACGATCTTATCGCCGGTATAAATACTTCCGGCAGGATGCAGGATGAACTGGAAGGGGTGATAGGGATGTTCGTCAAGACGCTGCCTATCCGCTGCCGCCTTTCTCCGGACATGAGCTTTTTTGATTTTTCAATGGAAATTCATCGTAACCTGGTACAGGCAGTCGGGCGGCAGATCTATGATCTTTCGGATATCCGGCGGGCGCTGAATAGCAGCAGGGGGGAATCGGTCGGAAACCTTATCGGCGCCATGTTCGTCTACCTGGATGCAGGAGATCCTGGTTTACATGATGACAAAGTCCAATTTATACGAAAGGAGTCAGACAATTCTTCTGCAAAATATCCACTGACCTTGTTCGCCAATGGTGAGGCTGAATCTATCCAATTCCGGTTGGAGTATTCGCTGGCCTTTTTTTCGACAGCCGACGCGGGATTGCTGATCAGGCAATTCTCCGCGCTGGTAGCGGCCATTGCCAAAAATCCGGGCGGGAAAGTCTTCGAGTATCTGGGTTCCGATCTGTCATCGTCTTATGCGATAGAAGATTCCATTTCATTCAATTTTTAATCTAATAAAGGATATGGCTACCGACTCGAAATTGGATATCAGGGCATTACGCGCCAATAGTAATTTGGCTGCCAGGAATTACTGGCGGACCAGGCTGACGGGCGTAGAATTGGAGGCCTATTTTCAGGGCGGGTACGGGCCGGCAGGCGATCCTTGCATACAAGGGGAAAGCGTTCCCGGTGACGGCTACGCGGAGCTGTCATTTCCCGCGCCGAACGGGGTGCATCTGCGTCTTCGAAATCTGGGAAGCTCCCATAAAGCTTGTCATATCATACTGTTGTCCGCGCTGGCTATTCTGGTGAGGAAATTCCGATCCTTGCCCGAGGCTGTCCTCTTTACTCCTTTATATGCCGATCTTTATCCGGGACAGGAGGGACATAACATCATACCGATGCGAATAGGGCAGAAGGCGACGGAAATGAGTTTCAAAGACTATCTTAACGCCGTTCAAAAGGACCTTGCCGCCGATTTTGTTCATGGCAACTATCCTATTGAGAAAATGCTGCGGGTCCCCGTTTCGGAATTAGGTAGTCTGCCGGTGACGGGCATGCTGGTAAAAGAAATACAGGAGTGGCCTTCCGATCTGGCCAACCCGGCTTTGCTTTTCTCTTTCAGCGTGAGCAATGAACTGTCTTTATGTATCCGGTATAAAGCCGGTGAATTCGGTGCCGGCCAGATCTCAAAGCTGGCAGGGCTTTATTTCGACTTGCTGCTGAAACTCATTGAAGATAAAGGCAGGCCGGTAAAGGAGATCGGTCTTGCTTCCGGAGAAGAGCGGCTGCAGATCACAAACGTATTCAATGACACCGGAAAGACCTTTTCCCGCCAGGAGACCATTATGGATTTTTTTTCCAGGCAGGTAAGCAGAATTCCGGACCGATGTGCCGTTAAATATAAGGATGAGCAATTGACGTACGGGCAACTGGACAAGCGATCGAACCAGGTGGCCCGGTTTCTGTTGCATAAGCTTTCCGGCAGGACTGTCGTAGCAGGCGTTCAAATGGAGCGTTCCCTGGAATTGATGGTCGTCCTGTATGGCATACTGAAGGCAGGCTGCGCATACATGCCCATGACGAAGGATTGTCCGATCGAAAGGGCAAATTATATGTTGAAAAATGGTGGGATACCCTTGCTGTTTACCGATAAAGACGCGGCAGAAGGAACGCCCGAAGGATGCGAAAGTGTTCATATCGGCGATACGCTGTCTTTTTCCGATGAGACAATCAACCGGGCGCAGCCTGACGGGATCGCCTATGTAATCTATACTTCCGGCAGCACGGGCCGGCCTAAAGGGGTTCTGATCCGGCACCGGTCACTGGTGAACAGGTTAAGCTGGATGCAGGATCAATATAAGGCTGATGAAGGAGATACGATCCTTCAGAAAACGCCTATCGCTTTCGATGTATCCGTATGGGAACTGTTCTGGGGTTGTCTGAGCGGCAGCAAACTGGTTATGGCGAAGCCGGGCGCGGAAAAGGATCCTGCCGCTCTGGCGGCCGTCATTGCAGCGGAGCGGGTAAGCATCTTACATTTCGTGCCTTCCATGTTGAATGTATTCCTGAACTATAGATCCCGGCATGCGGAATGTCGGCTGGACAGCATCCGGCACTTATTTGCCAGCGGTGAGGAACTGGCTGCTGCGGACGCGCACTCCTTCCTTGCCTGCTGTCCCGGCGCATCGCTGGACAATTTATATGGCCCTACCGAGGCTACCGTCGATGTCTCGTTCCACCGGGTAGTTCCGGGAAAAGATTATATTAAAATACCGATTGGCAGACCCATTGACAATACGGCCCTCTATATTTTCAACCGCGATATGAATCTGCAGCCTGTCGGGGTTCCCGGTGAATTGTATATCGGGGGCGAAAATCTGGCGGCAGGCTATCTCAACCAGCCTGAGCTTACGGCTGAACGATTCGTGCAAAATCCACTGGACAGTCACACCCTTCTTTACAAAACGGGAGACCTGGCCCGATGGCTTCCCGGCGGGGAAATCGAATTTCTGGGACGAATCGATACCCAGGTAAAGATAAGGGGTAACCGGATCGAGATAGGGGAGATAGAGCATGCGGTCAATTCCTGCCCGGGTATCCGGAGCTCCGCCGTGATCACAAAAGCCGTTGGTTCGGGATCGCCGCAGCTCATAACCTATATTGTGGCGGACCAGGGCATATCGGAGGAGGAGCTGCGGTCGCGGCTTTCGACACGGCTGCCGGAATATATGATCCCGTCCCGCTTCTTCCTGGTTGATCGGATCCCTACGACAGCCAATGGCAAGCTCGACAGGAATAAGCTTCTGGCTATGTCGCTGCCGGTGAACAGGCCATTTGTCGCACCTGCCACTGACCTGGAAAGGGAATTGGAACTTCAGTGGGCAGCGGTCCTGGGGCATGGCCCTATCAGCGTTGACGACAGCTTCTTCCGGATCGGCGGAGATTCTATTCTGGCTGTCAAGCTGATAGCCGCCATCAACAATGAAGAAAGGCAGATAACGGTGGCTGAATTTTACCGGCAGGACACGATCCGAAAGCTGGCGGCGCATATCGAACAACTGACGCCGGTAGATAAGTCGGATGAACAGGGGTTGATAGACGAGGAACTGGCCCGTTTTGACCGGGCCTACCGTGAAACTCATTCTGATGATCGTGACCGCATAGAGGTCGTGTATCCGATGAGCGATATCGAGAAGGCCATGTGCTTTATTCAAAAGTCGCGGCCGGAAGACATTCTATATTTCGAACAGCTCATGCAGCCCGTCACCTATGAAGTTCTCCATATCGATGTGGTGCAGAAGGCGTTAGATAGTATGGTTCGCAAACATGAGATCCTGCGTACCGGATTCGACCTGGACGCCTTTGCCCATATTGTTTATAAAGAGAACCAATCCGCGCTCATTTTTCGCGATCTCAGCGGGCTCAGCGCCGGAGACCAGAAGCTGCAGATAGAGGCTGATCTGCTGAAGGCCCGATCCCGGCATTTCGATCTGGGCGATCAGCCCCTGTGGAGGATGATCGTCATCCGGCTAAAGGACAACTATCATGAGATCCTCTTCGAGTACCACCACGCGGTCCTCGATGGTTGGAGCTTTGCCTCGCTGGTCACCGAGCTCAATAACACCTATGGCAGCCTGTTGAGAGATCCGGCTTTTAAAACGGAAAATCTTTCCGCGGGTTATCGGGATTATATCCGGGAAGAGATGATCCGGAAAAACCAACCCCAAACCCGTCAGTATTGGAAGGAATCGCTGGATGGTTTCCGGAAATTGAGACTGAAGACGGCGACGGCTTCCAGGGCTTTCAGGTCTGTCCGGGAGACGTACCCCGGGAGTCTTGTAACGGACCTGGAGGCGACCGCGGAGAAAATGACTACGACCGTAAAGAGCATTCTGCTCGCTGCCCACATCAATGCCCTGCGTACGCTGTCCTGTGAGACGGATGTGCTCATCGGCCTGGTTACCTTCTCGCGGCCGCTGAAGAAAGACGGCGAAAAGGTTCTGGGGTGTTTCCTGAATACCGTCCCGTTCAGGGTTATCATCCCGCCCGATGTCAGCTGGACGGATCACCTTCAGTTGGTTGACAACAAAATGCTGGAAATAAAGAATTACGATCACCTGTCGCTTTTCGAGATCAACCAGTCCGTCGGAGCCCGTACTTATGAGGGTAACCCCTTTTACGATACCTTGTTCAACGTCATCAACTGGCATGTGGAAGAAGAGATCAGGCCGGAGAAGACTTCCGATGAGGCATTAGACCGGCTGGATTTCGATAGTTTTTTAAGAGGGCATACGTTCTTCGATGCCAACTATAATGTCAATAAGGAAAGGATATTGTGTATGCATGAGTATTCCTCACCTTTCATGGATGCCGAAAGCTTTGCCGATTATACAAAGATATTCCACGCCGGTCTGAAGGAGATCATGGATTCGCCGGGAAAGATCATCGATACCGTGGAACTTTACTGGCAGCGGAAATCAGCGGAAGTTTTCGGCCAGCTTTCTTCCGAGGCACGTGGGGTTTTCCCCGGGCCGGGGGAGGCGTCCGGGGGGGCTGGAGGGTCGGAAGCGTCCGGGAGGTCAGGGGGGTCGGAAGGGGTTGGGGGAGCTGGGGGGTCGGAAGGGGCCGGCGGGTCAGGGCTGCGGTTTCCCGCTTCTATTTATCAGGAAAGCATTTGGGGTGATCGTAACGCTGCAGGGTCGCCGGGTTCGAGCATTTGCCATACTATTGCCTGGACGATCGACCTTTCCGGCAATCTGGATGCCGGTATCTGGGAGGGGAGCTTCAGGGTCGTCCTGGAACGGCACGCCATACTAAGAACAAGGCTCGTGAATGAAGGGGGAAAACTCTGGCAGAGGATACCGGAAGGGGGAAAACTCCGGCAGGTGATACCGGAAGATATGGCTTTGATTTTCAAAATGGTGGATCTGGAGAAAGACCCCCTCGCAGCCGAAGATGTGCCGGCTGCTGAAACGGATCGCCCTTTCGCACCCGGACAGCCGCTGCTACGGGCTTTGCTCTTGCACAAAGGGAGGGGAAGCTATACTTTTTTGCTTGTAGCGCATCATAGCATTGCCGATCGGGGTTCAGTGATCCGGGTACTGGAAGAGGTGACGGCGGTTTACAGTTTTCTGGCGGGGAAGGATGGGGAGAGGGCCGGAACGGTGGATGGGGATAGGGCCGGAACGGTGGATGGGGATAGGGCCTATGCGGGATTTTCAAATTGGCAGCGCCAGTCGCTCATCCAATTGGAACCCTATCTCCTTTCCTGCTGGAAGCAACGCCTTGACTTCGAAATAAAGCCAATAGAGATTGCGTCAGACAAAAAGAGGTCTCCTAATGCCGGCTATGCCAAAGCAACGGAGAGGATCTCTATTGAGGCACTAAAGGCGGACGCGGCCGGGTTCGCTGCGGAGGAGGGCGTCCCGCCGGCTCTCGTCCTGATGGCTTCTTTCAACGTTTTATTGCATATCTATTCACGGCAGGAAGAGATCGCGATCGCTTCGGAATCAGACGACAGAGAGGCGTTTGGTTTGGGGGGGATGATAGGACCCGTAAGCAACCGGCGGCCCGTCTGGAGCCGCGTTCTTCCTGAATCATCATTCCGGGAATACCTACGTTCCCTGAAATGGCAGTGGAATGTGGAACCGGAAATGAGAGCCCTTCCTTTTGAAACCCTGATCGAAAACCTCTCAACAGAGAAGAAACCCGGCGCTACCCTTCCTTTCAATATTTTCTTTCGTTATGACGATGAACGGCCCTGTCTTTCGGCTATTGAAGGGTTGCGGATGCGGGTGACGGAATTGCCTGCAAGCTATGGGAAATATGACCTGGCGTTATTCCTCCGGGAAGAAGAAAGTGACCTGACCGCTCAATTCGTTTATAACTCAGCCCTATTCATGGAGGAGGAGATGAAGCGTTTTGCGACAAGGTATGCTTTGATATCCCGACAGCTTTTATCCATGCCCGACAGGCCTTTATCGGAAACGGATATCGTTTCAGCGGAAGAGAAGCAAGCGCTGCTGCGACAGTATAATAATCTGGATGCTGAATATCCCGCGGACAAGACGATCCAGGAGCTCTTTCGGGAAAGTGTCCGACTTGCGCCGGACGCCACGGCTGTCGAATGCGGTGAATACAGGATGACCTACGCCGAATTGGACCGCCGGTCGGATACATTGGCCGGCATACTCCTGAGCAAAGGGGTTAAAGCGGACAGTCTGGTCGGGCTGCTGATTGACCGTTCAGTGGAGACCATTGTGGGGATATTGGCGATTCTCAAAGCAGGGGGCGCTTATTTGCCCATTGACGTGGATTACCCGGAGGAGCGGATCAGGTTTATGATCGACGATAGCGGAGTATCCATTCTGCTGACAACACAGCCTTATCGGGATAAAGCGCCGGCAGGTCCTGAAGCGCTGCTCATAGATATTCTCACGGACCTGGCGCCTGTCCTACTTTCCGATAACGGCCGCCGGAGCGGACCGGGGAATTTGTGCTATGTGATCTATACCTCCGGAACTACGGGCAAGCCGAAAGGCGTTATGGTGGAACACAGGAATGTGGTGCGACTTTTAATCAACAGCAAATTTCAATTCAGCTACACTCCGCAGGATGTCTGGACGATGTTCCACAGCCATTGCTTTGACGTCAGCGTCTGGGAGATATTTGGCGCCCTGTTGTACGGCGGGAAACTGGTCATAATTCCCAAGTCATTGGCCAGGGATACAGCCGCCTTCCTCGACCTACTGAAGAAAAAGCATGTCACGATCCTGAGTCAGACCCCCAGTGCTTTTTACAATCTGATCCAGGAGGAACTCTTCCGGACCGGGCAGACGTTGCAGCTAAAATATGTCATTTTCGCCGGCGAGGCGCTCTCCCCGGGCAAACTGAAGAACTGGCGGAAACGCTATCCGGAGACCCGCCTCATCAATATGTACGGTATCACGGAGACGACGGTTCATGTGACCTACAAAGAGATCACGGAGAAGGAGATCAACAATAATATCAGCAATGTCGGCAGGCCGATACCGACCTTATCGGTATACCTGTTCGACTCTTACGGAAAGCTCACGCCCAATGGAATTCCCGGTGAACTTTATGTAGGCGGAGAGGGGGTGGCGCGTGGTTATCTGGGGAGGAACGAGCTGACCCGGCAACGATTCATTTCCAATCCGTATAATTCCGCGGAAATACTATACCGATCCGGCGACCTTGTTCGGGCGACCCTTGACGGGGATATCGAATACATTGGAAGGATCGATCATCAGATCCAGCTAAGGGGATTCCGGATCGAGCTTGGGGAGATCGAAAGCCACCTGGCTTCCCATCCGCTTATTTCCCAAAGTATAGTGGTGGCAAAGGAGCAGCAGGACAACCTTTACCTGGTGGCTTATTATCTTTCGACGCAGGAGATCGATGCTGTCGATCTTCGTCGCTATCTGGCGGACAAGCTCCCTGACTATATGGTTCCTTCCCGCTTCATACGTCTCGCTAAAATACCGCTGACCGCCAATGGCAAGGCAGATCTGAAAGCTCTTCCCGAACCCGGTGTCGGCAGGGATGCCGGATATGTAGCGGCTGCCGATGAGGTAGAGGACCGGATCCTTGAGATCTGGTCCCGTGTCCTTGGGCTGGATAAGGACCTGATCGGTGTTCAGGCTAATTTTTTTGACCTTGGCGGCCACTCCATCAATATCATCACGCTTAGCCGGATGATCAATCAGGCCTTTGGATGCGACCTCTCAGTCGCTACGATGTTCAGGCTGACCACTGTCCGCAGCATGGCCGATCACATCCGGCTTGGGGAGCAGACCCTGCAGCAGGCGACGGGGCACCTGGACCGCGATATCAGTGACGCCAGTGCGGTCCTGGAGCTATTGGATACGATTCAAAAATGAGTTTAATATGACAAATCACACCGGTTTGGAGATTGCCGTGATCGGAATGGCAGGCAGGTTCCCCGGCGCCGCCGATATAAAGACGTTCTGGCATAACTTGAGTAGTGGGGTGGAGTCCATCCGTCGTTTCACGAAGGAGGAATTGATAGCTGAAGGTGAAGATGCGGCGATACTCGATGATCCGTCTTATGTGAAGGCAGGAAGCATACTGGAGGGTAAGGAATATTTCGATTCCGCTTTTTTCCGTTACAGGCCTGATGAGGCAAAGGTCATGGACCCGCAGATGCGGATATTCCACGAGTGCGTCTGGGAGGCTATCGAGGATGCCGGCTGCGATCCGGGGGACAAAAAGAACAAGATCGGATTGTTCGCAGGAGGTTCGGATAACTTTACGTGGCAGGCTTACTGGGCTTTAATGAACCAGGATGAGCTGGTGGACAGTTTTTCAGCGGCCCAGCTCAGTGATATCCGCTATCTGACTACCCGGATAAGCTATGCTCTGGGCCTCGAGGGGCCTTCTCTGTTCCTGGATACGGCCTGTAGTACATCACTCGTTGCTATCCATATGGCTTGCCGGAGCCTGTTGCTTGCTGAATGCCATATAGGTATCGCCGGGGGCGTAACACTCAGCAACCAATCCAAAAGAGGATATTTGTACAGGGATGGGATGATCCTTTCAAAGGATGGCCACTGCCGAGCTTTCGACGCCTCATCTTCCGGTACCGTCAATGGCGAAGGCGCGGCTGTTATTGTACTGAAAACATTGAAGAACGCCCTTCGGGACCGGGACAATATATGGGCTGTGATCAAAGGCAGCGCTATTAATAATGATGGGAATGTCAAAGCAGGATATACTGTTCCTTCGGTTGACGGTCAGGCCGAAGCGATCCTTGCGGCGCAAAAATGGGCAAAAGTGGAGCCCGAAAGTATCGGCTATATCGAGGCTAACGCAATCGGCTCCCGATTAGGCGATCCTATCGAAGTTGCCTCGCTGAACCGGGTCTTTGGCCCCGGCGCCAACAAATACTGCGCTCTAGGGTCCGTTAAGACCAATATAGGTCACCTTAATCCGGCGGCTGGCGGGGCTGGTTTTATTAAAGCGGTGCTGTCCCTCAGAAACAGGCAGATACCGCCAAGCCTCCATTTTGCAAACCCTAATCCGGAGATCGCTTTTGACGGCAGTCCCTTCTATGTGAATACTGAATTGAAGGAATGGACCGCGGGTAAATACCCTTTGCGGGCGGGTGTCAGTTCATTTGGTATCGGCGGCACCAATGCGCATATTATACTGGAAGAGGCGCCCCGCCGGGAAGAGGCGCCGCCCCGGGAAGATGTTGGTACGGTACGTGACAGTCAGTTGTTCCTCTATTCTGCCAGGTCAGCAGCGGCCTTAAAAAGAAATATAGCCAGACAGCTCGATTACCTGGAAGAGACCGCGGGGGAAAGGCCGCTGGCGGACATTGCCTATACCTTAGAGACCGGACGCGTGCACTTCCCCTACCGGCATATGCTTGTCGCCGGCAGTAAAGAGGAGGCCATCGACCTTTTAAAATTGGCTGCTTCCATTGACGAAAGCGCTTTGACTTCCACGCCTGACCGTACCCCGCGACTGATATTTATGTTTCCGGGGCAAGGATCGCAATATGCGGGGATGTGCAGGGATCTGTATGAGCAGGAGAACAGCTTCAAACGGCAGGTAGACTTTTGTTGCGAGCTGGTTAAGCATCGTTTTAAGAAGGACTTGCTTCCGGTCCTTTTCCCCAAAGATGGGGAAGAGTCCTTTATCGATGAAGCCGAATTTACCCAGCCGGGATTGTTCATCGTTGAATATGCCCTGGCTCAGCTCCTGCTGTCGTGGGGTATCAAGCCTGACGTTATGATCGGCCACGGCATGGGCGAATATGCCGCGGCCTGCATCAGTGGGGCGCTCTCCGTGGAAAACGCTCTATCGCAGCTAGTGAAGCCGGGAGAATTGATGCAAAAAACGCCGGAAGGGCAGTCGGTAAGTGATGAGACCGTTCGCTTTTCTGAAGGTATCGGGAAACACTTTCTTTATCCCAGGAGTATTTTTATCGAGGTGGGTCCGGGCAAAGTGCTTAGTTCGCTGCTGTCATTCCACCGGAAAAAGTTACCGGGGCATGCGGTAGTCAGTCTGGTGAAACGGCCTCAGGAAAAAGGCAGCGATACCCGACATCTACTACAAGGTCTTGGAGAACTTTGGAAGAACGGAGTTACGATAGACTGGCAAGCCTATTATTCCGCGGAGCAAAGATGGAAGCTGTCCCTGCCGGCTTATGCTTTCGAAAAAACAACCTATCAGACGCGTGCTAAAATCGACGAGCTACTGGCTGGTACTTCTTTCAGGAATGTCCCGCGAACGGAGGAACTGAAGACCGCCAATGGCGGAGGCGCGACGGAGGTGCTGCCCGAAACGGGGATGACAAACGAACAATCCCATGTGCCGCCTTCTACCGAAACAGAGGAAAAACTACTGGAAATATGGTCGGAAGTATTGAAGGTAGATAAGGAAATGATCAGCATGACCTCCGGCTTCTTTGAGCTGGGAGGACATTCGATCAAAGCAATGGCGGTTGCCAATAAGATAGAAAAAGAATTGAATATGATGATCGATGTAAGGGACATCTTTCGGAATGCTACCATCAGGAAACTGGCGGATTTTATAAAAGTACAGGAATGGATCACCGGGGGCAACGCCTCCCGGACAGGCGAAAAGGTGGAAACAACACTCATCTGAGTAAATCATTCTTTTTTTGCCGCAATTCAAACATTAAAGCGGATCACGTTGAAACTATCAGGGATAGATTTGAAAAGAGGCCATGTCGTCCTAATGGCCTTTTTATGCCTTATCCAAAGCATAAACGTCCCTGCACAGGAGGCGGCGCTGAAGGATTGGCAAACGAAGGCCGATAAGGAAGCGCGGGAATGGATGAAAGAAGGCGACATACCCGGGTTGAGTCTTATCATGATAGAAAAAGGCCGGATGGCGATAAAGAGCTATGGCTATGCCGATCTTGCCAGCCAACAGCCGGTAACCCCCGCTACACTTTTTCAATTGGGGTCGTGCAGCAAGGCATTTACGGCCCTGGCCGTTTTCCAACTGGTAAAAGAAGGGAAAATTGATTTGGGTGCAAATGTCTCCCGGTATTTTCCCTGGTTCCGGGTTCGATATAAGGATAGTGCGGTGCAGATTACGATCCTGCAATTGCTACACCATACAAGCGGAATTTCCTGGCAGTCTTTGTCGGCCATACCGGAGGGAGATGGGGACAGCCTGCTCGAAGCGACGGTGAGAAAGGTCATGCAAGTTCCATTGGACCGGCTGCCGGGCAAAAAATATGAATATGCTACTGTCAACTATGATATCCTGGCCCTGATCATTCAAACGGTATCAGGTGTTTCGTTCGAGGACTATATGCGGCAGCATATCTTCCGTGCGCTGCGGCTGAACCATACCGATATCGGGGTTCCCTATGACAGCAGCCTGCTGGCCACCGGATATAAAATCGGCTTCTTCAGGCCGAGGAAATATGATGCCCCGGTATACCGGGGTAACAATGCGGCAGGTTACGTCATAACCGACGCACAGGATATTGCGCTATGGCTATCCTTCCAGATGGGTCTGACCCCCGGCCCCCTATATGATCTTGCAAAGCTTACCCATGAGCGGGATTCAACGGTAGCGCTTCATGGCATGAATTCCTATGCGATGGGATGGGACATCTCACTTAGCGGAAACGGGCAGATCAACCATGACGGCGCTAATCCGAACTATACTTCCTATATAGCATTCAGGTCGGACGGCGATGCCGGCATCGCCGTCCTCGCGAACTCCAATAGTACCTATACCCGAATGATCGGCGAAAGGATAATGGCGCTCATGACGGGGGAGCAGCTGCCTGCGAAGGCCGATCCGGGGGATGGCGGCGACAGGGTCTATTCCATCCTATCGATCATTATTGTACTATATGTCCTTTTTTTTCTGGGGTATCTGGTGATGGTTGCAGCTGAAACCGGCCGTGGAAAAAGGCATTTTGCGGGATTTTCTCTTGTCGGGTTGCGCAAATCGCTGCTGTCTCTGGCGATGATCGCTCCCTTTCTCTACGGTCTTTTTATCCTTCCTGCTGCGATGGCGGGGTTCTCCTGGACGTCGATATTTGCGTGGACGCCACAGAGCTTCCGGGCGCTGATCTATCTTCTGCTGGCGGCTGTCGCAGTCAGTTATCTGGCCTATTTTGCCGGCAGGGCGTTCCCTGAAAAGAACGCCTTTCGGAGAATGGCTCCCAGGATCCTGTTGATGAGCATCCTTTCCGGGTTGTCCAATATGTTCATTATCCTGTTGGTTACTACGGCTATCCATTCGGAGATTCCGCTGAAATATCTCGTCTTTTATTATTTGCTCGCCGTGTCGGTGTATCTGCTTGGAGCAAGATTTGTTCAGGTGAATCTTGTAAAGTATACGCGGGGAGCGATCTGCGAATTACGGATCACCCTGATAGAAAAGATCTTTTCCACTTCCTGCCAGGAGTTTGAGAAAATGGACCGGGGACGTATCTATTCAGCGCTTGTTAACGATGTCGAGACGTTCGGCGGTTCCGCGGATCAGGTCATAGCCCTTATTACCAATGTATTTACGGCTTTGGGGGCCGGTATTTACCTTGCCTCCATCGCCTTCTGGACTGCGATGCTGACTATCCTGCTGGTTGTGACCATAGCCGCCCTCTTTTTCGTCGTCAGCAAGCATACCGAGATATATTTCGAACAGGCAAGAGATACGCAGAACGTGCTGATGCGGCTTATTAACGGAATGATAGATGGATTCAAGGAAATAAGCCTTCACCGGAAAAAAAAGATGGAATATAAAGCCGATATCGAATCTGTCGTGCATACCTACAAAAGAAAAACATCCATTGCCGGGATTAAGTTTGCAAATGCCTTCGTTGTAGGGGAATCGCTGCTTGTGTTTATACTTGGGGTGGTGGTATTTGCTATTCCTAAACTATTTTCGGATATAGCTGCCGATACCATTATGAGTTTTGTGATCATCCTGCTATACCTGATCGGGCCGGTAAATACCATTCTGCGGTCGGTGCCGGCCATTATGCAAATTCGCATTGCCTGGACGCGGATACAGCAATTTATCAAGGACATTCCCGCCACCCTCGATCTTTCTGTAGTACCGGAGCCCCGGTCGATGAAAGCGTCGAGCCTGCGGGCCGAGTCTGTCACTTTCCAATATGAAAAGGACGGCGAACAGGATGGATTTGCCGTGGGCCCTATCGATTTTGAGGTTAGAGCCGGCGAAATTCTATTTATCATCGGAGGCAACGGGAGCGGCAAAACCACGCTGGCGAAATTGTTAACGGGTCTATACAAACCGGATGGCGGAAGATTGCTGATCAATGACCGGGTCGTGGATAATGAGCGGTTAAGTGAATATTTTTCCGCTGTCTTTAGCCCTGCGCATTTATTCGAAAAATTATATAGCGTGGACATCGAGGCTAAAGCGGTTGAGGCGGATAGCTATCTGAAACTACTGGACCTGGATGGAAAGGTTCAGATCCGGAACAATGAATACAGCACTATCCGCCTGTCGGGCGGCCAGAGAAAACGCCTTGCGTTACTGCAATGCTATCTGGAGGATTGTCCGATCTATCTTTTCGATGAGTGGGCGGCGGATCAGGATCCCGGGTACAGGAGATTTTTCTACCGGACCCTGTTGCCCGAAATGCGTAGATCGGGAAAGATCGTTATTGCCATCACGCATGACGACCATTATTTCGATGTGGCGGACAGGGTAATGAGGATGGAGGAAGGCCGGCTGGTTGCGTATGATGGGGATTTCCTTTTCACATCGGGGCACGATGTTTTCAAATCCTAATTATCAATATTATGTACATTAAATTGATTATTTTCCTGTTGCTGGTCTGCTGTGCAGGTGCGAGCGGTCAGAGCCCCCGTTCATTTGTCGTCAATGGCAAACGGATCGAATCGGATACGTTCAACGCCCGGGTCACACAGATGATGAACGACGTGGGGGTACCCGGGCTTTCCCTGGCTGTCATTGGGGACGGTCGGATCGCATATTACCAAACCTTCGGGTACAAGCGGCTGGATACCCGTGAAAGGGTCGATAGTAACACCATTTTCGAAGCAGCCTCCTTATCCAAGACTTTTCTGACCTATGTAGTTCATCGCCTGATAGAGGAAGGGAAGCTGGATCCGGATAAACCGCTATATCTTTATCGGCCGTTCCCGGAGCTGGAGCATGACGCGCGCTATAAACTGATCACTACCCGGATGATATTAAGCCATTCTTCCGGGATCGAGAATTGGAGGTGGTATAATAATCCCGACACGCTGGAGATATTGGCCAACCCGGGCGAAAAGTACGTTTATTCCGGTGAGGGCTTTGAGTATCTGTCCAGAGTAGTGGAAGTAATACTGGGTAAGTCGTACGAACAATATGTCGAAGAAATGGTGATCCGGCCGTTAGGGTTGAAAAGGACTTTTCCCAAGTATACGGATAGTGGTCAATATCCCAAGAATTATGCTACGGGATACAATGGCTTTGACAAACCGGTGAAGAAATGGAAAAACGACCAGACCTCACCTGCCTCCGGCATGCATCTGACGGCTGCGGATTATGCTACGGTTCTCTTGTCGCTATTCGATGGGAAACATCTTTCAGCGGAGGAGATCAGAAGTATCTACCATCCTGTTATTCGCCTTTCCGATAATAGCCCCGCCCTTTTTTTCGGAATGGGGTTGGCGGTACAAATTACCCGTGACGATACTATTGTTTTTCATAACGGGTTTAATGACGGCTTTGAATCAATGATGTGGTATTCGGTTCCTCACCGTTGCGGGCTTGTAATTTTGACCAATAGCGAGCGGGAGCATGTAATGGAAAAGCGGATGGTCGAATTGACGACCAGATTTCAGCTGGGGCCTTATTTTGCAGACGACGACATCGAGCAATATCCCAGTAAGGCCAGCCAACTATTGCAACTGTACCGGGAAAAAGGGAAAGAAGAGATGCTTAGCAAGATAGGAGAATGGGAGAAGGAAGGGCCGATGGGATTTAAGACCATTAACGAGCTGGGGCAGCTTTTTGGAAGTGAAGATACGGCGATAGCCAGGAAAATGCTGGAAGATAATGTACAATTCTATCCCGATTCCTCTGTCGCCTGGTTTGCATTGGGACAACAGTATATGAATACTCAGCAATATGCAAAGGCGTATTCGGCGTTATGCAAAGCCAGGGATCTGAAGGCTGATGGCCTAGAGGTAGGTATAGCGTTGCAGAGCTGCATCAGGATGATCAACAAAAGCAAGGTCAATCCTTAAAATAAACTATATGAGCCAAATTAAACAAGCGCTGGAGTTCCCTTTCGTCATCGATCTGGGCGAATCGGAACCCGAGCAGTTTGTCGCTTACTACCGGGACAAGAGGGATGAGCTGGAAAACATTCTGGCCAGGATCGGGGTCCTGAAATTCAAGGGTGTAAAGATCGGATCGACCGAGACTTTTCAGCAGATCGTCAATTCCATTTCCAGTAAATTTCTCAACTACATCGATGGAAATTCACCCAGAACGAAATTGACCGGTACGGTCTACACCTCAACGGAATATGATCCGGCCCAAAAAATAACCATGCATAATGAGCTGTCTTATTCTGCGAAGTGGCCAAACAAGCTCTTCTTTACCTGTCTTGTGCCTGCTGCCGGTGGTGAAACGCTGTTGGCGGATAGCCGGGAAATCCTTAGAATAATGAATAGGGATATTGTATCGGAAGTTCGCGAGAGGGGGATCACCTATATCCGTAATCTCAACGGTGGTAAAGGGCTGGGCCAATCCTGGCAGGACACCTACGAGACGGAGGACAGGGCCAAACTGGAAGAATATTGCCGGGCCTATTCAATTGAATTTGAATGGCGAGAAGATGGAGGAGTCCGGTTAAAGCAACAAAGAAAAGGCATTATCCGGCACAGAGCTACGGGAGAAGAGGTCTGGTTCAACCAGATGGATCAGTTCCATCCGTTCCAGCTTGGCGAAGAGGTGTATGAATCGATGCTCATGCTGTATGATTCGCCGGAGGAGTTCCCGATCTATGTCACTTTTGGCGACGGCGGGGAAATCAGTACGGACATTATAAAAGAAGTGTTGGACACTATTGACAAGATCACCGTTGCTCCTTCCTGGGAAAGGAATGAACTGCTGATAGTGGATAATGAACTAAGCAGTCATGGGAGAAACCCTTACAAGGGTGAAAGGAAAGTGTTGGTGTCCATGTCGGAATAATTGCGACGCCAACGGAATGCGTTCTTATGGATTTTCCAGACAATATAATAGGGATAGTGGGCGGGATGGGTCCGCAGGCGGGCATTGCGTTATGCAACAGCATAGTATGCCAGACTGCCGCAACTATGGACCAGGAGCATTTTTCCATCGTCCTCCTGTCCTTTCCGGGCGATATAGTGGACAGGACGGCCTTTTTGGAAGGTCGTTCGGCGGTTAACCCGGCATTGAATATTGCGGGGATCATCCGCAAACTGGAAGCTGCGGGGGCCGGCGTAGCAGGGATAGCCTGCAATACCTGCCATTCGCCATTAATCTTCGATGTTCTTCTTGAAGAACTGAAAAAGACAAATTGCGGGGTACAGCTTCTGCACATGCCTGTCGAGACCTGCCGGTATATCGGGGAAGATCATCCTTATATCCGCCGGATCGGGGTGATGACTACAAACGGAACTTATCGGTCCGGGGTGTATGTCAGGGTTCTCGAAGACCATGATTACGAAATTGTGAATGCCGATCCCGCCTTCCAGAATGAAGTCATCCACCGGATGGTCTATGATCCGAATTTCGGGCTTAAATCCTGCCCTAAAGGAGTTACCTCCGAAGTGAAGGCACTGATGGATACCGCGTTGAATTATTTCCGGAAGAGGGGTGCGGAAGCTGTCATCCTGGGCTGCACTGAATTCTCGCTGATCGAAATGGCCGATAGGGTAGAGGGGCTGTTGATTGTCGACTCGACTGCGGCGCTTGCCCGGGCGCTCATCCGGGAAGCCTCACGCTACTCCGACCGTAGACTTTTGACCGGGTTAGCCAGCGTTGCCCGGATAGTCTGAAAGCTGATGGTCAGGAGGGTAAGAAAGATGGCGCCGGCTGCCGCCGCTGCAAAAACTATCCAGGAGATAGTGGTGCGATATTCATATTTGTCCAGCCATTGAGCCAGGAAATACCAGGCGATGGGAATGGCAATAAAGCAGGCGATCAACACCAGCTGTACAAACTCCCGGGACAGCAGGGACCAAAGATGGAAGATGGAGGCGCCCAGCACCTTTCGGACACCGATCTCCTTCGTGCGCATTTCGGCAACGAAGGAGGCCAGACCCAACAGGCCAAGACAGGAGATGAAGATGGCGAGAATGGCGAAGCAGGAGGCGAGGTTGCCGATACGTTGTTCGTCGAAGAATTTCCTGGCGTAATCATTATCAACGAATTGATAATTAAACGGGCTACCCCGATCGAATTGTCGGAAAACCGGTTCGATCTTCCCGAGGCCATTATGCATCGGAACGGTAGGCCTCACCTTTAACGTGATATATCTGGACCCGTTATAGGTCAGATTGTATATGGTGGGTTGCATTGGCTGGTAGGGTGACTGCGTAACCATATCCCGAACAACTCCTACCACCATATGATCCTCGCCATCATATTTTATTATTTCTCCAACCGGATGAGTGAGCTCCGTGAGTTTTACTGCGGCCTCATTGAGTATCAGACTGCCTGAATCGGCGAAATCCCGGGAGAAATCACGCCCGCTGACTATTTTCCATCCGATGGTCTTACCGAAATCATGTGTCACGCCGAGCGTCCTGAAAAGAGGCGTGGTATTCGGATCTTTCCCTTTCCAGCTAAACCCGTTGTTATTACGGTAGATATTTGTGACAGGACTGTTGGATTCTGTCACATCCTCGACAACGCCTGTGCTTAAGAGGTTATTTCTTAATGTATTAAAGCGGCCGGTGTCGGGATCAGGCATTTCTACCATGATCAGCCCTTCCTGGGAATAGCCGATAGGCCGGCTTTTTGCATACCCGATCTGTTGGAAAACGATGACGCTACCGATGATCAGGGAAATGGATATGGTAAATTGAACCACCACCAGGATCTTTCTGGGCAGGGAAGCCATCCGTCCGGCCTTGAAAGTCCCTTTCAGCACTTTAACGGCGTTGAAGCCGGACAAATAAAAAGCGGGATAGCTACCTGCAATAAGACCGGTAAAAAGGGCAAAACCAAGCATAAGTGTCCAGAAGAAAGGATTACTCCAGGGAATGGAAAGGTCTTTGTCAGCCAGCTCGTTGAAATAGGGCAGCAGGCAAAGGGTCAGTACGATGGACAGGATAAACGAAAGAAAAGCGACCAGGATCGATTCAGCAAGGAATTGACCTATCAGCTGCGCCCGCATCGATCCGATAGCCTTGCGTATCCCCACCTCCCTTGCTCTTTTCTCACTGCGGGCCGTAGACAGGTTCATAAAATTGATACAAGCCAGCAGCAGCAAAAAAATGCCAATCAGCCCAAACAGCCAGACGAACTGAATGCGACCTCCTGCGATCTTGCCGTTCACGAAATTGCTGTAAAGATGCCATTTATCCATCGGATGCAGCAAGACTTCTTCCTTGTATCCTTTACTAATAATATGAGGTAGTGTAAGGTTCTTAATTTTGGCATTTACCTCTTCCAGGCTGGCATTCCTGTTCAATTGGACGAACAATTGAAACTCATGATTATCCCAATCCTCCTTTGCTGCAATCAGCGGGTATGAAAAAAGGGGATTGTCCCAGGGAAGGAAGAATTTAGCATCGTAAAAGCTGGTGTTACGTGGAAGGTCTTTGTATACGCCGCCGACTTTCATATTTGTCTTATTATCCAGCAGGACCGTCTTGTTCAACGGATCTTCATCTCCGAACAGGGTATTTGCCATGGACGCAGATAGCAACAGGGTTGACGGATCCTTAAGCGCGGTACGAATCCCCTTTTCCATTTTCAACGTCATCATGACGGGAAAATCTGCCTGCACCCACATGCCGGAGCCCGAAATAAATTTATCACCTCTTGAGAGTACATGCTCATCGTTGAAAGACGTCAGCGCTATGTAGCGGAAATCATCGGCGTAACCGGTGTGAAGACTTTCTCCCAGCGGCATGGCAATTGTCGTGCCGGTGTACATACCGCCGTCAAAGGTCTGGGTAACTGCTACCTGTGCAATCTGCCGGTGGTTCTCGTGGAAACTGTCAAAAGAAATCTCATCCCATATCCAAAGACCGATAGCTGTTGCAACGGCCATGCCAATCGCAAGCCCTGCAAGGAGTATTCCGGAATACACTTTGCTTTTCAATAAGTTACGCCAGGCGATCTTAAAGTAGCTCTTTAACATAGTGGTTCTTTTACCGAAATAATGAATGTTGACTTGCCTGCTGCTAAATCAGGGACAAAATAATTGCCATGATGTTGCATCCGGATCAATTTTTTTATCATTGTCATTCCAATATTCCCCGCTTCAGCGCATATAGCAATAGGCCACCGACTGTCTTTGAATTGGCTTTCCCTCTCATTTTATCCCGTTTCAGTTCAATACTTCGCTTACTTAGATTCATAAGGATCGAAATCTCTTCCGTAGTCTTTTCTTCTTTAAGGAAATTAAGAATTTTCATTTCTTCCGTTGAGAAATCGGGGAGTAAATTTTGAGTTTGTTTGTTGAAGGACATAAGATATCTTTTGACCATCCGATTCTCTATCAGATTGTTCAAATACACTCTATTTTCCGATGCTTCATTAATTGCCTTGGCTATTTCCGAAACGCTCATGGTCTTGGATAAATAGCCATAAATACCAAATTCGAGGCATTGTGCAATGTAAACCTCGTCCAGAAAAGCGGATAACATGATCACCTTGATCTCCGGATATTTATCGCTAATTATTTTTAATGCTTCAATGCCATTCATTCCAGGCATTTTGATATCTAACAAAACTATTTCGGGATTGTATTTTGGGATGCTATCGATCAATTCGGTTGCATTTTCGGTTTCCAGTACGATTGATATGTGAGCATCCTCTGTAAGGCCAAATGTGATTGCCTGACGCACCAGCTTATGATCGTCGGCAATCGCTACTTTAATTAAATGGGTAGACATCGGAAAGGTTTAATGAAAACAAAGGAAAAGGTGCTTTGCAATTTAGGAAATTAAATCAAATAAAGAACATTTGCAGCCGGACTGCAGTTGGTATGCAGCCGGACTGCAGTTGGAATGCCGGAATGCAGTTGGAATGCAGTTGGCAGGCAGTACGCAAGGTTGCCGGGGAAGACATGTCTCCTGCATATAGGCAGTTAAAATTATTCGCGGATGCGAAATTTATTTGAATAAAATTTGATATTATTCCCTGTTGAAAGTTTCCAGTGATCTATAGATTTGTTTACCTTATTTATCGCAATTGGCGCAATCCAGATGATTTGCGAGCATGGTCGGGTTGTTTTATTCCGAATGAGCATGTACCTCATTGTAGCGATAGCTTTATAAAGAAAATGAGATTGAGTCTTTCCAGTCTACAGAAAGAACTCTAAGCCTGTGATGCGGCAGGAGAAAGTATACTAAATCACCGCTTTTCCCATTTTAAGTTTTCGGTTGGCCAAAATTTTTCAATTCAATGGACAAGCCTGTTTATGTTGAATACCTGGACTGTTACATTCCGGAAACCAAAATGAATCTGGCTGATTTCCCGGATTTGCCGGAAAGCGTCAGGCCCTACTTTTCCGGCAGCGAGGACTTTTTAAATTATGCCAAGTCCGTCCTGTGCCTGGACAGCATAAGGGTAGAGCAGCGGCTCGGTCTGGAAGAGATGGTTATGCTGCTGGTTGACCAGTATATGCGTGGTCACGGCGCAGCTGCCCGCACGGTGAAATATGTTATCATTGCAACGGATCAAAGCTATGACCTGAAGGATTATGGTCATCATATCTTACAGCGATTGGCTATACCGCGCTCAACCGTCTTCCGGGTTGCCGATAATTATTGTGTGAATGTCGATCTTGCCATTGGGTTGGCCACTACTCTTTTGCGCGCAAATCAGGAACCAAGCCGGGCCATTATTATATCAGGCACCAAGAACGGGAACGGTCTGGCGAAGAGAGTTGTCGGGACCTACGGCATTCTTGGTGATTCTGCCGGAATTACGGTCCTCTCCAACGAAAGAGGATCACATCTTGCGGAAGTCATAGGACAAGCAGTGATCAGCAGGGGAGAACTGGCGGAGATCGACCTGACAAGGGATAGTACCCTGTTACATCTTCAATCCTATTCCATTTGTCTGAAAGAGCTGCTATCGAAATCAAGCCTTTTGCCCTCCATGGTGGATCAGGTAGTCATTCATAATGCGAATGAATTGTTGATAGTTCAGGTGATCAAATCCTGTAGAATAAAGGCCGCGGCTATAAACGACAGCAATCATGGTAAGTTCGGTCACATGGGAAGCTGCGATCTGGTTTTGAATCTGAAGACGATCCTGGAGCGGGAGGAGAGGGCGGCGGGGAATATCGTTTCATTGAACCTTGGGATCATTGGTACCTATGTCGCGACTCTTTTTAAACAATGAGCATCCGGAGGCTATAGGGAATATGGTATATCTGGCCGGTGCGTTAAAAAACCTTATTGGAGAATTAAAGTGCTGCTTCAAATGAAAACTTATTCTATTTCCGGTGATGACTTTTCCTCTGCTGCTGCAGCCGTCGAAATAGCCAGGACCTTTGCTATAACCGCGCTGTATAAACAAGCGGATAGCCTTCCTATCCTGATCCTCCTGCGACTTCCTCCTTATAATGAAGTAGAACGGCAGGTATGTCCGATGAAAGATGTTACGCCTGGAATGCTTTCACAAAGCATCGAGACTGAAATAGCGTCTCTCCTTTCCTGGATGGACAAGGAGCAGTCGCCCGATGACCGGGATCCAAAGCTCCTTTTTTTCTGGGCGGATCGGACGGCAGATGCCCTGGCAGAAATAGATCTTTCGGCGGGCAGGCTGTCGATCAATCCGGCTGGCGCAGGGCTGCCGGAGTCGCTCTTCGGGTCGTTTGCCGAGGCCATGAGCGCCATATCCGATCAAATGGATTGCCCCATCGAGGAGCTGTCTCCCGTTAAAAGAGATCAATGGCCGAAAATGCTGGTCGAATCGCCGAATGCCTTACCCTATTTGGAGTATCGCCGACCGCTGATCGCCTATCTGCGGGAAGCTATACACAGATATCCCTGCAACATTGCGTACCAATACCATGAAAGTTGTCTGACGTACGCTGAGTTGGATTCCGGTTCGAACAAGCTTGCCTTCCTCCTGGCGCAGCGAGGAGTAACAAAGGGGGATCTTGTCTTTATCGCGCTGGACAACTCCCTCGAACTTCCGGTGGCCTATCTGGCCTGTATGAAATTGGGCGCTGTATTCGTGCCCACAGACATTCAATGGCCGGAGGGAAGGTGCAGGGAACTGGCTGAGTCGATCCGGCCAAAGGCCGTCATCGCTGGCCCCGGGGGGATTTCGTGGTCCGATGGGTCATCGGCCGGCCCCGACGGCTCCTGCTGCGCACTGATCACCGGGCGCCTTCACGATTGGCAATCGTCTTCTGAAATATGGCGGGGGGAAGCGTCTTTTAGTCCGGATGATCTTTTATATGGCTTTTTCACTTCCGGGAGCACGGGCATGCCGAAATGCGCGCTCAATACACAGAAAGGAGCGGTCAACCGATTCATGTACATGGATAAAGTATTCGGTATCCGGCGGAATAGCGACGTTATCCTTCAAAACAGCAATCTGAGTTTCGACTCGTCTCTCTGGCAGCTATTGTGGCCTTTGCTAAGTGGCTGTAAGATCGTCATACCGCGCCGGAAAAGCTATATTGACATTGACTATACCCTGCAACTGATCGCGAAGCATCGGGTAACTATGACAGATTTTGTCCCCTCGGTTTTTAACCTTATGCTTTACAAGCTGGAGGCCAACCCCGGGTTCACGGAAATGCTTGCTTCGATGAAAGTGCTGCTTGTCGGCGGCGAAGCATTCCAGGCAAAATTTATTCCCCGATTCTACCGCCTGTGCCCCTGGGTCAGCCTTATCAATACTTACGGGCACACCGAGGCCACGATCGGCATGGTATTTTATCCTATCCCCCGGGACTTCGATGGCGCCGAAGTGCCGCTTGGCCGGCCGATCGACAATACTTATGTTGTCCTGCTGGACCGGCAGCAAAGACCGGTTCCGCCGGGTATGACCGCCGAGATCTTCGTCGGCGGCGCCTGCATAGGGGCCGGCTATTATAATGATCCCGACAAAAACGCCAAAATCTTTCTCCCCAACCCCTTTTCTTTTCTTCCCGGGAAAAAGCTCTTCCGGACGGGAGATTTTGGCCGGCTGGGAAGCGACGGGCTTTTGTATTACAAGGGGCGCAAGGATGACCAGATCAAGATAGGAGGCGCCAGGTTCGAACTAAGCGAGATAGAGCTCTACTGCCTCCGTTTTCCCGGGGTTGCGGCGGCGAAGGTATTGTATGAAGCCGACAATCAAAAATTGGTTGCTTTCGTCGTTGCCGGGGACACCGGGGAGGTGTTCAAAGCCAGACTGCTCCAGTCGCTAAAAGAGCAGCTCCCGGCTTATGCCGTGCCCGGCCAGGTATTTGTCCTGGATAGTCTCCCCCTTACAGGGAATGGCAAGGTAGACATCGTGAGCCTGAAGCGATCGATGGCAGCCAAAGGGAAGCGGGAATCTCAGCCATTCGCCAGGGAGATCAGAAAGCTATTCATAGAATCGCTCGATATAGAAGAGCTGGATGATGAAGCCAATTTCTTTTCCCAGGGCGGAACTTCATTGAAGGCGCTGAAGCTTATCCTGGATATAGAGTCGCTGCTGAAGATCAGCATCGATCTTGAAAGGGTGTATCACGACCTTACCATCAAGAGATTGATCACAGTGGCGCAAGACAGGGAGTCAACCAGCGAGGCGCCGGTCTCCACGGATGAAGTCGAGCTGATGCTAACCGATTATGTATCGCTTTCCAATTCGGTTAACAGGGCAATAACCCTGAATGGCGATGGCCGAAAAAAGGACGTCTTTCTCACCGGCGCCGGCGGCTTCTTCGGAGTGCAATTACTTTCCGACCTGCTGGAAAGATCAACGGCCACGGTATATTGTCTGATGAGGGACGGGAATGAGGAACAAGCCTATGAGCGCCTTGAAAAGAAGCTGACACATTATGATCTGCCCGCGACAAAGTTTACGCGCGACCGTGTCCGGATCATCCGCGGTGACCTCGCCCGGGAAAACTGGGGGCTGACGGCCGCGACTATAGCAGCGCTGAGGCAATCGGTGGGAACCGTCCTCCATAATGCAGCAGAAGTGGATCTGGCCCGGAACTATAGCGATCTCCGCCGCGCAAATGTGGCGCCCATAAAATTCCTGCTCGAATTTTGCACTTCCGGTTCACGCGTCCCGCTGCATTATATCTCTACGGTCAGTATTTTTTCAGACGAGCTGTTCACCCATTATGATATAGTCCCGGATAAGATATTATATGACTTCGATTGTATTCCCGCCGGCGGGTATAACCAAAGCAAATGGGTCTGTGAGAAAGTCTTGGTCTCAGCGCGGAACAGGGGACTTCCGTTATCCATTTACCGGTTGGGAGAGATCGCTCCGAACAGCAGGACCGGTATCGCCAACGAAAAGTCTCTTTTAACGATGCTGGTCCTGGCGATCCTGTATCTGAAGGCATATCCGGACAGCGACCTGCCTTTGGACTATTTTCCCGCCGACCTTGCCGGAAAACTGATCGTCCAGTCGGTGCTGGAGGCCGCGGGGAACGGTGATACCAATATGGTGAATATAGCCGGCATTTCGATCAATCAAGTGTCGGAGCTGATCATTGAACAGGGTATCCCGCTGGAAAAACTTTCCTATGGCGCCTTTTCGAAAAGACTCGGTGCGGCTGCTTCCTCGGGAAAAGACACGCCGCCCTTTCTGTATGCGCTGAAGTTTCTTCTTCCCGCGGAGACCGCGTGCCATCGATCCGTAGATCCTATGAATACCGTTTTCTTCAAGTATCTGAACCGGGTAAGCGATCTCAATTTGTCAAAGCGTCTGGGCGCCGACCGGTTCAGGCTGAACAGTCTCCACGCCTATATTCAGCGCCTGGCGAAGCCGGGACTCATAGCTGCAGCAACAATCGAAGCTACTACCACATAAAACCAGGTCATCATGAACTCCTATTCAGACATTAATTTTGCCAACCTGTTTGCCCATCAGGCCAGGCTTCGGCCCGCTGCGCTTGCCATAGAAGACGACGAGAGCAGTCTGACCTATGGAGAGCTGGAACTGGCAACCAACAGGCTGGCGGCGGCCCTTGCGAAGATGGGATTTGGTAAAGGCCAGCGGGCCATCCTTTTCGCCGGCAAAAACGTTGCTTCCATCGTCATCATCTTTGGGATCGTAAAAGCCGGCGGGGTATATGTTCCGGTAGACAGGGAGATACCCGGCGGCAGATTGCAGTTGATAGTGGGGGAGACCGGGCCGACGCTCTTTTTCGAGCCTTATAGCGTCAATACCACCGTCCCCGAACTCCCGCCCGGTTGTACGCTCGTGAGCCGGGATATCGTATCGGAGAGCATCCGGGAAAGCAAGGCCGCAGGAAATGCGCAGGAATATTCAATGCCGGACGTTGCCATCGATCCGGATGACCTGTGTTATATTATGTACACGAGCGGTTCTACGGGAAGGCCCAAAGGGGTCCCGATCTCCCATGGCAATTTCGGCGCATTTATCGACAGCATAGAGTCGGTGTTCCTGATGAACGAGCATTCCCGCACGATGAATACGCTTCCTTTATATTTCGATGGCTGTCTTTGTGACGCTTTCTATCCCCTGTATCGGGGCGCATCCGTGTATTATACCCCGGCGTTGCCGATGCCCGGGCTCCTGGTGAATATCCTGGTGCAAAAGAATATCACGCATTTTACCGCCCCGGCTTCTGTTCTTACCTTACTCCATCAATATCTGGAAAAGAAAGATATTACCCTGAACCATCTGGAAATGATCATGACGGGCGCCGAGGTCTGCGACAAAAAGGTCGTTCATTTTTTTCTGGGGATCAACCCGGGGGGGCGGGTGCGGGTCATCAATGGCTATGGTCCCACAGAGGCCACTTGCGATGCGGTCACCTATACGATAAGTCAACCGTCGGATAGTCTGTCGGGTTACTTTCCGATAGGAAAGCCTTTGAAACATGTCAAGGCCTTTCTTCGAACGGAAACGGGCGAGTTGACCAATGCGGTCGGTAGTAAAGGGGAGCTGTTGATCTCCGGTCCGCAACTTTTCAAGGGCTATTTGCAGCGGCCCGAAGAGGATGCGAAGGCGCTGGAGGTAATAGACGGAGCGTTGTACTATCATACCGGTGACCTTTGCTCCATCAGCGCCGAGGGAGATTATTGCTTTCTGGGAAGGGTCGATGAAGAAGTCAAGCTCAACGGCTATCGTCTTCACCCGAATGAGGTCAGGCAGGCTCTTCTCCGTCAGCCGGGAGTAAAATCCTCAGAAATTATCATTGCTTCGGCGGGTAACGAGAAATTGTTATCTGCCGCCGTAGTCTTATCCCGGGAAGGCGATTGGGAGACCCTGAAGGCGCTGCCACGGCAGCTGGGGTCGTTGCTTCCTTCCTATATGGTACCGCGCATTTTTGCGGAATACAGGGATCTTCCCCTGAATCCCACGTTGAAGGTCGATCGGAAGAAACTACAACTCGAGATAGAAGCGAAACTAACCAAAGCGAACGGGTCCTTCTTTTCCATGATCGGGGAAGAGATCAGCGCCGATAAATAACTAAATCGTATGACCACATTAGAAAAATTGAAACCTGTTGTGCTGGAACAGATGCGGGATCAAACGGCGCCCATAGAGATGGGTTCCCGGCTCAAAGAAGATCTATCTCTTACGTCCCTGCAATTGATCGGACTTGTCAGTTCCATGGAATCGGCATTCGGGATAAGCATGCAGCTCGAAGACTTTAAGGAAGCTAATTTCATTTCTATTCATACGCTTATTAAAATGCTGGAGACAAATTATGCAGTATAGAACGTTTGGTCGCCTGGGCTGGCCCGTTTCGGAAATAGGGTATGGCACCTGGGGTATGGGTATCGGTCCCTGGGCCTGGAAGGGTTCCTCCGATGAGGAGTCCATTGCCTCCTTATCGGCCGCCATTGAAGGCGGGGTAAATTTAATGGATACCGCCTGGATCTATGGCCGGGGTCATAGTGAAAAGCTGATAGGGAAGGTGTTGAACAACTATAGGGATAGAAAGCTCTATGTAGTGTCCAAGATACCGCCGAAAAATTTTCAGTGGCCGTCAAAAAGGGGGGACGATATCCGGGACATCTTCCCAAGAGATCATATGCTGGACTACACCAAAAGGACGCTTGCGAACCTGGGTCAGTCTTCGGTCGACCTGATGCTTTTCCATGTGTGGGAAGACGATTGGCACAAGGAGGCGGAATGGCAGGAGACGGTGCAATTCCTGAAAAAGGAGGGGATGGTAAAATCTTTTGGCATCAGTATAAATACCTGGGAGCCCTGGAATGTAGAAAAGACTTTGGATACGGGTCTCATCGACGCTGTGGAGGTTATCTATAACATATTCGAGCAGAGACCGGCGGACAGGCTGTTTTCCGTTTGTGACAAAGCCGGGGTCGGGGTGATTGCCAGGGTGCCTTTTGACGAAGGGTCGCTGATAGGAACGATGACTACTGCTACGACCTTCGATAAAGACGATTGGCGAAGCACCTATTTCGTAAAGGATAACCTGGAGCAGTGTATTCCGCGGGTGGAAAAGATCAAAGAGCTCCTTCCTGCTTCGATGAGTTTGCCTCATCTGGCTTTGCGGTTTATCCTCGACAACCCATCGGTGGCGACGGTTATCCCCGGAATGAGGAAGGCTTCCCATGTTGCCGGGAACCTGGCTGTCAGCGATGCGACTCCCTTGCCAGGGCATTTGCTCGCGGAGATCCGAAAGCATCGGTGGGACCGGGCGCCTACATCCTGGTCACAATAATAAACCGTATACTATGGTAAAGACAGACTTCGGATTATTGGGGTTTCTACCCCTTCTTGTGGCGATCGGGTTTGCCATTTGGAAGAAGGATGTGATCCTAAGCCTTTTCCTGGCCATCTGGACAGGCGCATCGCTCATCAAAGGGAACATCTTTCTTGGATTTACGGATTCCATCTCCACCTACATTATCAACAAATCCCTGGCGACCAGTGACGAAGCTTCAATTGTGGTCTTTGGTCTTCTGATGGGTGGAGTTATCAACATCATGAGGGACCTGGGGGGTAACCGCGCCATAGCGAGAGCGTTCACCCGACGGGTAAGGTCGGGCGGGGGGCAGCTGGCAACCTTCATCATGGGATTAATCATTTTCTTTGATGATTATGCCAGTGCGCTGATCGTCGGGAATTCCATGCGGCCCATTACGGACCCCCAAAAAGTCTCCAGGGAAAAGCTGGCGTTTATCGTGGATGCGACGGCGGCGCCGGTGGCGGCGACTGTTCCCTTTTCGACCTGGGTTGCGATGGAGCTGGGATTGATCGCCTCTTGCTGGAAAGGCGCCAACCCGATGGGGGTGCTGATCCGGTCGATCCCCTATCAATTCTATACCCTCTTTATCCTGATGCTGGTCTTCGCGACTATCGTGTTGCGACGCGAATGGGGCCCCATGTTACGGGCGGAAAGAAGGGCGAAAACCACCGGAATGCTGTTTGCCCCGGGGAGCGCGCCACAGGGGGGGGCGGCCCTGGATGCGGTTGAGCTGGATGCGGTTGAGGGGACGCGGGAGGGCAAGCTGTCGGACCTTTATATTCCGATTCTCACTTTCGTCCTCACCATTTTTGCCGGGTTATGGTACAATGGATATCAAAAAGGGTTTACGATGCAGCAGGCGATCGGTAATTCCGATGCCCCGGTTGTGCTGGCCTGGTCCGGATTTGCAACCACCTTCGTAGTATTTCTCCTGACCGTTCCGACGAAAAGATATACGGTGCCCCGATTTATGGAAGTACTGCGTGAAGGTTTTTCCAGTATGCTCACTGCCTTAACGATGCTGGTCCTGGCTTTTGCCTTAAAAAACATTATCACCGACATGCAGCTGGCCAACTACCTGAGCAGTAAAATGGGTGGCCTGATCTCGCCTTCTATCATCGCGCCGGTGACTTTCCTGATCTCCTGTTTCATTGCCTTTACCACGGGAACCTCGTGGGGCACGTGCGCGATCGTCATGCCGTTTGCGCTTCCGCTGGCGGTCCAGCTGGCGGGTCCGGAAAGCAATATTCCCATCATCGTCTTTGCTTCCGTGCTGACGGGCGCCGTATTCGGGAATCATTGTTCGCCTATTGCGGACACGATGATACTTTCTTCCGTTTCGTCGCACTCCGACTATATGGATCACTTCAAGACCCAATTGCCTTATGGGCTAATGGCTATGGCTGTTTCCCTGGTGGTCGGTTTCGTTCCTGCTGCATTCGGTGTTCCGCCTTTGTATTCGCTGTTGGCCGGCTTATTGGTCATGTTCCTCCTTGTTCGGGTGATCGGCAAAAAGATCTTGCCCGAATCCAAAAAGATCGTTTCCCGATCCCGGAAAATCGTTGCCCAATCCTAAATAGAAACTGATGTTTATGTTTACCGGGATTACCAATTATGGACTTTTTCTGGGGACTGCGTTCCTTATCTGCATAAGCCCGGGCCCGGACATGGTGTATATCATCGCCAATGGCATCTACAAAGGGGTTCGCGGGGGGGTGGTGTCGGCCCTGGGTATGGCCACGGGGATGGTCTTCCATACTATACTCGTCACCACGGGGTTGGCTCTGATCATCTCTTTACCGGGGATACTCATCGGGGTCAAAATTGCCGGCGCCCTGTACCTGCTTTGGATAGGTTATTCAACGCTCAGGGATACCGCTGTCACCGTTGTCGTCAATGGCCGGGAGGGCGTCATGCTAAAGGAGATCTATACCCGTGCGGTGATCACCAATGTGCTGAACCCCAAAGTAGCCATCTTTTATCTTTCTTTTTTGCCGCAATTCATCTCTCCCGATGGGCAGCATGCCAGAATGGGACTGGTAGTCCTGGGTGTTTCGTTCCTGATCATGGGGTTGTTGGTAGACTCTTCGGTCGGCTTTTTATCCGGGAAAGTGAGGCATTTGCTGGCTTCGAACGCCACCGTTGGCAAAACGCTAAATCTTGTTTCAGGAATAATCTTTTGCGCATTGGGCTTGCTGCAGGTGGTTTCCCTGTTGCTGCCCCACGCGAAATAAAACAAAACATCGGGAATAATATGAAAAGAACTGCTATTGCCCTTTGGGCCCATCCAAGATCGCTATCGACGGCATTCGAAAGAATGATCCTGCAGCGGGGTGACTTCCATGTGCTGCATGAGCCCTTTTGTACGTTCTATGACACCGGCAGCGTAGAGGTCGTGTCGCCGGAAGGAAGTCTTTTGCGACTGGATTCGTTCGACGCCATAGCCGACTGTATTATCGACTGGTCCGGCAGAAACAATATATTTCTCAAGGAGACGCTGGAAAACCGGTATGAAGTTCTCTTCAGAAGAACAGATCTGCTGCGGACCCTTACCCATACCTTTCTTATCCGGGAGCCGGAAAAAACGATCAATTCCTATTACGCGATGAAAGCGAATTTTTCGTTCGGCGAACTTGGCTATGGAAATCTCCTCGACTTGTGTGATGTGCTTGATAAAGAGAAGCTCGGTCTTGCCGATGTGATCGATGCCGACGAGCTGGTAAACGATCCCGCTGTCGTTATCAGAAATTATTGTAGCCGTACCGGAATAGCATTCGATCCCGCAAGTTTGTCCTGGAAGCCAGGGGAAAAGGAGCTCTGGAGCCGGACGCAAAAATGGCATGAGGCCGTAAGCAACAGTACCGGATTCACCACTGCCGACCGGCGATATCCTGTCACTGTTCAAAACCACGCCGGACTGCAGGCCTATTATGATAAAAGCCTCCCGTTGTATGAAAAATTAAAATCACTTATCCCAACAACATATGCATACGATACAAGATCTGTATAACAGAAAAATCGGCGTCTTTTTATCGGGCGGGCTCGTGAGCACTGCCATCGCGGTCTATCTTTCCTCCAGGGGTTGCACGGTACATGCCTTCTGGGCCGATGTCGGGCAGGATGATGAACCTGGCCTGGACCGGTTACTTGGCCAATTGGCAGCAAGGGGGGTCGCAGTGACCAAAATCGATCTGCGGAAAGAAATTGGCGGTCTCGCCCTCGACATGCTGAAATATAATGCCTGCTATGAAGGGGGGTATTGGAACAGTACCGGTAGTTTGCGCTTTGTCCTGGTGAAGGAGTTGGCGCCCTATTTCCTGGCGGCGGGATGCGAGGTATTCACGCATGGCTGTGTTGGCGGAGGAAACGACCAGCGAAGATTCTCCCGCTATGGCCGGAAATACCTGCCCGGCGTGCGGGAGTTCCTGCCCTGGGAGACCGTCGAGATCGCAAGGGATCTCAGGGGGCGAAAGGAAATGTACGGGTTTTTGACGAACGAGGGGGTCGACTTCTTTCCCCCGTCAAAGGTCAGCCAGTCCACGGATTCCTGCGTGATCGGCACTTCGCACGAAGGGACCGACATAGAGGGTCTGGGGGACGATTATACGCATATTGACCCTTTGATGAGTGTCATGCCCTGGAATGCTGCAGACGAACAAGCGCGATTGACGGTCTCCATAGCAGGCGGGCGGGTCTCCGGTATTAATGGTGATGCGACTGCTCCGTTTGCCCTTTTGGACCTGGCGAACAAGATCGGTGGCACGGCGGGCATCAGCCTGCGATCTGTGTTAGAGAACCGGATAACGGGCACCAAGTGCCGGGGTGTCTATGAATCGCCGGGAATGGACTTGTTAAGTTTTGCGTATGGCAGATTACTTCAGGCTTCGCTGTCCCGAAGCGCTTCTTCCCTGTTCCATTACCTGTCCGGGCTGATAGGAACTGCGGTATACGAAGGCAGGTATGAGGATGCGGAGGTAGTTGCGGCCAAAATGGCTTCTAACGGGATTGCGGAGCACTTGCATGGCGAGGTCTCCTGCAGCATCTATAAGGGAAATCTGTATTGTACAAAGCTGGTGTTGCCGGACCGCGATACCGGTATCGTTTATCAACGGCGGTTTTCCGACGGGGGGCATGTCTGGGTTGACAAGTTGCCGGTTTTGTCCGCATAATTAGTATGATAACCCATTTTCATCATTTTAAAACCACCTTATCATGAACAAATTTTTTGTATGTCTTTTGCTTTCTGTCCTTTTTCTATCCTACCGGGAGGGGGGGCACAATAATTCCGATCCTGTGAAGGTAGCCGTCATTTTCTCTGTTACGGGAGAGGCAAGTGGAGATAATGCCGGAGCGGTGGTAGGCGCAAAGTACGCTATTGACTATTTCAATAAGCATGGGGGGATCAATGGCCGACCGATCGAGATGCACTTACTCGATAACAAGAGTACGGAAGAGGGGTCAAGGCTGGCGGCGGAAGAGGCGGTTAAGGAGCATGTTGTCGCTATCATCGGGGCGTCATGGAGCTCTCACTCCATGGAGGTAGCCAAGGTGGCGCAAAGGAACAAACTGCCGATGATCACGAGCGTGTCCACGAGTCCCGCTGTGACCCAGGTAGGCGACTACATCTTTCGGGTCTGTTTCACAGACCCTTACCAGGGAAAGTTCATGGCGTTGTTCGCCCGAAAAGATATAAAAGCCAGGACAGCGGTCATTTTCCAGCAAAATACCGGGGAATACAGCAAGGGGCTGGCGCAACAGTTTACGGTCAACTTTGAAAAAGCGGGGGGAAAGGTGCTCAAACTGATCCCCTATACGATAGAAAGCCCTGATTTTACGGATTTCCTGAAGGAGGTGAAACAACTTAATCCTGACGTGATCTTTCTTCCCGGTCACTATGAGACCGGAAGGATCATGAAGCAGGCCAGGCTCATGGGTATTTCGGCCGTATTCCTGGGGGCGGATGGCTGGGGCACGCCCGGCTTTTTCCAGGAAGGCGGAACCTATATCGACAATGCCTACTACGATTCGCACTGGGCCCTGGAGGATACCGGAAGGGTATCCCGGAATTTCGTAAAGGATTTTGGGGTCAATGAGTATACTATCGCTCCCGCTGCATTGGCTTACGACGCGGTTGGCGTGTTGGTCCATGCCTGCGGCAAGGTAACCGACCTTAACGACCCGGAAGCATTGCGAAAGGCAATAGCCGCGACAAAGAACTATCCGGGAGTCACGGGGATCATCACTCTCAACCAGGACAGGGATCCGATCGATAAAACGGCGGTCATCATAAAAATAGAACATGGGCAACAACGATTTTATAAATGACGCTTCGGCGGGTTTGGACAACGGGGCCTTCCTTCGAAAAGACGGCGAATTGGCTCGGAGAGGGCCTTGCGTCATCTGGTTTACGGGGCTTTCCGGTTCCGGTAAGTCCACGCTTGCCAGCGAACTCAGCAAGGTTCTGACCCAAAGAGATATCCGGCATATTGTATTGGACGGCGATATTGTCCGCCAGGGGTTGTGCAGTGACCTGGGATTCAGCAAAGCGGACAGAGGCGAAAATTGCCGTCGGATCGCGGAAGCGGCCAAATTGATGCTACAGGTAGGCGTTACCGTGCTGATTCCGGTGATCAGCCCGTATCTCGACATAAGAGAAAGGATAAAGGGTCGTTTTCGACCAGGTGAATATATAGAAGTATATGTCTCTTGTCCACTTGAGGTCTGCGAAGAACGGGATGTAAAAGGTTTGTACCGGAAGGCACGGTCGGGGGCACTGCCGTATTTTACGGGGATATCCGATCCGTATGAACCACCGCTGCAGCCGGATATCCTTATCGATACTTCGCGGTTGGATATAGAGCAGGCAATACAAGCATTATTGGAGATCGAGGTATTGGCATTTCCCAGGGAGATATTAATATAACAGCTATGCGTTCTACATCGTTACAATTACCAAATCTAATCGACACTAAAGTGCATTCAGATATCCTTCAGAGGGCTAAACAACTTTCAGATATCTTCCGGAAGACTGCAAGTGAAAATGATGCAAAAGGCGAGTTCCCGGTGAGAAACTTTGACCTTTTGAAAAAAGAGAACTTCCTGGCTTTAATGATACCAAAGGATATGGGAGGTCTTGGAGCCAACTTTTCGACTTATACGGAAGTGCTCAGCATTTTAGCACGCGGGGATTTGTGCACGGCCCTCTGTTATAATATGCACCATACTGCGGTCGGGCCGATATCGGACGTTGACCCTACCAAGGTCAGGGGAAGGGTTAGTGAAAATATTGAAAGGTTTCAGAAATGGATGTTCAGTGAAGTGACAGCGCATCAAAAAGTGTTTGCATCTGCATCATCAGAACCGGGAGTGGGGTCGAATTTCGCAAAATATAAGGCAACTTATCAACGATGCGAAAATGGGTATGTGATAAATGGCACCAAGTCCTTTGTATCCATGAGTACCTACACGGACTATTATGTCGTACCAGCGAAACCAAAGGGTAAAGAGTTGTCAGATTTACTAAGCTTTTTTGCCGTACCACGAAATAGCCCGGGAGTTAGAATTCTCGATACCTGGAACCCCATTGCCTTAAAATCGACTTTATCCAATACCGTCCTATTTGAAGACTGCTTTGTTGACCATAACTCTATTTTTATGGGGATTGAAGGCATGGCCTTTTACAATATTTTGAAAGACCCTCATTGGACGATAGGGGGCTTTTCTGCGGCCTACCTGGGGCTATGCCAAAGCACTTTTGAGCTTATTGTGAATTATATTAAAGAGAAGAAGCAATATCAACTTGGCACGTCTAATTTACTGGAAAGCCGGGTGGGTGAATTGGCGGCAGACCTGGAAGTGGCGAGACGAATAGTCAGCTGCTTTGCTTCGATGGTCGATCAGCAGAGCGAAAATGAAATCGAGTCTTATGCTTTTCTGGCTAAACATGTCATTAATACGCTTGTAACCAAAATGACGACAGAAGGATTGCAACTTTGCGGAGGGAACGGTCTAAGCAAGAATTTCGATCTGGAGAGATTTTACCGGGAAGCCAGCTGTTGCAGTGTAATGCCTGCCACGAGGGATCAATGTACGCTTCGTTTCGGCCGGGAAGCCCTGGGGGCCGATTTGAGAAGTGAGAAGTTTCATGTTTGGCAATAATTGGCCGCCAATACAGCTTATGCCAATGATCGAGCGAATGGTCGAAGTTGCAACAGATGCCGCAACAGCTGCGGGACGGGGAATCCTGGAAATCTATCGTGAAGGCTCGCCGGAGGCAGTGATGAAAGCTGACAACTCACCCGTAACTATTGCAGATAGATCTTCCCAGGCTATTATTGGTGACTATCTTTTGGGGACGGGGCTGCCGGTCATTTCAGAAGAGGATGTGGTAATGGATTATCAGACAAGAAAGTCATGGGAGTATTGCTGGTTGGTCGATCCGCTGGATGGAACCAAGGAATTCATTGCCGGAACCGGTGAGTTTACCGTAAACATCGGTCTGGTCTGCCGGGGGCGGCCGGTTGCCGGCGTCATTTACATCCCGTGCAGTGATGCGCTATATGTGGGTTCGGCAGAAACGGGTGTCTATAAGCGCCATGCCGGGCATCTGCGGCGATTGAGGGCTGCCGGAAGCCGGTCACGGCTGGAGGATCTCCGGAAAAAGTCGCCGCTGCGGGCAGTGGGTTCGCGCTTTCACTCGTCAACGGCAACGGAGGAATTTGTAAAGCAATTTTCAAATGTGGAATTTATCATGGCAGGCAGCTCATTGAAATTCATGTTGCTGGTGGAGGAGGAGGCAGATCTGTATCCAAGGCTGGGGAGGACTATGGAGTGGGATACGGCTGCTGCGCATGCCATTTTAAATGCGGCCAATAGGGGGATTTACCGGCAGGATTTGAGCGGTGAACTTGTTTATAATAAACAGGACCTCTCGAATCCTTACTTTATGGCATTTTAAATAATGGAAATAATTATGACAGTTATCGGAATCCGCAATGGAAGACAGGAAGAGAAACGGATATTTTTAAGAAATGTTTTGTCGACATTTTTATTTATCAAAGCCTGATCTACATCATGAATGAATTTATTGAATTATTTACGGACGAGCGTCTCTCGAGACGATGTCACGAAGACATCCCGGAAGCTCATGTTTTTCATAAGATGGTCGAATATTATGGCGATCGTTTGAGCAAAACGGAGCGCGGATTGCTACAAATGCAATTTGAGGATGTTGAAAATGCTCTCGCCCTTTCGAGGCGCCGGGAGCTTTATGCGGCAGAGCTGATTTTCAAGATGATCGCCGACCAACAATTGGAATACCCGGAATTTATGCGGAACGGGATGTTGTCCATCGTAAAAGCGGCCGCATCGTATTATGTCTATGCCTGCGGCCGCATCGAGGAATCGATGGAGCTAATGGAGCAGGCTATTCGTTATTCGATGACTCAAAGTATGGATTTCCCGTTTATACTCACGGGGTCGCAGCAGCAATGGCTCAATATCGTCGTAGTCAGGTCGCGGCAGGGCGATATGGACAGCGCCTTTTCAGAGCTGAACGCGTTGACTTCCTTTTTCCTGACAGGGGAGGCAAGCGGCATGGGGGTTGAGGAGCGATTCCATTTCGATGCAGGCGGGGTAATTTGTGATCGGTTCTGGCAGCTGGAGCCTGAATTACAGCACGACATGATATGTAAAATTACCGGCCATGCATTTGGGGGTCTTTTGAGATATTGTCACAATGATTTTTCTCTTGCCGGAAACTATTACGGTCAATTAATCAGGCAGGCCGCCTATGCAATGCAGGGTCGGCGGGTTATACAATGGGCACGATCGCCAATCATGCTCCTGCATTTATTCTATACCGGTCAGCGGGAACGATTCCTGGAGGGGATCAGCGAGCAATTCGATGATATCCTGCAAGCGGCGCCCCCTCTGCAATGGTTGATAATCAGCAACTACGTACTTCTTTTTCGTGAGGCGGGGTTTGACCTGGAGTCACATCCGAACTATAAAAGGTTTTTTGAGGCGTACTGGAGTTTGGGGATCAACACCGAGTTGTTGAAGCCGGTGGCTCAAGAGATGGGTTAAAATGATGTCTACTCCAATGGACCGCTGCTATAAATGCCGAGGCCCCCGGCAGCTGCCGGGGGCCTTTTGGCTTATGCACCCCATCTTCACCCCAAACTCCTATTATTTATGCTCTAACAATTTAAAGAATTGATCGAGCTGCGGCAAGATCACGATGCGGGTCCGACGATTGAGCGCCCGGCCGTCAGTAGTGGCGTTATCGGCTACCGGTAGGTACTCGCTGCGCCCCGCAGCAGCCATCTTCGCCGGCTCGAGACCGTATTTGTTTTGCAGGATGCGCACCACAGCGGTTGCCCTTTTCACGCTGAGATCCCAGTTGTCGAGCAGATCGCCGTGACGGTAGGGGACATTATCCGTATGACCTTCCACCATAAATTCAATATGCGGCTGCGCTTTTAAGACAGTCGCCACTTTACCCAGCACCTCTTGTGCCCGCTGGGCGACATTGTATTTGCCGCTCGCGAACAGCAGTTTGTCGGAAATATCGACATAAACGACCCCCTTTTCTACCTTGATATTGATGTCCTGGTCGTTTAGGTTGCCGATAGCGCCTTTAAGATTATTGACAAGGGCCATATTCAACGAGTCTTTATGTGACAGGGCGGACTGCAGACTTTCGATATACGCATCCTTTGCGCCCAGATTATCCAGGGATTTCCGGATGCTCTGCGCCTGGGAACTGGAAATGACGGACATATCTTCCAGCTGCTTCAGGGCCTGCGTATTGTTGTCCTTCAGAAATGCGATCTGTTTGTTCAGCGCAGCCACCTGCGCATCGCAATTGGATTTATCCCTGCTAAGATCGGCAGTCTTGCCATTACAGTTCTTCAGATCATTTTGCAGCGTGCTGTAGGAATTATTGAGACTATCATACTTCGACTGCAGCGCTTTTAGCTTTTTACTGCCGGCGCAGGAAAATAGCATAATCGGTAAAAGACCGATCAATGCTATATTTTTGATACGCATACTTTTTGATTTAATTGTTTAGAGTAGTTAGAAGCACTAAGATTGGCCTGCAGGATTAACCGGGGCTTAGATTGGTATTAGAATTGCATTAGAATTGGCCGCCAGGCGCTTGTTCCCCTTTTATTTAAGCGTACTGGCTGTCGGCAGACGGACAAAGAAAACAGACCCCTCTCCGACGGCGGAATCGACCGTAATGCGGCCTTTGTGTAACTGGACTATCCGGCGGGCCAGGGACAAACCGAGGCCGAAACCGGGTACGGAATGTCCGTCCCCGGTCCGATAAAAGGGCTGGAAGATGCTTTCCCATTCTTCTTCACCAATGCCACGTCCCCGGTCTTCGATGCTGACGCGGATCTCATTTCCCTGGACGTTGAGTCGTACTGTCGCATGGTGGTCTTCCGAATATTTGCACGCGTTGGAGACTATATTCTTGATAGCGGTGAAGAGCAGCTCCTCATTGCCGAAGACAAGCAGCGCCTCCTCCGCTTCGGGAAGCTGGTCGAATTCCAGCGTAACGGTGAACAGGTCGTTGGTCTTAGAAATCTCTCCGGGCAGCCGAAGCAGTATTTCGTCGATGCGGATCAGGTCAATCTCCAAACCGCCTGCAGTCCCGGAAGCCCGGGCGAATTCGAGCAGGGTCTGGGTCAGCTTGTTTAGTTGCTGGGTATCCTGATAGACCGATTGGATGACCTTCCGGTATTCTTCCACACTTCTCATCCGTTGGAGCGAGACTTCCAGCTGACTGGAAATAGAAGTCAGCGGCGTTGACAGCTCATGTGAGGCATTCGCGATGAATCTTCCCTGGATCTCAAAGCTCTCCTGTAGCCGGTTCAGCAGTTGATTCAGCGTATCCGATAAATAGAACCATTCGTCTTTGGCATTGGCGCCTACTGAACGGATCCGGCGGGCGAGATTGCGCGCCGAAATTTCGTTGACCTCATCGGATATCCGGCGCAGCGGCCGCAGAAGGCTGATCGAAAATAGATAGCCGCCAACGACCGAAATAAGGATGCCGCCGACAAAGCTGAGTGTGAGCACCAGCCGGAGATGCCGCAGCTTTTCATTTCCCGCCTCATCGTACGCGGCCGCTATGATAACAAAACTGGCATTTTCATCCCGGTAATAAAAGGCAATGGCATCATTGGCCCCCTGTTTGAAGTAAATCGGCGACTTTTCGTTCCTGGCCCGGTCTATGACGACCCGGTTAGTCCGGATCGTATCGGCAAAGCTGTCGCTGTACCAATAGATCCGTTTGTCAAAGCTGTCGTATGCTTCCACCACCTTATCTTTCATCGCTACCGAAGTTGAAGCATCGATTTTTCGAATGAGCACCTGATCAAAAACGCCGCTCTGGCTTAGCAGGCGGCCCGTCGTGATCGCCCGATTGGCAAGCCGGGTCTGGATATCTTTTATGCGGTTGGTATAGGAGAAGTAATAGACGGAAGCGCATACGAGGGTTAGGATACCCCACACCAGTAAGGTGAACAGCAGCGTTATGCGTATCTTGACGGGCATCAGCTTCCATGTGTTTTTAAGACATACCCCATGCCGACATGCGTTTGGATCAGCTTTTGGTCAAAGTCCTTATCCACCTTATTGCGGACATAGCTGATATAGACATCGATGACGTTGGTGTTGGTGTTGAAATCGACGTCCCAGACGTTGATGGCCAGATCGGCCCTGGATACGACCCTGTTTTTGTTTCGCATCAGGTATTCCAGCAGCTGGAATTCCTTGGCTGTCAGTTTTATCTTTTTGCCGCCGCGCTGCACTTCTTTGGTATCGAGGTTCATTTCAAGGTCGGCGACCCGAAGCATATTGCCTACCGGCATATCCTGCCCGGGGGTATGTTTCAGCAGGGCCCGGATCTTCAGCAGGAGCTCGCGGAATTCAAAAGGCTTGACCAGGTAATCGTCCGCTCCGGCATCATACCCTTCTATCTTGTTCTCCAGCGAACTCATGGAAGTGAGCATGATCACCAGCATATTCATGTTACGGTAGCGGATAGCCTTGCAAAGATCATAGCCATTCATACCCGGAAGATTGATATCCAGGATGACAAGATCGAATTTCCTGGATGTAAGAAGCTGGTAGCCGATTTTGCCGTCATAAGCCACTTCGACATAAAAGCCGTTTTCCGTCAGGCCCATTTTCAGCGTATCGGCAATCTTCTTTTCGTCTTCGACGACCAATATGTTTCTTTCATCTGCCATTCTTTGGCAATATTAGCTATGAATTCCCTAACCATCAAAGAATTGTCCCACCCGTCGTTGGCTCTAATCCAATTCTAATCCAACTCTAATTGTTTGTTAACCTCCCTGGTCTATATTGGCGTAAATAGAAATCATGGCGGTATCATTTAGAAATATACTAATCCCGGTCGACTTTTCATTGAATACGGAGACGGCCGTAAACAAGGCTATCGGGCTGGCAGGAATGGAAGAGACCGTCATCCACTTATTACACGTCGTCCGACCCGGGCGAAAGGCATTGACCCGATTCAGGGCCTGGGTGGTGGAAAGGGATCTGAATCAGTGGAAATATAAAATCCAGGAAGCCAATCCCAATATCCATGTAAGGACTGATGTCCTCCGGGGATATTCGGTGCAGCAGGCGATCATCGAATGTGCTGTCATGATCAATCCGGACCTGGTCATTCTCGGCAAACAGCATAATCACCGCCGGTGGTTTTTTTCCCGGCAGATCTCACCGGATGTGGTAGCGAAAAAAAGCAACTGTCCTGTCCTGACGGCCAAGCCCGGCTCGATCGACAGCCGGACGAGAGTCATCGTCCTCCCGATTCGTAATTTCCTACCCGAAAGAAAGCTGGAATGGGCGGTCCTGCTGGCCCAAAAATACAAAGCCCAGGTGCACCTGCTGGCCATCGGGGAGAATGCCGGGCAGAAAGACGGCCTCCTGTCAAACGTCTTTTTGAAAGCTTATCACCATTTGCGTGAAAAATTGCACCATCCGATCGAATACTCTACTGCTACCCGTCACCACCCTGCCAAAGCGGCGCTGTCTTACGCCGAGTTGATCATGGCCGATATAATCGTGGTGAATCCGGACACGGAAAGCGGGATCTCCGGCTTCACGGGTTTCCGGCATCTCAGCGATCTGCTGAAACGGGATTCGAAGATACAGGTATTGGATGTCGAGCCGTATAAAGGATGTCGAACCGTATAAAGGATGTCGAGCCGTATAAAACCAACTAAAAAGAGTGTTTGCCGATCTGCAAGACCGATGCGGAGAATGGCCAGGGGCGAAGGTCAATGATCCGCCAATAGCTGGCCATTTGGGTTAAAGAATAGGATTTTTCTGCCCAGATCGCTTTTCGTTACTACGACATGATATTGGGTCATCCCGTCTGACAATCGTAAGATATAAGCGGACGTTCCTTTCCAATCAGCATATTTACAAGCTTTCAGGCTGTCCGCGACTATTGGCGGCAGGCTATCCCATTGAATTGCCTCCTCTGTGCTGATCCAGCTGCCGGCAGGCGCAAACTTCGCTTCGCACCGCGCGCCCCTGATATTGAAAAAGGCGGCGAAATTGTTTATTTTATCTTTCCATTGGACGTCCGAAGCGTCAGGAAACATTTTATTGAAGTTACTAATTATCTCTGAAGGAGTGGGTCTGGCTTGACCCAGGCAAAGCATGCTTATTAGATTCAGACCTAGTAGCAATACCCATAAGTTAAGTTGTTTCATATTGGCGTTTTTATGGCAATCGCTCAAAAAATTATAACTGCTGACAGAAGCCGGATCAAACTTAAAAATCAGTTCTTAAAAAGACATTAGAAACGGATTAGAATTCTGTTAGAATTCATAGGCAAATGCAGGAGTGACGCGGCCATTGATACAGCGAACTTCCAAAGCCAATGAATGATCGTCTGGTTTAAGCCATTTTCGACTTTATTCCAAAGGCGGAAAAAATCTGGGCCCGGTACAGCCAGGTCAGCACGCTACAGCAAAGGAAGACGGTCAGCGCGTAGAGGAATAGAGTATAATCGCCATACCACTTCAGGCCCAATGTTCCGTTGAGGTGGAAATATAGTGCTCCGGCCATAAGGCCCATTGCCAGGGCGGAACCCCAGCCGGTCGTCCGGGGAATGAGGATGAGTGTCGTTGCTATTAATTCCAGGGCACCGGTGCCGATACGGCCCCAGGGCTCCATCCCGATCTTTGTGAATAATGCAACCGATTCGGGAGCCGCAGTGAACTTAAAGAAAAGCGTTTGCAAGAGAATAATCGCGGACACCAGGCGGAGTGCCCAAATAAGGATGATACTGATTTTCATTTTTGATTTGTATTGGTGGAAAATATTTTTTTATCGTCCCCAGATTTTTGAAATACAAGTTCGGAGCAATAATTTGGACCGGTGTAGTATTACCCAATAGTTGGCCTGGGAAAGATTAAACTTCTCGCAGATAAAATCGGCATTTTCTCCGGAAACGTACTTCATCAGGAAAACATTTGACAGAGACCCGGGCAATTTTCCAATACACAGATCAAGGACCTTCTTCAATTCCGACTGGTTGATAGCAAAATCGCTTTCCAGTCCCGGGATAGCAGGGAAGCTTGCTATTTTGTTATGCCCGTATTCACCCGGCGTATCCAGGTCGAAATAGTGATCGGCAAAGGATTTTTCGGTTTGGTTAAGATATTCCGACATCGGGACCTCCTTTTTGCCGGCCCGGTATTGGTCTATGATCTTATTGTTCAGGATACGGACCAGCCATGTCTTCTCGCTGCATTCACCGCGGAAGTTCTCTTTGCCTTTTATGGCCGATAGAAAAGTCTCCTGAACCAAATCCCTGGCCAGCTCAATATCATTTAATTTGTAGCTCGCCAGCGAAAACAGGTAATCACCATAGTGTTCTGCCCATTCCCGCGTGTTCAGCTCATTTTTCATATTAGTATACCATTAAATTAATTACCGGCCGCGGTTAAAGATGGTGGCGTCATGACATTTCATCTATCTTTCTCTGCAATTCTTTTTTTTCTTCCGGGCTGAGCTTATTGGGTGGCTGGTCTTCGAGCCCCTGTCGTCCCCGCTGCAGGAACTGATTGAGCAACGCGGAAAACTGTTCGAATTTGCGGCAAACAAGGCAGTATTGCATATGTATCCTGTATTGCAGGTATTCGTAAGGAGTCAATTTAGATTCCTGCTTCTTGATGGTGAGGCGCTGTGCCTTCTCGCAATTGTACATAATGCGCTTAAACATGGTAAAATGTCTTATTCCTTATCTTTTATTTCCGGCCATTTTCTATCTGCTGAATCGATGAGAACAGCCTGATTTTTCATCCATGATTCTTTCACCTTTTCGTTGTAATTAAAGTAAAGTCTGTTATGGACGATTGTCCATGTCTCCGGCTGGGTGGGGGCTTTGTGTCCTTCTGCGGCGCCGAAAGCGCAATACCCGCCATATTGCGGGGCATATTTTTCGGGAGCCCCTTTAAAGCTGTCAAGGCCGGATTTTGTTGCAAAAAGCCAGGTTGCATTATGCCACTTATACGAATAGTCAACTGAACCTTTTACCGGCTTCGACAGGGTAAAAAAAGCCACTGCATCGTACCCCTTCAAAGCTATACCGTCCGGTGCATAAACGGCAGATGTCTGGGCATTAACCGATGCGCAAAGACTAACCAGCGCCGCGAAAGTAATAATTAATTTTTTTTTCATTTTTTATGTTTTCGGGAGTGTTTACAACTCAGTTTTTCAATTCCCGGGCTGTAGCCAGTAATTCATCCGTCGTAGTGAAGCCGACTATTTTTTTTGCCATGTCCCCCCGGCTTGTGAAGAACAAAAGCGTGGGAGTCCCTTGTATGGGGTACAATTTAGTGAGAAGTCGACCATCGGGGCTGTCGATATCGATGGCAACATTCAGGAATGCTGTGTTAAAAGTATTTCCCAATTGCTTATCGATCAGCACTTCCTTCTCCATTTGCTTGCAGGTGGGACACCAGGATGCATGGGCGAACACGAACAAGGGTTTATTTGCCGAGCCGGCCTCCTTTTTCGCCATTTCCAGTGAAATAAACTTGAACTTGATCCCTTCCGGAGAATTGAACATCGGTTTCGATTTGGTGGCGCATGACGCCAGGCCGAATATTGAAACCGTGGCGATCGTCCTTATAAGGAACGCGGCTTTAATTTCCTTCATATTACTACTTGATTGAAGATGAGATCCATTACTTTTATTATCTAGTCGCAGGAATAGACAAACCTTACAAGGTTTTTTTGCCTTTTGCCGGGGACCCCGGTACAAATAAAGAGAAAATGGATATATAAATTATCACAAAAGTATAACAGTTTGGGTATATACGTTGTAGGTAAGGTAGGGATAGTACCTTCGGCAAGAAGCCCATTCATTTTATCGGGCCTCGGGTAAGAGATGGCCTCGCGTAAG
>Ga0302326_10000672_pt1 | contig 90861 bp, 72 predicted proteins | sample Palsa_T0_3_FD_202264 | JGI IMG/M metagenome (GOLD analysis project Ga0302326, IMG submission 202264) | Peat permafrost microbial communities from Stordalen Mire near Abisko, Sweden - Palsa_T0_3 | ecosystem: Environmental > Terrestrial > Soil > Palsa > Peat permafrost | place: Sweden: Abisko... | reverse complement strand
AATGTCAGGGCAATGGGAAAAAGAGCTTCCAGAATGATGCCCCGGCCCATCATTCCCGTGACAAACATTCCTCTGGCACCTCTCCGCTTTTTCTTTTTCCATCCCTATCATCGTTTAGGTTGCGGCTCTGCCGCGCTGGGACTCTGCGGGAGAAATTCCGGATCATGGAACCCAACCAGATCACAACTCAAGTTGTGGATGCCGCCTGCAAGATCCACACTCAACTTGGGCTGCTGCTGAACTTTGGTTTGGAGCGAATGAGGGACGGAATCACGCGCACTGTCAACGGGCTTCCAGAACCGCCAAGCCCAAGTGAGGAAATCGAATGAAGATGATCGCGCAGAGTCGCAGCGGACGCAGAGAAATCGAAAACCGTTTGAGACTGAGGAGATTTTCATGATCAAAATTTCAAATATCTTTGGCTAGGATTATGACCAGCTATTTATGAGTTCGCTCTGGGCCATCCGAATCTTTTTTTTGGCGCTCTGCACTCTCGGCGGCTACGAAGTCAGCCAGGTGCGGCCGGAATGGATCAACGACGGCCGGACCGGGCTGGTCATCGGCTTCGGCATGGGCGGCTTGTGCGTCGGCCTGGACGAAATGCTCAAGGGCTTTTCCCTGCGCGCGTTTTCCGCCGCGACGTTTGGACTCTTTCTAGGCTCGGTGGTGGCCTGGTTGATTGACCACTCCGCCCTGTTCACCAACCCGGACGACCCGCACGACAACCCCGACAGTCCGCAACGCCGGGTCATCCGGCTGGGGCTGTTCCTGAGCTTCAGTTACCTGGGGATGATCCTGGCCATGCGCAGCAACAAGGAAGACTTCTCCCTGATCATTCCTTACGTGCGGTTCGCGCCCCAGACCAAGGTCGAAAGCCTGCTGCTGCTGGACACCAGCGTCATTATTGACGGCCGCATCGCCGACCTGATCGAGGCCAATTTCATCGAGGGGACGCTGGTGGTGCCGCGGTTTGTTCTGCACGAACTGCAAAAGATCGCCGATTCGAACGACCCGGTTATCCGCGCCCGCGGACGGCGGGGCCTGGAGATGCTGACCCGGCTGCGGCAGATCAAGCACAACGAAGTCAAAATTCACGACGCCGATTTTCCCGAGGAGCCGGAAGTGGATGCCAAGCTCGTGCGCCTGGCCCGGGTTCTCGGCGCCAAACTCTACACCAACGATTACAATCTGGGCAAAGTGGCCGAATTGCAGTCCATCCGCTACGTCAACTTGAACGAAGTGGCCAACGCCCTCAAGTCGGTCATCCTGCCCGGGGAAATCTTCACCTTGCGGGTGGTGCGCGAAGGCAAGGACAAGGGGCAAGGCGTGGGCTACCTCAACGACGGCACGATGGTGGTGGTCAACAACGCGCAAAACATGATCGGCCAGCAGGTCAACGTCAAGGTCTTGAGCCTCTTGCAGACCGGCGCCGGCATCATCGTTTTCGCCGATTTAAAAACGCCAGCGGCGGCGTGAGGCAATATGAATTAAGTTTGGCCAGAACACCCCCATGACTCGCAGCCGTAAAGTTCTTCTGGTGATCATCGCGCTGGCGGTCCTGGCTGATTTCCTGCCGGTGACGCGCGAAGAGTTTTCCTGGTGGTGGGCGCAGTCGCGCAACCATTCCGCCGATTACCTGCGCTATCTGAGCGATTGGCCCGCGGGACGGCACGTGGCCGCAGCCAGGATTCTTGTCCAGGTACGCCTGAGGGCGGAACTTAGAAGAGCTCAAATCCGCGAGGCCTATCTGGCGGCTTCACAAGTCAAATCCGAGACCGATGCGGCCCGTCGCCGCGAACAGCGCATCCGGCGGGACAAGTTTTTCTGGAAACGAGCGACCACCGCCAACACCTTGGAAAGCTATCACGATTACCTGCGTGAGTTTCCCCGGGGCGGCTACTCCGCCCAGGCCCGCAAAAGAATCCAGGCCCTCAGCCAGCCGGAGGCCGAGACCAACACCAACAAATAGATCTCGTCACTTCGGCGCAGGCGGACTTTTGCCGGCTTCGAGTTTCGCGTCGCTCTGGTTCAGGATTTTCACGTCGGCGTCGGCCTTGAGTTTGTCCAGGTAGGCCGGCAACTTCTTTTCCGCCTCCTTTTCGATCAGGAAATTCCGGATGTCCGGTTCGGCTTTGGCGAACTCCACCGTGGAGGGCGGAAACTTCTCCAGCAGCTTGATGACGTGGTAACCGTACTGTGTTTCCACGGGATCGCTGACTTGGTTGGTCTTCATGGAAAAGGCGGCGGCTTCAAATTCGGGCACCATTTTGCCTCGTGGAAAAGTGTATTCGCCTCCTTTGTTCTTGGAGCCGGGGTCGTCCGAATACTGTTTGGCCAGCGCGGCAAAGTCCTCTCCTTTTTCCGCCCGCGCCTTCAATTCATTGGCGAGTTTCAGCTTCTCCTTTTTCTTGTCCGGCGGCAACGGCTGTTGGGTCACGGTGTCGAGGGTCGAAAGAAGGATGTGCGCCGCCCGCACCCGTTCGGGCATTTTGAAATCGTCGGGGTTGTCGTCATAAAACTTCTTGACTTCAGCGTCCGTGACGACAATGCCATTGGTGACTTCGCGCATGCGGATGCTGGTGCATAAGCGGTCTTCCTGCATCCGGTCGCGCACCTGCTCCAGCGTCATCCCGGTCGCCTTGATCTGCTGGTCGAAAGCCTCCGGACTGGGCGCATTGCTGCGCGCCTGGCTGATGTAATCATCCACCTGCTTCGTCGCCAGGGCCTTGTCGTCTGCCGTGGCTTTTTGGATGAGGATTTTGTTGATGATGAGGTGGTTCAGCAAGTTGGAGCGGACGTTTTCCCGCTGCGCGTCCGGAATAGTGCGGCCGCTGGCCACCACGGAGGCGTTGTAATTGATAAACGCGTCGTCCACCTGGCTGCGCTTGATTTCAAATCCCTTGCCGGTGGCCACGACGGGATCGCTGAAAAGCCCGCTCACGGGGTCGGGCGGATTGGCCCGAAGGGTGGCCGAATACTGGAGCAAGGCGCAAGCCAGGATAGCCGGCAGCGCCGGCGATTTTAGGAATCGGATCATGTTATATTATGTTGTATTGTTCTGCCTCAGAGTTTGACTACCCGCACATTGCTGATATCGCTATCCTTGTGGATTTCCTCTAGCAAGGCCGGCGGCGGCACGCTGTCCAGATTCAAAACCGTCAGCGCCCGCCCGCCAGCTTTGTCCCGGCCCAGGCTCATGCTGGCGATGTTGACGTTGTGTTTGCCCATCAAGGTCCCAATGTAGCCCACAATACCCGGCCGGTCTTTATTATTCATCAAAAATAATACGCCTTCGGGCACAATCTCGACCGGCTGGCTGTTGAGCCGGACGATGCGCGGCTGGTTTTTGGCGCCGAAAACGCTTCCCCCGGCGGAGATTCTTTCCCCGCCCGAGTGCACGGCCACGTGCAGCCATTCATTAAAATCGGTCTCTTCGCTCGATTTGATCTCCTTGACCTCCAGACCCAGTGCGGCGGCCAGCGTCAGGACGTTGACCTGGTTAACCTCCTTGCCGCCGGCCATTTCAAGGAACCCTTTGAGAACCGCGCGCGTGATGGGGTCGGTGGGCCATTGCTGGGCTTTGCCTCCATAAGTGACTTCGATGCGGTCGTTGCGTTTGGGCGCAAGCTGGGCCGCCAGACGGCCCAACTTTTCACCAAGATTCAAAAACGGCCGGACCACCGCGTAAGTTTGCGCGTCCAGATTGGGCAGGTTGACCGCGTTGCGCACCGCGCCGCTGAGGAGATAATCGGTGATGGCTTCCGCCACCTCGATGCCGACGTTTTCCTGCGCTTCCTCGGTGCTGGCGCCAAGGTGGGGCGTCATCACCACTTGCGGCAGGGCGCGGAGGGGGAAGTCGGCGGGCGGCGGTTCGGTTTCATAAACGTCCAGCGCCGCGCCGCCCACCTGGCCGCTTTGGATGGCGGCGTGCAGATCGGCCTCGTTGATGATGCCGCCGCGGGCGCAATTAAGAATCCGCGCTCCGCGTTTCATTTTGGCAAAGGCGGCGGCGTTGACCATCCCCTTGGTCTCCTCGGTCATCGGCATGTGGACGGTGATGAAATCGGCCGCGGCGTAAACGTCGTCCACATTCTCCTTCAAATCCACCTGCAACGCCTTGGCGCGGGCCAGGGAGAGATAGGGATCGTAGGCGACGACCTTCATGCCGAAGGCCTGCGCGCGCTTGGCCACTTCGCCGCCGATGCGGCCCATGCCCAAAATGCCCAGCGTCTTGTTCAACAACTCGGTGCCCTGAAATTCCTTGCGGCTCCATTTGCCCTCCTTCATGGAGGCATGGGCCTGGGGGATCTTGCGCGCCAGCGCCATCAGCATCGAAAAAGTCAATTCCGCCGTCGAAATCGTATTGCCCCCCGGCGTGTTCATGACCACGATGCCTCGTTGCGTGGCCGCATCAACATCAACATTATCCACGCCGACGCCCGCCCGGCCAACCACGCGGAGATTCGGGGCGGCCTCCATGACTTTCCTGGTGACTTTGGTTTCGGAACGGACGACCAAAGCGTGGACATCCTTGACCAGGGGCAACAGGGCGGCTTCGTCCGTTTTCTGTTTAAGGACAGTGACTTTGAATTCGGCCCGCTGCTGCAGCAGCGCAATGCCTTTGGGCGAAATCGGATCACAGACCAAAACATTCATAAAATGGACGCGCAATCTAAGCCAGGCGCGCGGCCCGGTCAACATAATCGAAAGTGGCTGATTATCGTTGGCAATTTTTGGCGAAAGCCCTTATCGTTTCCAAGTCGAATCGTTATCGCAAGCCCAACGAGATTCAGGATGAACGAGACTTACGCATTTCTAGTTCGGCATGGCACCGCCGTTTTGATCGCTGCGGTATTCGTCGAACAGATCGGTGCTCCGCTGCCTGCGGCGCCCTGGCTCTTCGCGGCTGGCGCCATGGTCGGCGCCGGTAAAATGAACGGGCTTGTGGCGCTCGGCGCGGCCGCTTTTGGCTCGTTGCTGGCCGACACGATTTGGTTCTATTTGGGGCGCTATTACGGCAACCGTCTGTTAAGTCTGATGTGCCGCATCTCCCTGACGCCGGACACGTGCGTCCGGCGGACGCAGGATGTGTTCACGCGCTACGGAATGCGAGGTGTCGTGGCAGCGAAATTCATTCCCGGTTTGAGCACCCTGGCGCCGCCGCTGGCGGGCAGTTCGGGCATCGGCGCCCCTCGATTTCTTATCTTTGATGGCATCGGTTCGTTGCTCTACGTAGGATGCTTTCTGGTGGTGGGATTTCTGTTCAGCCGTCAGTTGGAACAGATTATGGCGGCCATGGCCAGTCTTGGCAGCAGCGCGCTGGGTCTGGTCGCAGGCTTGGTCGCGGTTTATATCGGGTACAAGTACTTCCAACGTCGCCGCTTGTTGCGTGATCTTCGAGTGGCGCGGATTTCCGCGGACGAATTGCATCAAAAACTGGAAGCAGGCGAGAACCCCATGATTCTGGACCTGCGGCCCTTGACGGAACTCAACATTGACCCTTCCCAAATCCGGGGCGCTCTGCACATGACGATGGAGGAAGTGGAACACCGCCAACAGGAAATTCCTCGTGATCGCGACATCGTTCTCTACTGTTCCTGCCCTAATGAGGTCAGCAGCGCGCGCATGGCCTTGCTGTTGCGCCGCAAAGGAATCACGCGCGTCCGGCCTTTGCTGGGAGGGATTGACGCCTGGCGCGATCGCCACTACCCGACGGAACTCCGGGCGGCTGGAGTGACCTTGGACGAAGCTCGCTCACAATAGCAGCACACACTTTTATGCCTAAACCTGTGATCTGGACAGTGGACGACGATCCCGACGTATTGCGCGCCGTCGAACGTGACCTGCGCCGCCAATATGGCGACAGATATAAGGTCATTTCCGCGGATTCCGGCGCTTCTGCCCTCGAAGCCGTGAAGCAATTGAAACTTCGCAATGAGGCAGTGGCTCTTTTTCTGGTGGACCAGAGAATGCCAAACATGTCGGGTGTGGAGTTCCTGGAAAAAGCGATCGAGCTTTACCCGGATGCCAAACGCGCCTTGCTGACGGCGTACGCGGACACCGACGCTGCCATTCGCGCCATCAACAGCGTGCAAATTGACCATTATCTGATGAAACCCTGGGACCCTCCGGAGGAACGGCTCTATGGTGTGATTGATGATTTGCTCGACGATTGGCAGGCTTCCTATCGTCCGGCATTTGAAGGCGTGCGCGTCATTGGGCATCGGTGGTCGCCCCAATCGAATGAAATCCGCGACTTTCTCGGGCGCAATTTTGTGCCCCACCAGTGGCTCAACGTGGAGACAGACGAAACTGCCAAGCAGCTTCTCGCAACGACTGGAGCCGGGGTTTCTTCGTTGCCGATGGTCTTGTTTGCCGACGGCTCTTTCCTGGCCAATCCTCCCTTTGCCCAGGTCGCGCGCAAACTGGGATTGAAAACCAAAGCGGAATTGCCCTTTTACGATTTGGTCGTTGTGGGAGCGGGTCCGGCAGGATTGGCGGCTGCTGTTTATGGAGCGGCGGATGGCTTGCACACGCTTTTGGTTGAACGCGAGGCGCCGGGGGGGCAGGCCGGCCGCAGTTCTCGCATCGAAAATTATCTCGGTTTTCCGGTGGGCCTTAGCGGTACGGATCTGGCCCGGCGCGCGGTCGCGCAGGCGCGGCGCTTTGGCGTGGAAATCCTCGCGCCGCAGGAGGTCAAAGGAGTGCGGGTGGAAGGGCCGGCCCGCATGCTCACGCTGGAGGACGGGCCTGAGATTGGCTGCCGTGCGCTGCTCATTGCGACTGGCATCGCCTTCAGGAAATTGGACGTGCCGGGGCTGGATAAGCTCAACGGAGCGGGCGTTTATTATTATGCGCCCATGTCCGAGGCCTTTTCCTATCGGGACGGCGAAATCTACATCGTCGGAGGAGCCAATTCGGCGGGCCAGGCCGCCATGTATTTTTCCAAATTCGCGCGCCAGGTCACGATGCTGGTGCGGGCGGGTTGCCTGTCCGCCACCATGTCGCAATACTTGGAAAACCAAATCGCCGCCACGAAAAATATCGCCGTGAGATTTAACTCCAATGTCATCGCCGTGGAAGGCGCGGACCGGTGCGAAAAAATCACCATCCTTGACACCAAGACTTGTTTGCAGGAAACCCTGCCCGCCAGCGCGCTGCTGATCTACGCGGGCGCTATTCCCCGCACCGACTGGCTGGCCGGAGTGGTCGAGCGGGACGCGCAAGGCTATTTGATTTCCGGCCAGCATTTGATGCGGGAAGGACGCCGCCCCGCCGGATGGACGGCGGATCGGGATCCGTTTTATCTTGAAACCAGCGTGCCGGGCATCTTTGTGGCCGGCGATGTTCGCCATCGGTCGGCCAAGGGCGTGACATCAGGCGTTGGCGAAGGCGCCATGGCGGTCAAACTCGTCCACGAATATCTCGGGCTTTTATGAGTATGGACCAAACTGCCCTCCAACAAGTCCGTTCGGCTCCGATCTTCTCCAGTTTGACTGATGCGCAACTCGCATGCATCGAGCCTGGAGAAATAATCGAGGTGCCTGCCGGAACTGTGGTTGCACTCGACGGGAGCCGATACCCATTTTTCGTTCTTGTTCTCGATGGCGAGGTGCGAATTGTGCGGGACTATGATCGTCAGACCGTCCTGATGGCGGTGATCAAGCCTGGAAGTTACACCGGCGAACTTACGCTGCTGTTGGATATTCCCTGGCCTTCGACGGCTCGGGTGGTCAAACCAACTAGAATATTCCGGCTCAACCAGGACGATTTCTGGCGGATGCTGAGCATGTGCCGTTCGGTGGCGCGGGAAATTTTTCAATCCGCGGCCAGCAAGCTGCGCAACATGGAAGGCTATTCACAGCAGCGGGAAAGGCTCGCCTCCCTCGGCACTATGGCGGCAGGTCTGGCGCACGAACTGAATAACCCGGCCTCGGCCGCCCATCGAGCGGCGGCGCATTTGCGGGAAACCTCGGATAAGGCGCAAGCTCTGCTCTGTCATCTCTCCAAAATCCTCAACCATGACCAATGGCGGCATCTTGCCTCCGCCGCGCAAGATGCTGCCGAAGGAATCGCGCGCGCCCCTGCGCTTGATCATCTCGAGCGCAGTGATCGCGCAGACAAGATCGCAACCTGGCTCCAAGCCCGGAGCGTCGCGACGCCTTGGGAACTCGCTCCGACTTTCGTTAGTGCTGGCGTGGAAATCGCTTGGCTGGAAGAAGCGGTGGGCGGACTGCCGGCGGAAAGTCATGCGGATGCTCTGGGCTGGCTCGAGTCGCGCTTGAATTTGAAATTGCTCCTGAGCCAGATCGAACAGAGCACCGGACGCATCACCCAATTGGTCAAAGCCATGAAGGACTACTCTTACATGGGGCAAGCCCCGATGCAGGAGGTGGACATTCACGATGGAATTGAAAGCACGCTGATCATGCTCGGCCACAAATTGAAGAACGTGACGCTGGTGCGGGCGTTTGATCGTTCGATTCCGCGCATCCCGGCTTACGGGAGCGAGCTCAATCAAGTTTGGACCAATCTGATTGATAACGCCATTGACGCCGTTCATGGCACAGGCAAGATCTGCGTTGGCACCTGCCAGGAAGACAATCAACTCGTCGTGGAAATCATGGATAACGGTTCCGGCATTCCCCCGGAAGTTCAGCCCCACATATTCGAGCCTTTTTACACGACCAAACCCATCGGCGCCGGCACCGGCCTCGGTTTGATCATCAGCAACCGCATCGTCGCCGATCGTCATGGCGGCGAGATTGAATTCGAATCCAAGCCCGGCGAAACCCGCTTCAAAGTCCGGCTGCCTGTCAACCCCAAAGAATCAAATGGAAACCTTGCCGCCAATGCCGCTCACTGAATGTGAAGCTGAGGTCAAACTCGGCCCGGACGGTCTCGCGCGCGTTGTGCTGAGGGGGCGTTTGAGCGCGCGGACAGTGGTAGATTGCTGGAACTACCTGGAGCAGCGCCTGCGCGCCGAGCGCGTCAAAACGCTCGAAGTTGATGTCAGCGGCGTTGATTTCTGCGGCGGCGCCGGCTTTGCTTTGCTCCGGTATTTGAATTTGGGCAAAATGACGCCGGGAGCGAAAGTCTCCGTGACGGGGTTGGCCGCGGGATTTCAAAGAATCTTTGAGGGATTCACCGCGAAGGATTACGACACCTTTCACCCGCGGCCTCAGAAGCAAAGCCATCCCCTGGTTGAAGAGGCGGGAAGTGCGACCAGGCGATTGATCGGAGATTTGCGCGACCAGGTGGATTTCTTGGGAGGTGTGGCGGCCAACCTTCCTCCTGCTCTTATTTATCCAAAGCGAATGCGATGGCCGGAAGTGCGCCATGTCTTTGAACTCGCGGGCGCCAATGCCGTGCCCATCGTCTCGCTGGTCAGCTTGTTGCTCGGATTCATCATCGCTTTCGAGTCGGCCCAGCGGCTGGCCGAATTTGGCGCGCAAATTTACGTCGCGAACACGATCACGGTGGTCATGGTTCGGGAGATGGGGCCGCTGATGACGGCCATCCTGCTCGCGGGCCGGTCGGCTTCGGCGTTCGCGGCCGAGATCGGCACCATGAAGGTCAACGAAGAACTCAATGCGCTGGAGACTTTGGGACTTAGCCCCATCCGCTTTTTGGTGGTGCCGCGCATCGTGGCTGGAGTACTGGTGGCGCCGCTGTTGACTTGTTATTCGGTGCTCATGGGTGTGGTGGGTGGAGCGTTGGTCATGCTGGGGCTGGGCTTTTCGCTCAAGCTCATTCTCCACCAAATGGCTTCGAGTGTTCACTTGAATGATGTCGCGGCGGGAATCGAGAAGGGTGTGGTCTTCGGTGTCATTGTCTCGGGTGTGGGGTGTTGGCGCGGTCTGCAAACGGAACAGGGGCCTAGCGCCGTTGGCCTGTCCACCACCCGGGCGGTGGTGACCAGCCTCCTGCTCATCATCGTGGCGGACGCCTGCTTTTCCACCATTTCTTTTTTCCTAAAATCATGAATGAGACGGATGACATGGTGATTACCGTGAAAGACCTGAGCATCGGTTACGGGGAAAGGGTCATTCTCGAAAAGATCAACTTCCAAGTTAAGCGCGGCGAAGTCTTCGTTATCCTCGGCGAATCGGGCTGCGGCAAGAGCACATTGATGAAGACCATGATCGGACTTAATCCGCCTCAATCCGGCGAGGTGTGGATCGAAGGCGGCAACCTGGTCACGGCGGAGGGCGACGAAAGGTTGCGACTCCTGCGCAAATTTGGGGTCATGTACCAGAGCGGCGCGCTCTTTGGCTCGATGACGGTGCTCGAAAACGTGCGGTTGCCGCTGGATGAGTTTACCGATTTGCCCGAGCCGTTGAAGGAGTTGGTGTCCCTGGCCAAATTGAAACTGGTCGGATTAGGCGGCGCGGCCAACAAAATGCCGTCCGAATTAAGCGGCGGCATGCAAAAGCGGGCCGCCATCGCCCGTGCGATGGTCATGGATCCTGGCATTCTATTCCTCGACGAACCCTCCGCCGGATTGGACCCCATCACTTCCGCCGGGATTGACCTCCTGGTGTCCGGATTGGCCCGCCAATTCGGCATTACTTTCGTCATTGTGTCCCATGAGCTGGCGAGTATCTATGCCGTCGCGGATCGCGTCATTATGGTTGACTGTTCGGCGAGGGGTATTATTGCGGAGGGAAAACCCGCCGAACTGCGGGATGGCGCCGTGGATCCTTGGGTGCATCGCTTTTTCAATCGTGAGGCGGATGCCAGCCATTCGATTCAACCGGCCTAGACTATCATGAGCGCGAAAACGAACAATTTCAAACTTGGACTATTTACCCTGGCGGGCCTTGGCCTGCTCGTCACGGGCATTCTTGCTTTCGGCACGTGGAGCGCCTTGGAAAAAAAGAGTTTGTTTGAAACCTACGTGCCGGGCGATGTGAGTGGGCTGTCGGTTGGTTCGGCCGTCGAATTCCGGGGTGTCCGTGTGGGCAAAGTCACCCACATCGGCTTTTCCTGGAACGAATACCATGATAACCAACCCGGTTGCGTGGTGGTGGTTTTCGAGATAAAGGATGATGTTTTCGTGACGCCATTGGGCAGCGCATGGCGTGAGCAGCTTCAGGCCGCTGTTGATCGTGGCTTGCGCGCCCGTCTTAAAGCGCAGGGGGTGACCGGCACATGTATCGTATCGCTGGAGTACCTGGATCCATCAGAATACCCCATCATGAAATACTCTTGGACACCCAGCCGCACTTTTATTCCGTCAGCGCCCGGTTTATTTGGAGAATTGCTTGTTTCCATGCATAAAGCCCTGCGTCGCTTGGATCATCTCGATCTCACCGCTCTCAATCAACTGGCTGAAACGGACCTCAAATCCGTCGGCCGCGTGCTGGATCGGGTTGAGCGGGTGGACCTTGAAGGACTCAGCACCAATGCCAGCGCGCTTTTGCAGCAAATTAGGGGCAGCACGGCAAAACTTGACAGCTTCATAGACGACACGGATGGCACAGTGAAAAAAATGCAATTGGAGAAATTGACGCGGGATGCGGACGCCCTGGTCGGGCAATTGCAGGACACTGTCAGCAAACTGCAGCCCGGTTTGACGAATCTTGATTTCGCCTCCGTGAATCAAACCCTCGCTTCCGTGAATCAAACGCTGGCCAAGGCCCGCCAAGCCATCCAAAACATTGACGACGTGTTCAGCGAGTTGAAACAATATCCATCGGGCTTCATTTTCGGGAAACCCCCACCCCGGCTCAGGGAGGTTCAGCCCACCAACAATTGACGATCCATGATCATCCACTGAATTATGAGGGTCATTCTTCTTGCGGCCATTTGTTTGTTGACTGGATGCTTGGCGCGTCCACACTTGGACAAGCAATCGTTTATTTTCGCTGCGCCGCCGCCTTCGGCATCGAAGGTTGCTCCAGGCGGCCGGGTGCTCGGCATCGGAACTCTGCAAGTCGCCTCACCGTTCGAGGACCGCGCGTTTGTTTACCGTACAGGCGAGTTCTCCTACGACCGTGATCCATACGCGGAATTCATGGTGCCCCCGGCCGAGGCGCTCCTCTCTCCCGTTTGTGGTCTGATACGGGAAGCCGGCGTGTTCAGCGCCGTGGTGGAATCCGGCAGCGCGCTTAAGCCGGATACGCTGGTCGAGATCCACGTCGTCCAACTGTATGGCGACTTCCGTCAATTGGAAAACGCGACCGCCGTCCTGGCCATCCGCTTCGATTTTTTTGACGCTCCCAACGGCGTTCCAGGAAAGGCCATTCTGGAACGCGAGTATTCGCGCAACATTTCCCTGAAAGCGCGGACGGCGGCCGCGCTTATCGAAGGTTGGAATTTGGCCTTGGCCCAAATTATTGATTCGGCCATGCTGGACTTTGGACGAGGCGATGTGAACGCGCCGAAGCCGTGAGACTCTTTGCTCACATCATCTTCCTTCTCTCCGCCACTCTCCTATTGAGCGGTTGCCGGAAATCCGAAGACAAGACGGCCGGCAGACCAGCCGCGGAAAAGCCGAAAATCGCTCTCGTGATGAAGTCGCTGGCCAACGAGTTTTTCAGCACCATGGCCGCGGGCGCCAGCCGGCATCAAAAAGACCACGCCGCCGCCTACGATCTGGTGGCCAACGGCATCAAAAATGAGACCGATCTTGCCGAACAGGTAAACCTTGTTGAACAAATGATCGCGCGGCAAGTGAACGCCATCGTCATCGCCCCGGCCGATTCCAAGGCGTTGGTCACGGTTCTCAAGCACGCCAGGGAAGCCGGCATATTGGTCGTCAATATTGACAACAAACTCGATGCCGAGGCGCTCAAGCAGGCCGGTCTGCAAGTGCCGTTCGTCGGTCCGGACAATAGATCGGGCGCGCGCAAAGTTGGCGAAGTCATCGCCAAACAGCTCCAAGCCGGCGACAACGTCACCATCATCGAAGGCATTCCCACGGCTTTTAACGGCCAGCAACGGCGGCTCGGGTTTGAAGACGCCATGAAGGCTGCGGGCGTCAATATTGTCGGCGTGCAAAGCGGCGATTGGGAAATGGAAAAAGCCAACAGCGTCGCCACCGGCCTCCTGAGCGAACATCCCGACCTCAAAGCCATCTTGTGCGCCAACGATAATATGGCGCTGGGTGCGGTGGCGGCGGTTGAGGCCGCGGGCAAAACCGGAAAAGTTCTGGTGGCCGGCTTTGATAACATCAGTGCTATTCATCCTCTGCTGGAAAACGGCCGGGTTGCCGTCACGGCGGATCAGCATGGCGACCAACTGGCCGTCTTTGGCATCGAAGCCGCTCTCAAGATTTTGCGGGGTGAAGCCCCGCCCGCCGACCGAACCACGCCGGTGGACGTGATCACCAAATGATGCCGGGCCTGCTTAGCCATGCAGTCGGGATTTAACGCAAAGTCGCAGCGCGGCCAGCCGCAACCAAACATATTTTTTGAACATGAGGAAACGGAGGCAACGGAGTGATGAAAGATATAAAATGAGTCTCTGTTCTCTCCGTTTTCTCCTGTTCAAAAAAAATCTTGTTAAATTGGCAAGATTTCAAGGTATTGCACTGCAAAGACGCAAGGGCGCAAAGGTAGCAAGAGGAAATGGCTCCCTGACAAACGATCACCGTTTACTGGCTTGGACTGGTGTTGGCAAAATCCTCTTTGTGCCAAGGCGTCTTTGCAGTGCAATATCCCGAATTCACTCATTTCTGACAAACCTTTTTCACCACGAAGAGCACGAAGGACACGAAGTATTGAATGTGACAAATTGCATGATTTTTCTTCGTGATCTTCGTGTCCTTCGTGGTGAAGATTGGGTTGCGGCCCGCCGCGCTGTGCCTTTGCGTTGAAGTCCTTGCGGTTTTACTGGATGGCTTAGGAACTTCGATTCACGGACTGCAAATCACGCCGCCAGGCATCGAGGATCACCGCCGCCACAATGACCCCTCCAGTGACGACCCGCTTGGCCGGCTCGGTCGCGCCAACCTGCGCCAAACCGGCTTCGAGCGTGGCGATGATCAAAACGCCAAAAAAAGTATTTACAACTGAACCCCGGCCCCCCATGAGGCTGGTGCCGCCAATCACCACCGCGGCAATGGCCGAGAGTTCCAGACCCGCTCCCGCATTGGGATCGGACGATCCCAGCCGCGAAGTGTAAAATACCCCGGCCAGCCCGCTGAGAAATCCCAGCAGAGCGAAAACCGCGATTTTGGGCGGCTTGGGGTTGATTCCCGCCATGCGCACGGCCGATTCATTGGTGCCGATGGCGATCAGGTAGCGGCCGAAAACCGTCCGGGTCAGCGCCATTTGTCCCGCCACAATGACCAGAATGGAGATAAAGAAGGCCGGCGACACTCCCAAACCGTGAATCGGCCCCGACAAGCCCTCCACTTCGCCACCGATGTATTTCGTTTGCGAATGCGTCGTCAAATACGCCAGGCCGCGAGCCACTTCCAGCATTCCCAGCGTGACAATGAACGATGGAATCCCAAGACAGACACTGATCGCGCCGTTGAGCGCGCCCGCCGCAAGGCCGATCCCAAGGCAGATCATCGTTCCCGCCCAGAAAGACAGGTGATAATCCGTCATGGCCACACCCAGCACGGAGCCGCACAGACCCACCACCGAGCCTGCGGAGAGGTCTATTCCTCCGATAATGAGCACCAGAGTCATGCCGGCGGCGACCACTACCAACGCCGGAATGCGATTGGCCAGCGCCGCAAAAGTCCGGGCGCTGAGGAAATTGTGGCTTAACATTCCAAACAACAGCACCAGCCCAAGCCATATCACCAGCATGGCGGTGTACTCGGTGGTCTTGCTGGATTGGCTTTTCATGATTTAGCCGGCGCCTTCTCCTTGCTCGAAATGTCCGCCGAAGGCGGCCCGCGTGATTTTTTCCTGCGTCCACTCGCCCGCCAGGAATTCCGCGGTGATCCTTCCCATGGACATCACCAGCAGGCGGTCGCATATCAGCATCAACTCCGTCAATTCGCTCGAAACCACGACCACAGCTTTGCGGGCCTCGGCCAGGTCGCGCAACAACTGGTATATCGTATCTTTCGTTGCGACATCAACGCCGCGCGTCGGTTCGTCGAACAGCAGGATGCCGCAATCGCGCGCCAGCCAGCGGGCCAAGACCACCTTTTGTTGATTTCCACCGCTGAGTTCCCCAACCGCCTGCTCGAGCGACGCGCCATGCACTTGCAACCGCTGTGAGAATTTTTCGGCGGTTCGCGCTTCGGCGCGGCCATCCAGCCAGCCGCACTTGCCGGCATGTTGCCGGACAGTGGCCAGCGTGATGTTGACACGGATGGATTGAGTCATGAGCAAGCCATCTTGTTTGCGGTCCTCAGGCGCCAATCCAATGCCGGCCCGAACCGCATCCGCCGGACTGCGGATGACCACCGCGCTCCCTTCCACCAGGATCTCGCCGCCGTCCATGGAATCCGCGCCGAAGATGGCGCGCAATGTTTCCGTTCGGCCAGAGCCGACAAGCCCGGCCAGGCCAAGAATTTCTCCGCGCCGGGCCTGGAAGCTCACATCGCGCACGCGGCCGCCCGCGCGCAGATGCCGCACGCTCAAGGCGACCTCTCCGCCAGCCGGCACCCGGACATTCCTTCGCTCCGGCAAATCATGGCCCGCCATTTCCCGGATCAACTCCGCAGGCGTCACATCTCCGGCTTCATGGGTGGCAATGTGCCATCCGTCGCGCATCACCGTGATGCGGTTGGCCAGGCGGTGGATTTCATCCATGCGATGGCTGATGTAGATAATTCCCACTCCTTCGGTTTGCAGACGGCGGATGTTCTCAAAAAGCCGCTCTATCTCCGGGTCCGTCAGCGCCGCCGTCGGCTCGTCCAGAATGAGCAACCGGCAATCCCGCGCGAGGGCGCCCGCGATCTCGACCAGTTGTTGATACCCGACGCCGAGTTGGCCGGCCAGCCGAGTGGGATCAAGCTCGGCCAACCCGACACGCGCCAGGGCCTGGACCGCCTTTACCCGCAATTCCGCAGCGCGCACAAACCCGCAACGCCGCGGCAGCCGGTTCAGAAAGAGATTTTCTGCGATGGTCAAGGTTGCGATCACGTTGAGTTCCTGCACCACCATGACCACACCCGAGCGCTCCGCTTCGCGCCTTGATTTTGGGTGAAAGTCATGGCCGCACAACGACAACTCTCCGCCATCCCCGGCGGTCAGCCCGCAGAGAATGCGCACGAAGGTGGACTTGCCTGCTCCATTGCTGCCGACGAGCGCATGGACTTCGCCCGCGCGCAAGTCAAAGTTGAAATCCACCAGAACTGGCGTGTTGTAACTCTTTTGCAGCCCGGCAACTTGTAAGAGTGGAGCGGAGTCGTTTATGATGGGAGCATGGCCTGACAGGCGTTTGTTTGTAAAGCTTCTGCTGCCAGGGCGGAGTCTTGCTCTGTTTTTGCCGCTTTCAAACATCACGTTACGCGTGATTGACTCCAAACTCCTCCCGGCATTACACCATGAACCATGACATCTTTGGATTGCCCATGAAACCGATCGAGACCTGCCCGCAACTTGCCGACCAAGCTGCTTTTCGACGGCCGGGTCGAGCATTGGCTCCGTTCGGAATTCGGACTTTGCTCCTCCGGCTTGCCCTGTTGCCCGGCCTCTGGCTTCTGCTTTCAGCGGCCAGTGCGGAGGGATTGCGCGCGGGGGCAGCCCGGGTTGATGTCACCCCGACGCAACCGGTGACACTGGCCGGCTACGCCAGCAGGACCAACTTCTCGCAAGGGGTTCACGATCCCATCTCCGCCCGCGCCCTCGCCTTCGAACAGGACGGCGCGCGCTTGGTGCTTGTTTCCCTTGACAGCCTTGGCTTTTACAATGAAACGGCCGAGCCTTTGCGGGAGGCGATTCTCGAAGCGTGCGGCCTCAAACCCTCCGAGCTTTTTCTCTGCGCCATCCACACTCATAGCGCGCCGACGCTGACACTTGATCCGGAGCATGGCCCGGCTCCTAACGTAGCGTACACACGGGACTTGCGGGTTCAACTGGCTGCCGTGGTCCACACGGCATTGGAGCATCTGGCCCCCGTGCAGATCGGCATCGGCGCCGGCGCTTCGCCCGTGGGGGTCAACCGCCGGGAACCGATCCAGGACAGCAACGGCCATACGAAAATAGTTCTTGGACGGAATCCCTCGGTGCTGACGGACCGCGACGTGCAGGTTTTGAAGGTGGTGCGCGCCGATGGCGGCGGAGTGACCGCCGCGCTATTTGCTTATGCCTGTCATAGCACCTCGCTGGGACCGAAGAACTACCTGGTGAGCGGCGACATCCACGGCTTGGCGGCACAGTTTCTCGAGCAGTATCTCGGCCAGGGCGCAGTAGCGCCAGAGTTTGCCGGGGCCTCGGGCGACATTGATCCTTGGGTCAGGGTGTTGCCGGGCTTCAAGACCGACAAAGGGTGGGTGCCGGAGCCTGTCTTGCTGGCAACGCTCCTGGGCGAAGAGGTGGCGCGGGTTTTTGAGGGGATTACCACTGCTGCCACGAATTGTCCGATAAGAACCGCATACAAAACTTTCCTATTGCCCGGCAAGGGAGCATCCGGCTCGCCAGTTTTGGTGGACAGGACCAATGCGTTCAACATCACCGTGGCGCGCTTGGGAAGCATTGCCTTCGTCGGCTTGGGGGGCGAAGTGTTCAACGAACTGGGCAAGACGATCAAGTCCAAGTCTCCTTTCCATCCCACATTCATCCTGACCCACTGCAATGGCGCGGCGGGGTATGTGCCCACGCAAGCGAGCTATCCGGCGGGCGGCTATGAAGTCGAGAGCAGCCAATTCGCGCCTGGGGCCGGCGAGCAAATTGCCGAGGAGGCTGTGCGCATGCTCAAGGAACTCCCGTGAGACCAAACCCGTTGACGGCGGCGAAAACCTTTCGGTGCTTGATTTTGGCAGCCGGCGCGACGCTCGCATCTCTCTCAGTGATTCTCGCGCAAGCCCGGGAGCAGACGCCAATTTACCTCGATCCACGACAGCCGATCGAGGAGCGAGTCAATGACCTGATGAGCCGTATGACGCTCAAGGAAAAAGTCGGGCAGCTCAATTTGCCTTGCGTCTATGTTGGTCAACTGGGGACAGACATTCCCTCAAAAATGGAGGCGTGCAAGAAATTCACGGCTGGAACTTATACCCAGGAAATCGGTCCGGCCTGCGGATTTTTCACCCTTGCGAACGAGATTCTCCATGAAGGCGCCCGTCAGCAAGCGGAATATTTCAATGAACTGCAAAAAATCGCGCTCACCCAGACGCGCCTGAAAATACCGGTGTTGGAGGATGAAGAAGGCACACACGGCGCCATGTTTCCGGGCGGCACGGTCTTCCCGGAAGGCCTGGCCGTGGGCAGTTCCTTCGACATGGACCTGGTCAAGGCGATCTACGCGGCGGCCGCCTCGGAGGCGCGAGCGGTCGGGATTCACATGCTTTCCACACTGGTGATGGAAGTGGATCGCGATCCGCGCATGGGACGAAACGAGGAGGCCTATACTGAAGACCCTTACCTTTATATGCGCATTGGCGAGTCCATCGTGCGGGCAACGCAGGGTTCCGACATCTCCGCCGCTGACAAAGTCATCGCTGTGCTGACGGATTTTCCCACGCAAAGCGAACCATCGAGCGGCCTCGAACGCGGGGCGATTGAGGCTTCGGACCGTTCCTTGCGCGAGAACTTCATGCCGCCGTGGATCGGAGCCATCACCAAAGCGGGCGGCTTGGGCGTTATGGCGGGTTATCCGGAAATCGAGGACGTGCCGGCGCACGCCTCGGTGAAATGGATGAACGATGTGTTGCGGCAGGAAATTGGTTTCAAAGGAATCGTCGAAAGCGAGGGCGGCGGCTTCGGGACCTTGCTCTATGAACACATCGTTCCCACCCAAAAGGAAGCTGGACTGCTGGCCTTGAGGGCCGGAGTTGATTTGGATATTACTTACGAGCCTGCCTACATGGGGCTTCTGGTCGAGAGCGTGGAAGAGGGGCGAGTCCCCATGTCGCTGGTGGATCGCGCGCTGCGCCGGGTTCTGGAGCAGAAGTTCCGCCTGGGCCTCTTCGAGAATCCCTATGTCAATGTGGACCACGCCGTCCAGGTCATGCACTCGCAAGCAAATCAAGATCTGGCTCTGCGCGCGGGCCGCGAAGGAATCGTGTTGCTGAAAAATGACAACAGCCTGCTGCCGCTCAGGAAGGATTTGAAATCGGTGGCGGTGATCGGCCCCAACGCGGATGACGTGAGGAATCAACTGGGCGACTATTCGCCGAAGAAGATTTTGCAGCACGTGACGACCATGGTTGAGGGAATCAAAGCCGTGGTCGCAACCCAGACCAAAGTCATCCAGGCGCGCGGCTGCGACATTACAGGCGCGGACAAAAGCGGGTTTGCCGAGGCCGTGCAAGCTGCGATAGGGGCTGACGTTGCCATCGTGGTGGTCGGTGAGAGCCAGCATGACAAAAGCACCGATGGAGAAAGTCACGATGTTGCGAGCCTGGATCTTTCTGGAGTGCAGGAGGAGCTGATCCAGGCGATCTTCGAAACGGGAACACCCACCGTGGTGGTGCTGATTAATGGCCGGCCGCTTTCGACTCGGTGGACGTCCGAACACGTGCCCGCCCTCGTGGAAGCCTGGGAGCCTGGAGAACGCGGCGGAGAAGCCGTGGCCGACGTCCTCTTTGGGAATTACAATCCCACTGGCCGGCTGGCCATCAGCGTCCCTAGACATTCCGGCCAATTGCCGGTCTATTACAATTACAAACCATCCAAGGCTGCCCGGATGCCGCAGGGCTACGTTGATATGCCGGCGACGCCTCTCTATCCCTTTGGTTACGGCCTGAGCTATACCAAGTTTGAGTATGGCGATTTGCGAATTGAACCGGCGGAAATCCATGCCGGCGGCGAGGCGCGCGTAATCCTCGACGTGAAAAACATCGGCGACCGGGCGGGCGTGGAAACTGTCCAGCTCTACATCCACGAAAAATACGCCCCGGTTTCAACCCCTGTCAAGCAACTCCGGGGGTTTGAGAAGGTGTCATTGAATAAAGGAGAAACCAGGACAGTAGCCTTTAAGCTTGACCCGGAAGATCTCCAATTGCTCGACATAGACATGCGTTGGCGCGTCGTGCCGGGCGATTTTGAGATCATGGCCGGCAAATCGTCGGCAGAAATATCTCTCCAAGGAATCTTGAAGGTGACGCCGTAAACTCATACGAGCGCGCGACCCCGCCTGGCCCGATTGGATGCTGGCGCGCCCGCATCCGAGGTTACCGTAATCCAGCGCCTTTCCACGGCTGATTTCTCAACCGCATCGAGCACCCGCTGAACGCGAACGCCATCCGCAAAGTCAGGATGGAATTCGTCGCCGGCGACAATCGCTTTGACGAATTCAGCGACTTCGATGATGAAGGTATCAGCGTAGCCAATTCCGTGGCCTTGGGCCCAAGGGCCGCCGCCGTAAGGATGGTCGTCATGCGTGGCGTTGATTTTGGCGAACCCCTGCTCGATGGCCGGCCGGGACCCATCATAAAAATAAAGATAATTCTGTTCTTCGAAATCCCAATAGAGCGCGCCCATCTCTCCATTAATCTCGATGCAGTTGTGACACTTCCTCCCAGTCGCCATGCGCGTCGCCTCGAAGCAGCCGGTGGCGCCTTCCTTGAAACGACAGAGAAACTGCGCCACATCATCAACGGTGACTTTGGCCCGCTGGCCCTTGCTTTTCGAGGTGCGGAGCGGCCGCTCAGGAATGAGCGTCTGGAGGCCGCCCACTACTTCCTCGAAATGCAGACCGGAGATGAAATGTGTCGTATCAATTGAATGCGCGCAGATGTCGCCCAGCGAACCGCTTCCGGCAACGGATTTATCGAAGCGCCAGACCATGGGGAAGTCGGGACTGGCGGGCCAATCCTGCGCATAACGGGCGTGAACATGGAAGATGCGGCCAAGGCGGCCCTCGCGCACAAAACGGGCCGCCAGCGCGGTGGCCGGAGTAAATCGGTACGAGTAGCCGCAGCAATGCCGGACGCCAGCCGCAACAGCCGCCTCTTTCATGCGTTCGGCCTCGGCGAGGCTATTGGCCAGGGGCTTTTCGCAGAGAATGTGTTTGCCATGTTTGGCGGCTTCGATGGCGATGTCCGCGTGCGAATCTCCGGGTGTCGCGACGCAAACAAGGTCCACGTCCTCGCGGGCCACGACTTTCCTCCAGTCTGTCTCGGTTTCCTCCCAGTCAAACCTGTTGGCGAAAGCCGCCACGGTCTTTTCTGACCTGCTGCAAACCACCTTCATGACGAGCTTGACCGGCAGATTGTACCATGTCGCCGCGTTGCGGAAGGCGTGGGAATGGGCGAATCCCATCCACCCGGTTCCAATCAGTCCCACGCGAATTTGGTTCGGTTTCTTTTTCATTTTGCTGACTTTGAGGTCTTCTTCTTCGTCGGCTTGGGAACACTTTTCGTCGCACCGTCGCAGGCCGCGCGGAATTTTTGGGCAACCGCGGCGATCTCCGCGTCGGTGGATTTGATATTGATGCCGAAGGCCGCGCCCAGCCCGGCATCCACCACGCCGACGCTAAGATTGATCGCGCGGCTGAGAATATCGTCCGCGCGCGGGTAGGCGCCTGGGCCGTGCGGCTGCCCGTGCTCTTTCAAATACTGGTTCACGTGCTCCATATTGGCATAGACATGCCAGCCGCTTTTATCCACCGTCTTGGTGCCCAGAGCGCCGGCCACACTGGCGGCGCGGCGCGGATCGTCGAACAATACGGTGAGCAGGGTCCCGCACTCGCCTTGAGGATCGTTGAGTTTGCGGAAATGCATACCCGGAATGCCGGCAATCTGGTCTTTGAACTTGCTTTTCATCTTTCGGAGCGCGGCAATGATGAGGTCAATTTTGCGCAACTGGGCGAGCGCCAGCGCGCCCGTAATTTCATTCATCCTAAAGTTCAGGCCCAGACAGCTCCGGCGACCCACCTCCAACCCGGCGCGTAATGGGGAGTGCCCCTGGTCATGAACGCCAAAGGCCGCGCGATAGTGCGTTTCAGTGCGCGCCGTCAGCAGACCGCCGTCGCCGGCCGTAATGGTCTTGTGAACATTCAGCGAGAAGCCGCCCATGTCCCCGATGCTGCCGACTTTCCGTCCCCGGTAAGAGGCCCCCGCAGCCTGGCAGGCATCTTCAATCACCAACAGATTGTGTCTGGCGGCGATGGCCATGATGGGGTCCATATCGCACGGGTTACCCAGCATGTGTACCGCCATAATGGCCCGCGTCTTCGGCGTGATCCGCCGCTCGATATCCGTCGGGTCAAGACTCAAACTCTCGTCAATCTCGCAGAGGATTGGCACCAGGCCCAGGAACGCCGCCGCGCTGTAGGTCGCCACAAAGGTGTAGGCGGGCACGATGACTTCGTCGCCGTGTTTCAGGCCGAGCGCCAGCAAACAGCACATCAGCGCGCTCGTGCCGGAACTTGTCGCAAGCGCATAAGGGACGCCCACGTACCTGGCAAACTCCTCCTCCAGCTTGAAAACCTTGCGTGTGAATTTCGGGTCTTCCAGATTTCCATAGCGGCTAAGGTGGCCGCTGGCCAGCACCTCGAGCACCTGCTGTTTTTCTTCCTCGCCAATCCAATATGAACCAGGTCCTGACATGTTCCACTTTATATCGCGGCTGACGATGGGCCGTCTCTGTTTTCTGCTTTCGCCTCTGAGCATTCAACCGCTCTTCGGCCCGTTTCTTCGTCGCACCGGGATGCTGCTCGTCAACATGCAGGTCGTTTCCGGTTGACTGGCAGCAACGATGAAGGCTTGGAAGCGGGAGGCAAGCAAAAAATTGTTGAAGGGATTTTGCCATTGCAGTTGAAGGGGCCTCGGCGATAATACAGGCACAATTGATAAACGAATGGAACATCCAGTCGCGCTCCCGCTTATGCCAGGCGTGCGAGAGAGCCTTCGCCGACAAGCAGCCCTACCACACCGTGCTGATTGAGGAAAAACAGCAATACCGCCGCCTCGATCTCTGCGCGTCGTGTTGGGAGTCTCAACACCGCGAAGGCGCCAGCGAACGCAAAGGCTTCATCTCCCAATGGCAGGGCGTCTATCATGCCCCGCCCGCCGCGCCCGTGGATGCCATTCAGAAGGAATCGGCCGAATCGCTCCTGCGCAAGTTGATCGAGGCCAACGATCCCAGGCACGGCCCGGTCTGCTACATCCTGGCCGTGATGCTGGAACGGAAGCGGATGTTGAAGGTCCGGGAGCAAATCCGCAGCGAGAGCGGGCGCGTTTTTGTTTACGAACAAGCCGGCACGGGCGACGTCTTCACCATTGCCGACCCCAATCTTCAGCTCGATCAACTGGAGGAAGTGCAACGCGCCACCGCCCAACTTCTGGCGCAGGGATTGAATCCGCCGCCCGCCGATCCCGCGCCTGAACCCGCACCCGTGCCCGCGCCGGCGGAAGCCCTGGGCGCAAATCCGTAGAGCGACGATGGCGCCGGACCTCCAAACCCTCCAGACGGAGATTCAATACCAGTTTCGGGACCCGGCCCTGCTGCGCCAGGCGCTGACGCATCCGTCGGTCGCGCACGAGCAGGGCCGGATGGTGTCGCACAATCAGCGGCTGGAATTTCTGGGCGACGCCGTCCTTGGGTTAGTCTTGACGCGAGAGCTGTATGACAAATTTCCCAACGTCAGCGAAGGGCCGTTGACCAAGGCGCGGGCGCAACTGATCAATCGCCGCACGCTGGCCGAACAGGCGCGGCAGATTGGTTTGCAGGACCACCTGATTTTGAGCCGGGGCGAGGAGGCCAACCGCGGCCGCGGCCGCGCTTCGGCCCTGGCCGACGCCTTCGAGGCGCTCATCGGCGCGGTTTTTCTGGACGGCGGTTTTGAAGAGGCGCGCGCCTTTTTGCTTCGTTCCTTTCACCGCGCTTTCGGGGAATGGACGGCCATCCCCACCCTGGACAATCCGAAAGGGGAATTGCAGGAGATTTTGCAGGCCAAATCGCCGGAAGCGCCGCATTATGAAGTGGTCCGCGCCACCGGGCCGGATCACGACCGCGATTTTGAGTGCGTGGTCTCGCACGCGGGCCTCGAATTGGGCCGGGGACTGGGCAAAAGCAAAAAGGCCGCCGAAAGCGAGGCGGCCATCGCGGCGTTGAAAAAATTGCGGGGTTAAAAAATGAATAACCCGTAAAATGACATTGAATTTATGTTGTTGCATTCCCGTCAAACAATGGTAGTATGGTGCTTGTGAAGCGCACAGGCGCCTGTTCTTTGACATAGTAGCCAGTGGCCAGTGATGAGCGGTTAGTGGCCGGCGGGGAAGGACCAGAGGCAAGCCCGCCTCTGCCGAAGGCCCGACTGGATGAGTCAGATGAAGCCTGGTAACGGCTAATCACGGCTAATCACGCCAACAAAAAAATAAAAATCATGCCATGGCTCTAAAAGCGGCACATTTTGCCTGTCAACGTCGTTGAATCGCAAACAGGCACACAATGCCAATCCAACCCCAAAAAAAATTGGACTGGATTTGAGTGGATTTGACTGGATTTGACTAAAAAAATAAAAAATCCTGAAAAACGGGTCATGGCGGGATTCTCCAAATGACAGCCGACGATTCTCCCTCTCCCGCGCAGTGGGAGAGGGACGGGGTGAGGGCGGCATGGAAAAGAGTGAGTTGGCCAAAAACAGATTTGCGCCCTTCTTTCTTCCTTTCTTACGCAAGTCGTTGATTTCCATGATAATTCCAGATAATTTGCGGTCACAAACCATCAACCGAGCCCGTTACGAAAGCGGATTTGGCCCCAGTGGGCGCAATGGCGGCTTCCGGGCTTGACCTATTCATGGCGGAAGCGTCAAACTGGCGCGGTCCCGGTGACTGAATTCTCGTGGCATGAATGCCCCGGCAAGAAATATGAAACGAACAACGCGCAGAAACTTCCTGAAGAGTTCGATGGCGGCCGGGCTGGCGCTTGGGTTGCCAAGGATGGCAGCAGGTCGCGAGCGAACCTCCAAAGATACGGAACCCAGCGACGTGGTCCGGTTGGCGGTGGTGGGACTCGGTTCGACCACAGCCGTCGGAGGCGTGGGCGGACGAGGCCACCAACTCATTCCCCGCCTGCGCGAGATCCCGGGAGCCAGGATCGTCGCCTTGTGCGATGTGGACCAAGCGCACTTGGACCGCGAAACCCGGCCCTTCAAGGATCGGGGCGAGGAGGTCGCCACTCACGTTGACCTCCGCCGGGTTCTGGACGACAAGACCATTGACGCGGTGGTCATCGCCGTGCCCAATCACTGGCATGCGCTGGCGACGGTCTGGGCCTGCCAGGCGGGCAAGGATGTTTATGTCGAGAAGCCATTTTGTTACAATATATGGGAAGGCCGTCAAATGGTGGCGGCGGCCCGGAAATATGGGCGCATGGTCCAAGTGGGCACCCAAAACCGTTCCAGCCCGCTCCTTCGTCAAACTTTCGACTATCTGCGCGGTGGTGAGCTTGGTCCCGTCCGCTTTGCCCATGCGCTGGTTTACCGGCCGCGTGACGGCATTGGCAAGGTCAACAGCCCGACGCCCCTGCCTGCGACCGTGGACTACGATCTTTGGTGCGGTCCCGCGCCCGAGACGCCGCTCATGCGCAAACAACTGCACTACGAATGGCACTGGTTCTGGGCCACCGGCAATGGCGAGATGGGCAACAACGGCATCCACGTCATAGATCTTTGCCGGTGGGCTTTGCAGCAGAACCAGCCGCCTCCGCGAGCCATGAGCATCGGCGGCCGATTTGCTTTCGATGATGGCGGCGAGACGGCCAATACCCAGATTGCGCTGTTGGATTACCACCCAGCCCCGGTCATCTGCGAGATCCGCAACGTGACAGCCGGCAAGGACCCGGCCGCCATCGGGAAGTTCCGCAATCTGACCAACGGCCTGGTCATTGATTGTGAAGGCGGTTACTTCACCGGCGATGCCACCGGTGGAGCGATCTTCGACCACCAGGGCAAGAAAATCAAAGACATCCCCAATGACCGCAGTTCGGATCATCTCGAAGTCTCCCACCTCTCCAACTTCGTAGCCGCAATCCGCAGCCGGAAAGCCGGCGACCTGGCCGCCGGAGCCTTGGAGGGACACCTCTCTGCCGCCTGTTGCCACATGGCGAACATTTCCCATCGGCTGGGCCAACAGTCCGCGCCGGAAGCCATTGCGGAAGGGATTCGGGCGAACCGTGAGCTATCGGATGCCTTTGAGCGATGCCGCGAGTACCTGCGCGCCAATGGCGTTGACCTGGCGGCTACTCCAGCCGCCCTTGGCCCCTGGGTAACATTCGATCCCACGGAAGAGCGATTTGTTAGTGGCTTCGCGGACCAAGCCAACGGACTTTCCCGGCGTGACTATCGCCAGCCTTTCGTGGTGCCGAAGCTCGCGTAGCCATCACAGTGCTGGGCAAAGCTTTCGAGATCTCCCGGGGTCATGAGCCTGATGTTCGGGCCGGAATCTTCCCGCTTTCCAGTCTTCTTGTCGCCTTTTTTCAATGCATCCCGTCTTCTCGGTAAATTTTGATCGCTGCCGGGATGGAGTGGTCCGACACATCCAATTTCCCTTCCTCCGGAGACGTCTCCGATTCAAGCGACGGAGGGGTTTGCGGTTGGGCCGGAGGAGGGGGAGGAAAAGTGCCCGCCGCGATTTGACCTTTTAGCACTTGCCGAGCGGTCACAGCCTGTGCTACTTTCCCGGCCTCTTGAAGAGGAATTTGTTTAACCTTGCCAGCGATTCTGAGTTGGGCGTAATAAATACCGTTGCGGAATCAAATGCCGCGAACGCGTCGCCCATCGCGATTCGTGACTTGGTTCATAACGTTCGGTCGAGCCTTAGATTGATCGAAGCAAGACGTTGCATTGCGCTTCATCCTGCAAAAGTATGACGGTAATGTAAGACAAAGGCAAGCAACTTCGAAAAATTGACGTAAGTAATTGGTAGGCAGGATAGCTCAGTTGGTAGAGCAGAGGACTGAAAATCCTTGTGTCGCCGGTTCGATTCCGGCTCCTGCCACCACTTCAATAAAACCAATAGAATCAATGTTCCTATCCACTTTTAAGCGCCAAGAGAACGCCCTGATTATTGATGCAAAAAAAGTTCTCTGGGCCAAATCCGGGCCAGTTGCGGGGTCCTGCGGACGCCGGCCTACCTCAAGTGCTGGCTGTCGTGCCGACGCATAGCTGAACGCAGTAGTTCGGTGGCGCCGGAAAGTTTGAGTTTGACCTTGATCCGGGCGTTGAAAGCCTGAACGGTCTTGAAACCAACGGGCAGTTGCTCCGCGATCTGCCGCGTCGTGCAGCCCTGCCCTAATAACTGGAACACCTCCAATTCCCGATTGCTTAACAGTTCAATCGGCGAACTCGAGGCCGGGGGGATGCCTTCCACCAACTTCTCGGCCATCAACATAGCCATTCTGGCGCTGAGGTACAATTCTCCTTTGACCACGCTGCGGATGGCTTGAAGCACGTTCTTGGTCGCCTCGCGTTTCATAATATAACCACGAGCGCCGGCGCGCAACGCGCGTTCGCAGTATAACGTTTCATCGTGCATGGTAAGCACGATGATCGCCACTTCGGGTATGACGGGACAGATGGCTTTGATGGTTTTGATCAAATCAATGCCCGATCCTCCGTCCATGGAAATGTCCACAATGGCGACGTGGGGCTTGGCGGTGGCGATGAGTTTAAGGGCCTCGGCTGCGCTGGCCGCTTCGCCACAGACCCTGAGGTCGGATTGCTGGTTGATCAAAGTGGTCAGCCACTCGCGCACCTGAATGTCAAATTCCTTGGTCGTGCCGCCCCAACTGTTAATATTAATGATGCCGTTAATGGTTGAGAGCCGGCGCAACACGATCCAATCCTGAACCGTGCGCAGATCGGTTAGCGAATGACGCTTCGGACCCTGCACCGTGTAGCGATAAATCTCGCCGCTCCCGCTGTTCTGGTTGACGGACGGTATCTGAGCGCCCGGCAGGGTGACATTTTGTTCCAACGCCAGCGCCGCCTGGGCATAGGCAAAGTCATAGTCAACCCCCCACTTGAACACGACCCGGATAAAGGCCAGCCCGTAAAACGAAGTGGAGCGGATGACTTGGACGCCCGGCGTCGCGTAGAGTCCAATTTCCATGGGAATGTTGTAATAGCGCTCAATTTCCTCGGCGGAAAGGCCCGGCCCCTCGGCGTTGATTTCCAGGATGACCGGCGTTGGGTTCGGGTAGGACTCAATGTTGATCACGTGGAAGGCGAAGAGGCCTGCCGCGACAAATCCCGGCAAGCCGAGGACCACGATCGCGCGGCGGCTGAGGCAGGCTGCAATAATTGTTTTAAGCATGAGTGGCCTTTAGCGAGTTATACATTGGGGCGTTGGTTTGTTTAGTCAGAGGGCGGGGCAAAGAGGATGTTGCTGATGAAGACGGCCCCCGAGGTCACAACTTGTTCTCCAACTTTCAAACCGTCGAGGACCTGATACTGGCCGTCTGCTTCCAGGCCAATCTTGACCGTTCGCAGGGTAAAGACATGGCGATCCACCGTGATCCAGGCCTCGTACGTGCCATCACTATTTCGATCAACACCGGTCGTCGGGATGGCGACAGAAACGATAGGGTCCCCAACTTCAATCGTGAAGTTGGCAACCATGCCGGGACGCAATTCACCTTTGGGGTCGGGAATCTCACAGATGACCGTGAGCCGGTGGACGTTCGGATCAACCGTCGTGCCCAGCCGCAAAATCTTGCCGTTGAAAACCCGCTCAGGATAGGCCATCACATGGGCCGCGACAGTTTGCCCCACTTGGAACAATGGGCTGTCGCTTTCGGTGACATTAACCAGCAACCACTTGTTCGTCAGGGCGGACACCGTGTAAGGCGCCGGGACGCTGCCGGGCTGCACCAACAGCCCCGGCTGTGCGCAACGCATGGTGATCCGACCGCTGATCGGGCTGGGCACAACCAGTGCGGGGTCAATCTTGCGGCTGGCTTCGATCTTATTTATTTCATCCTCGGTTTTGCCGAAAACGCGGACCGCATCGTGGGCCGCTTTGAGGGCGCCTTCGGCCGTCTGCGCATCGGAGGTCGCCTGTTCCAATTCTCGTTGGGCCACGCCGTTGGTTCCGTAAAGCGCGGTGGCGCGCACCAGTTCATTGCTGAAGAGAACGTTGGCCGCCACCGCCGCGATCAAGGTGGATTCGGCCTGGATCAAGTCCGGGCTGTCAATGGTGTAAAGCGGCTGTCCCTTCTTCACATCATCACCGAGGTTGGCGAAGGCGCTGATGATTTTGCCCTGGTAAACCAAGAAGACCGGCACCGACAGGTCTTCGTCGTAATCAATGCTGCCGACCGCTGTTCTCTCGATGGGGAAAGTATGAGTTCCCACCGTCCCGATTTTGATCGCATCCAGTTGGTTCGACTCCAACGTCACCGTCGCCGGTGGCGCGTTGGACACTGGAGCCGGCCCCGATGGCGGGCTTGAGTTGGCCGGCTGGCCGGAACCGGATTTCAAGAAAACGGTCGCTAAAACAATAGCCGCAACCATCGCAACCAAGGCGGTTGCCTTCCTGCCAAGTAGAATAGATTTTCTCATATTTTTCATGGACAAATGAAATTGCGCCATGAATCGTCTCTTCCACGCGCATGACAATAAGAGAAATGCTATTGCGGCGTCTATAGGGTGGAGACTAATTACGCTGTAGAGCGTAGAATAATTATTTTGTAGAGTATGGCCTAACTTTGTCCCTTGGCGAGAGATTCCTCATCAAGATCCAATGTAATGCTCATGCAGAAGTGTTGCCCGCTTTTCCCGCCACGTCAAGGACTGCCGAGATGGACAGCAACAACCCAATTCGAAACGCAAAGGTCGAATGATCAATCGTGAAATGGAACAAAAGTCTGTTCATAGACTTCGCCCTATGCCTATGGCCATTTGCCTCGCTCTTGGCCGTATCCTTGCAGTTGAAAAATGGGAGCGCGATCAGCCCGCACAGCGGGCCGCTCTTATGTTGTTCTGACTTCTCGATCGCCTCCAGTCGGCGTCCCGCCGACTGGCCTCGGCCTGAAAAAGATTCACTTTTTGGTGAACCACCAGCAAGGCCATGATGCCTTCGGCGAGACGCCGAAGGCGGCGGGCGAGGACGCCCGCGCTACCCAATCCATCTTCATCGTTTGGCTTCGTTCTCGCCTGCATCCGGGCGCATATCGCTACTTTAATGCATGCGGCAGCCGATGCGGCGGGACGTTGTCGTAGCAATGGAGCGCGGTGAAGCGCTGGATGCTGGCGGGCAAACCGACGGCGGTGAAGCCGGAATGTCCTGTCGCCGGAAAAGGGCCGCCGTGATTCATGGCCGGACTGACGGCCACGCCGGTAGGCATTTTGTCGTTGAGCAAGCGGCCCACACGCGCCCGCAGAAGCGGTTCGATCATGGCGTAAGCCGCGGCGTCGTCACTTCCTGCGTGCGAATAAATCGTCGCTGTGAGATTGCCGCCAAGGCTCCTGGCCACCATCGCCATTTCATCAACGCCGCGGCAAAAAACAAGCAACGACACCGGCCCGAACGCCTCGGTCTGAAGCTCCTGGGGATGGCACAGGAAGGTTTCGGCGGAGACCCGCAAAAGAGTGTTGGCAAATCGCGCCGCGGGCCCCGGCAGCGGCTCACCGCCGCAGACAGCCTCGGCCCCGTGTTGACGCAACACACCCACGGCTTTGATCAATCTTTCCCGCACGCCGCGTCCGAGCAAAACGCCGGGAGCGGCGGCCTCGAGCTTCCGCCGGGCCGCTTCGGTGAACCGTTGACACAGTTCGCCTTCCGGCAAAATGATCGTCCCCGGTTTGGTGCAGAATTGTCCGGCGCCAGCCGTGCAGGACGAGAAGAATTCATCCGCGATGGCCTCGGCTCGTTCGCGCAAAGCGCCTTCGAGGATGACGACCGGATTGATGCTCGACATTTCCAGGTAGATGGGTTTGCCGGCGCGGTCGGCTGCGGTCTTCAATTCCAAGCCGGCTTCCCGGCTGCCGGTGAAGGCCGTTGCGCCAACCAGCGGATGGGAGACCAGTTCGAGGCCGATTTCCCGCGGCGTCCGGTAAATCAATTGTATGATTGACTCCGGCAGGCCGCACTTCCGCGCCGCTTCAAACGCGATTTCGGCGAAAAGCCGGGTTGTGCCCGGATGCGCGGTGTTCGCCTTGGCGATGACGGGATTGCGCGCGGCGATGGCGGCGGCGAAATCACCCCCGGCGGCGGAGTTGAACGCGAATGGAAAATTATTCGGACCCATCACGACAACCGGCCCTCCCAAAGGGGCGAAAATCGAGTAAATTTTTCTGGCCTCGTCGCGAACGGGACGTTGCCAGGAACCTTCGCGGGCGGCGCGCGCGGCCTGGCGCAATTGATCGGTCGTGCGCGGCAATTCGATGTCTTTGAGGCGCGGCGATTTGGGCAGCGCGGTTTCGGCATGGGCCATATCCACCAGTTCAGCCGCGTGCTGTTCGATGCCTGTGGCGCAGGCTTCGAGAAATTTCGCCACAACTTCCGGATCAGCGCCACGCAACTCCGCTGCGGCGGCGGCTCCGGCGCGCAGCGCTTCCATCACTTCATCGCGTGACGAAACCGGGTATGGGGTTGGCAGCCACTCGCCTGTGGAGGGGTTTTCCGCCTGGAAGGACGAGGAGGATTGACTCTCGCGCCACTGCCCGGCAACAAGGACTTTGCTAATAATTGACTTCATAAAAATGCGATCTTCTAAGGGCACAACATCCTGGCGTTTCAGCCGGCGTGGCCGTTTTGACGGAGTCCCCAGCAAAGGGGGTCTCTTTCATCCAAAAGCAACGTCGTTTCAGCGTTGACGTAAGCGGCCCCGGTAATGGTCGGAATGATTTGGCCGCTCTCGCGTCGGTACGACGCGGCGAACCGGCTGCCTGTGACGCTCTCCTGAATCCACTGCTCGCCCTCGGCGAGTTTGCCGTCGGCCGCAAGGCAGGCCAGCTTGGCGCTGGTGCCCGTGCCGCAAGGTGAACGATCGTAGGCCTTGCCAGGACACAGGACAAAGTTCCGGCTGTTGGCTCCGACGCCCGAGGACGGCCCGAACAACTCAATGTGGTCCACCTCTGGGAAACCCTCGGCGTTGATCGCCTTGCGCACGCGCCAGCCAAAATCAGTCAACATCTCCACGTCCGATAATCGTATGGTCTTGCCGTGATTCTCCACCAGATAGAACCAGTTCCCGCCCCAGGCGACGTCGCCTGTGATCACACCAATGTCGGGGGCTTTGACAGTGACGCCCTTGGCCTTGCGATAGCTTGGAACGTTTGTCACCGAAACGGTTCCATTGTCGTGCAGGGCGGCGGTGACGATGCCCACGGGAGTCTCGATTTTGTGTTCGCCCGGCTTTAGGCGGCCCAGATGGGCGAGGGTGGCGATCAAGCCAATGGCGCCGTGGCCGCACATGCCCAGGTAGCCAACGTTGTTAAAGAAGATGACGCCGGCCACGCAAGATTTGTTGGCCGGTTCGACCAGCATCCCTCCAACCAGGACATCCGAACCGCGAGGTTCGTTGACCACGGCGGAACGAAACAGATCGTGGTGCTGGCGAAAGAACTCGAGTTTCTCTGCCACGCTGCCGCCTTGCAAGCGAGGCCCTCCGCTCACAATGATCCGCGTCGGCTCCCCGGCCGTGTGGGAGTCAATGACATGGATTCGGTTCATGTTTTTCTGCCCCCTTGTTCGAGGTCCGTGGTCTGGTTTCGATGCCGTGGTGAATAATCCTGAGGATGCGCTCGCGTTCAGCGCCAACCAGGGGCAATCTTGGAGCGCGCACCCATTCCTGGCCCAAGCCGCATTCCTGCACGGCCAGTTTGATGTACTGGACGAATTTCGTGCTGGTGTCCAAGTGCAGCAAAGGCGTGAACCAGCGATAGAACGCACGCGCCTCTTCCCATTTGCCGTCGCGCGTCAATTGCCAGAAATACTGGTTCTCGCGGGGAAACGCCATGCCGCTGCCCGCCACCCATCCGTCTATGCCCAGCACGGATGCCTCCAACACCAGATCATCAACTCCGCTGAAGATGGCGTAGCGGTCGCCCACGGTATTGCGCAAATCCGTGATGCGGCGCGGGTCGCCGGAGCTTTCCTTCAAAGCGACCAAATTTTTCTGGTCCGCAAGCTGGGCGAACATCTCAGGAGTGACGTCGTTGGCGTAGCTGATCGGATTGTTATAGACCATCATGGGCAGCCCGCTGGCCAGGGTCACGGCCCGGAAATGCGCCAGCGTCTCGCGTTCGTCGCCCTTATACAGCATGGCCGGCATAACCATGACCCCGTCCACGCCCAGCTTCTCCACGTCGCGCACGTAGGCGCAAGCCTCCTCGCTGCTGCTTTCGGCGACACCGCTCAAAACTTGGACACGGCCATGCACCGCTTTGACCATCGCCTCGATGACCAGGCGTTTTTCCTCGCGGCGCATGGCCTGGTTTTCGCCGAGAGAACCGAGGAAAATAAGACCGGCCACACCCGAATTGATCAGAACTTCAGCGTGGCGGGCCGTCGCTTCCAGGTCAATGGACTGGTCGCGTTTGAGTTGGGTGGTGATGGCTGGGAAGACGCCCTGCCAATATGGCTCGTTCATGTTAATGTGTTGGAAATAAAAGTTCGTTGCTCTTGCTTGACTGCCGGCGCTTGGTCCAAGTCTGAATCCGTCGGCGGCTTTGGCATCGCTTTCATGTCAAATTCATGTTCCCGATGTCGTCTTTTTGTCAAGGATCATCATGCGCGTCGCGCGACGGTAAATCAATCCTTGGCCGCCATGTTTGAATTCCTTGAAACATCTCAGTTTTTTTCATGCGTTCTTTACAAAATGACCACATTGGTCAATAAGGGTTCTAACTTAATTGAAACCGCTGATGAACTTCAAAGCGCAGTCCGTAGATTTGGCGGCTTTGCAATGCTCAGTGTCGCATGTAATGGCGGATGCTTCTGGCAGGGCAAAGCTGCCGCTTCGCCCCGACCCAGGCGGCGCGGCAGCGCCGCCCTGCCGTGCGTGGCTTGCCACGGCCGCCTTAGCGATGGTTATCACGAGTCAAACCTGCCTAGGCGACGCTTTGGCCTTGGGCTACGCGCAGGACAAAGTGGAGCCGGCCGTGAAGATGGAAGTGTGGGCCTTTCCGTTGCAGGAAGTGCGCTTGTTGGACGGTCCGTTTCGGCACGCCATGGAGTTGGACGGGGAGTATTTGCTCTCGCTGGACACCGGGCGGTTGCTGCGTAACTTCCGGGTCAACGCCGGGCTTCCGTCCGAGGCCAAGCCATTGGGGGGATGGGAGGCGCCGGACTGCGAGTTGCGGGGGCATTTTGTCGGTCATTACCTTTCGGCCTGCGCGCAGATGTACGCGGCCACCGGCGACGATCGCTACCTGGAGAAAGGGCGCGAGGTGGTGCGGGTATTGGGTCAATGCCAGGAGAAGTTGGGCGGCGGATATTTGAGCGCGTTTCCAGAGACTTTCATTGACCGCGTGGAACAGCGCAAACAAGTCTGGGCGCCGTATTACACGCTGCATAAAATCCTGGCGGGACTGGAGGACATGTATGTCTATGGCCAGGACGGGCAGGCCCTGGAGGTGGCGCGCAAATTCGGCGATTGGGTGGTGGCGCGCAACAGCCGGCTGACCGACGAGCAGATGCAGGCCATGCTGCAAACCGAGCAGGGTGGGATGAACGAAACGCTGGCCAACCTTTACGGCTTGACCGGAGAGAAGAAATATCTGGCGATGTCCCTGCGCTTCAACCACCACCGCGTAGTGGACCCGCTGGAGGCGGGGCAGGACAAGTTGACCGGCTTGCACGCCAACACGCAGATACCCAAATTCATCGGGCTGGCGCGTCAATACGAATTGACGGGGGACCCCAAGCTGGAGGCGGGGGCGAAGAACTTTTGGGAGACGGTGGTGCAACATCGCACCTACGTCATCGGCGGCAACAGCGACGGGGAGATGTTCACGGCGACCAACCGGCTCTGGCAAATGGGGCCGAACACGACCGAGACGTGCAACACCTACAATATGCTCAAACTGACCCGGCATTTGTTCTGTTGGGCGCCGCGCGAGGAGTATGCCGAGTATTATGAACGGGCGCTGTGCAACCACATTTTGGCCTCGCAGAATCCTGAGACCGGGATGATGTGCTACTACGTGCCGTTGCGCGCCGGCTCGCGCAAGAACTTCAACAGCCCGACCGAGGACTTTTGGTGCTGCACCGGCACCGGAGTGGAGAATCATGGCAAATATGGGGACAGCATTTACTTTCACAATCAGAGCCAACTCTACGTCAACCTGTTCATCGGCTCGGAATTGGACTGGAAAGAAAAGGGGTTGAAAGTGCGGCAGGAGAGCCGGTTTCCGGAAGAGGAGCAAAGCCGCTTGACCATGCACTGCTCAGCACCGCTCGAACTGGAGATCAAAGTGCGGCATCCGGCCTGGGCGCGGCGCGGGTTTGAAGTTCACGTCAACGGGCAGCAAGTGGAAGCCGGGGAACCTGGCAGCTACGTGGCCATCAAGCGGGAGTGGAAGGACGGGGACCAGATTAAGATCAAGATGCCCTTTGAACTGCGTGAGGAAGGATTTGCGGACTATCCGGAGCGGGCGGCGGTTTTGGATGGGCCGCTGGTGTTGGGTGCGCACATTGATATGAACAAACCCCTGCCAGGGATCGTGGGGACGCCGCGAACTTGGTTGAAAGAATTGCAACCGGTGCCTTTTGAAATGGCGACCTTTGCCGCTCCCTCGCACATCCCCGGCGAACAGAAGCTAGAGGTCCTGACGTTGGAGCCGTTCTACAAAGTGTATAAGGGCAAGTACGAAGTGTATTGGGACCAATTCACGCCAGAGCAATGGCAGGGCCGGGAGAAGGAGTACGCCCAGGAATCCGAGAAGCGGCGGCGCATCGAAGCGCTCACTGTGGACTCCGTTAACCCCGGCGAGGAACAAAACGAACGCGACCACAACCAAAAAGGGGAAAAGAGCGGCTCGGGCGATTTTGGCGACCATTTCTACCGCGACGCAGCCGAGGGCGGCTGGTTCTCCTGGGATTTAAAAACGCTCCCGGACCAGCCGCAGAATCTGGTCCTGACCTATTGGGGTGAAGACCGGGGACGGCAGTTCGACGTTATAATTGACGAACAGAAGCTGGCCACGGAGCATCTGACGGCAAGCCATCCCGGAGTTTACTTCGATCAGGTGTATCCGTTGCCGACGGCGTTGATCCAAGGCAAGCAGAAGGTGACGCTCAGAATCCAGAGCGCCGGCACATGGGCGGGAGGAGTCTTTGGCGTGCGGGTGATGAAGGTGGCTGAAAACCCGTGAGGCTGCCGTGAGCGCTCCCTTCGACATCATTATTGTGGGCGCGGGCATTGTCGGGGCGGCCTGCGCGGCGGAATGTGCCGCGGCTGGCTTGAAGACACTGATCCTCGACCGCGGCATTGTCGGCGGTGGAACCACCGCTGCCGGCATGGGGCACATTGTCGTGATGGATGATTCCGAGGCGCAATTTGTCTTGACGGACTATTCGCGGCGGCTGTGGCTGGATCTGCGCGATCAGCTTTCCGCCGACGTGGAATACGAAGTATGCGGGACGCTTTGGGTGGCGGCCGATGACGAGGAAATGGCCGAGGCGCGCCGCAAAGAAAAATACTACGCGGAGAGAAAGGTGCGCGTCGAGATTCTCAACAGCGAGGGTGTGCGACGCGCGGAGCCGAACCTGCGACCGGGCCTAACCGGCGGCTTGCACGTGGTGGACGACGGGGTGGTCTATCCGCCATGCGCGGCCCGATTCTTAATGGACAAAGCGCGCCGGCACGGGGCCGAATTTCGCCGCGGTGCCGCCGTGCGGACGTTGTTGCCGGAAGGCGGTGTGGCCTTGGCCGACGGAACTCGCCTTCCCGCGGGGCGGACCGTGAACGCGACCGGCCCGTGGTCCCCTGAGTTGATGCCCGGCTTGCCCGTGCGCAAGCGCAAAGGCCATCTGGTCATCACCGACCGCTATCCCGGGTTTGTGCATCACCAAATTGTGGAATTGGGTTACCTCAAGAGCGCGCATTCGATAAGCAAGGATTCGGTCGCATTTAACATTCAGCCGCGCCAGACGGGACAAATGTTGATTGGATCGTCACGCCAATTCGATGCCGAGGGCACCGAAGTGGATCAGAAAATCCTCAGCCGTATGTTGGCGCGCGCCGTGGAATATCTGCCGTTGTTGGGAAAGCTCTCCGCCACCCGTGTCTGGACAGGGCACCGCGCGGCGACGCCGGACAAACTGCCCCTGATCGGCCCAAGCCGCGAGCACAACCGAATCTGGCTGGCCAGCGGACACGAAGGATTGGGCATCACCACCTCGCTGGGCACGGGCCGTTTGGTGGCGGATTTGTTGCTTGACCGCAAAACGGAAATTCCCGCCCAGCCCTATGCTCCGGCACGATTTGCAGACGGCTCCGGTTCCCATGGCTAACCAAATCCAACTGCGCGTCAACGGGAAAATTGTCTCTGTGGCTGCGGGAACCGTGGTTGCCGCCGCAGTCGCGCTGGCGGGCCAGACGCGCTTTCGGCGCTCGGTGGGAGGCGGCGCGCGCGGGCCTTTGTGCGGCATGGGCATTTGCATGGAGTGCCGGGTGACCATCAACGGCCAGGCGCATTGCCGGAGTTGTCAGACTCTGTGCGAAGAAGCCATGGAGGTGCGGACCGATGAATGAAACGCGGCTCCGCTTTGAAGTCGTGGTTGTGGGCGCTGGTCCGGCCGGCCTGGCGGCCGCCTGCGCCGCGGCGGAGAACGGATGCCGCACGGCCCTGGTGGACGACACTCCCTGGCTGGGCGGACAAATCTGGCGCGGACAGCAAGCCCACCCAACCATCCCCCAAGCCGCGCGATGGGTCGAGCGATTCCGGCGCACCAAGGCCTCGTTGTTGGACCAATGCACGATTCTTGGGCCGGGTGGCCGCCGCCTCTTGCTGGCGGAGCATCCGTCCGGTCCGCGGCAGATTGAGTGGGAGCGATTGATTCTGGCCACGGGCGCGCGCGAATTGTTTTTACCGTTTCCGGGATGGACCTTGCCCGGAAATTTCGGGCCGGGCGGCCTGCAATCCCTGGCCAAGCATGGCTGGCCCGTGGCGGGCAAACGGATCGTGCTCGCGGGCAGCGGACCGCTCTTGCTGGCCGTCGGCGGCGGCTTGCGAAAAATGGGCGCCAGCATCGTCTCCATCAATGAGCAGGCCCCCTGGTCGCGCTTGATTTCCTTTGCCGCCGGACTGCTTCCCTGGCCGTCGAAACTGGCGCAGGCGGCGCGTCTGAAGTGGAGCTTGCTCGGCGCGCCATTCCGTTGCGGCGTCTGGCCGCTGGCGGCGGAAGGCGCCGAACAACTGCGCGCCGTGACCCTGACCGACGGGCGCCGCCAATGGCGGGAAGAATGCGATTTGCTGGCCTGCGGCTTCGGGCTGGTTCCTAACGTCGAATTGCCGCTTGCCTTGGGCTGTCAATTAGACAATGAATTCGTGAAGGTTGATCCTTGGCAGGCCGCCAGCGTGGCCGGCGTCTATGCCGCGGGCGAATTGACCGGCATCGGCGGGGCCGACGCGGCGCTGGTGGAAGGCGAGATCGCGGGCCTGGCGGCGAGCGGCAAGGAAGACGCCGCCCGGCGGTTGATGCCGAGGCGCGCTGCCTGGCAAAGGTTTCGCGCCGCCCTGGCCGCAGCGTTCGCGCCGCGGGAGGAATTGGCGCGCCTGGCGGCGGCGGACACGGTGGTGTGCCGTTGCGAGGACGTTAGATTTGACAGATTGAAGAGCTTCGCCGGCTGGCGGGACGCCAAGTTGCAGACCCGGTGCGGGATGGGGCCATGCCAGGGCCGGGTCTGCGGGGCGGCGGCCAGGGTTCTTTTCGGATGGGGCATGGAATCGGTTCGTCCGCCGGTCTTGCCCGGACGGGTGGAGAGCCTCTGCCAGAACGGAGCCATTTAACTGTTTAAAGGTCACTTGCCTAAGCAACTTAAAGCAAATCAAATGAATACAAAGTCAATTGTTTATCTGGCTACTGGCGCGATGGCCGTCATTGCATTGGAGGCCCAAGAACCCGCGCGCGATTACCCCGTCAAACCTGTCCCGTTCACCTCGGTACAGCTCGATGACTTGTTTTGGGCGCCGCGCCTGGAGACCAATCGCCTGGTCACTATTCCGTTCGCTTTCGAGCAGTGCGAGAAGTCCGGGCGCATGGATAACTTCATTCGCGCGGGCCAAGTCCTGCGCGGCGAGAAAGTTTCCAATCGCAAGCCGCCGCCTTATCCATTCGACGACACCGATCCCTACAAGGTGTTGGAAGGGGCCTCCTACGCGCTGGCGGTTCAGCCGGACCCGAAAATGAAGTCGTACCTGGACGATTTGATTGCGAAAATCGGCGCGGCCCAGGAGCCGGACGGTTATCTCTACACGGCGCGAACGATTAATCCAGAGCATTCCCATCCCTGGTCCGGCGACAAACGGTGGGTGAATGACCCCGATGAAAGTCACGAGTTATACGACGCGGGCCATTTGTTTGAAGCGGCCGTGGCCAATTATCAAGCCACCGGCGAGCGGGCCTTGCTCAATATCGCCATCAAAGAGGCCAATCTCCTTTGCGATACCTTTGGACCGGAGACGAATAAGCTGAATCACATTTGGCCTGGACACGAAATTGTCGAAATGGGCCTGGCCAAAATGTATCGCGTCACGGGCGATGAGCGTTATCTGGCATTGGCGAAGTTTTTCATTGATGTGCGCGGACCGGGCGGGGACGAATACCATCAATCGGACATCAAGCCGGTGGATCAAAGAGAGGCGGAAGGCCACGCCGTGCGCGCGGGCTATCTTTACAGCGGCATGGCCGACGTCGCGGCGCTGACCGGCGACCAGGGCTATGTCCGCGCGATTGACGCCATCTGGCAGAATGCGGTCGGCAAGAAACTCTATATTACCGGGGGCATCGGCGCGGTCGGAGGCGGCGAGGCCTTTGGCCCCAATTATTTTCTGCCCAACATGAGCGCCTATTGCGAAACTTGCGCGGCGGTGGCCAACGACTTTTGGAACGAGCGCCTTTTTCTCTTGCATGGCGACGCCAAGTACATTGATGTCATGGAGCGCACGCTTTACAACGGCCTTCTTAGCGGCGTGTCTCTGGACGGCAAGCGGTTCTTCTATCCAAATCCGCTGGAGTCCAATCGCCAACATACCCGCAGCCCGTGGTTTGGCGTGGCCTGTTGTCCGGGCAACATCACGCGCTTCATGCCCTCGATTCCGGGCTATCTTTACGCGCAAAAGGGCGGCACTGTCTTCGTGAATCTTTTCGCCGCCAACAAGGCCGAAATCAAAATGGACAACGGGCACATTCTCAACATCACCGAGGAAACGCGCTATCCCTGGGATGGCCGGGTGAAAATGACACTCCATCCGGATGCCAGCGCGCAATTTACTGTCAATGTTAGGGTTCCCGGTTGGGCGCGGGACGAGGCCGTTCCGGGCGATTTATACAGGTTCATTGATCATCCCCATGAGCCTGTTACCTTGAAAGTCAACGGCCATGAAGTCCCGCTCACGTTCGATAAGGGCTATGTTCCTTTGACACGAGAGTGGAAAGACGGCGACATCATCGAGTTGAATCTGCCCATGCCCGTCCGGCGGGTGGCGGCCAACGAAGCCGTGCAAGCGGACCGCGGGCGCGTCGCCTTGCAGCGCGGTCCGATTGTTTATTGCCTAGAGTCGCCCGACAATCCGGGCGGCCATGTGCGCAGCCTGATGCTGCCGGACGATGCGCGGCTGACCGCGTCGTTTGAGCGGGACCTGCTCAATGGCGTGGAGGTGCTTCGCGCGAGCGCTTTCCTTGTCTCGCGCGACGAACAGGGCCAACTGGTGAAAACCGCGCGCAGTATTCAGGCCATTCCCTACTATGCCTGGGCCAACCGCGGTCGCTCGGAGATGATGGTTTGGGTGCCCGATTCGGAGAAGTCCGCGCGCGTCCAGCCGCGGCCAACGATCGCTTCCACCAGCAAGGTCAAGGTCTCCGCCGGCGGCAAGAATTCGGTGGCGATCAACGACCTGGCCGAGCCGGCGTCCTCGAGCGACTCGGAAAACACCTTTTTTGATTGGTGGCCGCACAAAGGCGAGGAGGCTTGGGTGGAATATGAATTCGCCAAGCCGGCCACCGTTTCGACAACGTCCGTTTATTGGTTCGACGACACCGGCACGGGTGAATGCCGCGCGCCGGAGTCGTGGCGCGTTCTCTTCAAGGACGGCGATCAATGGAAACCAGTCGAGACGACCGACAACTACAGCGTGGAGCGCGACAAGTACAATAAAATCGCATTCAAGCCCGTGATGACCGCCGGCCTGCGCCTCGAAGTGAGGATGCGTCTGGGTTGGTCGGCTGGAATACAGGAATGGACGGTGCCATGATGAAGACTAGACATATTCTCACAATCATCGCCGCGATTGCCGCCGCCTTGGCGACGACGAGCCTTTTAGCGCAACAAACCACCAACAACACCCGTCAGGCGCGGCGCGGCCGTTCCGGCGCGCCGGAGCGCGGCGTCTATAAGGCGCGCATCGCCCCGCATTGGTTCGCCGCGGACATCAAATTGTGGTATCGCAATGACCTGCGCGGCGGCGCGCGGGAGTTCATTCTGGTGGATGCCGTGCGCGGAACGCGGGCGCGCGCGTTTGATCACGACGCGGTCGCCAGGCAGATCGGCGCGGTGGATGGAGCGCATTTGCCGGTGGAGGAATTGCAGTTTAGCGAGGATGGCCAAAGCGTGACGCTGGTCAGCCCCACGAACACCTGGCGCCTTGATCTCAAGACCGGAAAGTTGGACACGAACCGCGTGGGATCGGCCAATGGCGGTGGTCTCAAGGCAGGGACTCAGCCGCATCCTACCATTCGCAATGGACCAGAAACCGACATCACCTTCGACAATCAGAGAGATCAGGCGGTGGAAGTTTTCTGGATTGACGGTGACGGCAACCGCACCAGCTATGGAAAAATTGCCCCTCACACCCGCAAGGAACAACACACTTTTGGCGGCCATGTCTGGCTGGTGACGGATGAGCATGGAGAAACTATCGCCGTCTTTGAGGCCACGGATGAACCGGATGTCGCGGTCATTACCGGCAAACTCCCGTCCCCGGCTCGCGAAGAAGCCGGCGACGATGATGATGACGAGCGCCCGGCGCGCAGCCCGCGCTCCCCGGACGGCAAGTGGACTGCTTTTATCAAAGACAACAATGTCTTCCTGCGCACGGCGGAAGTGGCAGGGGAAGTCCAGTTGAGTCAGGACGGCCAGGACGGCGAGGCTTACGCCAGAATGCAATGGTCGCCGGATTCGCGGTCGCTCGTGGCGTGGCGCGTCGCGCCTGGTGATCACAAGGAAGTTTATCTCATCCAATCCTCCCCGGCGGGCGGCGGTAGGGCGAAATTGCGCCGACGGCCATACGCGCAACCGGGTGATAAATTTGCGACCTATGAACTGAATATTTTTGACGCGGCGGAACGCAAACAAATCAAGCCGCCGGTGGACCGCTTCGAGCATGAATGGGAGCGGCCGCAACTGCATTGGGGGCGCGATCGGCGGCATTTTTATTATTCGCAGGAAGATCGCGGCCACCAGCGATTTCGCGTCATCGAAGCGGATTGCCAGACAGGCGCGACGCGAAACATCGTTGATGAACAAACCAAGACCTTCATCTGGACGGCGCACGCGGAGATGCTGGACCTCAATTTGGTCAACTGGCTCACCAACACGGATGAGATGATCTACGTCTCCGAGCGCGACGGCTGGCGGCATCTGTACCTGGTGGATGCGAAGGAAGGCGGCATCAAAAACCAGATGACCAAGGGAGAATGGGTGGTGCGCGGCATTGACCGCATTGACGAGGACGCGCGCCAGGTGTGGTTCCACGCCGGCGGCATGAACGCCGGCCAGGACCCGTATTTTGTTCATTACTACCGCGTCAATTTTGACGGCGCCGGGCTGACTGCGTTGACGGAGGGTGACGGCAATCACACCGTGCAGTATTCCGGCGATCGCAAGTATCTTATTGACACTTACAGCCGCGTGGACCTGCCGCCGGTCCATAATTTGCGGAGGACCTCCGATGGAAGCCCGGTCTGCGAACTGGAGAAGGCCGACATTTCCGAGTTGAAGGAGAGCGGCTGGCAGCCGCCGGAGGTTTTTGTGGCCAAGGGGCGCGACGGCAAAACGGACATTTGGGGCATCATCTGCCGGCCCAAAAATTTGGATCCGGGCCAGAAATATCCCGTGCTGGAAGATATTTACGCAGGCCCGCAGGGCGCTTATGTGCCCAAAACCTTCAGCGCCACTCAGCGTTTCGCCTCGCTGACGGACCTGGGATTCATCGTGGTGCAGATGGATGCGATGGGAACGGCCTTTCGCTCCAAGGCGTTTCACGACGTTTGCTGGCACGACCTGAAAGACGCGGGCTTCCCGGATCGCATCCTCTGGCATCGGGCCGCGGCGGCCAAATATGGCTACTACGACATCAGCCGTGTCGGGATATATGGAACATCGGCCGGCGGCCAGAACGCGGGCGCGGCGGTGTTGTTTCATCCCGACTTTTACAAGGCGGCGGTGGCCAACTCCGGTTGTCACGACAACCGTTTGGACAAGGCTTCGTGGAATGAGCAGTGGATGGGTTATCCGGTCGGCCCGCAATATTCCGACTGCTCGAACATAGACAATGCCTGGCGCTTGAAGGGAAAACTCTTCCTCATCGTCGGGGAGATGGACAGCAATGTCCCGCCGGAATCAACCTTGCGCTTTGCCGATGCCTTGATCCGCGCCCGCAAGGATTTTGACATGCTGGTGGTTCCGGGCGCCGACCACGGCATCCGCGGGCCGGCCTTCGCCTACGCCGAGCGGCGCATGCGCGATTTCTTCGTTCGCAGTTTGTTGGATAAAGAGCCGCCCGATCATAACGCGATGGATTCGGACTCCAATTAACCTAAAAACGGCAGTTGAACTCCGTAAATCTATGTAAATGACTCATGTTACTTAGTTTCCAACTGCTCCGCAGTTCACCTTTGGGATGGGAACTTGCTTATTTGCAAGCAGTTGCAACTCAACCTGGATGGCCTTTTTTGGGCCATCCAACTGCCGTTTTTAGGATTAACGAGCCGCGTGTTTGGTCGTGTGCAACACCATCTCGGTGCTGCGGACATAAGGGGCATGGACGTCGTAACGCCAATCCTCGTGGCCATTGTAGGCCATCGTTTCTACCACCAGCGCGTATAAGTCGGGATCGTAGCTTTTCAATTCCTCCCGCGTTATGATGGGATGGGATTGGTCGTTGGGTGGGTCACCGGCGCCGGCTGCGTCAAAGTAAGCCAAAACACCTTCCGCCCAATATTCGACGCGGTCGTGAACGGCGGCCGTTCCTTTCCACCTCCCCTTGGCAATGGAGTTGGTGTAAATCTCCTGGAGCCGATGATCAAATCGTTCGTCCATTCGTTTGACACGAATTTCGTATTGCTGCACATCACGGCCGCGCTTGTCCCAATTGGGGTCCTCGGGGCGCAATCCGGTCACGTAGTAGAGGGCCTTGGCCAGCTCGCGGATGACCATGCTCTTGCCTTGAAACGGGTCGTCCTCCGTGCCGAGGACATTTTGCTCAGGCACGACCAGCGTCTTGCTCGCGGCGGTGTAATCGTGCATGCGGACCGTATTGTCCCAATTGGTTTGATCGGGCGCTTTCCTGTAATCCGGCAAATCCGTCAGCGCCTGATCAGGTCCTAGAACAACGAGCTTGACGCCGTCAGCAATGAGGGCTTTCAAAATGTCATGGCGATAGGCGAACATTTTGCGAATCGTGTCGTTCGCCTTCAGCAGGGCGTCGTCGCTCGCTTTGCCGGACCCGACGACGGTGAATTCCCGCGCCCAGGTGAATTTGGCGTAATAAGGATCAATGCCAAATTTCGCGGGCGGAGCGATAATGGAAGGTTGCAATTGATAGGGAACGTAGCGCCAGTCGTTTTCCGGCGAGAAATTGAACTCTTTTTTGACCAGTGCGTAGCCTTCCGGATCGTACACTTTCAATTGTTCGCGGCTGGCGATGGCCGCGTGATTCCAATTATTGATGCGCGAGCAATCAAAGTAGGCCTGGCAGATTTCGGCCCAATACTCGGCGGCGTTCGATCCGGCGTAGGCGTTTTTCCAGAGTCCCTTGGCCAGCGCGCCGCGAAAAATCTTGCGCAACCGGCCGCGCCATGTGGGATCCATGGACTCGATGGCGGCGTCTATGGTATGGCAGAATTCATGCACGCCGATGCTCTCGTCGTCATAACGATCCACGAGCAGGTTGAGCAAATTCTCCTCGCCAAAACTGGTGACGTCAAATCCACCGGTTCCACGCACGCGCTCGTTGAGGTAGGACGGATTGGCGGCGTCTCGATATTCCGGCATGTCGGTGTAAAGTTGGTCTTTGCCGATGATGATCAAGCGTGTGCCGTTGGTGGCCATGGCTCGCAAAATATCGGCGCGCCCCGCCAATATATGGCTGACGATATAATAGGTGCGCTGCAAGGCGGCGTCCGACACTTCGCCGGAAGCGGCCACCGAGACACCCTTGAGATCAAGATGCTTTTTATAGAAGTGCCGGGCCGCCTCGCGGTCGCGTTCACTAAAGGCTTGAAAAAACGATTCGGGCGGAGACGTGATCGGAGGCGTCGCGTCAACCCTTCCTTTATCGCGGGTGGCGCAGCCGGACAACAGGGCTGCGGCCAAAAACAGGCCGGCCATGTTCAGGACGGTCATGTCATGCAATGATGTGATTTTCATCTTTGTGTTTCTTTCATTCCCCTGAAGGATTTACATCAGTTCTTGCGGCCAGAACAGGAGCAACTTAAACGCCGCTCCTTTTGAAAAGAATCTGTATTATCAGCGCCAACCTTGGTATAACCTTTCCACCATGAATATGAAAACGTCTCGTCGTTCGGCGCTCCGCGCCATCACTGGCGGCGCCGTTGCGCTCGCCGCCGCCTCAAGTCTCCCGGGCCGCCTGCGCGCGGAGGATCCTGCCCCAAGCCCGAAACTCAAAGGCCGCATCCATCATTCCGTCTGCCGATGGTGCTACAACAAAATCCCGCTGGACGACCTGTGCCAGGCCGCCAGGGAAATCGGCATCCAATCCATTGACCTGCTTGAAGTGAAGGATTTTCCGACGATCAAAAAGTACGACCTGATTTGTGCGATGGTCAGCGGCGTGCCGGGCGGCATCACAGACGGACTTAACCGCGTCGAGAACCATGACAAAATCTTCCGCTTTTTCGAGCAGACCATTCCCGTCGTCGCCGGGCTTGGCTATCCCAACATCATTTGTTTTTCCGGCAACCGCAAAGGCATGAGCGATGAGCAAGGAATGGAGAATTGCGCCCTGGGCGTCAAGAACATCGTGCCGCTGGCCGAGAAGCACGGCGTCAATGTCTGCATGGAACTGCTCAACAGCAGGCACAACCACAAGGATTATATGTGTGACCATTCCGCCTGGGGCGTCGAACTCTGCCAGCGTGTGGCTTCGGACCGATTTAAACTGCTCTTCGACATCTACCACATGCAGATTATGGAAGGAGACCTCATCGCCACCATCCGCGAGCACCACCAGCATTTCGCCCACTATCATACCGGCGGCGTGCCAGGCCGCGGCGAAATTGATGAGACACAGGAAACCTATTACCCGGCGGTGATGCGGGCCATTGTGGAAAGCGGCTTCCAAGGATTTGTCGCCCAGGAATTCGTTCCGACACATCCCGACCCAATCGCGTCGCTAAAACGATGCGTGCAGATATGCGATGTCTAAGCCGGATGGAAGAGGATTTGGCGGAGAATCTGCATTCTGCCATGCGACTTCATTTTCGAAAATCGGTCATGGTCCTTCCAACATCGGGAACCGATTTCGCCGCCGGCTAATTGGATTTGGCGTAGGGACAGCAAAGCGGATCGCCGATGACCACATCCTCCCAGGCGACGAAATGCGAGGCCGCATAAAAGCTTTCGGCCATGGTGTATCCCGAGGTATATCGCTCCAATGCAATCGTAGGAGAAGCTATGGCCTGCAAAAGTGGTTCGTCCACGTAACCTTTCCCGCACGTAAGCCCATGCGCGATCAAATCCACCAACAGGGATTGCCCGCCCTGCGTTGGCAGAAAAGTCCGGGCGCTGGTGGATACGGCGGTGTCGGACAAGGAACCAGGCGCAAACAGCAGCGTTTGATAAGCATGGCCGGAATATTTCGGATCATTGCTCCCCCACGAAAAATAGCCCAGCAGATTCGCGCGTTGGCCGATAAATGATTCGCTCAAATCCAACTCGTCAGGTATGCCGCGTTTGACCAGCAGGTCATGCGCGTGCCGCATATCCGCGTTGAATTCGCTGTAGGCTGATTCCTGTAAAATGACTTTCTCCCGGATAGGCCCGGGTTGGGTTGCTTTGTCGCCCAATCCAAACGCCGGCTGGACATCCAAAAGCACTTTTCCGTTCGCAAGTCCTTGTTCCGCCTCCAGGGCCTTGGACACCAGCGCCTTGGCATCCGCCTCCGTGTAACCATCCAATCGAGTGACCAGATACCCCCCGTATCGGGCGTGGGAAAAGGGTTCGGTCGCATTCCAATAGCGGTTGGAAAGGGCGCAGCCGATCGCGCCGGACCCCGTGATGTCAATTTTCGTCGTGTCAGGGAGATTTGCATAATCCAACGCCGCCAGGTAACTATCCACCGACGGATGTCCGCGAACGCTGACCGGTTCGCGGCTGTGCTCGTCACAACTGCCCAGTGCGGCTCCGGTGATCCGGATGGGAATGCCTTTCGTGAGCACGATAAAGTCAATGTGCGCGTGCGCCGCCAGATACTTGCGGATGGGCGATTCTATCGCTTGCGTGTAGGCGGCGAGGGGGATGGTTTCGTTGCCGGCGCTCAAGGCGGAATCCTGGCATTGAACAAAGAGGATGTTTCTGACATGACGTTTGCGCGCATAATCCCCGGCGATCGCTTGGGAAATCGGGCTGTTCTCGTTGGCCACCAGCAACACCTGGTCGGGGCTGCGCTTTTGGGCAACGCTTTCGCCGCCCGCGAAGGCCGGCAGAGGCAGCAAGGCGGGAAGAAGAACAAGCGTGCGGATGATCGCGCAGGAACCATTCATAAAGGCGAATTGAGCCACCGCGCCGCCGGCGAAGGCAAGTTCAAAAGAATATTCTCCATTTGATAATACCAGGCAATCTGGTATTTGAATGGCCATGAAACTCGAAACAGCGCTTTTGAAATCCTTGGTGGTTTTGCCCTTTATCGGCCTTGCCCTGGCCGGCCGGGCAGAAGAAGAACCTCGCGTCATCAACCCCGGACCGCCACCGACGGATGCCATTGTGCTCTTTGACGGCACTGATTTGTCGCAATGGCAGAACAGGGGAGGGGTCAAAAAAGCCGCCTGGGAGGTGAAAGACGGCGTGGCGACGGTCAACGGTACTGGCGACATCGCCACGAAACAGCCGTTTGGGGATTGTCAACTGCATATTGAGTGGGCCACACCCGCCGAAGTCAAGGGCGAAGGCCAGGGCCGGGGCAACAGCGGCGTTATCTTTCAGGGACGCTACGAACTCCAGGTTCTGGACTCCTACCAGAACAAGACCTACTTCAACGGCCAGGCCGGCGCCGTGTACAGCCAACATGCGCCCTTGGTCAACGTCTCCCGCAAACCCGGCGAATGGCAATCCTACGATGTCATTTTCCACGCGCCCCGCTTCGATGAGAACGGCAAGTTGTCGAAGGCGGCCACGATCACGGTGCTTCAAAACGGGGTCCTGGTCCAGGACCACGTCGAGATTCAGGGTCCGACTGGCCAAAGCCCGACCAAATACGAGACCCATCCGCTCAAGCAACCTTTGGTCTTACAGGATCACGGAAACCCCGTCCGGTTCCGCAATATCTGGATCCGGGAGCTATAAAAGATTGATCTCAAGAGGATTTTTCAACAAACTGTCGCAGCATTGTTATACTGATTGAAACGTGTAAAATATATGCATAAATTCTTCGCCCTTGGCGGGCCAACCATTCGGACATTCGTTTTGCTGACACTGCTCGCGATGCCATTTTCCGGCGCCGCAGGCGGTCCATTCATCAATGGATCGTTCATAAAAGGGGCGAATCTGCCCTGGCTGGACGGCGCGTTCGGGCATGATATTGGCACCACTCCGGTGGAGCCGGATTACACTTGCGCGTATAGTTCCGCCGATATGAATCTTGCCCTTTCCAACATGCACCTCATGGGTATTACCGTGGTGCGTCTGTGGCTCAACGAGGAAGAGCAGGGCTTGGTGCTCGACAACAACGGGAACGTCACCGGCTTGCAAGCATTGTTTCTCGCCAATCTTGATAACATCGTCGCGTTGGCCGCCACGAATGGGATTTCGATGTACCTGACCCTGGCCAATAGTTATGACAGCGACGGCTCTGATGGTTCGGCCCTGGTCACCGACTCGGCATTGCAGGGAAGTTACATCACAAATGCGATCATTCCGATAGTCACACGCTACAAGGGCAACACGAATATCTTCGGCTTTGACGTGATGAACGAGATTGACTCTCTATCTCCTTTTGGCTACGGGCTGGCCACGTGGGCACAAATACAAACGTACGTTGCCCATACAGTTGCCGCCATTCACGGCGCCGACTCCAGCCGGCTGGCAAGTTGTTCTCTAGGATTCGGCCCGGCTTGGCCCCGGCTCAGCGAGTTAAAGGGATTGGGGATGGATTTTTATGACTTCCATGATTACGAAGATGTTCCTCAGGACGCTGCCAGCTTTTATGCCGGCGACACCGGTGACGATATCCAATCATTTCCCACCGCGGCCGGGCTGGCCCTGGACAAGCCAATCTTGATCGGCGAGTGTGGTCAATCCACCATGACGCAGAATGAGGCCATCCAAAACACCTGCATACTGGATTACTTGGATTTGGCGAAGACCAATGGCTTTGCCGGAATTTTGGTTTGGGCCTATGGAGTTACGTCGGACCCTGACTACCTTTCGATGCTCAATCCCGATGGAAGCTGGCGGACTGTTTGCTACTCGATTCAGAGTTGGACTTACAACAACCCTCCGGTCATCTCCTCATTTAATCCCACGAGCGACCCGGCGGGCGTGGTGATATTTAACGGAAGTCAAATCAGGGTAATGATATACGGAACGAATTTCACCGGCGCAACCTCCGTGGCCTTTAATGGAGTGGCCACAACCAACTTCATCGTCTATGCGGACACCGTTCTTAGCGTCGCCGTGCCGGCAAACGCCACCAGCGGGCCGTTGAGCGTCACCACGCCTGCCGGAACCGGCCAAAGCGCAGGGGACTTTACCGTTGAAACCGTTGCGCCTGAGAGCTTGACGATTTATATGGGTGTTTTCACCAACGATTTCGACACTGGCGGCGGCGCGGTGAGCACCGCGACGGTGAACGTCAGCAACACGTCCCCAGTTTACTCTGGCCATTATTCCGTCAGCGTCACTTTTAACACCGCCACTTCGTCTGACTCATTTTATTTCTGGCATGAACCGGAATTCAGCACTCTCCCTTATGGAAGCCTTGACTTTTGGATCAATGGCGGTCCGACAGGCGTTCAAGGATTGGAACTCATCGGCTCGGAGGAGCTATTCCAGGTTGGCGAATATGCTTTGCCAACTTTGGCGCCGAATACTTGGACCCATTTTAACATACCGTTATCCGAAATCGGCGTGGCAGATATGCTTGACTGCGACGGTTTCTCATTTCTGGCCACATCCGGCGCCGGAACGTTTTATCTGGACTCCATTCAATTGGACATGGCTGGCGGCCTCCTTCAATTGTCTCCTGTGTCGACCGCTTCCGAGTCAGGCTTGTTCGTTTTTCAAGTTTCCGGCGTGGCTGGCCAGACGAACTTGATTGAGACTTCGACCAACTTGATTAACTGGACGATAACCTCAACCAACGTGCTGACAGCGGCCTCGGCCAACATCACCAACTCGGTGATCTCGAATTCCAGGAAGCAGTTTTGGCGAGTTGTTCAGCCGCAGTAAGGACCATCATTGGGTTGCGCCTCGCCACGCTGGGAGACTTGCGCAGCGTTTGCGCAGTCCAGCGCAACCTTTGCGCTTTCGGAAGACTTCATTGAACGAGAAAACCAGCTTTTTGCTGGTGAAAACGCATGTTTGCCCGGTTGGCACGTTAGTTGCCTGCATGTAATTGGGTTAGTAAACAAAGGTGTATTTGAACACCACATGAGAGGCGAACAGCCAATGAATACGAGCATATTGAATTATCCGGGGTTCCAGACTTTGCCAAAAGGAGTCAAGCAGATGCTGGTGGCTTCCGAGTCACACTTTTTCGATCAACCCGCGCCGCATCGTAAGGAGCAAAACCGCGCGGCTCAAAAAAGAACCAAGATCAGCTTCCCGCGATGGCAATATGCCGGCTATGAGTCCCCGGGTTTTCTTCGCTCCCTCGAACACTGCCTCAATGTGGAACCATGAACACCCGCCTCACTCCGAAAATACAACGGGTGAGCGAACGATTCATCCGCACTACACATGAATTTAGTGACTGGCGAGGCCCGGCTGCCCGACGCTTAGCCGGAACGATGCAGTTGCTTTGGGGAGCGCGGTCGTCTCGACCGCCGTTTTCGGCGTCTCGCCGAAAACCCTCCGGTCCTTCGGTCCCGCACCGAATGGTGTTGGCAGAATCATCGTACGACTGGCCGGCGAGACGCCGTTGCGCTGTCACGATTTGTGAACATAATTCTGGATTTTTTGGACGGTATCCTGAATCGGCCCAATGACACCCATTTTTACCAGCGCCACGATCAAGAGAGTGTAAAGCAGAGAAATCGCCAGATCGCGGCACAAACATTTTCGGGTGTAAGGCTGGTTCTCCTCGCTGATGATCTTCGCGCCGCCCTTTTGCATGAGGACAAAGCCGAGGACGTTGGTGAGCCAATACGCCAGAATGAGACTGGCGGCGAAGGCCGGTTTGTAGAACCAGCTTATGACCCAGGCGCAAGCCAGGGCCAGCGGCCAATTGACGAAGAGGTCGTTCCACCAAGAAAGCGGCGAGAGCATGTAGCCGATGAAGGCCAGAGTGCCGCCGGAGACTTTCCGTTTTGTAATCCGCAACTTTGCCACGCAGGGGGAGATTAGCCAAACCCGCCCCCGGCCGCCACCTTCTCCTTAGCCCACTTTCAAAGCCCTTGGAACGTTTTCTTTGAACCTGGCTTGCCCCCTTTGAACGGCCCAAGCACCTGCGCTGCGCCGGCGGCCATGAAATCCATATCCGTCAAGGTCATGAAGAATCGGAAACCTTGCTTTTGGAAGCGTTTTATCTCTTCCGCCTGGAGTCCCGGCCGGCCCAGGAATTTCCCATGCTTTTTCCCAGCCGCGACTATTTTCTCGACCGCTCGATCCAATTTGGGATGGTTCTGTTCGCCCCTCAAACCCAGCGAGAACGACAGATCACTGGTGCCGATGAACAACACATCAATGCCCGGCGTCGCGGCGATCTCCTCAATCTTTCCCAGCGCGGAGGTGTCCTCTACCACAGTGACGACCAGCACGTTCTCGTCGGCGAAATCGTAGTAGCCTTCCGGCGCCGCCCAGCGGAACGCGGCCTGGTCAGCCCCGGACCCGCGCAAGCCAAGCGGAGGATAGCGGCAGGCGGCGACCGCCTGGCGCGCGAGTTCCGGGTTGCGCGTGAAAGGGAAAATCACTCCCAGCACACCGGCATCAAGCAGCCGTTTGGCCGTCCAAAGTTCGTTCGTTGGCGGACGGGCCAGGGGCACCGCCGGCAGGCCGCGTGTGGCCAAAACGATGTTTCGCACTGTTTCCAAGGACAGGGGGCAATGTTCCATCTCCAGCCAGATGAAATCGAAGCCCAGCGCGGCAGCGCGGGCGGCGACTTCCACATTGTTGACGGAAATGACCGGCCCGATGACCGATTCGCCTCTTTTGAGTTTGTCCTTTACGGTGTTCGTTAACCGGATTTTCGGCTCGTTGGCGTTTGTGAGTTTAGGTCGCATGCGCGTTCATGTTTAGCCGAAGTTCAATCCCTAATCAACCATACTTCTGAAACCTGGCAGGTCCGGCCGTTGCCGCCCAGCCCCTGTTCGCCCGACCAGGTCAGGAGCAGTTCGCCTTTTTTGATGACCCCGGGGGGAATCGCGAACTCCATCGGTTCAATCGGGAAAGGCTTGGCGATGTAGGGATGAATCTCGATGCCCTCATCGGCGACCAGGCGAATCTTGTGCCTAAAATCGTCGCCGCCATAGACCACGCGGATTTTGTAACCCGCCTTGTCGTCCAAGCCTATATAACGCATCTGCAACGGCGCGTCGTAAAGCGACTCCGCGTGATCCATCCAGGACGTTCGGCGCGCCACTCCGGTTGCGCCCATGTCTTCGTCCGCCTCAAAATCCGCCCGCGGCGAAATCACGGCTGCAGGATCGTCCCGGAATCCCGGACCGCGCACCAGGTGCGGTTCTTTGGCCGGGTTGCCGAGGTCGTCGTAAAATCCTCCTGGTCCCGGATTCGTCCAGTTCAAAATCCGCTGGATGGCAGCACGCCGCTCTTCCTCCGATCGCAACTGGCGAATATTCGCGAAGCGGTCACGCAGCCAGTTACGGTTGTTCAGCGGATAATCCAGCGTGTCCAGGCTCGCCCCGCGATCTACAGAAATGGCCTTATATTTTTCAACGCTCAATTGCATGCCAATGGTTTGAAACAATGCCTCGCCCAACAACAGAATTCGCGTGTCGTTGGAGCTTCCTGCCTGCGCGTTCAACTCCTTCTCCGCCTGGGTCATGGCCTCCAGCGTGTCCTGGCCCATGATGCCCCGCAGGGTTTCCATGGCCTTGCCCTCGATCTCCGTTTCCGCGATCAAACGTTCCCGCACCGACGCGTCATAATAAGCGCGAAACAAAGCCTGCTGGAAGCGCCAGTTCCTCAGGTCAGCGGGCAAAGCTTCCTTTTCCAGCGCTTGAAAATGAGCGAGCGTCTTTTCCACTCCTTCATTCGCCGGCAACGGGCCTCGCCAGTTTTTTTCCAGCGCCAGGAGTCCATCGGCGAACGAATCGGTATAACGGTCGCCGATAAAGTAACGGCTGTAGTCGCGCAGGATGTCAGCCACTTTCTGCTCCGGGTCCCAGCCGAGTCCGCTCCAAACGATTTTGTTGACGTCGTCGTTGCAACCTTCCGAATACGTCAGAAAACCAATGGTGTCGGGCTGCATTTTGCGAAAGATGATCGCCTCGTCTTCCGGGCGCGGATTGATGCATTCTCGTGCTTCCGTGACAGCGTAGGCCACGTCCCAATCCGGCACCGGGAACTGGCATTGCCGGGAATGAGTAATGTCCGGGTAATGGCGGATGGGGTATTGGCGCGGCGTCAGTTCCCGCAGTCGAGGCAGGGATATGCGGATTTGCGGGCCGTACACCAGTCCGCTCAGCCAGGCGGGCCGATCGCGCTTGAGGATGTCGAGAAACTCATCCATCCAGGCTTGATTGAAGCCCTGCGGCGAAACCCACATGCGGGCCTTGGGATGGTAACGATGGAGGTTCTCCGTCTCCTTCTCCAACAGCGCCATCAGGAACTTGGGGCGCGTGTGGCCCGGATCGCCGCCGGGAACGAACACGTCATCAATCCGCGGCAGATTGGCGAAAACCTCGCCCCACTCACGGAGGGCCGACTCCACCGTCTTTGGGTCCGAATAATCCGGGTCCATCGCCGGATACCAAATCCAGACATCCAGCCCGTACGAATCGGCGATGCGCGACATGCCGGCCATCATCTCCATGGGCGGCCGCGGAAAATGCGGGCTGGTCGCGGCATCGTCCGATCTCGGCGGAATCAGCTCGATGCTGTTGCAACCGAAAACCGCCAGGTCGCGAAAATACTGCTCCCACACCGGCAAGTCCCAGGCATCGTAAGAATTGCACTTGGGCCGATACCCCAATTGATGTCCGCGCAACGGATACTTGGGCGCGGTCGCAATGTCTAATTGGTCCGCCACCGATGCTTTGCGTGGTTGCAGGCGCATTTCCCGCAACAGTCTGCCCACGCCAAAGAGGACGCCTCGCGCATCATTGCCGACCACCAAAACCACCGTGTTGGTTGCGCCGCGCTTGACTGAAATTTGAAATCCTTCCGGCCCCTTGCTCTTCGGAGATTCCACCCACGCCCTGGCGAAATCGGGAGCAAACTCCGGCAGCAACGCCTTCGTGCATACCGCGATGACCGGGCCATTGGACGAAGGCCAGATCGTCGTCGTCGGCCACATCACTTTCGTTCGCTTTTCCGCTTCCTCGGCCAGCATTTGCACGGCCTTCTTTTCCGGCCCGGAGAAACTCGCCGGATAGACTATCACCGCGTTGCCGAGGTCCACCGCCCCGCTTGGAATCGTTCGGAAAAGGAAAAACGCGATGGCAATCGTGGAAAATCGAGTAAAACTAAAACAACTATTCACGTCTTTCTTGGGTGGCAAGCAGTATGAGGGTTGAGGGGGCTTGGAGACAAGTCAAATTAGTTTAATCCCTCACAGCGCGGGAAACCGCAACCCAATTTCACCACGAAGGACACGAAGAGCACGAAGTGTTGAATGAGTCCATCTGGGTAATTTTCTTCGTGCTCTTCGTGGTGAAAAATTCCTCTCGGAAATGAGCGATTTTGAACTATAGTCATTCAGAGGAGATATCATTGCAAGGTTGTTCCAAGTTTTCAGTGCTCGGTTTCAACCATAAAATCAAGCCCGCGCTGAACAACGCCAACGCCGCCGAGATCACGAAAGCGACGGAAAATTTGATGCCGTGATCGCGCATCCAACCCAGCGCCACCGTGGCGACCGCGCCCACGCTGATGCCCACGAAATTCATGAAACCGTAGCCGGTCGCGCGATGTTCGGGACGCGCGATTTGACACAGAATCGGCATACTATTGCAATCGAAAAATCCCCAGCCGATGCCGAACAAAATCATGAACCCAATGGCGGCGCCCAGGCTCCCGGCATAACCCAGGCCGAGCAGCGCGGGCGCCGTCAGAAACACGCCCGACGCGCTGGTGAAAATCCGGCCGCGCGGCGTCAGGCGCATCCAAGCGTCCGCCAGCACGCCGCCGAACAGCACACCCGCGAAGGACGCGATTTGAATGAAGCCCGTCGCCGAAAGTCCCGCCGGTCCTTCCTTGAGATTGAACGTGTCGGCCAGATAAGTCGGAAGCCAGTTCTTGGTCACCCAGCCGGAGATGCCGGGCAGCGTGAAATACGCCACGAGAATCCAGAAGGCCGGCTTCGTCCACAGCGCGCGCAAGGTGTCGCCGATAGTCACCGGATTATTTTTCAACCGTTCCTTCTCGGCGGCAGTAGTAGGCTTGTCCTTCAGCGCGAACATCAGCACGACGGCGTAAATCATTCCCGCCGCGCCAAACCAGGTGAAACAATTCCGCCACGAACTCGTCTGCGCGATATAGCCGCCGAGACCACCAAGCGCGAGGCCGGCATAGAGGCCGCTTTGATGAATGCCCACGGCCCTGGCCCGTGTGCCGCCGGTATGAAAATCCGTGATCAGCGCCAGCGCCGCCGGATAGTAAAAAGCCTCGCTGATGCCCATCAGCGCGCGCAACGCAAGCATCTGCGAGTAAGTCTCCACGTGGCCCGTCGCCCACGTCACCGCCGACCATACGAACAAACTGCCGATGACCGTCCAGCGGCGATTGAACTTGTCCGCGATGAATCCGCCCACCGGACTCAAGAACGCATAAACCCACATGAACACCGCCATCAGCGTGCCGAAGTCCTGATCGTTGGCGATGCTGGGAATGGAGGCGCGGATGGAGACGCGGATGGTGGAAACCATCTGCCGGTCGAGGTAATTGAGCATCACCACCGGCCAGAGCAAACCGACCACCACCCAGGCGAAATAGCCCGGTGAGCCAGTCTGGTTTAAAGGCAAAGTTTTTGTCATGGCAAGTTGGCCTTGGGTTTGTCGGTGCTTCCAAATTGAACGATGTCTTGTGCAAGCCCACAGCGTCCTTCCCACTAGGAACGATGTCAACCCCGTTTGAAGGCAATACCCGCCGGAAGGCGAAAAATGTGACCCTGATGGCTTACTTACCTAGCGAACGACCATCTTCGGATCGGGGAGCACACGCGCCCTCGCGTGTCGCCATCGGCGCCCTCGCCGATGGCATCCCCATATTTTATGGGAAATGTATCAGATTCAAAGATGTGGCCGGCGAAGGCGCCGGCCACGACACGCGAGGGCGCGTGTGCTCCCCTGAAAGTTTCGAGCCCACCTTAGGCGAGGATTTCAGTCGCGCCCTGGCGCTTGCTCAATTCACTCTGCCTGTGTATCTTCAAGACATGACACAAGCAGTCGCCCAAATTCTTGGCGAGTTCGAGCAGCTCTCGGAAAAGGAGCGTCAACAGCTTCGACGCGCCATTGTCGAACGTGTTCCCATGTCGGATGGTTTGACGGATGACGATTTCGCGGCACTCGCTGCGGCTTCCTTCCGCGCGCTGGATGAGGAGGAGAACACTCCGCGTGCCTGAACGTGGAGAGGATGTCGGCCATGCGGGAAATTTAGCGAAAGGGAGCAAATTGGGAAAGTTAGTTTTTTTGGCTCGCCCTCATCCTGGCCTTCTCCCCCTGGGAGAAGGAATGGCCAGCGCCTGCTTCTGGTTTTACGGATGAGTTTCTGGCAAACGCAGTCTTGCGAATTACAAAGAATGCGGGGGACGTTTCACCTTCTCCTCGGAGGAAGGGCCACGGAGAGGAAGATTCCCTCTCACTCTTGCGGGGCAGCCATCAGAGCGTTGAGTCAACAGGCAAAACGCCCTAATGGGTGACCCGTTTAAGCATGCTCCATGCGCAGAGACCGAGCCATGCGCCGTGAAGGCTGAAAAATGGCACTTGTGTCAAATGTTAAATTTAGATGCGCCTGCCCTGCAGGGCCGGGAGTGTTCATCCTTTCATAATGGTTGAAGAACGGCTTAGACCGCGTTATGGGTTTAGAGATTGAATGGATAATGTTTTAAGGGGCTTGGCATGGTGAATCTGCTGATGGATAAGGCAATACGCGGTCAAAGGATGGCTGAAGAGCGGCGGAGTGATGGTTTGAGTGTCATCATTTCCGGCATGGCCATGGCCGGACTTTGCGCCATCCTGATCCTGGCCGGGTGCGCGACGCCCGGACCGCGCAGCCGGTACTTGGAACAAATTGAGCCGACGTCCCAAACCAATCTGCTCGCTTATCGCTTCGGCACCAACCTTGAAATTCGCATCCCGCTCCGCGGCAGGGACGCTTTTGCCCACGCCTCCTGGGCCGCGCCGGAAGCCGGCGCCACCAATTATCAGCACCGTTTCGCCGTGCTGGATTTCAATCAGGAAAAACGCGCCGCGCGCCGATCCATCACTTCCAAGGCCAATCGCCTCGTCGTCCACGACGCTAAGGAGTGGCAGCAACTGGTGCAAAAAGTCCTGGCCGGCTTGGCGCCCGCGCCATCCAATCACGCCGTTCTCCTGCTGTTGCAAAACGCGGAAGTCGCCGTCTTCAAGGATGGGGCCGGCAAACTTCGCGTAGTCAAACTGGAAAACAAACCGCCGGACATGGTCGTGGATCGCACGTGCAACGACGCTGATTTTACGCGCGCGGCCCTGCAACTGTTGGAAGGCGGCGCCAAATCGGCCGGCCCAAAGCAAACCCAGTTTTTTTTCGTGACAGGCCAGGACACGGCCTTCGTGCTGGTTGATGCCCAGGAGCGTCTAATCGTTTTCCTGCATTATCCCGTTGATCCCGAGGCGCAGGCCGTCCCGGTTTGGTTCGCGGCGCGGGCCTTGAATTCCCTGATTATTCGCAGCCTGGTCGTGACCGCAGTCAAGAATCCGTTTACCCTGGTTTGCCGCGGCTTTTGGCATTTGGGCACTTCGGGCGCCGCCGCCTTCGATCCGACGCCGGTGGATCCCACCGGGCCGCCGCCACCGCTGGCCACGAATGCGCCGATGGACCTGGCCGCGTGGGAGAAGGAATTGGATCATATCGTGGCCGCCCGCCGCTACAAGGGGCGGCTGGACCTGCTCCTGGATGGCGAAAAGTTCTTTCCCGCCTTCATCCAATCGGTGTTGAACGCGACGCGCAGCGTGGATGTGATTGTGTTTATATTTGATACGGACGATTACGCGGTGAAGATGGCCGACCTCCTCAAGCAGCGGTCGCGCCAGGTCAAAGTAAAGGTGCTGCTCGACGACATGGGCTCGCTCTTTGCCGCGCAAGGCACGCCCGATTCGCCCATGCCGCCGGACTTTCAGCGCCCGGCCAGCATCAAGTCCTATTTGCGGGCGGATTCCCGCGTGCAGGTGCGGGCCTCGGCCAACCCGTGGCTGACGGTGGACCACCGCAAGTGTATTATCGTTGACGGACGCGAGGCCTACCTGGGAGGCATGAACATCGGCCGCAGTTACCGCTACGATTGGCACGACATGATGGTGCGCCTGACCGGACCGGTGGTCGGGCACTTGGAACGGGACTACCGGCTGGCGTGGGCTCACGCCGGGCCACTGGGGGATTTCGCCTACGCCTGGGCCTGGCTGTTCGACCGGACTTTACCGCGCAAGAACACGGTCACCAACGCCATTGATCTCCGCCCGCTTCGCACCGCCACAGGCAAGACGGAAATCTACCGCGCGCAATTCGAGGCCATCGAGCGCTCCCGCAGTTACATCTACATCGAGACGCCGTATTTCGACGACGAGAGCAGCTTGCGGGCGTTGATCCGGGCGCGGCAGAGAGGCGTGGATGTGCGGGTGGTTTTTCCGTCGCAGAACGACAGCGGGGTGATGCAGGTCAACAATGCGCTGGTCGCAGGCGAGTTGGTGCGCAACGGCATCCGGGTCTATGCGTATCCGGGCATGACGCACGTCAAGGCCGCCATTTACGACGGCTGGGCCTGCGTGGGTTCGGCGAATTTCGACAAGATGAGCCTGCGCGTCGGCCAGGAAGAGGACATTGGATTTTCCGATACTGCCACGGTGGCGCGGCTCAAACAGGAGCTTTTTGAGACCGACTTCGCCCGTTCCCGCGAGATTACCCAGCCCGGCGCGACGAGCTGGTTCGATTCCATCGTCAAGGCCTTTACGGACCAATTGTGAACGAGAGCGTTCGGCTCATTTGAATGCCGCGCGAGTTGACTTCGAGGTCATTGAGGTGTTTAGTCTCATCGGTACGAGCAACGAGAGCCAGGTGCGGATTTGCGTGAATGATTTGTGGAGTCGCTTCGCTCCTGTATCCCTCGGCCAACGAAGCGTTATGAGCATCACGATCAAACTGGATTTGCCGGACTCTGTGGCTGCCGAGGCCCAAGCCAAAGGCTTTCTTGATCCGCGCAAGCTCACGGAGATGGTTGAGCGTGAAGTCGAACTCGACAAACCGATGCAGGACTTCCGCCAGATGGTGGAACAAATGCGGGCCTACCCTGACGAGCCGATGACGAAGGATGAGATCCAGTCGGTTGTGAACGAAGTGCGCGTCGAGCGCCGCGCCCGCCGTGAGAGTAGTCGGTGACAGCAGACAAGTTGTTTCAGTCCTTTCACCCCCGGTCTAGCGCGAATCTATTGGAAACCCGCCGCAAAATTCGAAGGCGTCACAATTTCAATGCCGAATGGTTTTCCCAAATCGAGCAAATCATGGTCTTTAGAAATGATTGTTTTTGCGCCGCTTGCCAGCGCACCCGCTAGAAAAATGTCGTCGTCCTTATCGCGGCTGCGCTGTTTGCCCAAGGCCGCTGGCTCAAAATAGGCCGCTTTGTGATGCAGCCATTGGAATAGCGGACGCCAATTCATGTCTCGATATATTCCAGATGAACGCGCGAGCCGATCCGCCACACGTTCATATTCAGCCAGAATGTCTTTGGTGACCGCCAATTGAAACCGCCGCCTTGCAAACAAAACGAAGCATGGCCACGAAACCCCTGAGCGGTTACCGGCGGCGGAAATGAAAACTTTCGTGTCAATGACGACCATCATTAACTAAACCGTGGAACATGGAATCGTTGACGGCGGTCATTTTTGCCGCCTTTTTTCGGCGCGGTATTTGTGGATTTCCTCTTGAATGACTTGCAGTGATTCCTCGTTTTCCTCAACTGAAACGCCACTCTTGTCCATTTCCCGGCCAATGCGCTCTAACTCCAATTCGTCGGGTGTGGGCAGATGATACGGCGCGATCATCACGTGGTTTTCACCGCGCGGTATGACCACCGGTTCCTGGGTTTTGATGACTTGATCAATGACGCGCCCCAGTTTCGATTTAGCCGTGCTGACGGTGATAACTTTCACGGTCTAAAAATGGACTGCTTGTGCTTCGTTGTCAACGGCGCGAGGTCTGCCGCGCCGGGCGGCGCATCCTCGCGATAGGCGGCCCCGGAATTCTTCCTTGCGGTCGCGGCGGGGCGGATTAACGTTAGGGTTGTGTCCTGGTGGACTGATCGCCATGTCTTTTTGCTGGCCGTAATCGCTTACGGCTTGAGCGCGGTTTATTCTTTATTCCTCTGGCGCAAGGGCTTCCGCAAGGATGATTACATCAATTATGGGGTGCTGCTGGCCGGGATGATCCTCCAAACCAAAGCCATGTTCATGCGCGGGCTGACGCTCAAGGAGTGCCCGGTGCATAATCTTTACGAGGCCATGACGTTCGTGGATTGGACGATTGTGGCGGTCTATTTGGTCATAGGGCTTTGGCCGCCAGTGCGGTATTTGGGGGCGTTTGCCGCGCCGGTCATTTTTGCAATCGGCGTGTTCGCCTTGATGCCGGGGCTGGACCCGGCGCACACGGGCCTGACGCCTTTGGCGGCCAACGACCTGGTTAGCTTGCATGCGGCCCTGACGCTGCTTTCCTACGGGGCCTTTGGACTAAGCTCGGTGGCCGGGGTCATGTACCTGAGCCAGGAGCACGATTTGAAATTCCACAAGTTGCGGGCCGTCTTTGCGGTCATGCCGCCCATTGACCGCCTGGAAAAGATCACCAGCCGGCTGCTGTGGGCCGGATTCGTGCTCTTGACAGCGGGGCTGGCGCTGATTCCGTTCCTGCTCAAAGGCCGGCCGGAGTTTCACGTGGCGTCCGATCCCAAGATGATCTGGTCCGCGCTGGTCTGGTGCCTCTACCTGGCGCTGCTGGTGCTGCACGGGCGCTTCGCCCAATCCGGGCGGAAATTCGCATGGGGTGCGGTGGCCAGTTTTGCATTCGTAGTTTTGACGTTTTGGGGCGTCAACCTGCTTTCCCCCACCCACAAGTTTTAACATGCCCCTGGTCGTCATCGGCTTGAGCCATCATTCGTCGCCGGTCACGGTGCGGGAGCGGTTTGCGTTCGCGGAGGCGGCCCTGCCCGGCGCGTTGCAAGAATTGCGGGACGCCGGGCTGGCGCGCGAGGCGGTCATTCTCTCCACCTGCAATCGGGTCGAGATTTACGCGGAGAGCGATTTGCCGGAGGGCCAGGCGATCACGCGGCTGCGGCAATTCCTGCTGGATTATCACAAAGTCCAGGAGCCGCCGGGCGTGGAGATGTACGCGCGCGGCGGGCGGCAGGGGCTGGAACACCTTTTCAAAGTCGCCTGCGGCCTGGATTCGATGGTGCTGGGGGAGACGGAGATTCTGGGTCAACTCAAGAAAGCCTACGAAACCTCCTTGCGCCATCGGCACACGGGAGGCGTTCTTAACAAAGCCTTTCAAAAGGCTTTTCATGTCGCCAAAAAAATCCGCACTGAGACCAACATCCAGCGCGGCAGTGTCTCGGTCGGTTCAGTGGCGGTGGAGTTGGCCGAAAGACTTTTCAGCACATTGAGCGAGCATCCCGTCATGGTCATCGGCGCGGGGGAGACGAGCGAAAAAACCGCGCGCGCGCTGTTGAGCCGGGGCGCGCACAGTATCCTGGTTTCCAACCGTTCGCACGAACGGGCCGTGGAATTGGCGCGTGAGCTGGACGGGCGCGCGGTGAGCTTCGACGATTGGGCGGCGGAGTTTCCGCGCATTGACATTCTTATCAGCAGCACGTCGGCGCCGCATTGCATCCTGGACCGCGCCCGGCTGGAACCGTTGATGAAAGCGCGCAAGAATCGGCCGCTTCTTTTGATTGACATTGCCGTGCCGCGCGACATTGATCCATCGGTCAATTTCCTGGACAACGTTTATCTTTACAACATTGACGATTTGCAGGCCATCGCGGGCGATTACCTCCGGCAGCGGCGGGAGGAGATCGCCCGTTGCGAGGCGATCATCGCCGAAAAGGCGGGGGCCATGATGCGGCCGGCTTCGTCCTCCCAGGCCGGGGCCGCCGCCCCGCTGCCGGGTCTGGGCAAAGCGAGCGCATGAAAGGCAAACCGATCCTCATCGCCACGCGCGGCAGCGCGCTGGCGCTGGCCCAAGCCAACCTGGTCCTGACGCAATGCCGCGAGACCTTTCCCAAACTTTCCTTTGAGCTTAAGATCATCAAGACCAGCGGCGACAAACTTCTCACGGCGTCCATGTCCAACCCCGACCCGTCGCTGCCCAAAGGATTGTTCACCAAGGAATTGGAAGTCGCGCTGCTTAAGGGCCGCGCCGACCTGGCCGTCCACAGCCTCAAGGACCTGCCGACCGCGTTGCCGGAGGGATTGAAATTGGGGGCGGTGGCGGGCAAACGCGCCGACGTGCGCGATGTATTTGTCTATAAGGAGCCGCTGGCGCCCGGCCTGAAGCTGGCCCAGTTGCCCAAGGGTCTGACGGTGGCCACCAGCAGCACGCGGCGCCGGGCGCAATTGCTGGCAGCGCGGCCGGATTTCAAAATCGTGGAAATCCGAGGAAACGTGGCGACACGTTTGCGCAAACTGGCGCACCAGGCGGGGCTGGACGCGACGATTCTGGCCGCGGCCGGTTTGGGGCGGTTGCAGTTCCGCATCACACCGGCGGGGCGATTGACCGGGAGCGACGTGCCGGCGGGTTTGCTGGCCATGATTCTTGATACGGACGAGATGTTGCCGTGCGTGGGCCAGGCGGCCATCGGGCTTGAGATTCGCGCGGACGACGAGCAGGCGGCCTCCCTTTGCCGCGAATTGAACGACGAGTCCACCTTCCAGTGCGTGACCGCAGAGCGAGCACTGTTGCGCGCGCTGGGCGGCGGCTGCCAGACGCCGATCGGCGCGCTCGCCACGCTGGAGGGCACGGAATTGCGCCTGCGCGCTGTTTCCTTTTTGCAGGACAAAGTCCGCCGCGCCGAAGCGCGGGGCGCGGTCAACGAGGCCGCCAGCCTGGGCGAACGGCTGGCCGCGGAGTTGAAGGCGTAGTGTGCTGCTTCAACAAACAGCCCCTCCTTATCCCTTGGGGAGCGCCGGGAGCATGCCCAGGATTTCCTGCTGCTCCTGATACCACTCCTGCAAGGGACGTGATAACAGCGATGGCTTGAAATCCTTGTAATGGTCGAGGCCCAAGGCGGTATCCACTTCCTTCTTCAGCGCTGCGTTGAGGTCGGATTTGGCTTCGTCGGCCCATGTTTTGTAGGAGCCGGCCGACGGTCCGAGCATCTTGGCGGCGTCAAGGCGCGTGGCTTGATCGTATTTGAACTTGGGCACTGAAATGGTTACTTTATCCACCTTGCCTTCGATACGGTTGGTTTCGTCCTGGGCGGTGACGACCAATTTGGCCAGGTCAATAATGCGTTGGTCCAATTTGGCCAGGGCGTCGTCATCGGCTTCGTAGCCGTTGGCTTCGAAGTCCAGATCACGCGTGGCGGTGGTCAGATGTTGGCAAGCGCGGCGGACGACTTCCTTTTCCAGGTCCTCGAAAAATTTCTGGCCGCGCTTGAGGATGAGTTCCCGCTCCTCTTTGGTGAAGCTGTATTTCTTGTCGTCCAAGCCGACGAAGGTGGAATAGTTGGCATTGGTCAGGAGACGGCCGAGCTTGGCGTTGAGATTGGTGGCGTTGAGGCGTTCGACGACGGGCGCATTGGTGGGCTTCTCTTTGAGGTCCAATTTCAGGTCCACGGGCATGAAGGAGAACACGGCCCGATCCACGCCGCTGAGTTGATCCAACTGGTTGGTCAGATAATTCCAATGGGCCTTGAGGCGTTCCTTGCGGTTCAAGTCGCCGATAAAATCGAAGTTGTTCTCGACGCGCAACGAGCGGGTTTCGGTCTTGAACCAGTCCAGAATATCGCCGAACTGCCCCGTGAGTTGCGCCGCGTAGGAAGTGGGAGTCAGATTGACTTGCTCCAGCGGAATGCGGTCGTGCGGATTGCGCGGGGCGCGGGCGCGAATGAAGGCTTCGATGAGGTAGTTGGGCAGCAGATCAATCAACTGCGCGATCTGGGAATAATCGCTGATGACAGGTTCGTCTCCGTAATCGAACGGGCGGACATCGGCGTAGCGAAAGGCTTCTTCGTCCGAGCCGTAGAGGAGCTTATTGGTGCGCGCCTCCGCACTGTCAAAATAACCCCAGCCAATGGCCGCGTGATCGTGCGGCAAGGCCTGCTTGGTCGCGCGCATGTGCCAGCCGATGAACACGCGTGATTTAAAAACGTCGTAATCCATGACCGAGGAGGCGGTGATCTTGTTGGTGTAAGCGTCCAGGGGTTTGCCGACCACGTAAGCGCGGAACCAGTCATCGAGTTCCGTTTGGGTGAGCGTCGCCGCCAGGCTGCCGGCGAAATTATGGCGCAGGCCCAGGACATGGCCGACTTCGTGCGACACGACATCGCGCACAAAATCCTGGGAAATGCGCAGAATGGCGGCATCGGTCAAGGCGTCGCTGGCGAGAAGTTCTTTCAGGCCGGTGGCCATTTGCCGGGCAAAGAGAGCCTGGTCCACGTCGCAATGCGGGCCGGAACTCAGGAACGGTAACGCCCGGCGCAAGGGCAGATCGGTCTTCTTCTCGTCTTTCTTGGCCTCGGCCATTTCCTCCATGCTGCGCAAGAGGACGCGCGCCTGGGCATGGCTGACAAAGGCAAAGGCGCTGGTGATGTAGGCCTGTCCGTGTTCGGACTGACCGGTCAGCGGGTCCATCAGATCGTCCGCGTAAGCAAAGCCCGCGTAGTCCCAGGGCACCCATTGAATGATGTTAAACTCCGCATCCGGCGCGGTCACGCCGTCGGGCGCCTTTTTGACCTGCACCAGTTCCTTGCCGAAAGCGTAGTTCCAATAGAGGATGCCGTCCTTGACCGCCTCGACGAAATTGCTCGGTGTGTTGGCGGAATAATAAAAGACCACCGGCTGGCGGACATCAAAGCGGGCGATGCGGGCGGAAACGCGGCCCGTGCCCAGTTCGATATGCCCGTCGGTTACAAAGTAGCGGAGGTAACGGTCATCCGGGATGTCCGGCTCCTTGCCCTCGAAGTCCGCGGGTTTGTAAGGGGAAAGGAAATAGCGCACCTCGTAACGGGCTTCGAGGTTTTCGGCAAATTGGCGGTTGCGCGCCTGCACGCTCTGGCGGACGATCAGGCGATCCTTGTCCTGCTTCATTTCAAAGACGCGGCTGTCGGGCACCTCCAGCACGTCATCGCGCGCAGCGAAATTCAAGCCGCCTTCGCTCGTCCACGCCTCGGTAAAGATCCGGCGCATGCCTTTGTTGAAATCCACCACCACTTTTTGGTCGTCCTGCCGGACGATGGGAAAAGTGGCCAGCAGCCGGCGCGCCGGCAATTCTTCCGTCACGACCAGCCCTTGGGTGGATTCATACATATCCACGCCATCGGGGTACAATATGAAGCGGACGATTTTCCCCGACAATCCAGTGCTGGTGGGGGCCAGTTCCTGGGGAATAATCGAGGCGGCAAATTGGTAATCCTTGTTCAAACCCGCTTTGGGGATGGCCAGCATCAAGCCGTCCGCTTCCAAAGGCGGGGCGACGGGCGCGGCAGGGGCCGCCTTGGCGGCAGTATTCGTGTTGGTGTCCGCGGCCGCGACGCGGACGGCGCAAAGGAGGGAGGTGAGAGAGAACAAAATTGCCGGCAAGGCAACGAGACGTAGCATATAAAATTTTTGGCGTTTCATTTCACGAGCGGGTAGTTTGGCCAGAATTAGGGACGCGGCGCAAGCAAGAAGAATGGCAGTTAGCGTCTTAATTTTGGGGAGCGCACGCGCCCCGCGTGCAGGGTTCAGCGCCCTCGCTGAACCCGCTTTCTGATGTCAGCGACGAGGGCGTCGCTGACCGCACGCGGGGCGCGTGCGCTCCCCGAAAGCGCTGCTCAAATCACCATTCATTTTCATTTAAGATTAAGATTAGGAACTGGACTTGTCGTTGACGCTTCACCCAAGAGCGGATATGTTAAGGCATGATCGCTGGAAAACAGTCCGCCTCCAATGCCGCCTCGCCCGCCAACTTTCGGGTCGGAGATGAACGGCTTATCAAAGTTTGCCCGGCGGCGGCGCAGAAAGTCAGTTCCCTTTTGCAAAAGCAGGGCCGGCCCAACGGCGTCTTGCGCGTCGCGGTCGTCGGCGGCGGCTGCTCGGGTTTGCAATATAAAATGGATTTGCAGGATCAGCCGGCCAACCGCGACATTTTGGTCGAAAGCGGCGGCATCCGGGTCGTCGTGGACCCCAAGAGCGCCCTCTACGTGACCGGCAGCGAACTGGATTTCGTGGACGCATTGCAGGAGGGCGGTTTCAAGGTCAGGAATCCCAACGCCGCCAGTTCCTGCTCGTGCGGCGAGAGTTTCAGCGCGTAGCATAGGCGCGGCGGTTGCTCTCATGGATTATTTTGCCCTGCTTGGCCAGCCGCGCCAGCCGTGGCTGGACGCCGTTGCGCTCAAGGCGGCGTTCCTGGAGCAGTCCGCCCGGCTTCATCCCGACCGCGTCCAAGCCGCCAGCGCGGAGGAAAAGGCGGCCGCCACGGGGCGCTTCGCGGAGTTGAACGCCGCTTATAATTGTTTGCGGGAACCCAAGGAGAGGCTGTTGCACTTGTTGGAATTGGAATCGGGCGCGCCGCCCGCCAGCGTGCAGAGCGTCCCGGCAGGCACGATGGATTTGTTCATGGAGACCGGCCAGGTTTGCCGCCAAACCGATCAGTTTCTCGCGGCCAGGGGCCGGGCTTCCTCGCCGCTGTTGAAGGCGCAATACTTCGAGCAGGCGCTGGAATGGACGACGCGGCTGCAGGCGTTGCAAGAGCAAATCCATTTGCGACGCGGCCAGCTTCTGGCAGAATTGCAGGAAATGAATGCCGCCTGGAGCGCCGCGCCGCCCGCCCCTGCCCCCACCCGCGCGGAGTCTTTGCCTCTGAGTAGATTGGAGGAGATGGCTCGCACCTTGAGTTACATCGCCCGCTGCGGCGCCCAAGTCCAAGAGCGTCTGTCACAGCTTGCCATTTCTTCATGATTCCCATTCGTCCCATCCGTCTTGCTATGCTCTGCCTGCTCCTCATAAGCACGACGGCGCTTCACGCGCAACCTTCGTGGCAGGAGGAATTCGCCAAAATGCCGCTGACCGAAAAAATCTCTGAACTGGAGCGGCACAACGTCGTCCGAGTCATGTTGAGTTCGTTTCAGCGCAACGCCGCCGTACAGGCGCTGATCTTCATGCCTGGCGCCACCGACGAATTTTATTTCTTCCGCCGCGCCCATGCGAACCTGACCAACGCCGCGCCGACCTTGCTCGACGCCGTCATGGCGTTGACCAACCAGACCTACGTGCGGGCCACGCTGGCGCCGCCGTTCCTGCTGCTGCACACGGCGGAGGACCCGCTGGAACCGATCGTGGTGGTGGAAGACCAGCGCACGGCGGACCGGATTAAGCGCCATCAATTTGAGAAACACGCCCTTTTCAACGACAACGATTGGGATTATGTGGAGCCGATTCTGGCCTTCGACATCAACACGCATCTGACGCCCCGCGTTGGCTCGCACGATTCCTACCATTTTTTCCGCCACAGTTTTGCCGAGTACGATCTGAACGGCTGGGACGCCTTGCGCGCGGTGGCGCTGGCGAACAAGACCACCTTCACTGTCAAGAAGAGATGGGTCGCTTTTGCCGGGGACAACCGCACCCTGGGAGCGCCCGAGAACCTGAATAATTTTCTGTTGAAGGACGCGGGCGAGACCAAATAGGGACGCGGAATAATTGGGGGTTTGTCATCGCTCCCTTTCCAATTAACCTCCCAGCGTGACGATTCTGCCCCTGATCGGACGCCAGTTGCGAGTCCAAGCCCGCAGCCCGGCGGTTCATTGGACGCGCTTCGGAGCGGCGCTGGCCGGAACGCTCGTGTGCCTGACCACGCTGTCTGGTTCTAATTGGGGAACACCGTTGGGCGCGCTGGCCTTTGAGGGATTGGAAACGGCCGCGTTCGTCCTTTGTTGCCTGGCTGGCTTGCTCACGGTGGATGGGATCAGCCGCGAGCGGCGCGAAGGCACGCTCGGTCTGTTGTTCCTGACACGCGTCCGGTCTTTGGACGTGCTGCTGGCCAATTTCGGGGGCGCCGGCATTGCCAGCTTGTGGGCGCTGGCTGCCTTGACGCCCTTGGTCCTCATGCTGGTGCTGTTCGCCGGCGCCACTCGCGGCGAGGCGGCGCGCAAGGTGCTCGCTTTGTTTGACACGATGATTCTGTCGCTGGCGGCCGGTTTGTGGGCGTCGGCCGGAGGGCGTGGATGGTGGTCCTGCGTGCGTTCGGCGGCCGGGATGTTGTTGCTTGTCATCCTGGGCCCGCTCTTGCTGGAGTCGTTGCTTCAGGTGTGGTGGCCCGGCCCGTTGAGCGCGCTCGAAGCGTCGAGTGATCGCACGTATCGAATTTCCGCCGTGCGCTACTGGGGTTCCATCGGCGGCGTCCTCGCCATCACCTGGCTGCTGATGATCGGGGCGGGAAGACGATTGCGCCGGGCGTTGTGCGAGGACGATGAGCCAGCGTCTCCTTCCGTCGCATCCGCGCCGGCGCCAGAGCCGATGGCCGCCGGGGAGGCGCCGCTGGAGTGGATGGCGCGCCGCCAGAATAACCTCAAGCCCATGGTTTGGTCGGGAGTGCTTCTGGGAGCGGCTTTTTACGGTGGATTATTTTTTTCCCCCGATTTCATGTGGAGGATTTTGGCTTCGACGTCCTCCTGGGGCATGACGCTGGCCATTACCGTGGCGGAAGGCAGCCTGTTCGGGTGGGCGGCCAGCCGTTTCTTTATCGAGGTCCGGCAGACGGGCGAATTGGAACTGCTTCTGACGACGCCGGAGGGTGCAAGGACCCTTGTGGCCAGCCAATGGAAATGGCTCAAGAACATGTTCAGCCTGCCGTTGGTGGTGTTCGTTGCGCCCTGGGTGTTGCTGGGCTTTATTGCCGATATGCGGTGGGGCGTCCTCCGCGAGTCCAGCCCCTTGCCGGCAACATTCGACCTTTATTCCATCCCTGCGCAAATGCTTTCTTGTGTGAACACGATGGCCGGCCTCGTGGCGTTGCTGTGGACCGGCATGTGGCTGGGCTGGACTGAGCGGTCGCAAGCCAGGGCCATTGCCCGCGTTGTCATCCTGGCCAAGGGTGTGCCTTATCTTATGGGCTTGCTCGGATTGCTGGTCTCCCAAAAACTTGTTTCGACAATCATGTCCGTGAGCGGCCAGTCGCGTTGGTTGCTCATGCTGGTTTGGGCCATGCCGCAATTTGTCATCCTGCTCTTTTACATCGGGCTGATTCGATGGGCCAGGCGGCGGCTGGGAGGCGAAGCGCCGCGGGCGTGGGCGGACCAGTGATTAACTCGCGGCTGTTCGCATGGCGGCGAAAAAGTTTTTGCCGGCTTCCACTGACACCGGTTTTTTGCCCTGTTCGTCCGCCGATTCGAGAAATTCCGGCGGAATCTCGCGCAGAAACGGGGACGGGTGGCAGGGCTTGAGTTCGCCGTATTTCTTGCGCGCGGCGCAATGGCTCAGGGCCAGGGTCTGCATGGCGCGCGTCATGGCGACATAGAAAAGCCGCCGCTCCTCGTCCAGCGTGCCTTCGGCTTTGGCCCGGGCGTGCGGCATCAAGCCGTCTTCCAATCCGACAATCCAAACGCGCGGAAATTCCAGCCCCTTGCAACTGTGGATCGTAATGAGCGTGACGGCGTCGCCCGTGTTCTCCTTTTCCTCCTCGCGCTCGGAATCCAGGCTGAGGTCGTCCAAAAAGCGTTGCAGCGCCGCTTCGGGATCGTCGGCCGCGACCGGGAGCGTTGCCATCAATTCGCGCACATTGCCGATGCGGTTGTCCGCCGTCTCCGGGTTCTTTTCGCCGCGCCGCAATTCCGCCTCATAGCCGATTTCCTCCAGGAAACTGTGCGCCCAAACGGGCAGCGACACGAACGGGCGCGCTGTCAAGCGTTCGCGGTGGCGCTCGACCCATTCGATGAATCGTTGCAAAGACTGGCGCGTGGCGGGAACGAAACTGGCCTGAACGTCGGTGTGCTTCATGGCGGCGAAGACCGGGCATCCCCGTTGCTGGCTGGCCTGCACGAGGCGTTCCATGCTCACGTCGCTCAAGCCGCGCGCCGGCACATTGGCGATGCGCAGGAGGCTGATGTCGTCGTTCGGATTGACCAACATTTTCAAGTAGGCCAGAAAATCCTTGATTTCGCGCCTGTCAAAATAACTTTGGCCGCCCACGAGGTGATAACGGACGCCGGCCTGGCGCAAGGCGGTTTCCAACGGGCGCGCCTGCTGGTTGGTGCGGAACAAAACGGCCTGGTCCCGCCACGGGACGCCGCGGGCCATGCGGGCGCATTCGATGTCCTCCGCCATGCGGCGCGCCTCTTCCTCGTCGTTGGCAAGAGTGTGGAGAGTGATCCTGGCGCCCTGCCCGTTTTGCGACCAGAGTTGTTTGCCCCGCCGGCGCGCGTTATGGCGGATGACGGCGTTGGCGGCGGAGAGGATGGTATTGGTCGAGCGGTAATTTTGCTCCAGCTTGACCACTTTGACGCCCGGAAAATGTTTCTCCAAATCCAGCAGGTTGGCCGTCTCCGCTCCGCGCCAGCCGTAAATGCTCTGGTCGTCGTCGCCCACCACGCACAGATTGCGATGGGCCGCTGTCAAGTCATGGATCAGTTGGAACTGCGCGGCGTTGGTGTCCTGGTATTCGTCCACCATGACATACCGGTACTTCTCGCGGCAGGCCAGGAGAACATCCTGATGCCCGGCGAAGAGCTTGAGTGTCAACAAAATCAGTCCGTCAAAATCCACCGCGTTGCAGGCGCGCAGGGCGGATTCGTAGCGCGCTTGAACGTGCCGCGCCAGCGCCGCCGCATTCGGGTCGGAAAAGACGGAGGCCCGTTCGCCGCCGTTGCGGAACCGGCTCAACAAGGACAGGACCGCGTGCGGGTCCGCCTTGGCGCCCTGGCCGGAAATGTGGCTCAGGATGCGCTTGATCGCGCCCAGTTGCTCGGACTCGGAGTAGATGACGAAATTGCGTTTGTAGCCCAGACGCTCGATATGCTGCCGCAAAATCCGCACGCACAAGGAGTGAAACGTGCAGATGGTCGGGCGCGCCGGTTTTTCGCCGTCCTCCGATTTTGCGACGCGCCCCAGGAGCTGGCGGACGCGTTCCTGCATTTCGCGCGCGGCCTTGTTGGTGAACGTCACCGCCAGGATGTGCCCCGGCCCCACGCCCTTCTGCACCAGGCGCGCGACGCGAAAAGTGATGACGCGCGTTTTGCCCGTGCCGGCGCCGGCCAGAATCAAGACCGGCCCTTCGGTGGTTTCGACCGCGAGGCGCTGCGCCGGATTCAAAGTGGCTAAATTCAACATTGGCGGACGCGAGTGTACGGACAAAAGGCCGAAGGCTGAAGGATAAAGGGTGGAAAAGTTCAAGGTTCAAAGTTCAAGGTTCAAGGTTCAAGGTTCAAAGTTCGCGCGGCGAATGGAGTTTATGCACAGAACTTGACACGATTTCGAAAGCGGGTAGCGTGCCCGGTATGACTACCAAGATGAATCGTCTGACAATGCTCGTTTTAAGCGCGGCAGTGATCGCGTTGCTGCCATCCAAGGCCGTGGCCCAGCTTCCTGCCGATCTTGCGGCCAAGAAGGACTTCTCGGCGGGACGCGCTTCGAGCACCGACCCCAACGGACGCAACGGCGACGCCCGCCGTATTGATCCCGGCCAGACCCTCACTTTGATGGATGTCAAAGGCAGCGGCCGGATTACGCATATCTGGTTTACCATCGCTTCGCCGTCCCCCGAACACTTGCGGGAACTGGTGCTGCGCATGACCTGGGACGATGCGGCCCGTCCGGCGGTCGAGTGCCCGGTCGGCGACTTCTTCGCCCAGGGGCACGGGAAGTATGTCGAGTTCCAGAGCGCGGCCGTCACGGTTGGCTCTCGCAACGCCCTGAACTGTTACTGGCCGATGCCCTTCAAAAAGCACGCCGTGATCACGGTGTCCAACGAGGGCGACCGAAGGGTGGATGCTTTCTATTTCAATATTGACTATCGGCTGGACCAGCATCCGCAACCGGATGCGCGCTATTTTCACACCCAGTATCACACGTATTTTCCCGCCCCGTTGGGCAAGCCGCTGACGATTTGCGAGACGAAGGGCGCGGGCCATTTCGTGGGCACTTTCATCTCCGTGATGGCCAACAGCGATGGCTGGTGGGGCGAGGGCAATGATTACTGGTACGTGGACGGTTCTGAGAAACCGGTCATCAGCGGCACGGGCAGCGAGGATTACTTCTGCGGCGCCTGGGATTTTGGCAAGGCGTTTTGGACCTCCTATTTTGGCGTGCCCTACTACGACAACGGGAGCAAAGGCGGAGAGAAGCGAGGCATCATGAACACCTGCTACCGCTGGCACATCCAGGACCCGGTGCCGTTCAAGCAGAGTCTGCTCTTTACATTGGAACACGGGCGAAGCGGTTGGGATGAAGATCGCAAACCGTTGCGCAACCACTACACGACGGTCGGTTTCTTCTATTTGGACAATCCGGAAGGCGACGGCCCGCCCATCCCCGCTTTCAAGGACCGCATTCCGGCGCTCCTGCCGCTTCCCGATGCGCAGCCGAAATAGCCGCTGAAACCTAGCCAAAGATATTTGAATTTTTGATTATGAGAATCTCCTCGGTCTTAAACGGTTTTCGATTTCTCCGCGTCCTCTGCGACTCTGCGCGAAAATCCTCTTTCGATTTTCTCGCTTGGTCTCGGCGGTTCAGGAAGCCCATTGACGATGCGCGTGATGCCGTCCCTCATTCGCTCCAAACTAAAATTTAGCACGAGCCCAAGTTGAGTGTGGATCTTAAAAGTTGCGTCCACAATTTGAGCTGTGATCTCGTTGGGTTCCATGATCCGGATTTTCTCGCGCAGAGTCGCGGAGGGCGCAGAGAAAGGCGAACAACATTCTGAGAGATGATTTCATGAGATATTAGATTCTTAAAGTCGAAATCGCGTCAATTTATCTCTCAGCAAACTCAAGGGTCTCGCGGCGCTCGCCCCTCCCGAAATCTCCTCGGGAGGGCGGAGCGCCGCGACGCCCAAATTTCAAATATCTTTGGCTAGAATTAAGAATCCATTTCCTAAATGCCATGAGCGCATGACTTTCATTCCGCGGCGCACTCAATGGCTGTGGCCGAAAGCGGCGGCAGCCGCACCGCGCCTGCCGCCACCGGCACACTGACAATCCTGACTCTTTCCGGTTCCTGCCAATGGTTCTCCACATCGGGCTGCCGGAGGTTCAGAACGTCGCACACCGTTTCGGCGCGGACGGCATGGGGGACCGGGTCGAAGCCGCCGAATCCCGGAACAAATTCGATTGGGTCGCGGGTCGGATTGACGGCGAAAATGACGACGGATTTTTTGTCCTCCGAAGCGCAGGCGAAGAGGTCCAGATGTTTATCATACTGCTCCACCGCCAACGGAACCGGTTTGGCGTGGAGGGAATAGAGTTTCATGACATAGTGGCTGGGCTGCCGCAGAACGCCCGTGCCCGAGGCGGCGGTAAGAATGGTGGCGCCGCAATAGCTGTTGGCCAGATTGGAGCGGTTGGCGATTTTGACCTTGTCCGAGTGGCGCATCATCAGGTTCATGTAGCGGGCGTTTTCCAGAGCCGCGAAGAGGGTGGCTTGCCTTGCGCGGCCCAAGCCCCACGACCCGGCGTCAATGTTCCATTCCGTCACACCGATCTTGATGTGGGAACAGCCCGGCGTCCTGTCAATCATTTCGCCAATATGATCGAAATCCAAGTGGCACTCATTGAGATCGGTCGTGTAGTGGTGCGGGCAGACAAAATCAACCTCCCGGCCTACGCGGTCCAGCAATTCCTGCGAGGGATCAGTGGTCATGATCTTGGCTTCCGGGTCGGCGGAACGGATCGCTTTGATGAAGTCGGAGAATTGCGCCACATAGTTGGTGTCGTGGCCGTTGATCTCGTTGCCGACCTCCCAATACTTCACATGGTAGGGCGCTGCATGGCCATTGGCCGCGCGTTTGGCGCCCCAGACCGTGTCCGCGCCTCCGTTGCAATATTCGACCAAGTCGTGCGCGCTTTGGGCGCCGTCGGCAAAGCTGATGCAGATCAGAGGCATGGCTTCGATCTGCTCGCAGAATTGGCAGAACTCGTCCATGCCCACGTCGTTGGGGTCAATGCGGCCCCAATTCTCATTAGCCCAAGGGGTGCGCAGATCGCGGTCGCCGATGCCGTTTTTCCAACGGTAATTGCCGGGGTCCACCGTCGAGCCGCCCCAGCGGAGGATGCCGGGACGGATTTCTTTGATCGCCTCCACCACATCGGCCCGCCAGCCGCTCTTGTTGTCGCCGGGCATAAGCGAAAGTTTGTTGACCCAAAGGCGGCCCTGGCCTTCGGCGCGCAATTCGAAGACGGCGTGGTCGGTCTGGCCGATGGAGGTCATTTTGATCGAGCGCTTTTGCCAGTCTGAGGCCGGCGGGGGAAGCTCGGCGGAAGCAAGGGTGAGCCATTCTCCGGTCGGCAGCAGAGCTTTGAGCAGGACGGTGACTTTGATCCCGCTGTCTCCCCGCATATAAGCCGAAAAGGCATAGTCCATGTTTTTTCGCGCGGAAAGGCCCGATTGCGTGAGGCTGGCCGGGCCGGGGCCGGCGGTGAGTTTGGCGCAACGCTTGCCGTTGAAGGGATTGTCGGTGTCGTAGCTCCACGAGGCGTTGGTGTCCCACGGGCGGTCGCAAAAATCCAGGGAGCCGTCGTAGTACACCCAATCGGCCGTCGGGACGATTCCGGCGAAGGAGCGGTCGTTCAACAACTCGGCCCACGTTCCCGGCACCACGTCGTCCAGCAACTCCATAAAGTTGCCGAACAGAGTCGGTTCGATGCGCCCGCCCGCAATAGGCTCGGCCCGGATGATGGCATTGGGGCGGGTGTTTTGGGCGGCGATGGGAATGGCGGCGGCCAAAAGGGCTGTGGCGAAAAGAGATTTCACAGGTAAATTCACGGCGCTAATTTAGTAATGCCGGCATGGAAGCCAAGTCTTTTCCAGGCGGGGCCGTTCGGAGGCGGAAAGAACAACGGAATCTTTCGAATGGCCGCACAATTACGGTTCATGGATTTTTGCCGATTCATCGCCGCCGGATAAGATATTTGAATTATCCCGCGGTTTCGACCATTGTAAGCAATGCGCGGTGGTTTGGAGGAGACATTGAGTTTTATGGCAAGGATCAGCAGGTTGTTTTGGTTTTTTGGCATCATTCCGATGCTGGCGCAGGCGGGCGGAAATAATTTTCAGATCAACGCCGTCAATCTCGCCGGCCAAATATCCTGGACCAACGCCTTCTCCAGCGGGGTTTGCACCGTGGAAGCCGCCGCCCAACTCAAGGGCGCCAACGGTCACACGGCATGGGTTCCACAGCAAAACTATTTTACCACGAATTCCGCCGGCGCGGGAAGTTTCGCGCTCTTGCCCGGCAATGACTTTTTCCGTTTGCGGGCGGTGGAGATTTTCACCAACACGCCACAAGCTTTCACGAATCTGGCGCAGTCTTACGGCCTGCTGCACACCATCGCCGGCAGCGGCGCCGACGCCGGCGTGGACGGCGTCAATTACTGGCGGCCGGGCTTTGAAGGCGGTTACGCCACCAACGCCGCGCTCTCGCGCCCGCACTTTGCCATGGAGGACAACGCCGGCAATGTTTTTATTGTGGACAAAGACAGCGACTCGGTCCTGAAGGTCACGTCGGATGGCCGCATCCATACGGTCGCCGGCACGCACGCCAGCGGCAACGGCCCGGACGGTTCCACGATAGCCACCAACGTGGCGATGAATATGCCCAACGGATTGTGGGTGCGCGGGGATGGCACCGTGTATGTGCTGGATACCGGCAACAGCAAGGTGCGCCGTTTGGATACCAATGGCATGATGACGACCTTGTTTACGGACAGCAGTGGCATAAGCATCGGACGCGGATTGTGGGTGAAGGACGATGAATCGCTCATTTATTATGCCTCGGGAAGCGATTTGAAGCAGTGGACTCCCAAAGGCGGCGCCTCGAATCTGAACAAAAAGTTCAACGAATTGGGCAACATCATCGTCAGCGGAACCAATATCGTCGCCACAGACCGCGGCGCCAACACGGTTTGGCTGGTGGCAACGAACGATGGCATCCGCACGCTCTTGTACGGCAACGGCGAAACCAACCTCGTGGCGGATGACACACTCGCGGCCACCAACAGCCTTTACGGCGTGCGCGGGGTCTGGCAGCCGCCGATTGGCGGCTACTTCCTGGCTACGGACGAAGGAGCCCAATTTCTCTACGTGGACATAACCGGTGTGATTCATATCCTGGTCAACGGTTACGCCGACGCCCATGCTGGTGATGGCCAATGGTTCTACACGCCCGGCTATAAGTTCGGTCAATTGCGTTCCGTCTCGATGGACGGCCAAGGCAATTTGCTTATCGTGGAAAACGATTTGGGCTACGTCCGGCGAATTGACTTCCAGCGGTTGACTCCGTGATGTTTAGAGAGTGCTCCAGTTCATTCTTCCGAAGGCGTTCGGCATAGTTGTTCATAGGGTGCCGGATTATTCCACGACCTCCGCATCGAATCAATTCAGTTTCGACGATTCCTGATGCGGGAGGGCGGAGCGCCGCGACGCCGTGGAATCATGGGACTCGCGCATATCCTGAGAAGTTTTACAATTAAAAATCATTTTTGACAGGAGGAACAGGATTTACAGGATTGGGAAAAGGCAGGAGAAGAAGATTTTATCCTGTTAATCCTGTTAATCCTGTCCAAACGTCTTTTTTCGTCTTGGCTTGCCGTGCTGTTTCGCGTGGTTGGCATGAGTTGCAGGATTTCACATCGGCCAGCGGTCAGAGCGGAAGCGGGCCAGGCCCATGTCGCCGACGCCCTGGCGGCCGGTCTTGATGGATTCGCTGCGGGCGCGGGACTCGCCGTCGCCGGCGGCGCGCAGGGCCAGGGCGAGCGCGGTGCAACGGTCGGCATGGCCGTCGGCGCTGTGCGGGGCGCGGTACGTGAGCTGGCCGGTCGGGCTGCTGACGCGGTTGAGGGAGTGCAGGTCTTCGCGAATCACGCGGCTGACGGGCACGCGCACGCCGCGCTTTTCAAAGGTCATGCGCAGCTTGGAAAAAATTTCCAGCTTGAGCGTGTTGGAAAAAGTGCAGAGTTCGATCTTGCCAAATTTGTGCCGCGCCGGGTCCCACAGGCCGAATTCTTTGGCCAGAAAATCTCCCAGACCGATGCCGGGGCCGGTGTAATCGAGGCACACGCGCCGCGCCCGGCGCAATCGCGGGCGCAAGCGTTCGACTTGTTCGGGCGTGGCGGTGCGCTCCATCTCCAGCACTTCGACGCTTTGCTGAATGTCGCCGACTTGGCGCAAGGTCCAGGCCACGGTCAAATCGTGCCGGCGTCCGAAGTCAATGCCCATGACCAGAGGTGACGGCGGGGCGGCCTGCCAGAATTCGGGCGGGACGGCGGCGGTGGCCTCGGGACTTTCACAGGCGGCGATGAGTTCGTAGGGTAGCAGGACGGCTTGGACGTCGAGGAATTGGCACTCAAACTCCTGGGCCCAGCCTTCGGGATCGTCGAGGGCGGCCTTGAGTTCCTCGGTATTGACGGGAAGGCCTTGTTTGGCGGCTTTGTGGATGTCAACAAAGTGACAAGACCAAATCGGAGAGTGGCCAGTGGTTAGTGGCAAGTGGTTAGCCTGAGATTCACACTGGCCACTAGCCACTAAACACTGGCCACTCTTCTTAGCCTGAGATTCACTCTGGCCACTAGCCACTAAACACTGGCCACTATTCTTGACCCATATATCATGCGCTTTGTTGCCGAGGCCGTTGGGGGTGGTGATGAGGCGCACTTTTTTGATGCCGCGCATGGGGTTGGTGACGCTGGGCAGGATGGCCCGCCAGGTGGCTTCCGGCTGCTCGAAGAAGGCGAATTCCGTCAATAATACATTCGCGCTGAAACCCCGCACCGTGTCGGGCTTGCCGGGCACGGCGATGACGCGGCTGCCGTGGCGGAAGGTGATGGCGGCGGATTTGAGGAGGCTCTCCACGCCGGATTCGCGCGCGACTTCCTCGTCCTCATACGCGACCTTGAATGTTGCAGCCCAATTTTTCCATTTTTGGAGGGATTCCAACGATTGCCGTTCGGACGGAGCGGCGATCAGCCAAGTAACCCGTTTGCCGGCCAAATCAGCTTCGACACACTCGCGAATACCCTCAAAGCCGGCAGCGAAGTCTTTGCCGACCTGACGGGCCATAAGCCCGAACTTCCATCGCGAGGAGTCATTGGCCCAATCCTTTTGATAGGGCAAAAGTTCAGCGCCCGGAGCGGCAAATTCGCGTTTGGATGGCCGGGCCATTATTCCGTGCCCAAGATTTGGCGGATACGCTGCTGCTTTTCGTCCGCCGTCATCTGCGGCTTGGATTCAAGCTCCTTGATCTTGGCGCGTTGGTCCTCGTATTTCTTGATTTCGAATTCCATTTTTCTCTCCATGAGGGTCAATCTTTGCCCGCGCACGACCAGGCTCTGCGCGCGCGACCACGCTTTGTCGTCGCAGGTCTTGATGGCCAGCAGGCTGAACATGCGGTTGCCCTTGCGCTGAATGTCCTCGTCTGAAAATTTCTGTCCTTGCTCCTTGTCGTCCTCCATCATCATCTCCACGGTTTGCTGGCACCACTGGAGGCGCAATCGCATGATGTACCAACCTCGCCAATTGCTGAGCTGGGTTTTGTTGGTCTCGATGCCCTTGGCCTTGAGCCAGGCGACGCATTGCTTGTAGGTATGGCCGCGCTCGTCGCCGACGCCGTCCATGTATTCGTAGAGAGCTTCCTGAGTGTCGGGGCCGAGGCTTTTGAGCAGGCAGGTGGCGCGGGGTTTGCGGTTCATTTTTTTGTTCATAGGTCAGAATCCGTGTTCATCGAGGTAACGGCGGCCGGCGTCGGTGATTTTCCAGGCGCGATTGGCTTTGCTGAGGGTTTTGGGGACTTCCTGGACCATCCCCTTGCCTGTCAAATACTCCAGGCGGCGGATGGTCTCCGCAGAGGATGGGGCGAAACCGAATTCGTGGGAAAACATGCTTAAGGCGGGGGCCTGCAAGCCCCAGAGAGTGTTGTTGGCGTCGAGCACGCGCAGGAGGGCGTTGTCGAAGAGTTCGATTTTTTCTATGGGAATCATGGGAGTAATGGGTCGTGGTTGGTGGTTGGAAATGAGTTCATTTTGGTCTTTCGATGAGGCGGTCAATCTTGGCGTCCATCTGCAAGGAGCGCTGGTTGGCCAGTTCGGCCTCCTTTTTCAAAGCGGCCACGTCGTTGCCGATGGCGCTGATGTCCTGGTGCATGAGACGGCGGGATTCCTTGGATTCCGACTCAAATTTATCCATGCGCGCGGCCAGGCGGGATTCCAGGCCGCGCTCGGCGCCGCCGATTTTGGCGAAAAGCTGGCTGTGAACGGCGGCGTTCTCGGCGACGTGCTTGTCGAAGTCCTTCCGGTCCACCGGCTCGCCGGCAAAAGTGACCTCGCGCTTCTGCTTGGAGTTGATGGTGATTAAGATGGCGATGGTGCTGGCGATCTGAATGATGGTGGCCAGGGCATAGACCCACGCGCCCAAATCGGCGTTGGAAATATCTGAAATTATCATGGAAATCAACGAGTTAGGAATGGGAAACGGGACTGCGCGCGCTCTGTTCCGGGAACAAAGCCAGGTAGCGGCTGACGTGGTGGTCGTCCAGCAAGGCCAGCTTGCCAAGGCGGAGTTCGCGGGCGGCGTTCCACAGATCGCTGGGAATCTTGGATAGGAAGCCGCAATCTTGTAACCACCCGCCCTCACCCTTAATCCCTCTCCCGGAGGGAGAGGGAAAGAAGATTTCATGGCCGGCGTGGCGGTATTGGCCCAACAGCCACGGCACGCGCGGCACAATGTCATCCGCGTGGATGACGCGAAAGGTGCGCCAGCGCAGGCGGTCGTTGTAGGCGTCGCGGAAGGAGGCGTCGCCGGCGCGCGGCTGGCCGAAGGTGTAAACGCCTTCCACCGCCGCGTCCCAGGCCCGCGCGCACAACATGGCCAGAGCGCCGCCCAGCGAATGTCCTGTCAACCATAGCCGCTGATAATGCGTCCCCGCGATCTCCGACTCCAAGTCGGCCCGCACCGATTCCAGCGCCTCATAAAATCCGCGGTGAACGCGCAGATGGCCGAGGCGCGTGAAGGCGCAATCCAGGTCGGTCAGCCAGTTGCGGAGGTCTTGCGTGCCGCGAAAGGCGGCCACACAATCCGCGCCATCGCAGGCCACGAGGGCGCAAGTATCCGTGGCCTCGGAGGCGACGACGGTGGTTTTCCAGTCAGCGAATTCGGGTTGAGGTTGATAAGCGGCCGCCGCGAGGCCCGCCAGGAAGGCGGCGTTGGCGGGATCGTAGAGGTTGGGTTGGGAAGGGTTCATGGGGAAAGGAAGAAGGAAGAAAACAGCGCGTTTGTCATTCATACTTCTTCCTTCTTATTTGACTGCTGTTTTGGCGGCGGCCCCGATGATGTTGCCGACAGCCGTGCCTGCGGAGCCAAGGATGGCCGCCGTATTGGTATCGACTGTGATCGTGACGGTGCCGGCGCTAAACACGGAACCGCCGCCTAAAGAGGATTGATTGGTGTGCGCGGCGAACATGTTTTGCACATCGGGGTCCGCGCAGAAGAAGACGCCGCCGCCGCCCTCGGTGTCCTTCCAGGTCTCGCGATAGACCAGGCCGTCGGCGCGCCCGGAGAATTCCTCCACGGCGTGGGAGGATTCGGCCTTGCGGCGCGGACAGGCGCAGCCCACGCAGAAGACCATCGCGCAGAGGGCGCAAAGAGCGCAGAGAAGAGAAGAGGAAAAGGTCCTTTTAGACAAAATAGAGTCCATGGTTCGTTTCATTTGAATTTTGGTTGTTTTCCGCGGTCTCTGCGCCTCTGCGCGATTCATTTCCCCACTGTGACCGCGCCGCCGACGGTCCGGTTGGTGGTGGAATACGCGCCGCTGACGGCGACGACGTTGCTGGTGGCGTTGACATCGCCGGAGATGGTTTGTTGGGGCGTGCTGTACTCGCCGGAAACGTTGAGGGGGGTGTTGCAACCGCAGGCCGTGAAGAGGCCGGCGACGAGGATGGAGCTGATTAGTTTTTTCATGTTTTTTCCTTTTTTTGCGTCCCGCTTTGGCGCGGGCAAGTTGTGAGTCTTACTCATTGCGAAAACGATTTTGCCACAAGTCACGAAAAACGAAAAACCTACGGTAGGTTTTTAGTACGCTTTTTTGCATAAAAAATGCATTTTGCACTGTTTTTTGGGACCTCCGGAAAAAACCGGCGCGCAACCCGCACGGAATCAATCAGTTGCAAACGGGCCAAAAACGCGTCCTTTATGTGACACGGACGATTTTCCGGATGGGGCGGTGGGCGGCTGTTTTCTTTGCAACCTTGTGAGGATCAATGGGTTTGGCGCGAAAAAGGGCTTGTTTGAAACCCTCCAAAATCGTGTAAAGAAGAATGCACACGTTTTTTGAAACCCGAAAAAACGTGGTTTTTTGATGCCCCGGTTTTTGGTTGCCGGGACGCAGGATTCCGCAAAGCGGCCTGCCGCTCTATGCAAGAAAAGCACTTGACTTTCGGCTGCTAAGTCTTAGCGTGTTTAATTCAGCAAAGGGGAACCCATGAAGATCCGAATCACGAGACGCCAGGATGCGAGTAAAACGTCCGAAATGACGGAGAGCGTACTTGGCACGAAGCCTGTTTTAGCTCTGCTCACTCGACTGCTCTGGGCCGCCATGGTCGTGCTGACGGTTTTTGGAGCGCAGGCTGGCGCGGTATTTACCAGCCTCTATTCATTCACCGGCACCAATGATGGAGCAAATCCCCAGGCCGGGCTGGTGCAAGGCCGCGACGGCTATTTCTATGGCACGACCGCCCCAGAAAACACGAGCAGCGGCTATGGCACCGTGTTCAAAATCAGCGGCAATGGAGGCCTGACCACTTTGTACTCGTTCACGGGCGGCGATGATGGGGCGTCTCCCTTGGCCTCGCTCGTGCTGGGCAGCGACGGCAATTTCTATGGCACGACTTACAGCGGCGGCATCTACACAAACGGCACTGTCTTCAAAATCACCAGCAATGGTGTGATGACCAGTTTGTATTCCTTCACCGGCCCTAATGATGGCGCAAATCCCCTGGCCGCACTGATGCAGGCCAGAGACGGCAATTTCTATGGCACGACCTCCGGCGGCGGCACTACGAACTATGACTCCTTCACTGGCAATTACGGTTTTGGAACCGTGTTCAAAATCAGCACCAACGGGGCGCTGACGACCCTTTATACTTTCGGCACATGGGTCACTAATGAATTTGGCTATGGGTTGGATGGCGCATATCCCCGAGCTGGGCTGGTGCAGTGGAGCGACGGCAGCCTCTATGGCACGACTGCCATCGGCGGCGTAAACACCGAAGGCAGCTTGTTTGAAATCAGCACCAATGGGGCGCTGACGTTGCTGTATTCATTCGGTGGCGACAATGGAAGTGGCGTTATGCCGGAGGCCGCACTGGTGCTGGGAAGCGACGGATCTTTCTACGGCACGACTGCCAACGGCCCCCCGTATGCCGGGGTTTTTGCGGGGGGACGGCCCGATCGGCACCTTGTTCACCTTCAGCCCCGCATTGGGGGGGGCCAGTTGTTATGTCTTATATGTATTTTCCGACGGCAATGATGGCGGAGCACCCAATGGACTGGTGCAGGGCAGCGACGGATTTTTGTATGGCACGACTCTAGTCGGCGGTGGGAGCCGCATCGGCACGGTGTTCCAAATCAACACCAATGGGGCGCTGACCGGCTTGTATTCATTCACGGGCGGCAATGATGGCGGATATCCTCTCGCCGGTCTGGTGCAAGGCAGCGATGGCAGTTTCTATGGCACGACTTCCGGAGGCGGCACGAACCACAACGGCACCGTTTTCCGGCTGACCATTGTGCCGGAGGTTCAGGTAGCGGCCCTGACCAACAACACGCTGAGTCTGACTTGGAGCACGGAGGCTGGAGGGACTTACCAGTTGCAGTACAATTCGGACTTGAGTTCGAGCAACTGGAGCAACCTGGGCAGCGCCGTCACCGCCACCGGAACGACGCTCAGCGCCACGGACTTTCTCACGAATGGGCCGCAACGGTTTTATCGGCTGGTGCTTTCGCCGTAGGACTTTTAACAAATGGGACGAAAATGACCAAGAGGACGAATGGACTTGGCGGATATTATTCCCTTTGCTTCCTGCCTGATTGCGCTATACCTCTCTTCGGTTTCGCACGCTATGCCGATAAAGAAGGTGATATTTCAGGCCGCCCTGGTTTTCAGCCGCCGCGCTTGGTGTCTCTGGGTGGCGGCGTTGTGGCTGGCGGCCCTGCCTGCCGGCGCTGAGTTGCGGTTCGACCCTTTCCTGGGCTACGACGATATTCTGCCGGAGCGAAGCTGGTTCCCCGTCACCTGCGAGATCTTCAATGACGGCCCGGCGTTCAACGGCGTGATCGAGGTGACGGCGGAGGATTTCGGACAAGGCCAGTCGTGCCGGTTCATGCTGGATTTGCCGACTAATACGCGCAAACGCGTCACCATCCCGGTCTTTGCCTCGGCGCGGACTTGGAACGTCCGCCTGCTGGACGAACGGGGCAAAGTCCGCAGCGAAACAACGCTCACGCCGCGCCGGACGATGAAGAACAACCTGCCGCTCATCGCCGCCCTGGCCCGCACGGTGGGGGGCGTGCCGGTTTTGCCGGAAGCGCCGGGCGCGGCTTATATGGCGGACGAATACAAGTATGGCGTGGCCCGACTGCAAACGTCGCTTTTCCCCGACAACCCGCTGGCGTTGGAGGGCATTGACGTGCTTTACCTCAATTCGCAAAAGGCCGTGGATCTGAGCGTGAGCCAGGTCAACGCGCTCATGGCCTGGCTGCAACACGGCGGACACCTCATTGTCGGCGTCGAACAGTTGACCGATGTCAACGGCACGCCCTGGCTGCGCGAATTGCTGCCCTGCACGCTTTCCTCCATCGTCAACGTCAGCGCGCACGATGCTTTGCAGGAGTATGCCCGCACCGCCGAAGTCGTCTCCGACAACAGCGCACAGCAACGTCCACGCAATCCGCGCATTGTCACAGGGCGCGCCGCGCCCCTCAACTCGCCCCCCGGGGTTTCCCGGCAAATCCGACCCCCGCCAGGCCCCGAGCGCGTCGCGCCGTCGAACCTCGAGGCCAACACGGCCGAATCGGCCAGCGAGGACTTGCAATTTGATTCCACCCCCATCGCCGTGGCCACCGCGACGTTGCGCGACGGGACGGTGGTGATCGGAGACGCGGCCACGCCGCTGGCGGTGGAGGGCCTGCGCGGACGGGGCAAGATCACCGTGCTGACCTTCAGCCCGGAGCGGGAACCGTTTGTGTCGTGGAAGAACCGGGGGTGGTTTTGGAGCAAGCTGGCCGGGGTGCCGCCGGGCGCGTTCCTCAATGCCAATACCGGGGTGGTGGGCAACCACCTGAGCAGCGACGGGATCTTCAAGGCGATGATTGACACCAAACAAGTGCGCAAATTGCCGCTGGGCTGGCTGCTGGCGCTGCTGGTGGCCTACCTGGTGGTCATCGGGCCGCTGGACCAATACTGGCTCAAGAAAATCAACCGGCAGATGCTGACCTGGGTGACCTTCCCCTGCTACGTGGTGTTTTTTTCGGCGCTGATCTATTTCATCGGCTTTCACCTGCGCGCGGGAGAATTGGAATGGAACGAGTTGAACGTGGTGGATATTCTGCCCGACAACGAGCAGGCCGTGCTGCGGGGCCAGACCTACGTTTCCATTTATTCGCCCAACAACGCGCATTACCCACTGGCCGGCAACCAGAAATTCGCCTCGTTGCGCGGCGAGTACCTGGGCAATCTCAACGGCAACCAGGAAGGCAGCCGCGCGGTGGTGGATCAGACGGGCAACAGCTTTCAAGCCGACGCTTTTGTGCCCGTTTGGACCAGCGAGCTTTTCGTCAGCGATTGGATCGAGAAGGCGGCGCTGCCGCTGGACATGACGGTGGAGCGCGGCGGCGACTGGTGGAAAGTGACTGTCAATAATGGCCTGGACCGCGCTTTGCCGGGCCTGCAAGTGGTCCTGGGCGGGCGCATTTACACGCTGGGCGACCTTCCGGCCAGCCAAACCAAGACCTTCACCGTGTCCGCCAGCCAAGGCTCGCTGGTCAGCGACATGGCCCGGCCCTACGGCGACCGTTTCCGCCGCGCGGTGCAAGACCTCCGCAGCAGCTTCGGCAACAATGCCGATCCCATCAACGACCTGGCCAAGGGTGCGACGGCGGCTTCTTTTCTGAGTTACGTCAACAATGGCGGGCAGGATACCTGGAATAATTTCACCGGCCCATCCAGCCTGGACCTGAGCCGGTTCGCCATCGGACGCTACGCCATTCTGCTGGCTTGGGATGCCGATCATTCGCCCACGGCCCTGAACAAGTTCGTCGCCAAGCGCATTCATCGCAACACGCTGTACCGCCTGGTTGTGCCGGTGAAAATGTGATGGAGACCATGAACCCCCAACCTTGAGAAACGCCTATGGACGCACCGCCCCTTCCCGCCGTTGAAACGATCCATCTGACCCGCACCTACGGCGCCATCACCGCGCTCAACGACTTGAACCTGGTGATCAACCGCGGCGATCTCTTCGGCTTCATCGGCTCCAACGGCGCGGGCAAGACCACCACCCTGCGCATCCTGGCCACGTTTCTGGCGCCTTCCTCCGGCACGGCCCGCATCCTGGGCCACGATGTTATTCGCGAGGCCGACGCCGTGCGGCACGTCATCGGTTACATGCCCGATTTCTTCGGAGTCTATAAGGACATGGAGGTCACGGAGTACCTGGATTTCTTCGGGGCCTGCTACAAAATTCCGACGGCGCAGCGGGAAAAGACTGTCAACGATGTTTTGGAACTGGTCGGCCTGGCGGAAAAGCGCGGGGCGATCATCGGCGCGCTCAGCCGGGGCATGCAACAGCGGCTGGGCCTGGCGCGGGTGCTCATTCACGATCCCAAGGTGCTGCTGCTGGACGAACCGGCGAGCGGATTGGACCCGCGCGCTCGCATCGAGATGATGGCCATTCTGCAGGAATTGCAGCGCATGGGCAAAACGATCATCATTTCCTCGCACATCCTGAGCGAGTTGCAAACGCTGTGCAACCGCGTGGCCATCATTGAGAAGGGAAAATTGATTTACAGCGGCCCGGTCCAGGGCGTGCGCGATCAAATGTCGGCCGGATTGATTTATTGGGTGGTGGTGCAAGGCGAATCGGCTTCGGCGGTGAGTTTGTTGAAGACGCGCCCTGAAGTCTCCGAGGCCGTGGCGATGGATGGGCAGGTCAAAGTGACGCTGGTCAACCATGAGGTGGATCCGACTTTTTTGCCGGAGACGCTGGTGCGGGCCGGGGTGAAATTCACGGGCTTGTGGGAAGATGAGTTGGGCTTGGAAGAAGTGTTCCTGCGCGTGACGCGGGGCGAGACGCAGTAAGACAGTACCGCCAAGCGGCAAGCAAGAAAAGACGTTTGGACAGGATTAACAGGATTAACAGGATGGAATTTTCTGGCTCTGCTTTTTCCGAATCCTGTTCATCCTGTTAATCCTGTCAAAAATGTTGTCCCGAAAATAAAAAATTTGAATTATTTTGAAACAAGGAAGGAGGTCTGATGATAGGCGGCGGAGTTTGGCCGGTGGTGCAACGGGAATTGCGCGAGACGGCGCGATGGCCTTGGGGTCCCTGGCTGCGGATGGGCGGCGTGCTCGGAGGCGCGATTGTGTGTGCCTCCGTCGCCGTCGAGATGCGCACGGCCACGGTGACAGGGCATGTTTTCAGTCGCATCCAATCCGCAGTGGGAGCGCAACTCTTTGGCAGGATTCATCAGTTGCTGCTGTTTATGATTTGCGTGCTCGTGCCGGCTCTGACCGCCGACTGCATCGCCCGCGAAAGGCGGGAGGGAACTTTGGGATTATTATTCATGACACCGCTGACGGCTTCGGGCATTGTCGTGGGCAAAGTCCTGGCGCAAGTGCTTCGGGCGCTCACTTTGTGGCTGGCAGTTCTGCCGTTGCTGACCATTCCGTTCCTCTATGGCGGCGTGACGTGGGCCGACGTCGCCGCTTTTTTCACCATTGAATTATGCGCGGGCATGATGTGCCTGGCGGCGGGCATCCTGGCTTCGTGCTCGACGGATAATCGCGCCATCGCTTTCATTCTGGCGTTCCTTTTGATGGGAGTTTTTCTGGGCGAGGCGCAGCTATATCAGAATTGGAGGATGGCGGCGCCCTCGATGGGCACGAGAAGAGTTATGGTTAATGGCGTCTATTATCGCGTTGCAACTGGCGCGTCCGCGGTTCGAGTGGCTCGAGTGGCGGGTCCATTTCAATTCGCCACGAGTCATCCGCCGCCAAGGATGTTGGTGGAAGATTTCATCTTCGCCGCGATTATTCTTTTGGCGGCGCTGCGGTTTGCCGGATGGAGTGTGGAACGTTCGTGGCAGGACAAAATTCCTTCCATCCGCCGGGAGGGCTGGGTCAGGAGCTATTGCAAGCCGCGCTTTTTCAACCGCTGGTTTGCGCGCGGCATGCGGCGCGCGTTGGAACGGAACCCCATCGCCTGGCTGCAACAATATTCCTGGAAGGCTCGCCTGAGCAAATGGGGGCTGTGCCTGCTCTTCGTGCTCCTGGAATGCTCGGTCATTGACGGAAATGATCTCGACGGCGTCAGCCAATTGCTCACCTACCTGGTCCTGATCATGGTCGCCGCTTACACCTACGCCGGAGTCAATGGATTTCTCCAGGAAAAGAAAAGCGGCGCGCTGGAATTGATCCTGGTCTCGCCCATATCTGTCAATAACATTATTTTCGGGCGCGTGTGGGGCCTGTGGAAACAATTCCTGCCGTCGGCCCTCGTTTTGGTCGGATCCGACATCGCCTACAAAGTTGCGATTGGCCGGTTCGGTTTTAATGATGGAGGCATTGGGTTTGAGTTCTGGTTAATCGGCCTCGAAGTCGCCGTCATTTTCCTGACCCTGCCGGTGGTGGCGACGTGCTTCACCTTGATCGCCAAGAACCTGTTGGTGGCGTCGGTCCTGACCGTGGCCATAGTTTTCGGGCCGACGGCCATCATGCTGTTCCCTGGCGAGTTATTGAACGCGTTGAGGTCATTGTATTTGCTGACGTGGTTGAAGACTGGTTTCGAGGTCTCGCTGTTCTTGCTGGCCCTCGACTTGACGGTGTACGCGGCTCACGCTTTCTCGGCCCTGCTGGCCTACCGTTACTTGCAAAGAAGCCTGGGACGGCGAAGTTACGCGTATTGAAGTCACAGTTTGCCCAGCACGGTTTTGAGCCGCTCCCAGCTCTCATCGCGCGCTTTTTTGTTCGCTTCCAGCGGGTCCGGTTGTTCGCCGGATTTCATAAAACCATGGCCCGCCCCTTCGTAGGTCACCGGTTCGTAAGTCTTGCCCGCCGCCTGCATCAACTCCCGGGTTTTGGGGACCGTCGCGCTGATGCGGCTGTCGTTGCCGCCGTAAAATCCATAGACCGGACATTTGATTTTCGCAATTTCGCCGGCCTCCGTCGGAGGCGACCCGTAAAACACAAGCGCCGCCTTGAGGTCGGGCCGGTTGCAGGCGAAACGAAACGACTGGCCGCCGCCCCAACAGAAGCCGGCCACGACCAGTTTGCCATTGGCCGACGGCAGCGCCTTGAGGTAATCCGCCGCCGCATTGAGATCGCCGGTGATTTGATCGGGCGGCAAATCCCGAATCGCCTTGCCGACGGCCTGGCTGTCCAAGGCGCTGGTGCCGCCGCCGTTGGCGCCCTGGCCCGAAAGCAGGTCCGGGACGATGGCGATGTAGCCCGCCGCCGCCAATTCATCGGCTGTTTCCCGCGCCCAATCCGTCATGGCGAAAATATCATGGATGACGATGACAGCCGGGGCCTGGTTCTTGACCTCCGGATAGACGATGAAGCAATGGACGGTGCGCGCGCCGTTCTTGATATCCACCCATTCGCCGTGGCGGGACGATTTTTCCAATTTGGCCCTGGCCCAATCCTGGGCGGAGGCGGTGAGGCCGGCCACGAGCAAGGCCAGGCAGAGAAGCAATTTTGTTTTCATTTCGAGCATACAATTCCAGGAGGAGGGACCTCGTCAATCTCAAAAAGGACTATGGGCTTTTTCGACTCTTAATCCTAGCCAAAGATACTTGAAATTTGGGCGTCGCGGCGCTCCGCCCTCCCGATGTGATTTCGGGAGGGGCGAGCGCCGCGAGCCCCTAAATATCTGAGAGATAATTTGACGAGATTTCGATGTTAAGAATCCAATCTTAATCATAATCCTAATCTTAATCTTAATCTCTGCTTCTTATGTTTTATC